>VOFB01004110.1_pt1 | contig 56555 bp, 62 predicted proteins | sample 5384141 | NCBI WGS metagenome assembly VOFB01 (sample SAMN12384721, study PRJNA508395) | human gut metagenome | isolation source: healthy gut A | host: Homo sapiens
CGGTACCGGTGAACTGTTTGTGACTGAGCATGAGCTGCTGGTACCTGCGAGTGCTGAGAGTATCGTTCGCGATCGTCACTTGATTTCCTTCCCGTTTGCGTCGTAGCGTTTGGTTCCGATACCTGGTGCTGCGTCCGATTCCTGAAACCCGGAGCAGTACGGTGGATCCATGAGAAGGATCTGAGGCTCGGCCCCGTCGAGTAGGAGAGCGATCGGCTTCTGTTTGTGCTATCTCCGCACACAAGACGGTGGTTTCCGAGAATCCAGAGATCGCCGCGCTGCGTGATTGTCTGATCTTCCTCCCGAAGCTCTGGGATTTCGTCCGGCTCTGTGAGGTCATTGTGCAGGGCTTCGGCCAGTCCGGTGACGAGGCTTTCCACTTCCTTTTCGTCGGTGTAGCCGTATCAGCCCATGGGGGGATCCCTGCCGGTGTCAATATCGGCGAAAATGTCAGCCAGCAGCTTGTTGTCGATTCTGCCAGCTCTGCGATCCGGTTGTTGCCACCAGATCGGCGTATTCCTCGGCCTTCGTTCGTAGTTCTGGTAGTCCACCGGCACTTCGGTGAGTCCTTCGAGCTTGGCAGCAGCGATATTACTATGAAACCGAGCGCTTTGATGCCCCCACCCGGTCTGGCGGATAATGCGGCCGAGCGCTTGGATCTGTGCGTCCGGGTGTGTGTTCGGTTCTTCGGGTTGGGGATCAGCTTCTATGGCCACGACGCGTCATGGGCGCAGAATACTGGTACCCTGAGCGGGCCTTTGGCCGGTCTCTTTTGTAGTCCAGTCCTCCCTTTTTTACCCTCTGTCCGCGGTCGCCCGGTGCGCATTCAGTACGCTTTGGCGGTTGAGTACCTTTGTACGGTATCAATGAGTTTGGGCATTGCTTTCAGGATTCTGTCCGGCGGTCTTCGGCGCGCTTCCGGTTGGTAGTTTACGGTCCTGTTTCTTTCAGGACTGACGGCCATAGCTGTCCTGTTTTTTAGCGACGCCATAGATCGGGCCCACATTGAGAGTGGTGAGCTGTTCCATGGTTTCGTATTTCGGCAGACTGCGAGGGAAAACCCCAGCTTTTTCGCGGATCCTTTTTCGTAGTCGGTGTTGTTTTCGCCTTTATTTCTTCTAATACCATAAATGGGGCCGACGCCGTTTAGCGTGAGCCCTTTCATGGATTCGTCCAGAGTGCCAGCTCATTGATATAATGCCGCAGGCTTTCAGGATTGCCAGCATGGCCACGCCTGCGAGTGTTGCCAGTGTGTAGAGTAACGGCCAGCCCATAGGCTTGTTCTTGTTATCGTCCATTTCGTCCTCCTTTTCTTTTAGCTGCTCGTCTGGCTGCACGGTTCGGCCGCACCGGTTCTTGTCTGATAGGCCAGAGGGAGAGTGGGGCCGGTTTTTCCTGCTTGCTCCGCAGCATATCTCCGCCGATCTTGTGGAGCGCCCGAGTAGCTCAGCGCGGTGCTTTCCGCGAGTCTGCGAGCTTGTTTTTCTATGTCGTCGAGGTCACACTCCAGATAGAAGGCCAGCACTGCGGCGTATTGCCTGCACCTGAGTGCCTCCAGCACGTCCCTTTGTTATTTTTCTGTCGGGGAAGTAGTGCCTCGCGTCTATTTTGAGAGAGTAGAGCCCCTCTGCGTTATTTTCTTCTTTCACGCTTTGCCCTCCTTCGCTGCGCGCGGTTTGGGCCTTCCTTTCGGAACGGTGACAGAAGCCCGGCTTTGATCGCGCACTCAGTACAGAGCATTTTCGCGTCCTGTTCTTTGGCGAGGCGGTCAGCTTCCGGGTGTTTCCAGCATTTCCGGCCGCATGTCGGGCACTCGACTGGCTCCCAGTCCGGTGCTTGGCCTGCACGTCGCCGTTCAGGTTCTTGTCCAGTGGTAGGCAGATGATCCCGCCCCTGTCAGTCTGCTTTCTCGGTGTCAGATCGAAGCCGTGGGCCCGGAGCTGTTCGCGGGTGTTGTTGGTGCTTTCTTCCTGCTTTACCTCCAGCACTTCTACCTTGTCCAATGGCAGGCAGAACGAGCCCTGTGGCTCCCATTTCTTCGCCTTCCAATTCTCTGCGAACTTCTCCAGCGTATCGAACAGGCAGAGGCCAGCCTCGGTTTCGGTCTGGAATACGGTCTGCATGACTGCCTCGTCCTCTGAGTCCTCCCAGCCGTAGAGGTGCCAGCTCGCGGTTGTCGTAGTCCCACTGTGAGAACCAGAGCACATGGCCGTCGATCGGCCAGCCGGTGCCGGTCACTTTTCCGGTGATAACTTTCGGTTTATATTCCATGGTTTTGTCCTCCCTTAGAAAAATCTATTTAATGCGATAATGAGCACGATCACGGCCACGAAGGCGATCGTGATGTTCTGCTGTCTGAGCCCGTCCTTTTCTCCAATAACTCCAAAAGCAGGAGAGCAGCCACGAGGGCCAGCACTATGTTTATGATCAGCATGTTCTTGTCCTCCTTGGTTTGCCGGGAGAGCTTGGCCCTCCTGGTATGTTCCCGACATTTATGTCGGCCACATTATGCAATGATCGTGATCCTTTCACGTTCCGGAACGTCTGCCAGTGCTTTGACGAGGTAGTTCTTCACGTTGTCCACCGCCTGAGACTTCCAGAGGCCACCGTCAGCAGCCACCAGCTTGAAGGCAGGGGCTCCGCCGCGTCCCTCGCTGATTCTGAACACGAAGTCACTCGCGGGCTGCGGAACTTCCAAAATGTGCGGTACGGGATCAGGCTCACCGGATTAGGAACGAAGGCGGCGTCCTTCGTGGTTACTCCGGTTTTGATGATTGCCTGTTGACTTACGCCGTCGTCTGAGAAGGTTCCCTGCTGTGTGTTCACGATATTGCTCGCCATAATGGTGACGGCTTCGCGGTCGTCTGTTTTCTGGAAGGATCGGCTCGGCCTTGTCGGCTGCGTCGTGGCGTCTGACATCCTTCGTACAGTATGGCCGGCCGTTGATCTCGATTGTTTCCGGCTTCTCGGCCTTTACGGCCAGCCCTGCGATATATGCGATTGCTTCTTTGATTCCTTCCATTTCCTTGTCCTCCTTATGCTTCTTTTACTGGTGCGATTTTTACCACCTTTATGTTATTGCGTCCGCCGGTTGTCTGGTGGTCGTCCACGGACTGTCCGGCGGTTTCGTACACTTCGCCGGTGTCTGGATCGTAGTCACGGCCCGGAACTAATTCAGCAGCGGCAGCAGGCGCCTGTTTTCCTCTGTTTTTCAGATCCAGAGGCTTTCCGGTCGGATTCTGTACCGGAGCGGGAGCTGCAGCCGGTGTTTCTTCCGGTTCCGGATCCTGATCGGCGGCCGCGAAGTCGGAGAGATCCATCTGTCCGCGGATCTGGCCGTCGTATTCGGCGATCTCGATCTGGCCGGTTCTCATATTGACGCCCATCACCATTTGCGTGTCGATCGCTTCGGTAGCTGCGAGCTTTGTCGTGACAGCGATCTGGGTTCCTACCATTTGGCGGGTTTTGTTCGGCGTAAATTTAATATTTACCGTGATCTGGCGCTTGGTGGTGGCGTCTGTGTTCGGATTCTGAATGTTTTCGGCCACCTGCATGAGTGCCTCGTTGAGTTTCTCGGCGAAGGCTCCACCTGCGAGGGTTTCGAGGTTGATCTTTGCCTGTACTTTCTGCTTTTTCATGTGCTTACCTCCTTACCGCAGCCCATACGGCTGTATTTTTTCCAGTTCTTTTGCTCGGTTTCTTTCCGACGACTTCCAGAACTCCGGCGCCTTTCAACTCCGTGAGCCTTGGCGCCACGAAGTTGCGGTCGTAGTATTTCAGGTGGCCCGCAGCCACCAGCTCGTCGGTGATTTCTTCCACGGTCATTGACCGGTTTCCGAGGGTTTCCAGTATTAGCTTGCAGCGTTCGCCGCTGCGTGTTCGTATGCCGTCGTAGCTTTGGCGGCGTGTCTGTTTAGTGATCCCGTCCATGGTTTCCTCCTTTACTAAAAACAAAATGTAAGTTGTCCTGTTTCGTCTGCCTGCGTATTCACTGGTACGGTAAAGCCTTCCCAGTACTCATAAGCGTGCCCGGTCAGACACTCAGCCGCTAAAATCAGCACATTCATGTCGCTGGCGTTTTTCATCCATGCGTATTCTTTCACATGCTGTTTTATCTGTTCCAGCAACGGGAGCAGGCCGTCGGCTTCGGCCGCCTTTTCAACGTGCCGGGCCCAGTCTTTGATCTCGTATACTCCGCTTGGCGTTTTGTACGTTTCCACGCCTTCTGTGATTTTCTCCCCTTCTGATCCTTTCCGATCACCGTTGCTGTGAATACCCTCGAAGATAGTCTGGTGTAGTTCTCGATCATCTCGCCACCTTCTTGGTGGGTGCTTTTCGGATGGGGCCGTTGATACCGTTATTCATGCACGGATCCGGGGAGGTCATGTGGTGCATACAAATTTTTAACGGTTCGCCCGTCTGTTTTTTTTGAGCTTTCCGCTCAGCATGGTGCAGGCTTTTGAGATTACAAAGGCCCGACTCTGCGGAGCTCGCAGTATTCGCATTTCATGGCGTGCCCCCTTCCTCGGTGTAGTCGATCTCCACACCTTCCAGCAGTTTGAGGATCCCGGCGATATATTGCACGCGGTACGGCTCCAGATCTTCGAGTTTCATGTGCTTGCGTCCGTAGATCTGTTTCATGTCTCGCCATACTTCCCACGGTACCCGGTAGAAGTTTTCCAGCCCCACGCTCACCATGATAAAGGCAGCGGCTCCGAGCTTGTGGTGCAGCGTCAGACTTTCCACCTGTTCAGGTGTGAGGCGGCTCTGGTCGATCTTGTCGCTGTCGGTGTGCTTTGCCTCAAACACCACGGCTCGGCCGCCGGTGAGCGTGCCCTTGAAGTCTGGCTGCCCGGCTTTGGTATAGCAGGCAAGGAACCGTCCCTGTCGGTCTGGCTTCCTGAGTGGCTTCATGGGCTCCGGAGTTTTTTCAACGAAGGCCACGCCTTTGTCGCAGTACCAGTTCAGGCTTGCGGTGATCATGTTCTCGAAGTGTTCACCGGCTCGCTTGCTTTGGAGGCCCTTCTGGCTATGCTGCACCCGTGCAAGGGCGGTGCTGGCTGTCGGATCCGGGTAGCCTTCGCTATTTCTTCCCGGAACCGTGTCCCAGCTCATTGATCTACCTCCGGGCCTACTTCTTTGTCGGCCTCCAGTGTAATGTCATGGCCGGGGTGGCGTCTGAGCTCGATCGCAAGGTCTAAGATCATTTCGCCATTGATCCGCACGGTGGTGGACTCGATCGCGGCGACTCCGTTCAGGTTCCCGACGTGAGATGGGAGAACGATCAACGCGTCACCGATCGGAAGTGTTTCGGCCTCGCGGTTCCGGTAAAGCTCGGCAGCGTCCCGGATCGGGATCTGGTGCTGCTTTGCGTATTCGATCTCATTTCTCATGCCTTCGCTCGGATTTTCGATACCGTAAACCCAGAGCTCGTCGCACATGGCCAGAAGCGAGAGGCCCATGTCCATGCCAGCGGCGCGTTCCTCCGGCTTGGTGTCGTCGAGGAACTGGGTAAAATATACATGTGGCGCGATCGGGATCACGTCGTCCCAGAGTTCGACGGCTTCGCGGCAGTAGTGCTGGGCCTTTTCTATGTTCTTTTCAATGTCCCCGCGGCACGGGGAGCAGATGTAAACCAGTTTTTTTTCTCATGCGCTTGCTCCTTTCATGGTTTTGCTCAGCAGCTCATTGTATAAATTCCGGTAGAGATCGCGCTCAGTTTCGAGCTTGATCTTTTCAATGTCTGGATCCTGCTGGACGATCCGGAGCGGCTGCTTGCTTATTTCTTCCAGTAAATGCTCCGCTTCTTTAGCTGCGGGCTTCGGATCCATGAAGTCGATCCCCAGAGAGATTGCCAGAGCAGAGTCCACGGCTGCGAGCTCGCTCTTTGTCAATTTTCCGATCAGCGTCCCGATCCTTTTCACGCTTACGCTGTTTACCTGTTCGCATAAGACGGTAGAAGGGGAGAGTGCACTCCGGATAAATACATGAGTGGGGAGGTCGTTCTTTGGTTTGGTGGTCATGTATACCACTTCCACAACCTCGCTGTTTTCGTTGTTCTTGTCATTGGAGACGATCACCGCAGGACGGCCGCCTCTCTGCTCGCTTCCTGTTTCCCGGTATGTGCTTTCGATATAATAAATTTCACCGCGTTTCATGGTTTGGCTCCTTCCTGAGCAGCCACAGCGAGTCGCTGCTCTTGTATTTTGCAGGTGTCGGGGTTAATCTCTATCCCGATATAGTTCCGCCCTTCTTTGAGGGCTGCGGCTCCTGTGGTTCCACTTCCTGAGAATGGATCCAGAACCGTGTCGCCCGGTTTGCTCCCGGCCAGTATGCAGATCTTGGCCAGTTCCTCCGGGAACGTGGAGAGGTGGGCGCCTTTATATGGCCGCGTGGCGATTGTCCAGACGTCCCGACGGTTTCGTTTGCCGGTTTCGTTTTTCTGGAGCCCATGGCTGCCTCGATCCACTTCGGCGCTGTTGGCTTTGGCCTGATCGTGAGTGTAGGCAGTGCCGCCGCGGAAGGTTTTCGCGTTGCCGCGTTTCCGGCCGGGCTTTTTTGGATCATATCCGACGGCCAGTTCTTTGACGGCCTCGGCGTCGTAGTAATAGGCGGCCGCTTTGCTGAGTAAAAAAACATACTCGTGAGATCTTGCCGGTCTGTCTTTGGCGCTTTCCGGCATGGCGTTGGGCTTGTTCCAGATAATGTCCGCCCGGAGGTACCAGCCGTCACTTCTGAGAGCCAGAGCCAGCAGCCACGGGATCCCGATCAGATCCTTGCGCTTGATCCCTCCGTCCTCGATATGCCTCGCGTAGCTGTCGCCGATATTCAGCCAGAGGGTGCCGTCGTCTTTCAGGACTCTGGCGACTTCCCGGAAGGCTTCCACCAGCTTGCGTGTGTATTCCTCCGGAGAGCTTTCGGTTCCGAGCTGTTCGGCTGCTCCGTAGTCTCTGGCGTTGTAGTAGGGTGGTGAAGTTACGCAGACGCTGCAGCATTTGTCCGGCAGCTTTCTGAGTTCCTCCAGTGCGTCGCCTTGTAGGATCATCCCAGCACCTCCCCTCTGAGTTCGAGCTTCGTTTGTTCGACGATCTGGCTCTCCAGTCTGAGAGCACCGCGGGTGATAGCCTCCATTTCCTGCTCTTTCCTGCGGCGTTCGCTTTCCCGGTACTCTATCAGGCGTTGGCCTTTGTCCGGAAGGGATCCGGCCGCGTTGTCGATCTTCTCGGTTAATTGCGCCGGTGTCATGCTGCGGGACTTTTCCCGTTCGTACATTGGCGTGTACTGTTGCATGAAGGCTACTCGATCCATGCCGGGCTTTCCGCCTATGTATGCGCTGCGGTGCATTTCCCAGAGGGAAGTCCAGCCGATTGACTCAACGGCCCGTGCCACCAGAGGCGGGAGCTGGCGGGAGAGATCTCCGTGGTTGAATTGTCCGGCGCTGTACATGAGGTCGCTCACGGCCAGCCATGCCTTGTCCGGCTCTATGAGTTCCGGGTGCTGGATCTCCAGCATGATCTCCCGGACTTCGGCCACACTCGGCGGCCATTTGTTTGTTGCAATGTGTTTTTTTACTGCCAGCGCTACGATCCCGGATTCGTCTTGTTCAAACATCATGGCCCAGAGGTTCACCGTGGCCTCGATTGCTTTCGCGTCCTTGAACTTGTCAAAATTCGGGTAGGCGGTGACGACGATCGCCACCAGTCGAGCCGCGTCTGCTTTTGTCATATCTCGAAGCCTCCTTCCTCGTCTGCGATTATCCCCGCGAGCACGTCCATGGTGTCAGGTTTTCCACAATTTCCACCCGGTCGCTGTTGATAGCTTCCGGATCCGGCAGGTGGGAGAGGTTCGTCGTCCCAGCGTCCCTGATTGATCCATGTTGACGGGTTGGGAATGAAGCGCCCACCTTCTCGTAGCCATTGTTCCGAGGTTTTAGCTGTTGCCACTGCCTGCATGATCTTCTCGAACAGTTCAGCGTCGGGCTTTGCCTTTTCCCATGCCTTCTGTGCTGCTTTCTTGCCGACTTTCTTCGGGTATGCAGTCCAGAACTCTGCGAAACGTCGTTCCTGAGCGCTTGGCTGCTTCTCGGCCGCGGGGGTTATGGGGGTATCCCCCTTATTTTCTGGTCTACTCTGGTCTACTCTGGTCTGGTCTACTCTACCTGCGGTCTTTTTCTGGTCGCTCTTGCTTGCGTCCGCAGACTGTCCGGCGGTCGTCCTCCGGTCGCTTGACTTAGCAGCAGCGCGGCGGGCTCTCGAACGGTTTTTCTCATTTTCTCGCTGTTCGATCAGCTTTCCGGTGTACTCGCTCCAGTCGTGGATCTCCAGAACGCCGTCCTCCGTTACGTCCAGCAGAGACGCAGAGGTCAGGGCGGCCACAAATTCCTCCGGATCTTTGTCCCACTGGGCCGCTCTTGCGATCATTCTGTCGGATATTCCAGTGAGGGATCCGTCCGGTGCGTTATCAATGGCCCAGAGCCAGAACGAGATCAGCAGGCCGAGCATGTGAGCCGGTTCAATGTCGAGCTCGTCAGCAGCAGCCAGCACCTTGCGGTGGTCTTTCAGTTGTTGGTGAATTTGGATCCATGCCACTGTCGGCACCTCCTTTCGTGGTTTGTTTCTGGTTCGGCCGTAGAGTTCCGCCGGTCTGTCCGGCGGTCGTCCTTCGGTCGGTGTTATTAGTTAAAAGGAAGCTGTCCGTCGTCCGGTATGTCCATGAATCCGTCGTTGTTGGCGGGCTGAGGATTGCCATTTGCGTTGCCTCCGTTGCTGTCTGCGAAGTAAATGTTTGAGGCCACAACTTCCACGGCCTTGCGGTTCTGCCCGGTTTTCTCGTCCTTCCATTTACGGGTGGAGATCCGGCCCTCAACTACGATCTGGCGGCCTTTGGAGAGGTAACGGCCGCAAAACTCGGCGCGTTCTCTCCAGCACACGATCGGGATATAGTCCGGAGCGGCGTCCTTGTTCTTACTCGGTACCTGCACGGCGAGGTCGAAGCTCGCCACTGCCGTGCCGCTCTGTGTGTATCTGATTTCAGGTTCCTGAGCCAGACGGCCCAGAAGCTCCACATGATTAAGCATTGTCTTGTCCTCCTTGTTGCTTTGCGTTGTCCATAGCGGCGCAGGCTTCGTCATACTGGGCCCGCGTCAGGTTGTGTGGATCCTGCTGTCCGTATTTTTTCAGGATCCATTCGTTGATCGACTGCTGAGAGTACCCGGCGTCCTCGCCTTTACGGTAGAGGCGGGAGAGCTGAGCGTCTGAGAGTGGTCGTGCGGCGCCTGAGCGCCCCGTCTGGCCATTTTGTGCCTGCGGCTGGGTGTTTCCCTGCCGGTTCCCGTTCTGAGCTCCTGTGTGCTGTTTCTGGCTCTGCTGAGGGGGTTCGCTGCTGTGGTCGCTCATGTCTGGATCGTCGTCGCCCTGATCAATGCCAAACTTCTCGAACAGGTAGTATTTGAGGCAGTACGTCCACGCGGAGCCTTTGGCCTTGTCCGGGCCTCCGTCGTTCGTTCCGATTGCGTGTAGAGTAACTTCCAGAGTCTCATCCGGGTTGTCTGCGTTCGTCCAGCGGATCGTGAGGTCGGCCTCGTACACCCAAACAATGCGGTCGCCGTTTCTGGTGTGCTGCGTGAAGTTGGAGTAGTAGATCGGATCCCCGTTTTCGCTGTGCCGGGTTGCCTGCTCGCCTACAATGTCAAAATTGACGCCGAACTCATTCATGGCCGGAGTGAGAAGCTGGTACACGTCGAAGATCTTCGCGAACTTGTACTTTACGCCGTCGCTGTGGGCCTTCTGGGTGATAGAGGGAACGGCTTCGCGCAACTTGATGAACTTCTGCTGCAGCGTCAGCGGTACCGGTGGGGTGGTGGCCGTCTTTGCGGCCGCCGTTTCCTTTGCTGTTGCCATGTGCTACCTCCTTACACGTCCACCGTGAAGGTGTCCGGTTTCTCAATGATCTGCACGCCCTCCACTAGCTCGCCGGTTGTTTTGTCTACGATCTGGCCGCCTACAATTTCGAGGCGTTTCTTGAAGTCGCCCCACTTCGGCTTTTCAGTGTTCTGGATCATATCCTCATTGCCGGAGGCTTTCAGATAGGCCAGCAGTGCGTCGTCGTCCTGTTTCATGGTGCTGCCGCCGATTTTCTTCACCAGAGTGCCGGAGAGAAGGCGGTAGCTGTGTTTTGTTTTGGTTGTCTTGTGCGGGACTGTCTCGAAGTATTCCGCGAGCTTTCCAGTGAGAAAACGGGTGCCGTTTTCATATCTGCGCTGAGCAGCGTCGATTCTCTGCTGGATCTTCTCGATCTGGCTTTCGCCCAGTGCGGTGATCCGGTCGAGCTCGGTCTTTTCTTCTGCGATTTTTCGACAGGCCCAGTCGGCGCAGCCGTCGTCAGTGATACGCCATGCCGGGCGCGGAGCGCTTTCGGTTTCCTCTGCGTCGAACATGTTCATGTCCATGCTTTCCAGCTCGTCCAGTGTTACGGCCGGAGTTTCCGGCTCTGTGGTGGGTGCTGCGATTGCTTCTTTGATTTCTGCGGCCTGCTCAGCCTCAGCTATTGCTTTCTTTGTCGTTGCCATGGTTCTGTTCTCCTTCCTTTGCTTCCAGAGCCTTGCGGGCTTTCTGGAGTTATGCCTGCGTGTCTCTCAGCTCCTTGTCCTTGCTGGTGAAAAACTGGTACCACTCGCCTGAGCTTTTCTTGTACTGCTCGGCTTCGGCCTCAGCAGCAGCGGCGCGTTCCGCCATGCTGGCAAGTGCAGCCGTGAGCTCTGCGATCACGCTTGGTTTGTTTTCGTTATTCATTCGGTTGCCTCCTTAAAAAATCGGTGTCCGTTAATGGTCATTACATAGATCTGGGACTCGTGCCACTCGCTGTCCGTGAGAGCGGGAGCGTAAAAGTATTTGATCGGCTCGGTCGTTGCCATGATCCCGAAGTCGAACACGTCCTGCACGGCTTCGAGGGCTTCCTGAGTCGGTTCCGGTCGGCGCTTGCTATATGCGTACACGCGCAGCACTTCGTCCGGTCGGATCCCTTCGTCCTCGCAGGTCTGGAGAATACACTGAGCTACTGCGATCTTTCCGGCGAAGGGTTCGCCTCCAGCTTCGGCCGTGAGCACCTGAGCGATCTCCAGTCGCTCGGCGTCAGTGAGAGCGTAGCGCTTCTGGATCCCTGCCTCTGCGGCCCATGCGTCTGTGACGTCCTCCCAGCTTACGGCTTGCCCGTCCTTGTAGTAAAAAACGTAGGGCTGAGATTCCTCGGCCGCCGGGCTGCTGGTTGTGATCGGGGCTGTTTTTGTCTGGGTGTGTTCTGAGAACATACCCACGACGCCGCGCACTGCGAACACGATCACCACTGTGGTGACTGCCAGCCCGCCGATCCCTTTCCAGTTCAGGCGCTTGCAAAAACGGCGCAGCCGGTATAAAATAGGCTTAGGCTTTCGCGTGGTTTTTCGATTGCCTGTGCGGCTTCCCGGTTCCGACGGGTGGCCGCTTCTTTTTTCTTTGTACCCGGTGTATTCCACCGGGCTGTATACTTTCAGCGAGCTGCTTCGCATTTCTGTTACCTCCTTCTTTGTCTGAGTTTGGCCGGGAGCGTATAGCTCGGAGCCTGCATGTATTTGTTGAAATTCTGTGGCCAGTAGGTCACCTTTTCGATCCGTTTCCCACTTACTCCATACTTCGGGTTATATCCGAACACGTTCACATAGCTGAGAAGATCGGAGCGTTCCGCGTCCATGGCCTTGCACACCTCAAACAGTGCCGCTACGTCGTCGATCGCTCTGTGGGAGTTCTGAACCTTGTCCTCCAGCTTATAGGTGAGGATCGCGTTCGCCAGCTTGTGAGGATATGCCCGGCGGTCTTTGTAAACGGTTAGGCTGTCCAGATAGTCGGCAGCTTTCAGGGCTTCCGGGCCACCGTTTCCGTGTCTCCGGAGCATTTCAGCAGTAAACAGGAGATCAAACTGTGCATTGTGGGCTGCCAGAAGGACGCGGCCGCCGCCGATCAACTCAGTGAAGCGAGCGGCAGCCTCAGCCTCGGTGATTCCTTCGTTTTCGAGCTGCTCGTCTGTGATCCCTGTTAGCTCGACGATCTTCTGAGGGATTCGCTCACCTTCCGGCAGCTTCACGAACACGTCGGCGCTGTCGGCCATGCGGAGGGTGCCCCGTTCGGTTTTCTCGACTCTGATCGCTGCCAGTTCAATGATCTGGCAGCTTTCAGCTTCGAGCCCGGTTGTCTCAGTGTCAAAAAATACGACTGCTTTGTATTTCGTGAATATGTCCCGGAGCTCATTCATGGTCGTTCACCTCCGTTTTGATTGTGATCGAGGTTGTGGCTGCGAGCTTTAACTGCTTAGCGGTCAGCTCGTACATGTCCACGGCTGCGTTCACCTGAGCCAGTGTGGCGCTGAGTTTTGCAGCCTTGGCGAGTTCTTCGTCTGTTGCCTTCTCGGCCAGTTCAGCGAAGCCTTCCGGATCCTCGCCGTGCGCGGCTTCGTAGAGCTTCTGAAACTGCCGGGCGAGTGTCTGCTTGATCCGTCCGATAAAGTCCGGAGCTAAAATGCTACGCTTTTTCGGTTCCGGCTGCTTCTTGTCAGAGTCCAGATCGTCCAGAGTGTCAGAGTCGCAGATAAACCGAACGCAAGCGGCACGGAAGCCGAAGTGCGGGTACGCACCGCCGCGGGAGATGAGGCCGCGGAGGCAGAACACACCAGCGTACGCACCGTTGCCCCAGGTGCCCCCGCGATAAATAACCCGCTCGCCGTTAGAGTCGAGCCAGAAGTATTCGTCGCTTTCGTAGTCGTCGGCAGGATAGAGGCCGAGTTTTTTCAGCTTGTCCGGTGCGTCCATGTCGCTGCGAACTTCCAGATCCGTGAACTTTACGCCGTCGTAGTCGGTGCCGTCCGGGTGTACCGGCTGGAGTGTGATCTCGCCGTTGTGTACGTTGTAGTAAACCGGATCGCCGTCCTCGGTGTAGATTGCCTCCCACTCTGGAGAGTCTTTGGACTGATCCGCGCCATAGGCTGCGCCATTGTTCGGGATCACCTGCGGCATACCGTCCATAAACCGAACACCGCCGACGTGCTCCCAGATGTTACCGCTCATGTCAGCTACACCGTAGGCCGTGCCGTCGTGGTTCCACTGAACCGGGCCAGATCCGGTCAACGTCTTGCCGCAGCCTCCTTCGTATGTAGTGCCGGTCTGTTCTGGGTGGCTGTGGCTTTTGCCGCTCGCAGTATTTCCGGTCGGCATGGTGTCGTTGTCCCAGCTCCAGAAGCCGAGAGCCACCCATTCGTCGTTAGTGATCAGGTGCCAGCCTTCGCCCTTGCTCTCGCAGAGGCGGATCGCTTCGTCGTGGCTGATATTCACAGCCGGTTTCATAAATGGGAGAGAGTACGGAACGCCGTCGATCAATGTGTTCGGGTATTTGCTGATCGCGTATTCCTTAACCTTGCGGCCTCTCAGGGTGTCAGGGAGTCCCAGCTCGGACGGGGTAAAAACCACCATAATGTCCGGGCGCCCGTTTTTGTCGTAAATTACTTCGTTTCTCATGGTTTTGCTCCTTTTCTGTATTTGCTGCGGCAGATCGGGCACTTGTAGCCGTACCACGGGATTACCGCCTGCTTGCTTACATTCCAGTCCAGCCCGCACTCTTGGCATACTTCATAGCGGCAGCCGTCGCGCCGGGCATGAGTACGGGCCCGCTTAGGTTTCGCGAGTCGTTCATGGGATCACCTCCTATCCAGCGGCCAGCCTGCTGCATAGCTGCCTCATAAGCAGCCGCTTGTATTTCTTCCGGGTTCTCCATTTCCGTGCGTGTTTGTATAGGTGCCACCATTTCGGGTGGGTGTTGGCTCTATATAGTAGGGAGTCCACAAAAGTGTTCACGGCCTTTCGTGCGTATTGTCGGAACTTCCGGAACCGCTCCGCGAGCTCGTCCATGAGTTGCCGGACTGCGTGAGCTGCTGCCTTTATTGCGTCGGCGAGAGCGCCGAGCAGGGCAGTGGCGGCAGGTGGGCCGATCTGGATCGTGAGCTCTGTGTGCTGATGTTCTGGTGGCGACTCGTCCGGGAGTGGATCGCTTCGCGCCTGATCCGCAGCTATGAGCTGCTGGCGTTTCTCGTAGTCCTCGACGCTCATGTAGCCGTCGAATATATAGGGATCCGGTTCCTCGGTGGTTTCCTTGCCGTACCATGGCATATCTGCTGGGAGATTTTCCGGGCGTGGTATCGGCTCAGGAGGGAAGGCCGTCGAGTCTTTCAGGAGATTGCAGCCGCCTTCGTAGTGCCAGAGAATACCGGCCTCCAGTTCTGCGATCGTCATGTTCTCGCCGAAGTGCCCGCAGTAGTAGCCGTTCACCATGACAGCGTTCGGATCCTGTTCCAAAATTTCGGCGGCAGTGCTCAGATCCTCCAGCTCGAAGGTGTCGGAGTCTTGGTTGAGCCAGACGCTTTCAGCGTGCCAGCTTCGGCCAGTTTTCCATATAATCACCCACGCTATACCGTCGCGGATTTCTTCGGCGTACTGCCGAGCTATTTCGTGTAATGCTGCCATGTTGTCGCTCCTTTCTTTTTTATATAGTGGGGGATTTTCGCCCGCGGCACTTAAAGCTCTCAATGAGTCGGCGCTGGGCGAGTTCGGCGCTATACTCTCGGCGCATGTTCTTGTCGAGCTGGCCGGTGTCGCCTCTTTTCAGTTCTTTATAGATAGTCGCCACATGGACGCCGAGGTCGATCGCAATGTCGGCCGGACGTCCTCCGGCTGCGTATTCCGTCTCGATTTTCTCGCGGTCGCCGAATGTCAAATATCGGTAGTTTCGCACGTTCTCACCTCTCTTTCTGTGCTTTTCAGGTAAAAAAATAATGCGTCCGGAGGCTTTCGCTTCCTTTCGCATTTAATATTATCTTTTCCGAATTACCATTTTATAAAATACAAGTTTGACATTTTATAAAAGTAATGTTATCATAATTTTAGAAAAGGTGCTACTGATGACGGTTCACCTGATTTATATGAGAAAAAATGACTGCTCAACTTGTCAGGTTAGGGGCGGTCATTTTTTTGTGGTCTTATCACTATTAGAACCAATCGAATAGCCAAGACCCAAACAGGTTAAGCATAGTCCTCCTTTCCAAGATTTCCCATATGGGATGATCTATGTAATCAGAGCTATCAACTCTCCGCAAAAAGTGAACCGCCATTCACGTCAACGTGAAGTAGCACCTTAAGGCTAACGCCCATATACATTATATAGAACATTTGTTCTGTCTGTCAACTTATTTATTGTTAGTATTCCTTTTCCTATTTCTGTACAGTAAATTCTATGGGAGATGCCACCTTACTGTAGATGTCCCATTCTTTTATATACTCCTCTTCGGTGCTTTCCACAGTCTGTCCCTGATCGTCCAGCCGGTAATAAGTCGCATTACCGTTCTCATCATAGACTTCTGTGTTGGAACGGGCAAGTCCCAGCTTTCCGCTAGCAGCATCGATCACATACACTTCGATACTGTGCCCTGAGGTCACATAGAACCCATCTGCTCCGATGGCGAGCGGATATGCCGTTCCGCCGCTCTCCAGGGAGCCGATCTGAAACGGTGCGGCATCTTCCCCCACACAGTAGACATCACAGGAGATTGCATAGGTATGGTCTCCGTCCTGATAGAAGCCATCCGATACCAGGAAAATGGATATTCCATCCATTTCCATCTGTGCATATGCCACATACCCTTTTGCGGCAAAGAAACCGCTGTAGGAACTGTCCTCTTGATAGATCCAGGCGGTATTCTCCTGCTTTGCGGCGTCCAGTCCCGCCGCAAGCGACTCCTGTTGTGCTGCAAGTGATTCCTTCAGTTGTTCCACCTCTTCTTGTTTTGCAGCCGCCTGCTCCAGCGCCGCATTCGTTGCCGCATCGGCTCCGCTGTTCCCCGCTTCGTTGGTTAAAATAACCGTCGTTTCCTCCTTCGGATTCGTCAGAAAACATACCGCCACGATCACACATACCACGACTGCCGCCAGCAGGATCCAAGGACGGTTTCTTATAGTTCAATACTTCTTTCACTCTCTTTTTCACCCCCTACTTCCCCAAAGGCAAGCGGGCATACCGTCACCAGCCGCCTTTGCATACTACAGGAAAGCAGTGCATAGGAGTAGCTTTTACGTTCTTCCAGCGTAAGGTCTCTCACCGCGCTTTCATCACATGCCAGTTCCAGATCCCGGCAGAACAGAATATATGCCACCCAGACAAACGGATTGTACCAGTGGATCATAAGGAGTACAAAACCGAGCGGTTTCCACCACTGGTCGCCCCGGCGCAGATGTGCCTGTTCATGAGCGATGACATAGGGAAGCTGTGCTTCCTCCATGCCGGAGGACAGATATATCTTAGGTCGGAACAGCCCCAGAATAAACGGAGACTTCACCTGATCGCAAATCCAGAGATTGTCCCGCAGCCATATCGCCTCACTTACCTGTCTTCGTACCCGCAGATAACTGTATACGGCATACCCAAGCATTACGAGCACACCGATCAACCATAGAATGCTTCCCACAGACAGAATCTGCTGGAACAGTTCGCCTCCAAAGCCTGTTGCCACTGTCCCGGCACCTGTCGGGATTCCGGTCAGCCCTGCTGCCCCGGCGCCTTCAATCACATTTTGTGTAGGATTACCCACTATGACCGGTGTCTGTGCAAGCGTCAGATCCGCCGCACTGCCGTAGCGATTCTGCATCCGGAAGACTCCCGGCATCAGACTGAACCGGCTCTCCGGCACATAAGGACACACCAGTCGTAAGGCTGCAAATCCCCACAGCACACAGTTCACCCACTTCGGTGCCTGTCTTAACAGAAGTCTGAGAAACAATACGATCAGTATCAGCCATGCCGCGCCGATGCTCATCGTAAGTAATATTACAAAAATACGAATCATTCTATTCTCCATTCCAACACTAATCGTCAATATAAATACCAACGAAAAACGTGTTTTTCCGTGTGAAACTTAGAACTTCTTCACGATAGAGCCCTTGCTCTGAGTGATTAGAAGTTCTTTTCACACTGCTCCCCCTTCCGCTTCATCGATCATCTTGCGGATCTTCGCCGCCTCCTCTGCGGTAAGCGACCGGTCTTTTGTAAAGGCCGCAAGAAACGCAGGCAGAGACCCTTCAAAGGTATCCTCCACAAACTGTCTGCTCTGCATCGCATAGAACTCTTCTCTTGAGATCAGGGAAGTCACCGTCCCGTTGTCATTGCGAAACAGACCCTTGTCACACAGTCTGCGCAGTACATTATGCGCCGTGGTGCGCTTCCAGTGAAATGCTTCCTCCGTCAGCTTTACCAGTTCCGAAGAAGACACCGGTTCATGCTCCCAGATCATATCCGCATATCGTGCCTCGATCACACCCAACTGAATTTCTGCCATGTTGTTTCCTCCTATTACTGTTTTCCTGATTGCATAGATTTCTTTTGATCTTCTTATTTTACTTTTGCAAAAGTAGAGAGACCACATGTTGTGGTCTAATTATAGACTACAGCATGTGGTCTCCATTGTCAAGCATATCTTCTATCAAAAATTACCGCTGGATATCATATGTTTCCGGCCAGCCTGCCCGTTCTCCCCTCTCGATCTCCCTCTGGATCCGCTCGTAGATATACAGGTTTTTGTGTTCCAGATCGATCAGCTGCAACAATTCCTCATCCGTCAGCGACCGTTCCGGGTAGTAAAACTGTGCGTCTGCAATACAGTAAACAAGTTCCTGTCCGTCATATTCTTCCGGGAATGTGATCACTGCAATGGTTGTCTCTGTATAGGCATTTTCCTGTTCGTACTTTTCCGTCCACTCTTCATAACGGGTCTGTTCCTCCGGTGTCAGGTCACGGCTGTCCCCTCCCCAGACATCCACAGGCGCGGAAGAAAGCATTGCATACAGTTCATCGATTTCCGCATCTGACATCTGTTCATAACGATCAAAATAGGACACCTCAGAATATTTCTGCTGCCATATTTTCTCCTGTATGCTGTAATCCAGCTTATGCACATATTCGATAACTTCCAGCCATTCCTCTTCGGTAACAGTGGTACTCGGCAGATAGATGAGACAGCCGTATTCTTCCTCGGGGGTGCTCCGAACGGCTACACCTGTGCCGGAATAGTTCTCTTCTTCGGCTAATTCATGAAGCTGTCCCGCAGGATATTTGCCATCCTCTTCATATTCCCGGGTCAGCTGCTCATATACACTCTGTTCTCTTGCCGTCAGTTCTCTGTTAAATTCCGCCTGAACACTGCCTTGTCCTGCCACCATCTCCAAGTGTCCCAATTCTTCCGTCCCGATGTCAGTCATGCGCTCTGCCAGATAGCGGCGGTATCCCATGATTCCGGCGGCGGTGGCGGATACTGCTGTGACAGAAAGTATCACCACAGCTAACAGGATGCCTGCTGCGCGGGGGAATCTCTTGCCCGTCAATTGTTTTTCCTGCGCTGCCTGTTGTCTGATCTGTACATAGGCTGCATCCGCCCTATCCAGTACGATCTGTGGAAGTTCTATCTCTATTTCATTCATCGGTCTCATTTTCTTCCGCCTCCTTCCTCTGTCTCCGCATAATATCTCGCCAACTGCTCCCGCCCTCTGGCGAGCCTTGTGCGCACCGTACTGTCGGGCAGCTGCAGTAATTTTCCGATCTCTGCTGTCCGCAGTCCTTCCGCATAGAACAGTACTACGATCAGGCGATATTTTTCATCCAGTCCCCACAGGGCTTCCTTCCATTCCAAATTTGCCTCTGCCTCCACTGTATCCTTCGCTGCCTGTTCCGGCAGTTCTTCCACACAGATCATCCGTCTCCCTGAGCGCAGGATATCCTTGCATTTATTGATCAGAATACGGATCATCCAGGTCTTGAAATACCGGTTTTTCTGTAATGTATCTATTTTCTCCCAAACGGTGAGAATCGTCTCCTGTATGGCATCCGCAATATCCGCATCCTGCGGTAGGATCGCGCTGGCTGTCCGGTACATGTCCTTCTCATGAAGCTGCATCAGCTCCGTGAAAGCATCTGGATCCCGTTTTTTTGCCCTGCGCACCAATTGTTCTATCTCTCCCATGTGCCTCGTCCTTTCTTCCTCATAAGTATACGTCTTATGACTATTAGACGGAAGAGTCTGTGAAAATGTCCCAGGGATAAATAACAAAATCTAATTTTTACCTTAGAAAAAACTTTTCAGCCTATTCCGGGTCAAAGTTCTATTTTGCTATATATAGTCCATTTAATTTTCTTTTTATTCCTCTGACTACTAAATATGGTATTGTGCACTTTTTTGTTGTGGAATTGTATACGAAATATTAGAATTGAAACGCACTACTCTGCATGATACACTTTTTGAGAAGCAACCGTGTTGCAAGGTGGTAGCCTCCCGGCTTATAGCTTTTAATGAGAAGGGAGGTGGTGCTAATGAATATGTATGAAGTATTAAACCTGTTATTTTTAGGTGGTACATTTCTCATTGCGCTGCTTGCCTACATAGACAGTAGGATAAACAAGCGAAAATAAATAAACCTACCTTGTCACTTGGCCAGTACAGGTAGGTTTACTAAACAATTACCGGGAGGCTAACCACTTGTGGGCGGTTGCTTCTCTTTATGTCTTGATTATAATATCTTTCTTTCTTTCTTTCAAGCCTTAGTTTTAAAAATTATTTTCTCACCACTTACGGTCTCTGTCCCATAGCACCTTCCAGTGTCAGGGTCTCACCGCTCATATACTTGAAGTCGGGAGAAGCCAGCTGTACGCAGACGCGGCCGATCTCCTTCTCCACGTCGCCGTAATGTCCCATAGGAGGCATCTTGACGTTTGCCTTGAAAGCATCGGGATATGCCTGCTCGAATTTCTCCAGCTGTGCGGTCCATGCCAGAGGACATACAACGTTGACATTGATGCCATCGGGACCCCACTCGGTAGCTGCGACTCTGGTCAGTCCGCGGATACCTTCCTTGGCCGCCGCATAAGCGCACTGTCCGAAATTACCGAAGAGACCTGCTCCGGAGGCAAAGTTAATAACAGAACCCTTGGTCTCCTTCAGGTAAGGATAGCAAGCCTTCATATAGTAGAATGCTGCATACAGACCGGAATATACCGCCAGGTCAAACTGCTCGGTGGTATGATCTGCGATGGTTACGCCGGAAGCGGAAGCCTGGGCATTGTTGATCAGTACATCGATCCTTCCGAAAGTGTCAATCGCCTGCTTCACCACATTCTGTACGATTGCTTCATTGTCTGAACCAGCGCTGACATCTGCCTGTACGGGAAGTACCTTGATACCGTACTTTGCCTCCAGTTCTTCCTTCGCATCCGTCAGCTTCTGTACATTGCGTCCGGTCAGTACAAGGTTCGCACCCTCTTTGGCATACGCCGTTGCGATACCGTAACCGATGGAACCGCACTCCCCATTACTTAAGACCGCTCTTCCTCCGCCGGTGATGATTGCTGTCTTTCCTGTTAAAAATCCCATAAAATACCCTCCCTTTCTTGTTTTTATCTATTTCCTTACTTTTAATTCATTATAGCATAATTATAAGCGCTTTACCTGAGAAAAATACTCACCAATATTCCTATGATTCCGCCAATAATGAAAGTAGCAGGAATGCCGTACGCATCCTTTTTTGTCATCCGATCCCACTCAATCCGCGAAGGTGTCATCTTCGTATGGCACATGCTCTGATAACAGAGATAAATATGTCTCCAACGACACAGATACCCCACCAGATTATAGATTCCATCCAATAATATTCCCACTGCCAGTACAAACAGCATTGTAATTCTCCCCCGGTAGAAGTCTGCCAGCGCTCCTGCTATCAGAATCAATACCGGATATCCGTAACGATCCAAATATGCCAGAATGTACATTACTGTCGTAGAATAACTGCGCTCCGGCTTCTTCTCAACGATCACTTCCGTGCACCCCCAGTCGCTCTGCCTCTTGTAAGAACCGCCTTTCAATCTCTCCGGGCGTATGCTCCGCCAGATCCGGTACGGAAAAAAGCTGCGGCACTGCTCTGTTCTCTTCGCCATGAAGCAATGTCTTCAGTTCCAGTTCCAGGATCTCATCGTCGATCTGTTTCCAGCGGCGGTTCTCCTCTTCCGTCAGATCATCCAGTCCGAAGTGTGTAAGAATCGTTCCCATGATCTTACTTTCGATCTCCAGATAATTGGTCAGATAGATTTTCACCGGGCGAATGATATCCGAAATATATCCTTCGCTGGCATCATGGAGCAGACAGGCAAGCTGCTGCCTCTCAGACCACCCTCTGGCTTTCGCTTCCGCGGCACAGTTGAGCGAATGCTGCCCCACCGAATAAAAATAGGTCAGCTGTCCTCCGCCCCGGCACAGTAAGCTCAGTGCATGCGCAATGTCTTCGATATAGACATCTCCCGGTGTCATCTGCATGGGATCAAATTTTCTGCCGGAATAGGTCGTCATGGTGTTCATAGCTTTTGCTCCTTATTTCTCCGCACGGATCAGATTCTTGTAAAAACGGACTGCTCCGGGCAGACAGTTATACTCAATATTTTCATTCAGTCCGTGCATGCCCTTCATCTGCTCCGGGCCATAGACTACCGGTGCGAAGCGGATGCAGTTCTTGCAGATCGGCTGGTAAAACTGTGCATCGGTCGCACCCGTCATCACATAAGGGCTGGAAGGCAGTCCCGGGAAAGTATCCGCGATGGTCTGCTCCACCAGATGGAATGCTTCTCCGTGAATATCCACAGGCGGCGTATAATCATTAGCATGCAGCACTTCGGTCTCCAGACCGTATTTATCTGCTACTTTTTTGATGATCTCCAGGCTCTCTTTTTCCCCCTGATGAGGAATAAAACGCATGTTAGCGCCCACATAGGCTTCCTGAGGCAGCACATTATAGGCATCGGATCCCTTCTGCACCGTGAAAGCGATCGTCGTCTTCAGCATTGCACCTGCCTGGGCACTGATCGCAGGCATGACCGCTTTTAATACCGGGCCGAACAGCCACACATTACCAAATACCAGCTTCATTCCAAATCCGGCATAGGGCGCCAGTTCTGTGAACATCGCCGATACCTCCGGCAGCAGCTTTTTCCGGAAAGGGGAATGCGTCTCCACCTCATTGACAAAAGCGGATAATCTGGCAATGGGAGTTCCCTTCGACGGGGCGCTGGCATGACCACCGTTGCTCCGTGCGGTGAACTTCACATCTGCCTTGCCCTTTTCAAATACGCCTACCATTGCAAAATTGCCATGGATGCCGCCGATGGGTTCGGTGATGATCGCACCGCCCTCATCACATACCAGGAAAAGTTCGATCCCTCTGCGCTGCAGCTCCGCAACTATCTTCGGTGCACCGTCACCGCCCCACTCTTCCGTGCAGGAGCTTGCCAGATAGACATCGGTGGGCGGGATGAACCCTTCCGACAGGAGTTCTTCCACCGCCTGGAAAAATGCCATTACAGAGGCTTTGGTATCGGATGCGCCTCTGCCCCATACTTTTCCTTCTGCGATATCTCCGGAAAAAGGTGCATGAATCCATTCACCTTCCGCCGGCACCACATCCTGGTGGCTCATGAGCAGGATCGGTTTCTCAGAGCTTTTTCCTTTCCAGTAAAATAACAGATTCCCATCGATCTCTGTCTTCTCCAGCTTCTCATGTACCAGAGGGAACAGTTCCTCCAGCACCTTATGGAAGCCTAAGAATTTCTCCACCTCTGCCACGTTGGCATAGGAGGTGGTGTCATATTGAATCATTTTCGACAGCTTCTCTGCCAGTGCCAGCGCTTCCTCCTCCGGTTCGTCTGCCACATAAGTCGAAGTCTTCGACGGCATCAATAAGGTACGGAGCACTGCGATCAACAGTAACAATACGATCACAGCCAACACTGCAAGAAGTATCAAACCTATGTATTTCATATCTCTCCTCTTTTCTTAATTATTCTTCTGTCGTTTTCTGTGTATTCTTTTTCCGGAACAGCAGATATGCCACACCAATGGCAATCGCGCCGGAAGGAACGATCATAAAGCTGGTAGATCCGATCAGTGACGGTACCAGAATGAATAACAGGCTCATGAGGATCAGCGGCAATGCAGCGATCTTCATATTTTTCCGGTAATATTTGTACGCCATGGCACCGAACAGCGCCGGAACCACATTTTCAAAAGCCGGCTGCAATACTTCGCTCTGCAGCACGGGCTGCAGCGGCACCATCAATAACACGCCCAATGCCAGGACGAGGATTGTCACCAGGGAAGATGTTGCGATGGAGATTGTGGAGATGATCTCATTTTCCGGCGTTCCGGTCTTCGCTCCTACCATGTCTCTCGCATTGACCGCGCAGGGAATCTTCATATTGATCAGGTTACCGGTGATAAATGCCAGATATCCGCCGCCGGCTCCCAGCATCGGTGTGTAGATCAAAAACTCCGCGATGCTGCTGACCAGCCATACGATTCCCACAGAGAGAAACCCCTTTCCAACAGCCCCCAGATCCGGATACGCACCTAAAAGCTTACCGATGAGAAACGGTGCTCCCACCAACATCACCAGCGTAATGATACTCACAGTCCGCCCGATGACATGTGTTTTCTTCGTGTAGGCCTGCCAGGTATCCGGAGTCTGCCCGGTCTGCTCCTTTGTTGCTTCTACATTATTCAGTTCCTTATTATCTATTGTCATGCTGTCCGCTTTCATGTTATCTGTTCTCGTACTATCTGCTTTCATACTATCTGCCTTCATGCTATCTGTTCTCATATTGATATTCCTTTCCGTTTCGGAGATACGCTACCCGGTACTATGTAGGTTGTTCTGTCAGTCGTTACAGCAACCCCACCAGCACCGCTGCCGTCATACCGATGATCATGCTTCCGGCAATGGAAAAGCTGTCCACCCAGGCTTTTCCTTTTTTCTCAATGAGGTATACAAACCCTGCCATCACCAGTGCCGATACCGCCATTACCACTAACGGAATGTAATCTCCGTGAAACGTAAACAATCCGTTCTCCGATATAAAACCGCCAAGATATCTTCCGATGTAGGTGCTGACCAGTCCGATGAACATGGCAGTCATTGCCATATCTCCGAAACCCGGCTTGCCGGATTTTTTATTCGAGGTCAGCTTCTGTGTATATTTTTTATTCAGGAAAATGGACAATGCCATGCCCCAGATAATGCAGATGCTCATGAGCAGTGCGATCGTGGAAAATGCCTGCGGTGTCATTTCCGCAGCAGACAATGTGCTCATTCCCACCTGCTCCGCTGCTGCCTGCGCCACCTGGGTCTCATAATGCAGTGCACCGATCACGGACAATCGAAGCCACGGCCAGGGTGTTCCCAGACTTCCCGACAGGGCGATGACACCCAGCAGGATCCCCACACTGGGTAACAGGGAAAAGGTCGCACTGGAGATGATCGTACGCTTCATTTTCGTGGTATCCATACCGAGTGCCTGACCGGCGCGGTATGCCCTCACCAGAAAAATCACACAGACCACCGCCACAAAAGCAATGATCCCTCCACAGATCAGGTACATCGGTACACTGTTTAACTGACTTAAGATTGACATGTCTCTTCCTCCTTCAGAATCTCTCTGATTTTATCTTCCTGTAAATGCTCTCCGATGACGATCAGCACCTCCTGCCCCACTGCGATAGACTGCATCGTATGACTGTCCGGTGTAGCATTCAATTCCATCCATTGTCCTGCTCCGTTTTTCACAAAGCCCTTGATACGGAATACTTCTCCGCAAGACTTGTCAGAAAACAGTCTGGGCACCGCCCGTTCCAAAGCCTCCGGCTTAATCTTCTCTTCCATGAAAAATAAAGAGTCGAAGCTCTGTCCATTCTCTAAATCCATCTTGCGGTAACTTTCCAGACAATAACCGCATTTGGATACTTCCTCTAAATCTTCTTTTGTCAGATCCGTGAGATTTTTCTGTAAGATGTCCTTCTTGGGGTCGATTCTCCGGTCACAGCGGATCTGTTCCAGTGCCCGGTTGAGATGTGCCACCGTGTCCTCACACTGTTCCCTGGTGGCTGCATCCGCATGGCTCAGGATCACTTTTCCGGCATTGGCAGCCTCCGATGCCAGCAGATAGTCCGCCTGCTGTGAGAGATTATTCTCCAATCTTGCATCCAGTATGGCGATGACATTGCCGATCTCATACCACTGGTCCAGCGGCTCCTCCCGAAGTACATCAAAAAACTCATCTACATCATAGATTCCCGACGGCTCCACCAGCACCCTGTCATAACCACACATTCGCATGGAGATCAGCTTCGTACGGAAACGCCTCCTGTGGCTCTCCGCATCGCATCCTCCGGCGATCATCTCCAGTTCGCACTGATCTCCCCTGAGTTCGTGGAGCATCAGCATATCCACGTTGATGGCACCGAAATCATTTTCCAGAATACCGATATGCAGTCCCTGATTCATCAGGTATTCTGCATATTTTTTCAGAAAAGTAGTCTTTCCGGATCCCAGGAAGCCTGTGATCAGATCGATCGTTACCATATATCGTCTTTCCTCTCTGTTTCATTGATTTGCATAGTGATCACTTCTATAATTCTTTCTCATAACACCAGTAGGAATGCCCGAAAAGCTCACATTCCCCTGCCGTGGTAAAATGCAATTTTTCATAAGAGCGTAATGCTTTCACATTGTCCTTTGCCACTAAAATGTGTACCGCCTTATAACCCTGTGATTTCAATTCCGCCATAGCTTCCTGCAGCAGGATCCTGGCAATGCCGCGATTCTGATATTCTACCGCCACTCCCAGTCTGGACAGCTCTGCCACCGGGGTAAGATCCTCTGACCAACAGGACAGTGCCTCCACTTCCGGGTCATCGTCTATGGAGATTGTGCCTATTAATCGTTCTCTCTCATCAGGTTCCGGCATTCTCTCATACAGGCAAAACAATGCATTTCTCGACAGGTCAAATTCCACTTCCCGTTCTGTGGGATAATTTTCTGTCCAGACACAATATTCGGTTCCGATCAGGGAACGGTATAACAGCAGGATTTCTTCTGCTTCTTCTCTGCGTGCCCTGCGAAATTCCATGTTGCCGTTCATGCTGTCTTATCCTCTCTCATCTTTTTCATAATCTGCAATTTTGCATCCTTTTTTGTTTCCTGTATTTTCGTGCTTCCATATGTTGTGCAGATATCATTCTATTTACATCTTCAACGTCTTCAGATATTCCTTCTGTTCCGGTGTTATACGGTAGCTTTCCCGTGCTTTCTGAATCGTCTTATTGTGTGTCCAGGTATCCAACCGTTGATCCTCTATATAACCGATCGTGGCATCCCATTGTTTTGCCAGTGCCGTGGCATAGAACCAGGCAATCATCATGTTCACATAATATTCCTCGGAATGTACCGCTGCCGGGATCTCCAGATATTCCACCCGGAAATCCTCATCCAGGAAATGTGTCATCAGCATTTCCATTCCGAAGCGGCAGGTATAGGGATGGTCCGAAGCTGTCCATTCTCTTATTTTGTCTATGAGTTTGTCTTTATTTTTGCGAAACACTTTTGGGGAAAAAATATCGCACACCGCCCAGTTATCTACATAAGGCAGGAAACACTCCACTTCTTTTTCACAAACCTCGTAATCTTTGATCTCCGCCACCAGCAACGCATGCAAAATATTTTCATCATAATAAGTGTGCGGCAGCTGTTTCAGAAACTCTACGCTCTCCGGATCCTTTCCATACTCCTTCGCAAGCTTACGAATAGCGGGAATGCGGACGCCGATAATCGTCTCCACAGGAATCGTCGGGACTAATTTGCTCTGAAAATCACGGTAACCTTTATCTTGCAATTGAAATAATAATTCCTGTGCTTTCATACAATTTTCTCCTCAAAATGCCTGCTTTCTGTTTATTGTACCACAAGCATAGAAGATATGCAAAACAGTCATGGATGGAAATTGAGAGCTGGGGCGGCGAACGCCCGCCTGTGCCCTTCTTCCGCCTCAGCGTGGGCACAGGAGATAGGAACAAGCTAGTCTGTACCCTTCTTCCGCCTCAACGTGAATAGTTTGTGGGTATACCCTGTCAATGTTTCCTTGGTTTTAATAACTGGTAATCCATCTTTTTCTGAACATAATTCCTTATAAGTCTCTATAGATAATAATGGAACCCTAATAATAAACGTCTTTCCTACTTCATATGGCATCATATCAATTCCTCCTAATTTGCTTTTACTTTATTTCGTAACTCTTTTATTACTCCGACACTTGAATCAAATACTTAAAAGTTCTATTACCAAAACATAATAATCTTTTTCACATAACGTTATATATTTATTATTTTTTGTATTATATACTTTACATTTAGTTTAATATATCATATAATACATATAGAAAGGAGGTTATATAAATGAAAAATATGCGTCTTAAATTAGCACGCGTTGAGATGAATCTTTCTCAAGAAGAACTGGCTGCCAAAGTTAATGTTACACGCCCTACTATCAACTTACTAGAAGGCGGAAAGTTTAATCCCAGTCTTCAGCTTTGTATTCGGATATGTAAAGTACTTAACAAAACATTAAACGATTTATTTTGGGAGGAGGACAACTTATGAAAACCACCATTCACTGTGATGAAAGGATCACAAATATTCGGCACACAATTTATGTTAAACTTTTTTGGGGTATAATTATATCAAATGAACTTACTTATCTACTAGATTATTTTTTTAAAACAAGCTTAAACGGTTGGGTTATTCCATTAGCGCCTGATGTGTTAATCATTTGGATGTCAATAAAAGGAGTTCTTTTTAATGGAACCCAACATTTTCCACACTGGTGTTGGCTATTTGCACTATGCTATTCTAGTTTAAATACTATTATCGTTTTTGTTGAGAGTTTCCAAATTGATACTGTTTTCTATCTTGAACAGATTAATCAAAGAATTATTGTCTCCTTAATATTTCTAACTGTTTATTTCCTTGGAGTATTGTTATTTTTTTACATTTCTTATCGTATTGCTATAAGAAAAATTAAAAAACTTTCTACTGACATCTAATTATGTAAAATTAAATGATTATCAATCCCACATGGGAAGCTTGTTTTGTTGCTGATACCCACGCTATGAAAAGTTCGAGGGTATGGGAAGCTTATTTTGCTGCTGATACCCAAAATGTGAAAACCGGAAGGTATAACAAGGGAACTCTATATTCTAAAATGTTCGTCGTGGGTGTCCTGTATTTTGGGTCTATACAGAAAAATGAGTTGTGAGATACTAAAATTGCTACAAATAACGCATAAAAAGATGAATATGGGTCTATAGGGAAAAAACCGGCTCTGAGGTACTCATTTTGAAGAAATTGAGTATCTGGCAGGCAAATTTTTAGCTATAGGCCCATATTGTTTAGTTTTTGTTTTTTTACCTGTCCCCAAAAGTACCTACAGGGAAATTTATCTTCTATAGACCCATAAAGGTTTTCAAGAAATCAGTAGCCCCGGCTGGGTATAAGAATAAGCAGTGCCGCGTTTCTTATACCCTGCCAAGGGCTACGGGGATTAGATACAATTTTCTTCGCTAACTCTCAATTTACAACACCTTGGATCCGTTCACGGTCAGCTTAAAGGATGCCTCCAGCACTTCCGCTGCGCGCTTACACATCATCATACGTCCAAGGAATATTTCAAAATACTCATACATGCTGCAGATCTTCGGATCAATCTGCAGATTCAGTGAAATCACTCTCTTCTCCACATTGATCTTAAGCTTTGTATCCGTAACCGCATAATTGACGCGGTCATGTTTATCGAAGGTCGCCTTATTCTTCTCCCGGACTCTGCTCCTGCGGACATCAGTCTTATCTGCGATGATCAGCGCCGCGGAGATAGGATCGGTAGCACCGCCGGTAGATTCGTCATGCAGTCCGATAGCGGACACGCTCTGCACCCGGTCCCGAATGCGCCTCCGAATGATCGGTGAATCCCATGGCTCCCAGATTCGCATTTCCCTTTTTAATAAATGCCAGTACTTCTTCATTTTTTCTGATTTCACTATATGTCATTCTTCTACTTTTTTCCTTCCATCCTGTGTTGATTCCCGTGTCTTTATATACATCTTATTTCGTGTTCATTGTACCATCCGCCCGCAAATTCGTGCTATGATACGCTACATCCTGTTTCGCAGTTGCTTTTTTCTCCAAGGCGCATTATATGTTACCAAAACTGTTGCAGCGACACTATCTTGGGCAGGTAAACAACATGTAATATCTGTGTAAACAACCTGGATATAAGCTGACAGATATTCCCATTTTCTTCTTTTCAGTTTTCATCTGTGAGAGTATAATAAAACACAGAAAACATTTGGAGATTTTATTCCAGAGAGGAGACCACAATGAAATTAAAAGAATTACAGGACGCTATGATCGCTGCCATGAAGGCAAAGGATAAATTCAGAAAGGATGCCATCTCCGCACTGGTATCCGCTGTAAAGAAAAAAGGAATCGACAACGGCTGCCGTGACAACATTCCCGATGAGATGGCTAACGAAGCCATCTTAAAAGAGATCAAATCCGTGAAGGAGCAGATCGATACCTGCCCCGCAGACCGTACCGAGCTGCTGGAAGAATACAAAAAGCGCTATGAGATCATGAGCGAGTTTGCTCCCAAGATGCTCTCCGCTGAGGAGGTCAAGGCAATCCTGGAAGAAAAGTTTTCCGATGTCCTGGCTACGAAAAATAAGGGTCAGATCATGAAGGCTGTTATGGGCGAACTGAAGGGCAAGGCTGACGGCAAGGTCATCAATCAGGTCGTTGCTGAACTGACCAAATAGTTCATCATTTTCTGAAAAGCGACTTTCGTATTACAACCGAAAGTCGCTTTTTCATTTGAAATTATCTCTTATGCTTATGCCGACCAAATGTCTGACAATTCCTCTTTGTTCGGCACCGAGGGAATTCCCCCTCTTTTTTGAACGCATAGTCCGGCTACGCTATTTCCCATCACCGCACATTGCATAATTTCTTCCCACGATAAAACTTCTATTCCTTTACCATATTTCAGATATTTGCTTAGGAATCCGCCCCAGAAGCAATCTCCTGCCCCTGTCGTATCAATAATTTTCTCAACAGGTGTTGCCTTTACTGTCTCACAATGTTGCTGTGTTGCAATCATAGCCCCTTTTTCTCCTAAGGTCACTGCTACTATCCGAGGTCCCTGCTTGAGAATTTTTAATGCTGCCTTTTCATAATCCGGTTCTTCTGTCAATAAAAGCAGTTCTTCCTCGGACACTTTCATCACATCCACCACAGGAATCACTGACTGCATGCTTGCAACAGCAGTTTTCTCATTTTCCCAGAGTCTTGCACGATAATTGGGGTCATATGATATTAATGCCCCATGCCGTTTTGCCTCTTTCAACGCCTCTAACGTTGCACTTCGCGACGGTTCTTCGGTCAAAGACAGTGAGCCGAAATGAAATATTTTACAATGCTGCAAAAGCTCTCGATCCAGTTCATCCTTGCGAAGCTGCGTATCGGCTCCCGGTTTTCTTGCAAAAGAAAATTTTCTCTCTCCGTTTTTATCCAGTTCCACAAACGCCAAGGTAGTAAAATAATTTTCATCCTCTACAAGGGCTCTTGTATCGATTTGTTCTGATTGTAAGGATTTTTTCAAAAATTCTCCCTGCATGTCTTTTCCGATTTTTCCAATGAACGCGGTCTGAAATCCAAAATGACTTGCTACCGTAAGAAGGTTGGCGGGTGCTCCCCCGGGATTCTGTTCAAATAGTTTCTGTCCGTTTGCACTAAATCCTGCCTCGGTAAAATCGATCAACAATTCTCCCAGTGCGACGATATCAACCTTTCCTGCCATTTTCAGGTCCTCCATTATTTCACTCGTACTGTTTTATTTTTCCTGAACATTAATAATGACCTTCATAGTCGTCTCTCTGTTTGCATCGATATAATGATATGCTTCCAAATAATCTTTAAAGGCAAAAGTTTTTGAAATCAGAGGTCTTAAATGAACTTTTTCTTCCTTAACCAATCGAATACCATCCAGATAATCATCATGCCGGTACATCATAGTACTCTTAATATCCAATTCGTGATCGTTGGCTACCGCAAGGTCAACTTCCGCCATGCCTGCAAATACAGCTACCAATACAATGGTGCTTCCTTTTCTTGCATACTTGATTGCCTGTCCCATGGTAATATTATTGCCGGCACAGTCATAGATGACATCTGCCTTATCCGGACCGAATGCCTCAATCATAGCCTCTCCAAAATCTTTTTTGGCAGTATTGACGCATACATCAATTCCACATTCTTTCGCTTTTTCCAGACGCAAATCGCTTACATCCGTAATCATTACCTTGTCGGCGCCCATTCCTTTTGCAGTCTGTGCCACTAGATTACCAATAGGTCCTGCTCCCAATACGGCAATTTTCATTCCTGTCACATCGCCCATTTGCTTGACGCCATGCACCGCTACTGCCAGCGGCTCAATCATGGCACCCTCCTCGTAAGACATATCTTCCGGAATCGGTGTCACTTTAGAAGCATCTACCGCAAAATATTCCGATGCCGTACCAGTTGTCTGGAATCCCATTACTTTCAATTCCTCACATAGATTATATTTTCCGTGACGGCAGGGATAACAATGTCCGCAATATACCTGCGGTTCAATGGTCACCTTCTCTCCGACTCGAAAGTTCTGTACCCCAGCTCCCAATTTTACGATTTCTCCGGACACTTCATGTCCCTGTGTCACAGGATATTTTGTAAAAGGATGCTTTCCATGATATACATGGATATCCGATCCGCAGATTCCGATGTTCATAATTTTAACCAATACCTGGTCATCTTTCACTTCAGGGATCTCTACTTCTCGAAAAATAATTTCTCCCGGTTTAGTCATTACCTGCTGTAACATAATGTCTCCTCCTTTATCATAATTGATCAAATTCAAAAAAGTTTCTTACATTGTAATAGCAAATGTTCTGAATCACTTTGCCAAGTTCTTCTTCCGAGGAAAAATATTCGCCTCGTTCTATCAACTCTCCGAAATAATTACACAATACTCTCCTATAGAGTTCATGCCGGGGATAAGAGATAAAACTGCGGCTGTCCGTAAGCATACCTACCGATACGCTCACCGGATACAGATTGGCGCATGCGGCAAATTGCCTTGCGATCCCGTATTGCTGGTCATTAAACCACCATGGTGCCCCTAACTGTACTTTCCCTCTGACGGCTTTCCCGGATGCATCTGCGGAAAATCCTGCCGCCAGAACAGCCCATGCTTCTATTTTCGTTCCGTCTAACGGATACAGGATGATGCGCGGCAGTTGTCCCGCCAGTGTCAGACGGTTTAATAGTTCTCCCACAGAGCTGACCACTGTGCTGTCATCTATACAGTCAAAACCGCATGACTTTCCCGCAAGCTCCACACCTTTGGTATTCGCATCCAGGTATGTCCCGATATGAAGCTGCATTACGAAGCCGTTCCGATAATACATTTTCCCCATCTCGAACAGAAAAGCAGTCCGGTATTTATCACGTTCATTTTCCGTCAGTCTTTCATTTTTCCGGGCCTTTTGAAAGATTTCATCTATTTCTTCTGCTGCGTAATCGCACCAGTTAAGGAAAGGGATACCATCATCCGATACCGTTGTCCCTGTGATCTGTTTGAAGTACTGCAGCCTCTGTTCCAATGCTGTCAACATATCCGGGAAACTCTGTATGCTCCGTCCGGATACCGTTTCCAACTGCTTCATATATGCATCAAATCCGCCATCTTCTGCAAACATCGCCTTGTCCGGCCGAAATGCAGTAATAACCTTTACACCGAAATTCTCCTTCTGAAGCTGTTTATGGTATCTCAGATCATCCACCGGATCCTCTGTAGTAGATAACAGTTCCACATTCGAATGCTCCAGGCACCACCGCCTCGTAATGTGCTTTTCCTGTATGATCCGTTTCGTCTGACGATAGATATCTTCTGCATTTTCTCCATTGACCGGTACATCAATATCAAAATATCTCTTCAGTTCCAATGCGCACCAGATGTAGAGAGGATTTCCTATTAATTCCGGCAGAACAGCTGCAAATGCAAGAAACTTATCATGATAGCTTGCGTCACCTGTAATGAAGCTCTCGTGAATTCCCAGAGTCCGCATAGCACGCCATTTGTAATGGTCACCCTTCAGCCACATTTCTCCAAGATCTTCAAATTCCTTATTTTCTGCGATTTCCACAGGCTGAAGATGGCAATGATAATCAATGATCGGCATGTTCTCCGCATATTTGTGATATAGCATACTGCCCGTTTTATTCGTAAGGAAAAGTTCTTCACTAAATCTGTTATTCATTTTCTTTCCTCTCTAGAAGCCGATCAGGGCTCCTCCATCAACCGGAATACAGCTTCCGCTGATATACCGGGCAGCATCACTGCACAAGAAAGCTGTCACCATTCCGATATCCATCGGGTCTCCGACCATTTTTGCCGGAATGCGTCCCAGGATTTTTCCAAGTCTCTGTGGATCACCGTCGGTTGCCTTATGGAACATGGGGGTATCGATCCATCCGGGTGCAATGGCATTGGCAGTAATTCCATATTCCGCCAGTTCAGCAGTCAGCGTATGTATCAACCCCAGATATCCCGCTTTTGCTGATGCATACCCTGCCACCATGGGCTGGCCGATGTAACTGGTCATACTGGCCTGAAAAATAATTCGCCCATGTCTCTTCTCTTTCATATAGGGTACCACGGCCTTGGTAAGTGCAAAGGCTCCTGTCAGATGAACATCTAAAACACTTTTATACTCTTCCACCGACATATCCCAAATATATTTTTTACAATGGTTTCCCGCATTGTTCACCAAAATATCCACGGTTCCGTGTTCCGCGGCGATTCTGTCCACCAGCTCCTGCGCCTTCTCCGTGTCCGTAATATCGAACCGGTAATAATGTACCCTGTCGCCGAATTCTTCCAGGGCTTCCGCTACTTTTTCAGGTTCACTGCGGGCTGCAACACATACAACAGCCCCTGCACTGATCAGGCATCTGGTAATAGCAAGTCCAAGTCCGGTAGCGCCTCCGGTTACAATAGCGACCTGACCCTTCAGGTCATACCAGTCGGCAATATTAAACTTTTTCAACATCTCACCTCTTTCTCTTGATATTTATAAGGAATAAAGTACTCCTTATGTCCCATCTCCTCGCTCTTGGTTTTCTCTCCGGATGCGACTCCGATAATCGTCCGAAGCAATTCCTCTGCCATCTCCTCCTGCGACATCTCGCCACTTAAGATAGGACTGGCATCAAAATCCATGTCATCACGCATCCTCTGAAAAGTACTATGGTTTCCCGTGATCTTGATACACGGCCCTACCGCAGATCCTACTACATTTCCTCTGCCCGTCACCAAAAGTACGATGTGTGCCCCACAACTGATCAGATCCATAAGGCCCTCGTTATCATTTGGATTGGTAATCCCAAACTGCATAAAGTACGGATCTGGGGTGGAATCAAGCAGCCACAAACCTCTCCTTTTCGCAGATCCGGATACTTTCAGGACACCCTGGATCGGTCTGGTACCGCTCTTGATCAAAGCTCCCATACTCTTTTCTTCTATGGTAGATAATCCACCTGCAAAATTGCCTGGGCTGACAGAATACTGTTGTACGGATTTGCAATAATCCAGTGCTTTATCATAGGTATATCTCAGTTCTTCTCTTGCCCGCTCATCGACTGCTCTCTGTATCAGCAGATGATCCAGACCGATTGCTTCCACGATCTCTTCAAAAATAGCGGTTCCGCCCAGATCCACCAGTCTGTCATATAACCTGCCCACCACAACATTGCCTGCCAATCCGCTGGTATAATCCGATCCGCCGCATTCTGCCCCGATGACCAGATCCTGTACTCCCATAGGGACACGTGGTACCTGCAGCAGCATTTTTTTAGCTTTTCCGACCCAGTCAAGGCCTTTCTTCACTGCATTGAGGGTTCCTCCCTCGTTCTGGATGAAAAGCCACTCTGACGGTTTTCCTTCCTTCCGGGCAATATCCGCCAGCCACTCAGGCTGGATGTATTCACATCCAAGCCCCACTGCCAGCACAGCACCTACATTGGGATGTCTGATCATACTGATCAGAAGATTCACCGCATATTGATTGTCCGTGCATCCGTCAAATCCTATCAGTTCCACATCCGGGTCATCGGAATTTTCCACGATTTTTCTTGCTACAAATTCTGAGCACTTCACCGTATAGATCACCAGAATGTGATTTCGTATTCCGCATCTGCCGTCTTGCCTCAGATATCCCTGCCAACTGTATTTCTCACTTTCCATTCCATTTCCTCTGTTTCGGTTCTGCCTTCCGTTTCCTATTCGTATCTGATATCGCTGGGAGCTCCTGTCTTCACATCTAAGTGGGAAGAACGTTCGTCGTATACACTGTGCATTACATGTAAATGTACCCAGCTTCCCCGGGGAATATATACACCGGCTTTTCCAATGCACACCCCGTATTTGAGAATTTCTTCCCCTGATACGATTTCCTTCAGTGCCATCTTGTGACCGACAGGAATATCGGTTGTCGCAACAATACTGTGTTCCGTACAGTTCCCGATAATATGTACCCGCTCCCCGCTTGGAATATCCTGCAGCGCCGTCGCTACAGTATCCTGTTTGTCTATCTGAAAAACTCTATATTCTTCACGCATTCTTACACCATATCCTAAAAAATTATCTTCAGAATCACAGAATTCCAAATGTTGCAAAAGCTTCCGTTGCACTCATTCCATTCTCGATTGCGTTGCGTACTTTCTTTTCTCCGGAAGCTTTGATCAGCGCTTTTTCAAGCACTTCATGCATGATCTCTTTCGGGATCACCAACACTCCGTCAATATCTCCGAATATCAGATCCCCATCATGAATGGTTACCTGGCCGATTTCAATCGTGCACCGGAAATCACATACATAGGTCCGTACAGAAGAATCCTGTGCCCAGGTTGCGCTGCAGAATACAGGAAAATTCTGTGAAAGCACCTGCGGCGTATCACGACTGTAACCATCCAGTACTGCACCGATCGCTCCTCTTTTCTTTGCTGTTGCTGTCAGCAGTTCGCCCCACAGAGCACTGTTGTGTGCACCGGTTGCTACGAAAATCTCGTTCGGCCTGAGTTGATCCAACGCTTCCGTTAACAGACCGAAGGGCTTCTTGGGCGGTCCGAACACATCGTTTTCCAATACGGTGCATGCGTACCCTACCAGTTTTAAGCGATGATCTTCTTCCGTTCTGTCAATATACGCATCCGACGGAACCAGACTTTCCAGCGGTTTGATATAAGCCGGCAGGAACTGATGACAATATCCCATCTGATCCAGTATGTCTCCGACTACCGGGGTATACAGTTTTTCTTTGATCAATGCAAACAATTCTTCATCATTCTTTTTCATACACACTTTATCCCTCTCCTTACTTGAAGGCTTAACCCTTGAGACCGGAAGTGCTGATTCCATCTACCAGATATCTTTGGAAGATCAGGAAAATCAGAATCGAAGGTATAATAGAAATCGTAGCCATGGCAAACATTGCACCATAGTCGGAAGAAGAACCCGGGTCGCAGAAAAGTTTTAATGCAAGAGAAACCGGATACTGTACCGACTTTTGTACATAAAGCAATGCCGAAAGGAAATCATCCCATCTCCACATAAAAGAGAAAATACAAGCAGAGGTAAGTGCCGGCTTTAACAGGGGTAATATAATTTTCATGAAAATCTGGTAATAAGAACAGCCATCGATTTTTGCTGCTTCATCCAGTTCCGTGGGAATACCGTCTATAAAGTTCTTAATCAGGTATACGAAGAATCCCTGAATTGCAAAAAAATACGGAACAATCAACGGTAAATAACTTCCGACCCAGCCCAGTTTCTGATACCATAAATACTGCGGAATCATCAAAACCTGTGCCGGAAGCATCATAGATGCCAACATCGCTGCGAACAAAATCCCTTTCCCGCGAAATTGAAAGCGAGAAAATCCAAATCCGACCAACGCGGATGAAACAATGGTTCCTATGGTAGCCACTACCGCAATGAACAGGGAATTTGAAAAGAATCGTCCGAATGATACTCCTCCGAAACCTTTCCAGCCATTAATGTAATTATCCAATACCCATTTTTTCGGGATCAATTGACCGGCTGTTTTAAAAATAATATTTGTCTCTTTGAAGGAGCTCATTATCATCCACACCAGTGGGTAAATCATGATCAAACCTATTGCCAGAATAATAGCATTATAAATAATAGATTTTGCTGCTTTTTTCCCTTTCATATTTTAAAAGCCTCCTTCATATACCCAGAACTTCTTGGTTGCAAACAGAACGGCAGTCATTGTTCCGATAATGATCAGCATTACCCATGCAAGTGCCGCTCCGTATCCGGTATTATAATATTCAAAAGACTGCTGATACATATACACTGTGTAGAGAAGCGTGGAATTCATCGGTTTTCCCTGCGTTATGATATAGCACTGGGAGAATGCCAAAAAGCCATTAATCAACTGCATTACCAGATTAAAGAAAATATTCGGTGTTAACAGAGGTAAGGTAATGCGGAAAAATCTGTCTGTCTTACCGGCTCCGTCAATATCCGCTGCCTCATACAGAGATGCGGGGATCTGCTTTAAGGCAGAGAGAAAGATTAACATGGAGGAACCAAACTGCCATACTACCAGGAAGATCAGCACCCAGATTGCTGTTTTGGTATCACCCAGCCAGGATTTTTCACAAGGGATTCCGACTGCCTGCAGCAATCGGTTAATCACTCCGTCCATGGCAAACATTCTCTTCCATAACACTGCAACCGCAACAGATCCACCGATTACAGAAGGTAAATAGTAAGCAGCTCTGTAAAATCCCGAAAGCTTACTGTTCTTTAACAGCAGCATTGCTACAAAAAGAGCAAATATCAGTTTCAACGGAACAGAAACAAAAGCGAAATAAAACGTCACTTTTAAAGACAACCAAAAGGTATCATCTGTAATCATCTTTTTATAATTGGCCAGTCCGCTGAACTTTGCCGGTGACAAAATATTATAATCGCAAAACGAATAATACATAGAAATTATCATTGGCACCAATAAGAAAAACAGAAATCCGAAAATAAGCGGTGCCGTAAAAACATATCCGGCTACAGACTTGCTGTTAAGCTTTTTTTTAATTTTTTCCATAAAATCCCTTCTTTCCGACTGTCATTACAGATTTGTCTCAAAATAATCATCATAGGAAGTGAATATATCTTTCACGATCTCATAGGACATCTTCGGTCTTCTATACTCGTCCACAATGCCTTTGTTATTCATGGTCCTTGGACGATTCTCGAAGCGTTCTCTTGATATCCTGATATCTGTCAGCTGCCATATGAATACTCCGCAGCATTCCGCCGATTCCAGGACTGCCCGCAATTGATGTTCCAGTGCAATACATTGATACTCTTCCGACCATTTATCTTTTGTCCGCGTATGATATCCATAGAGTGCTCCCGCTCCGATTTCCGATACAATAAAAGGTTTATTCCTCGTCACCGGATTGTTGCGAATCCATTGCATCATATCCTGTATGCAGTCCACCGCCGTCTCATTCTGATCGCTATACCACTCCGGATACAGATTGAAAGATACAATCTCCGGTATATCCAGGCAGATATCTTTTTTATGTTTATTACTTGCAGATGTTCTCGGACGGGTCCTGTCAAGTTCTTTCAACTGCCTGTATTGTTTTGTATAGCAGTCTCTGCCGTACAAAGTTTCGCTGGCGCACTCGTTCAAGATTCCCCATACAAAGATGCAGGGATGATTCTTGTGATTCATCACCATCTCTCGGATACAATCTTCCGACTGCTTCTGAAAATAGGGATTCTGCATATGATATTCCTTCAATCCTCTTGCATGACTCTCTTCCCAGACCAAAATTCCCTGCTCGTCGCATAAGTCTAAAAAAAGTTCATCGTTCGGATAATGAGATGTCCGAATCGCATTTGCTCCCAGATCCATCGCAATCTGTATATCCTGCTCTATTGCCTGCAATGGCATTGCGCAGCCAAACATGGGATGATCCTCATGCCTGTTAAATCCTTTGATACGAATCGGTCTTCCGTTGAGCAATATGTATTTGCCGCTCACCTTTATCTCCCGGAATCCAAAACGCTCTATCAGATCATCCATCGGTTCTGTATCTGAAAGAATTGCCCGAACCTTATACAAAACCGGATTCTCCGGTGTCCATTCGGAAACATTCTCAAGATAAATCTCTTTCTGCACAATCCGGCTCTCATTTGTCTCCAGATCTATCGCAATTTCATCCGTAAATAGTGGATCTGCCTGCAAACGGAGCGTATATCTTTCCGACGAATCACTTATCCCGTTTATTTTCGTTGTAAGCAGAACTTTCCAGCCGTTTTTTCCCGCTTTGCCTACTTCTACATGGAGATATTCAATATATGCCTTTTTCAAGTGTTCCAACACAATGCCGCGATTAATGCCGCCGTACGTCATATAGTCATTCGGTATATGAAGAGCACTGTTTTCCGAGAATCGATTGTCAACTATAATCTTCAATTCATGCTCTCCGCTCGGAATCTGTCTTGCCAGAAGTGAAAATGGCGTATACGCATTATAGTGTTTTCCAAGAAGGCGGCCATCTAAATAAATCTCCGCTGTATGGCTGATTCCTTTGCACACAAGACGCACATTTCCCTCTCCGTAAAATTTTCTGCGAAAACACCCACGCCCTCTGTAAGAGGCAAATTCCGGAAGATTTTCCCAGACTGTAGGTACCACAACAGAATAGGATGTTCCTGCATGCTCGCCGCTTTCCGGGACAAAGCTCCACACACTTCCGCTCAATTCTTCGGTATTCCGTATTTGATTAGTGCAAAAAGTCCGAACCATTTTCCACTCCCTCGGATCAGGTATTATCGTAGGTATCTCTTTCTTCCTGAGAACCTCCGGTTACTTTTATGTTCACATCGTTCATACTGAGCTTTGCTATATTTCTGATCATTCCATATTCATTACAAGTAATCTTCAGATGATTCATTGCAATATCTTTGATAGGATCTTGTGCATAGCCATCTATGACAAAGGCCTGACTTATCTTGTCGTAATCCTCTGTCAGCTCTGCCGTGATATTCTGAATACACAAATTCTTCAACTCCGTAGGCGGAATACTATCCGATACAGGAGCCATAATGGTTTTCCAATGCTCCGGTATCTCTCCATGATAATTTTCCCCAATCGTGCATACATTGTAATTAACATTCCAGTTCAATTGTATATGTACCGGGAACCTTACGTTCTGCATATACAGATCCTGCACCTTAATATTACGAATGTATCCTTTTCTCGGATATGCGGATTTAATTCTGAATCCACAATCTGTTCCGTAAAAGCTGATATTTTCAAGTACTACATCACTGATGCCGCCGGACACTTCGCTGCCGAGTGTTACGCCATATCCCTCATAGATCTTACAGTTTCTTACTGTTATACGCTCACAGGGAATATTGACGCGCAAACCATCCGAATCCCGACCTGACTTTATACAAATACTGTCATCGTGTGTATGTGTTTCACAATTTTCAATAAGTACATCATGGCAGGAGTCAATGTCGATACCATCCGTACTGGGACCGTTAATACTTCCACAGATCACCTGCACATGATCAATATGAATATTTCCGCTATAGTACACATGAATATTCCAAAATCCGGATTTGAAAGAGGTAATATCCTTTAACGTAACATTTTCGGAATCGGAGATTACAATATTACGAAGTCGTACGGCATCATAATCACTTGCCCATCGAAGACCATAGGGCTCATAGATTCCGCGTAAACCGCTTTTTCGGTCATCTCCCCAATATTTGGCCCACCAGTGTTCACCCTGACCGTCAATAACTCCTTTACCGCTGATGGTCACGTTTTTCTGTCCACGCACATTCACAAAACCGGGATACCATTTCATTTCAATGCCGGCAACTCTTGTATCCATCATGGGATATGCTTCATCATGTATGGATGCCAGCAATCTTGCACCCTCTTCAAAATGAAATTCCATATTGCTTTTCAGAAAAAGCGAAGAGGTAAGGTAAGTTCCCTTTTCCAAAATCAGCATTCCGTTTTCTTCTGCTGTCAAATCAATCAAATGCTGTAATTCTTTTGTCACATCTACGATGCCGCTTGCATCAATGTTATATTCTGTCGTTTTAAATATTTTCATAATCTTATCTGCCTCTGTGAAAAAGGTCGGCGAAATGCCGTAATGACTTTCCACCGACCTTCTGTTTTTGGGGTCCTTTTTTTAATTAGTTCTTAGCTGCTGCATCCGCCATAATCTGATTGCCTTTTTCAAATAACTGATTGCCGGCATCCTCTGCGGATATTGCTCCATAACATACTTTTTCCACCAGTTCATTTGCAAGTGCTGCTACCTCTGCTGCTCCATCTGGCTGAGGCTTGCTTGCTGCGGAAGAATTGGGAATGACAACGTCATTCATATAGGTAATTGCTTTCTGGTCCGTTTCACCCAGAGAATCCTTGATTGCCTCACTGACAACGGAATTGGTCTGAATACCACGCTCAGTTAAAATCACTTTATTAGCGTCTACAGAATTCAGAAGATAATTAATAAATTTCACAGACTCTTCCACATTTGAAGTATCTCTTGTAACACAGAATAACTGTGAAGGTTTACAATAATTGGACAACTTAGGATCCTTGGTCGGATAAGTTGTCATCTCAAGATCAATCTCATCACCGACTACATTCTGCATGGTTGTAATCTGGTTGTTGTACTTAAATGCACACCAGGAACGTGCGGATTCCGTTTCACCATACACTAACGGGTCCTGTTCCACTGTGGTTCCGCTTCTTTCAGCAAAAACATCAGCGCTGATCAACCATCCTTCTTCAATGCCTTTTTCATATATCTTGAAATATTCAACCAGAGGATCCGCTGTTTTACATCCCAGTGCTCCGTCTCCGTATAAGGATCCTCCTTCTTCGGCACGCATAAATACTTCCAGATAAGCGACATCATTATAAGAAATGTTTGTCTTAACGCCCGTCTTTTCATATACTTCGCGGCACTTTTCAAAGAACTCATCAAGTGTCATGTTGTCATGGATCTCAATTCCGTTCTCGTTCAGAAGTGTGGCATTATATATCATTGCAGGCGGTGATACGGTAAGGCAAATACCATAAATGCTTCCGTCTACAGCACCGATATTCAAATTATCTTCACTCATTCCGCTGACATCCAGTAGGCCGCTTTCAATATAATCATCCAAAGAGATCAATAACCCTTTGTCTGCATACTGCTGCAGATATTTGTAATCCATTTGGATTACATCAGGCAGGGAATTACCTGCCGCATAGGTTGCCAGTTTCTCCCAGTAGTCACTGAAAGTAGAGAACTGACCATCGATACTGACGCCGGCATTTTCAGCGCAGTACATATCAATAACTTTCATTGTCATATCATTTCTGGTCTGGTTTCCCCACCAGGAGAATGTCAGGTTTTCGCCACTCCCTGTATTTTCTGTCGTAGCTGCACCGCTCGTCTCCTGCGTTGTCTCACCCGAAGTGTTTCCACACGCTGCCAATGAGATCGTCATCATTGTTGCTAACCCCATAGCAATTGCTTTTTTCATCCTTCTCATATTGCCTCCTTTTGTTGTGTGTACTTGTTGTACCATCGTGTACAACTCCTTGTGTAACTGTATCTTACCCAAAATAAGTTCAAAATGAAATCAACAAAAACAACTTACATTTGTACTTTTTCCACCTTTGCATTTTTGGTATTTTAAAAAATTTTACCTTTTCTGCACAAAAACTACTTTTTCAAAATCCAATGACTAATTCGGTTGAATAAGATAAAAAAAACAATTATAATTGCTGTAATCAATTGTATCATAACCATCCATGGAGTAGATATTATGAATTATATTCGCCAAAAGCTTCACCAAAAGTTTGCTTTTTTATCGGAACTTTCAATCAGGGCCAAGATTCAATTGCTGGTTATTTCCAGTATTCTTGTTCTCTCCATAATATCTCTTGGCGGTACACAAATGATCATCCGCAAATATAACGAAACACTCTATCAGTCTGTCGAAACCTCTCTGTCCTATTCGACCAAGGAGATTTCTTCTTATCTTGACACAATAGATAATATGGCAGATCAGATATTAGCCAATAAAACCCTTCAGGAATCCCTTGCCTCCTGGAGTGACGCCAGCGCTTCTCTCAATTCTTCTACTTATAACAGTTTATATCAACAGATTACCAATTATATGATGGGATCAGATGGCCGCTTTCTCTCTTATATGATCATCAAGCAGGATACCAAAACGGTATACAGCTCCTATTTGGTATCTATGGAAACTCCGGCTTCTATGTTAGATCATTTAGTCGATTACGCGGAACAGGCTGACGGCAGTGTCAAAGTAGTATCCGATTATTGTAATGATTCCGGCCTATTTATGGTCCGCAAGATCAAAGAGTCCAAAAATCTGTCCTTTCGTAATTTGGGATATGTTCTTATTAACATCAATATAAAAGAATTGGTCAATCAGGCATTGGAAAATAAGATGAGTAACGATATCTCCTACATGCTATTGGAAAATGACCAATTATTACTTGCAGAAGGATCGTTCGATGAAAGTGACCTTCCAAAGCTCCGGAAAACTCCTCAGAATGGGTACAGCCTCTATTCCAAAGACGGAAAAACTTTTTTCATCGTTCGGACCGATATTCCCAAATACAATTTTAATATCATTTATTCCGTTCCATACAGCACAATCTATGCCGCCATTTCAAGAGAAACCTTTTTGATATGTGCTTTTGTAATCGCCGGCATTATACTTGTAATTTTGTTTTCTACTACCATAACCGCGTTATTGGCGAATGACTTCAAGCTTTTAATTCACAATATGCAGTTATTTGCTTCCGGAAAATATACGCTGACCGAGCAAGAGCAAATGCTTTCTTCCAGAAAAGATGAAATCGGCATGCTGCACAAGAGATTTAATGATATGGCTGTTGAAATTAACGATCTGATTGAAAAAAACTACGTCAATGAATTGCTAAAAAAAGAAGCTCAATTAAAAACTCTGGAAAGCCAGATGGATCCTCACTTTTTATACAATACACTGGATTCCATCAACTGGCGTGCAAAGGCAATTCACGCAGATGATATATCCCAGATCTGTACATCTCTCGGATCTTTGCTTCGCATTACGCTTCATAAAGACATGGGGAATTTTACAGTGGGGGAGGAAATGCAGCTTGTATCAAACTATATGACAATTCAGCATATGCGATACCCGAACAAGCTAATTTATCACTGTGATGTTTCTGAAAATTTGTATACTATTTCGATTCCGAAATTCACAATACAACCTCTTGTGGAAAATGCCATTCGGTATAGTCTGATGAATGCCGTTGATATCTGTGAGGTTTCTGTCACTGCTTTTGTTTCACCGGATCAAAACGGTAGCGAAATACTGACGGTTCGAGTTAAAAATAACGGTTCCTACTTTGAAGACAATATATTACAAAAGCTTCAAAACGGAGAACGCCAGCCTCATGGCTTTGGAATCGGGCTTTTGAATGTATTAAATCGTTTACAGATTACTTACGGAGATCCTTTTGGATTACAAGTATATAATGAATATGACGAATATGATACTTATGCAATCGCTTCCCGGATTATGCGGAATTTGACTATGCGAAAAGAGCAATGAAATCGGGTGTAAAACATTATCTTCTGAAACCTTGTGATGAAGAACAGCTACGTTCTGCGTTACAGGAAATTATGGAACTAAAACAGGAACAGCCATTCAGGATGCCCAGATACAACATGTAATGCTTCAGAATCTTTTATTATCTGAAATTATTTGAAAAAAATTTTATACGAACAATTCAATACTGTGCCATTTATTATGGATTTTATAAACTTCGCAGATATTGGACAAATACATCTCAAAATATTTGTTTTCACGCCATTTATACCGTTAATGTTTTATTGCTTATATTTCCCGATTATACAAGGGATTACAGCTCCCTCGATGACTTTCTCTCAACGCTTCACTTTCCCGATCAAAAAGTGAGTATTGTATATGAGCGAAAGACATTCCCAAATCTGGAAAAGCTTTTACTTATGCTGCTTCCGAAGCTGAAACGCTATGATACATTCTATTTTGTAGAAGAAGATCATCTCATTCCTAATTCTAATTATGACCTGATTTTTTCCGACGTTTCATTGATTACACAAAAATTGCTGCAAGAGCATTCCCCCGGCGATGATCGTTCTATTATAGAAATTGAGGAAGAACTTCATAATATTCTTCTATCTGTCGGAGATAAGGATTTTCTGATACAATTAGCCTCACAACTTTTAATCTCCTTGAGTATAGAAACTGTCTCCGGAGATATTAAGACCATATCGCAGACGCTTTCACGGCTTCACAATGAAGACAATCTCACAAATATTTGCAACATTACCATGAATGAGATTTATCAGATCACCGATACAAGTTCCAACGGAAAATACAGCCCGTTTATTCAGAAAATAATCAATTACGTGGATGACCATATTTCCGAAGAAAACATGACATTGAAGGGTATTTCGGAAAATATACTCTATATGAACGCGAGTTATGTCAGTCGTATTTTCGTAAAAGAAGTCGGGCAGACTTTTTCAAGCTATGTAACCGAACACCGTATTGAAAAGGCAAAAGAAATTCTGTCCGGAACAAGTGTGGAACAAATCCAAAATGTTGCCACATTGGTCGGCTGCGGAAATAACCCCTACTATTTCAGCAAAATATTCAAGAAAGTTACAGGAATGACACCTACGATATATGCACGGCGTTTTGGAACGTCTCCCCATAATTAACTCTGAATGGCGGCAAACAATTTTAGGTCGAAAAATATGCGGCTTCCGGGAGATCTCCGAAAGCCGTTTTTGTTCCCACTTCGCCAGTAGCTTCACTATTTTCTGCTTTGCATGAACCGCAGCTATGCTAACTACGCCTTCAGCTGTCATTGCGGCTGCCACAGCAGATATACTACGACTTGTCTGTTTCTATCGAAATCTTTTTTTCATAAAGAGCATTTTTCTCAAGTATTTCCCAGAATGCTGTCGAATTTTCTCCCAGTGCCAGCCCCTTGATCTCCATGTATTCATCATAATCATAGAGGTACACTGTGATCTCGGATATATCGTATCCGCTGACCGCCAGCTCGTTGGTATTGTTTCCTGCGTATGTCAGTTTTCTTCCATCTTTATCCAACACTACGGTCATAACAAGATGATCTTCCGGGAAAATGTCATATACCGTAAGCTCCACCGGAGAGACTTCGATTCTGTCCAGCCCGAAGCCCGCTGCATTCGTTTCGCCTATCTCTATGACCTGCATTTCCTTATCGCTCTGGGAGACTGAAAGCTCCGGGAATTTCCAGCTTCCGCGTACTGTCTCCTTGGAAGCCCCCTTCGGATATAGGAAAAAATACGGAATTTCCAATTGCAGTGTCATGTCTTCCGGAATCTGTTCATAGTATCCCTGATCCCCTGTCTGGATCGATTTGTAATCGATACGGATCAGTCCCAGAAAAATATGTTTATCCACAAGTTGCCCCACAAGCGCCCTGCCCCCGTGTACCGGATCGCCGCTTCGGAAAGAATACTCCTCCAGTGTTGCGATCATGATCTGGCTTTTTCCGTCACTATCCGCTGACATCTCCGGGAATCCCTCTTCGCTCTCCATTTTTACCCCCAGGAAAATTGCCTGGTTTGTGGCATAATAATCCGTCAAGGTAATGGTGTAGCCCTGATCCGATACCTGATACTGCGCCGGTTCTGTAGCTTCCACACTGGTTTCCGTACTCTGGATCCCAGTGGCTCCGGTATTGTTGTCCCCAGCCTCTTCTCTCTCCCCGGCATTGTATTTTCCTTGCCCTGTTGGTACCAGCGTTACAATTTCTTCTGTCGGAATCTCCTGGAACCCCAGCAGCTCCTGTACCCGTTCTATCACGCTGCCGATCAGAGGCAGTTCTTTTGCCAAGACCGGATTTGCCGCACAGAATCCAATAGCTACAACAATCGCTGCAGCTGCAGCCCCCGTCTGCACAAACTTTCTTTTTCGACTCTGTCTTTTTTTCTTTTCCGATCTTTCTCTGATAATTCCGTATGCTTCCTCTATTTTTCTGTCAATCAACGGACTGTTTGTCATGGCTATTCTCCTTTCCTACACCCATCTGCGATCTCAGATGTTCTCTGCCCCGGTGAATTTTACTCTTCACCGTATTTTCTTTCATATGGAGCAGCTGTGCGATCTCTCCTATGGAAAACTGTTCCCCATAATACATCTGGAAGATCAGCCGGCTGTCCTCCGGCAGAGTTTTCAACAGATCATTGAATTCCAGATCCGTACTGAAATCATAGAACTGTGAAGCTTCCTCCGCCTCGTTCATGGGAACCGTCCGACTCCTGTGCCGTCTCATTGCAATACATTGGTTGATCAGAATACGAATCAGCCAGGTTCTGAAATATTCAGCTCTTCGTAAGGTATCCAGCTTTTCAAAAGCTGAAAGTATGCTCTCCTGCATGGCATCGGCAACATCCTCTTCGTTCCCCAGATAAGCGAACGCGATCCGTATCATGCTCTGCCTGTTCTGTTCCATCAGAGCGATGAAAGCTTCCGCGTCTCCTTTTTTCGCTTTTTTCACCAGTTTCTCCATGGTTCCTCCCGTTCTTCATCCGGCCGGATGCCTTGCAAGGTATTTTGTGTTCACATACATTAGATAAGCATATCGTATTTTCGGTTGCAGAAAAATAAATTTTTTTCATAAAAGTTTTTTCCATAAAATAGTAAACAGCTTCCGAAGTTTCCTCCGAAAGCTGTTCTTAAAACTATTAAAGCTATTTAAACTATTCCACTACTACCGTACCGTCTTCTTTTACGGTAATATCCATGTCATCCTTCACATATTCCAGGAACTCTTCCCCCAGACTGTCAATGACAGGCATCCGCACATTGTCAAGCCACACATCTGCCAGAATAGCTCCGGCTGCTGCCAGGGAATCAATAGGTTCGGAAAACAGCATACATGCCGGCTGTCTGTTCATGGAGCAGGCACAGTAAAGTACCAGTCCGCCGGTGGTAGATCCTATGGTCGTCGGCAGGCATAGGGCTTTGCCCGCCATCTGTTTACCATAGAGGTCGGGATTATTCTGATCTCCACAGGTTGCTTTTTTATCGCCGAACTGTAATGCCTTCTGGAAAGATGCCAGTGTGTTCAGACCCCGTGAGATACCAGTGCCTTGGCTGTTACAGTTCCGGAGGCTACGATTCTTCCTTTAAATTCTTTCATTTGTCCGCTCCTCCCTTCGTAATCTGCTCTAAAATCTCAGCATCAGTATAATATCTTGCGCTGGTATAGGTACGCAGCTTGTTGCTGGAAGTAATGACCGGCATCTTCTCGCTGAGAGGATTATTCATATACATTAACGGGCAGATATAGGAAGTAATGACTCCCGTTGCCTTTAACGTCTCCGCATAAGGGGTCTCCTGAAACTTTTTCAGTACCGCAGGTGCCGCTGTGAATACAGTAGGAATACACACTCTGGCTCTACCGGCTTCTTTCAGGCTCTGAGAGACTTTTTCCGTCCAGTCGATGAGCTGCTGTAAACTCATATGGGGACATCCCATGAAACACAGCTTCGGCTTGGCATCCTTCTTTTTCCAGATCACCGGATAGCTCTCATAGACCCTCTGAAGTTCCGCATCATCTACCACGTAGACTTTTGCATCCTCCGCAATCAGATCTTTTCCGTATTTTACAGCCTCCGGAGTGATATTTTCCACATGGTACAGACCTACCGCACCGTTGGAAGCAGTCGCTGCGCCGAAATCCTTCAGATAGGTTTTCGCTGCATCATCCAGTTCACCGCCCAGCCACTTGTCCAGTCCTACGATATAGGGAACATCCGCCATCACTTTCATACCGATGGCAGATCCAAGCAGCTGTGCTTCCGGCTTTTTCGTGGTCTCGATCTTAACGATCCAAGTGGCTTTTCTGCCTTCATCCGTTAACAGGCCAAAACGGGGCACATAGCCTACTACCGAGCCCATGAGGTCAATGATACCGGAGTTACGATTGCATCTTGCCCCCAATACGGAGTTGGCATAAACCACTGCGGAAGACTCAGACCAGGACAGCACCTCTCCCATGGCCGGGGTATTTCCCACTTCATCCATGTAACAGGTGCAGGTGTAAGCATCCTTTTCCATGATACCCAGCTGTGTCAGCTGTTTCTCGTAATCATCCTGCTTGGAGTACATGAAATTCTTGAACACAAAATCCTGTAAGAAAGAACTTGGCACATTGGGATCCAGTGGTCTCGGATCGGCGGAAAATTTCTGTTTGGATACATTGCCGGATTCAATCAGCTGATTCATCAGTTCATACACCGGCGCCAGTGCTTTCAATCCGAAGGATGTTACCAAATGGTTGTATTTACTGGTCACAGGCACCATAGCGTCCGCACCGAACAGCTCGCCGTAGCGCACCAGCGTCTGCATGACCTTCGCCAGGGTCGCTCCCTGTTTTCCATCATATATTTCCTGTTGTTCTTTTGTTAAGTTCATTGATTTCCCTCCCCTTAAATCTTCATGGCAACTTCATAAGCGCGCCATACGACACTTCGCAGATTGCCTACACCGTCACAGTCACCTACGAGGTTTACATTGCTGCCCTTCGGTGCCAGTGGATTGGGAATGTATCCTGCGGAGCTGATCACACTGTCACAGGGAATCGTGATCTCTTTTCCGGAAGCATCCTTGCATACGATGCTGTCATCCTTTACTTCCTGCAGCGTAGTCTCCAGATATACGGGCACTTTCTTCCAGGCGAACCACTCTCTCAGATAGGAACTGTTGGCCAGGCATACTCCGGTCTGGGCGATGAGATCATTTTTCATCTCTACGATTACAGGCTGTCTGCCCTGCAGTGCCAGTTCATAAGCGATCTCACAGCCGGTGAGTCCGCCGCCGATGACGGCAACCTTTTCTCCTACGGGAGTACCGGTAAGGTATTCGCATGCCTCAACCATCTTCTCATGACCGGGCACTTTTTTCAGTACTCTGGGCACTGCACCGGTAGCGATGATTATAGGAGCACCGGCAAACGGAGCGATGCTCTCCACTTTTTCATTATAATGAATCTCGATTCCCAGGTCTGCCATCTGCTTCCGATACCAGGTCAGCAGATCCCGCAGTTTTCCCTTATAGCTTTCCGCACTGGCCGCAATGAAAGTACCACCCAGATGATCCGTCTGCTCATGGATCACAGGTTCATGACCACGCAGCTTCAGTACTCTGGCAGCTTCCATGCCGCCGATACCGCCACCGATAATATGTACCTTCTTCGGGCTGGTGGTCGGGACGATCTTGTGCTTCTCCCATTGCATGGTCTCTGCGTTCACCGCACACCTAGCCAAGTGCAGGGAATCCGACAATGCCTGATCGTTGGGAACTCCTTTATAATGACACATGTTGAAGCAGCCGTTGTGGCACAGAATACAGGGACGGATGTCGTCCTCCTTATCATTCATCAGCTTGGTCACCCATTCCTGGTCTGCCAGGAACTGTCTGGCGAATCCGGCACCATCGATTCTTCCGTCTGCAATAGCAGCCGCAGCCGTCTCCGGATCCATACGTCCGGCGCATACCACAGGGATATCCACGAATTTACGGATATGCGCCACATCCTCCAGATTGCAGTTCTCCGGCATATAGATAGGGGGATGTGCCCAGTACCAGGCATCGTAAGTACCGTTATCGCAGTTTAACATATCATAACCGGCATCCTGCAGATACTTCGCTGCTTTTTCGGATTCTGCCATATCACGGCCTGCTTCTGTGAAGCTTTCTCCGGGAAGTGCTCCCTCACGGAAGCCCTTGGTCTTGGATTCCACGCTGTACCGAAGAGACACAGGGAAATCCTGTCCGCAGACTTTTTTAATCTCTTTTACAATCTCTACTGCAAAACGATATCTGTTCTCAAAAGATCCACCATATTCATCGGTTCGCTGATTCACATATTTCAAAGTAAACTGATCCAGCAGATAGCCTTCATGTACCGCATGGATCTCCACACCGTCCACCCCAGCATCCTTTAATAATTTTGCAGTCTTGCCGAATGCGGTGATGAATTCCTGAATCTCCTCCACGGTCATCTCCCGGGAAGGCACTTTATCTGACCAGCGGTTCGGAGACGGGCTGGGTGCGGCTGTAATCTTGTCGAGATCCATAAAAGGTTTCGCCAGTACCCGCAATGCCTTATTGGTGTACAGGGTCTCCATCATTTCACTGATGGTAAACGATCTGCCGAAACCTGCCGTCAGCTGGACGAACAGCTTTGCTCCTGTCTTGTGGAACTCCGGCATCCACTTTGCCAGATCCTCATACATTTTTTTCTTCTTATATAGCCACTGTCCGTACATGGGATTGTATACCGGCTGACATCCCGGAAGCACCAGACCGCAATTATTTTTCGCTACCTCCAGAATAAATTTCGCACCATCCTTGTCAAAATGGTTTACTTCCATCCATCCCAACAGGTTTGTGCCACCCATGGATGTCAGAACAATGCGGTTCTTAATCTCGCAGTTTCCGATCTTCCACGGCGTAAACAACGGTTCCAACTGTTGTTTCATTGTAACTCCTCCTTTGCCTTCTCTCTTCTCGTTTGCGTACCCCATTACACAGCTCTAGTATAACATATCGAGATATAAATTGCGCATAAAAATGATGTCGGGGTCAAAAGCCCCCGACTCTGATGCCTACGGATTATTCTGCCAAATAGGTCACATTTTGTTGTTTCATCAACAACTTTTTATTTTAACAGATTCAATGCCGCTTGTTTACTCTGCCTTCCACAGGTCTCCCCATACGGAATCACACAAATTGACACAGTATTCTCTGGAAAAATCCGGATCCTGAGAAATGATCTCATTTTCCTCTGCCAACACTGCATCATAATCCTCCAGAAAATAAGTCGTCACGCCTTCGGGGCCGGAAGTCACATGACTGATTATAGGTTTCACTCCATAGTCTGCGATCTCCACCTCTCCATGATCATTCTTCGTAATCGTTACCTCTGCCATGCCGCCTACCATACGGTTAGCAACTCCCTCTCCGGTGCCGGAGGTCCAGTTCACGAAATTTCCCAGGGAATAATACACAAGCATTTCATGGTCACGCTCTTCATCCGTCACCCATTCTATCGGCTCAATGACATGTGGGTGCGTCCCAAGTACCAGATCCGCGCCGTTTTCGGCAAAAACTTTCGTCCACTTTTCCTGGGAGGCATCGGGTGTCAACCGGTATTCTGTGCCCCAGTGGGGACATACAATCGTGAAATCCGCTAATTCCTCTGCTCTCCGGATATCCGCTGCCACCTGTTCCTCATCCAGCAGATCCACCGCATACGGCATATCATCCGGAAGTGGGATTCCATTCGTGCCGTAGGTATAATTCAGAACCGCAATCTTCATATCCGGCAGGTCTAGGATTACCGGCTCTGCGCCACAGGAAGTGGAAGTATCTGCAGTATCATGAATTCCCAACACTGTAATCTGCGGATAGTTCTCTTTCCAATATTTTGCACAATTTATCAAACCTTTCCGCCCCTTGTCCATAGCATGGTTCGTGGCATGACAGATGACATCGAATCCTGCTCCCACCAATGAATCGCAGAGACTGTAATCCGCATTGAAACAGGGATACCCGGAGATTCCAAGATCCGCACCGCCTATGATCACCTCCTGATTCACCAGGGCAAGATCTGCTGCAACAATCTCCTCTTTTGTATGGGAAAACAGAGAATCATAGTCGTAACTTCCATCCGGCTGCAGACAGCTTTCCTCCACTGGGGTGTGAAGCAGTATATCCCCTACCATGATGATCTTGTACTCCGGTGCGGCTTCCGATGATTGGTCGGTAGATGGCTGGATTGCATCCTGCGATTCTGTTTCTGTTGCTTCTGTTTCTATTGCAATAGTTCCTGTGGTACTGACAAATTTTTCATTTGTTACTGTATTGTCCTCAGACACCATCTCAGTCTTCGCACAGCCGAACAATAAAAAAATGTTCCATATACAAATATAAAACATTATTGTTTTTCTTAAAGTCAAAAGCCTTCTATCTGCCATTTTCTGCCATTTTTCTACCTTTTCACTGATTTTTCTGTATTTTATTCACTTCTGATATGTCCCATTATAACATACCTATTTCTTTTATCAAAAATTGCATTTCAAAATATTATTAACAAATATTATCAGACGCTGTTTGATTATACGGAATTATTCACATCTTTTTTCGGGCATCTTTTATGTATTAAATATTTGACTGATGAGATTTTCCACACTCATTGTGTTTAGACTGTTTTTTTCTGATTCAAATGTATATCTAATGTCTCTACCTTGTATGAACCCATTCTTGGAGTAAATTTGGAATTGCCGGTGCCACTAAAATATATTCCAACCATTTATATCACAAACTTTCCATTTTATATCGTAGTTTTCTTCTATATTTCATACTTTCTAACTATAACATCTACAAAAAACGACTACAACTAACAAAAAACAGCCTCGTCACACTGTAACGAAGCTGTTCTCTTCATCCTTTACTCAACCATCTGCAAATAAATCCACATTGCGGGTTGATTTTCTTTTATCCATTCCATATCATGTTGCTCTAATACTTCTACAGCACCCTTTGCCCATTCATCGAAGTACTCTTGTCCAGTTTCTGCATATAATCGAAGCTTTGCTTCTGGGGCCAAATCATCTAAAAGTATCTTCATCAATTGACCACGCAATCCCTTCTGTTCTCCTTCCATAAATTTATGAAAGATATAGTTTAAACTGTATTGTCCATAATACATAAGTTCTCTGTATTCCAAAGAATGTGCATCAATATAATCTGCCGGATTCGATGCGGTTGCCGGAGATGCTTCCATTTTGTCAAATAATTCTTCTATAACGGCTTCCGTATCTACCTGATAATACTGAACCGCTCTACTATAACACTCTTGTATTTGAGCCACCACATATTTCTGCGTATCCAGAGCATCTTCTTCAATTTCATCCGGAAATTTGTCCCTAATATCCGATACATAATAACTTCCATCTCTGGGAACCCAAAAATCAGTCACCGTATATGTATTATCTGCCACTTCAAAAGTGATGACCACCGGCATATGGCTTCCACCGACTTGATTTAACTTACCTTCCGAATAAGAAAATGACTGTTCCATTGCCATTCCGTATACCATTATTAACTCTTTCGAAATATTCCCATCAGCAATAGGCACTCCGCATAATTCCTCACTATGGAACTCCACAAAGCTGGCACAATGATAGACCCCATCCGGATAATCGGATGCAGTATGTTCAATAATAGCGTTTAATATGGCTGTATCCAAGGAATCCGTCTTGTCCACCATATTATCTATTTCCATTGTTCCCGGTACCTCAATTGCCAGTGCACTTTCGCTAGTCTGAAAATCTATCTTCATTGCGTAAAATCCGGATTTTCCATAGACATAAATGAAATATATTGCCTCATCACGATGATCGCCCCGGACAGCAACCTCCAACTCAAACTTTCCCTGTGCATTACGTTCCAGCTCATAAGTTTCTTTTTCTACAATAACTCCGTCCGATGTGTACTTATGATACTCCTCATTAACGGCCAAAACATTTGTATCTGTACCACCATCCACGGTAAATACCAGCTTTCCGGAATGATTTATCGGATTTGGATATAATTCATCATATTTCACTTCGTCACTATTTAGATAATATGTCGGCTCAATGTACGCATTGCAGTCCTCACTAATGGCATTGCAACTTAGGATGTCTGTACGTTCCAAACGAAACAACCATCGGATATAAGAACCTTCCTCCAACACTTCCGTACTATTATCTGCGTCATACCCATAAGTCAGATATACACTTCCGTCTTTTGTCTGAAGGAAATAGTAAAACACATTATTCTCCACATCTATCCGCCACGCCTTATTTATTGTATTTCTAAATTTTGACCATGAATCATTTGAAATAGTAAAGCCGGACATATCGAAATAGTTATCAAAGTTTTCTGTTGTAATCTTTACTTCCTCAATTTTCCCGCTCTGCTGTACCCACTCCGTTGTGCCCTTATCATCCAATACATCACCTGACATGAGCATAGTATAATCCGATGTAAATTGATATCTGGGTGCCGTTTCAAGTGTATAGGCGAACGCATAATGGGATGCATCATTCATAATTTCTGCCACCCTGTAGCTATGACCAAAAGGTTCCGGTGCATACAAATTTTCTTCCTTTGGATTGGATATGCATATCACAATTCCAACAATGCATATCAAAATTGCCCCTATGGTAACCCAGAAAGTAGGTTTCTTCCACGCTGCCAGGTTTTTGATGCGTCCTTTGGTGTCCACCTCACCAAATGCAAGTGGCATTCCAAACATAATAGCATTATCTGTTGCTAAATTCAGTAAAGAAGCAGAATAATCTGCTCGTACATCTTCCCCAAGTTTTTTGACAACCGCCTCATCACAACTCATTTCCATGTCCTTGCTAAATAATAGAAAGGCTAGCCAAACCAATGGATTAAACCAATGGATGCAAAGGGCTACATAGGCAAGCAATTTAAAAATATGATCCCCTCTGCGAATATGATATTGCTCATGTTTTAGAATATACTCCTGTTCTTGTTCGCTTAATGAAGATAACAAATAGATACGCGGTCTGAATATGCCAAGTACAAAAGGAGTAGTAATGTAGTCCGCAACATAAATATTACCCCTTACCCGCACTGCTCCAACCAGACTCTTTCGTAACTTAACATAAGAAATCATGCTAACGCCTATCATAGCCACGATTCCAGCCAGCCATATATAGGTCGCAATGCTGACAGGCGCCTCCAAAGGATCTGCTACAAGCTGTTCCGCCCCTTGTGGCAACACATTATTTACAGCATTGTCCAATACCGGAACTGGTAATGTCACTTCTGGATTCTCTGTATGAACGATATTGTTCGGAATATATGCAACCTGACTCACACTTTCGTCTACTGCGTGTAGTCGTTTATGTATAGTCTACTGTCAGTAGTCATTTTTGTCAACCAATTTTTACTTGAAGATACAACCACTTTATATGTAACATTCTATATGCGTGTTTCCTCGATGAATGCGGCATTCATACATTCCCATACTTTAAGCCAGAAGCAAGCAAAAACTTGCTCTGGACACAATAGCTGCGTGCTAACGCTGGTATTACTCGAGATGGTAGCTACACGACCGGAACCAACGGTTCTACCACCTTCACGTTATCTGAATAGCGTTTTTCAACATATTTTCTATGTTTTTTTATGGCTGAAATCTGCATGTTTCTTTGTTGATTTTACATGGTCTATTTTTTTATTTGCATGGTTTCGTGGCACCGTTTTGGCA
>VOFB01003912.1_pt1 | contig 56358 bp, 62 predicted proteins | sample 5384141 | NCBI WGS metagenome assembly VOFB01 (sample SAMN12384721, study PRJNA508395) | human gut metagenome | isolation source: healthy gut A | host: Homo sapiens
TTCAAAAACTGTCGTCCTCGACAATTAAAATCTGTCCATATCCTCACTTCCTTTGCTTTTTGCAGATAGTATAACAGGCAAATGTCCGAGAATTGTTACAAGGACAAATATATTTATCATTTTACAGCTTTTTATGTGTACTGCAATTTTATAAAAGAAAGGACAGCAGTATCATCAAATTGCTGTCCTTGCGGTTTATTATAGCTGGTAGTGCGTCTCCTGCGCGAAAAAGGAGGATGCTCCACACATACGGCTTCTCCTCGTTCTCGCTCTCCGTGAGCATCAGCGGCCTTTCCGCCGTGGTCAGCTCGATGTGCGCCTGTCCCTCGACGGGCTGCGCGTCCGGCTGCTGGAACCAATCCCACGAATATTTTTCGCTCTGCCCGGAACCGGCGTTTTCTGCGCGGCCTCGGGGTTTGCGCCCGCGTGGCGGCTCTTATAGATCGGATACACCGCCATCACCAGAATCGTGACGAACGCGGCCAGCGCGACGGCGGCCAGAATACGCCGGTGCAGCGGCGTGGGCTGCGGGGCGTCCGCGGGGATTTCCAGCAGGCGGCAAAGCGCCTCGCGCTGCTCCTGCGTCGGCTCGACGCGCCCGTTTTCCCAATGGGGAGACCATCTGGCGCGAAACGCCCATGGCCTGCGCCACCTGCTCCTGCGTCAGCTTTTTTCCTTTCTCGCGGCGGTGATCCGCTTTGCAAACGTCGTCATATCGAGCGCACTCCTCTGCATTTGTTTTGATTCTGATGGAGCTATTATACCAATTTTACAAACGCGGCGCAAGCGTGAACGCCCATCTCCGCCAAAATCTGCAAAGCCCCGCTCACGCGGGCGCTTTTCTCCCCGTCCGTTAAAAAATCCGCACCCCCGAAGGGATGCGGCGGCTTGTTGACATAAGCAAACTTGGCTTGAATAGCAAAATCAAAATTTTAGCTATTCTTTCATTGGCGGAAGGGCTATTATCCCCCCCTTCCGGGGGGAGAATAGTTTTTCTACAGTCTGCCGCCCCCCCGAAGGGATAGCGGACAAAACGGATTCGGATGGATCAGCGCCGGACGGTCTCGGCCTCGACGGTTTCTTTGAGCGCCGCGGCTGTTTGGGGCTTCGCCTGCGCGCCGCCCACGTTCGCCATCTCCATGATGTATTCGTCGATGGCCTTCGCGGCGTGTTTGCCCGCGCCCATGGCGAGGATGACCGTCGCCGCGCCGGTGACGGCGTCGCCGCCGGCATACACGCCCTCGCGGCTGGTCAGGCCGTCTTCGCCGTTGGTGACGATGCAGCCGTGCCGGTTGGTTTCAAGCCCCGGCGTGGTATGGCGGATGAGCGGGTTCGGGCTGGTGCCGATGGACATAATCATCGTGTCCACATCGAGCACAAACTCGCTGCCCTCCTTGACGATCGGACGGCGGCGGCCGGAAGCATCCGGTTCGCCCAGCTCCATCTCCACGCAGCGCATGCCGCAGACCTCGCCGTTCTCGTTGCCCAGCACCTCGACCGGGTTGGTGAGGGTCTTGAAGATGATGCCCTCCTCCTCGGCGTGCTCGACCTCCTCCCGGCGAGCCGGAAGCTCCTCCATGCCGCGGCGATAGACAATGAACACTTCTTCCGCGCCCAGGCGCTTGGCCCAGCGCGCCGCGTCCATGGCGACGTTGCCGCCGCCGACGACGGCGACCTTGCCGCTGTGCCGGATCGGGGTCTTGCTGTCCGCGCGATAGGCCTTCATCAGATTGATGCGGGTCAGATACTCGTTGGCGGAATACACGCCCTTGAGGCTCTCGCCCGGAATCCCCATGAAGCGCGGCAGACCCGCGCCGGAGGCGACGTAGACGGCTTCATAGCCCATTTCAAACAGTTCGTCGATGGTGAGCACCTTGCCGATGACCATGTTCGTTTCGATATCCACGCCCATGGCCTTGAGGCCGTCGATTTCCTTCTGCACGATGGCCTTCGGCAGGCGGAATTCCGGAATGCCGTACACCAGCACGCCGCCCGCCAGATGCAGCGCCTCGTAAATCGTGACCTGATAGCCCAGCTTCGCCAGATCGCCCGCCGCCGTCAGGCCGGACGGACCCGCGCCGATGATGGCGACCTTGTGGCCGTTCGGGGCAGGCGCTTGGGGATGATCCGCCACGTGCTCGCGGTGCCAATCCGCGACAAAGCGCTCCAGTCGGCCGATGGCGACCGATTCGCCCTTGATGCCGCGCACGCACTTGCCCTCGCACTGGTTCTCCTGCGGGCAGACGCGGCCGCAGACGGCGGGCAGCGCGGAGGACGCGGTCAGCACCCGATAAGCGCCCTCCATATCCTCGTTGGCGACGCGCTCGATGAACGCGGGGATGTCAATCTGAACCGGGCAGGCGCTGCGGCAGGGCTTCGTCGGGCAGTTGAGGCAGCGCTTGGCCTCGTTCACGGCCATGTCGTAGGTATAGCCGAGGGCGACCTCGTCGAAGTTCTTGTTGCGGACGTCAGGCTCCTGCGAAGGCATCGGGCATTTTTTCGGGTTCATATTGCGCGTAACGGCCATATCACTTGACCTCCTTGTTCATCAGGTTGCAATGCGCCTCGCGGGCGTGCTGCTCAAAGTCGCGGTACATCGTGCCGCGCTTCATGGCCTCGTCGAAATCGACCAGATGGCCGTCGAAATCCGGGCCGTCCACGCAGGCGAACTTCGTCTCGCCGCCGACGGTCAGGCGGCAGCCGCCGCACATGCCCGTGCCGTCGATCATAATGGGATTCATGGAAACGACGGTCTTGATCCCGTATTTTTTCGTCACGGTGCAGACGAATTTCATCATCACCAGCGGGCCGATGGCGATCACCTCGTCATAGGCGTTGCCCGCCTGAATCAGGCGCTCCAGCGCGGCGGTGACCAGCCCTTTTTCGCCGTGGCTGCCGTCGTCGGTCATCATCACCAGCGTATCGGAAGCGGCCTTGAATTCATCCTCCAGAATCACGAGATCCTTATTTCTAAAGCCGACGATGGCGTGCACCTCGCAGCCCTGCTCGTGCAGCTTCTTGGTCACGGGCAGCGCGATGGCGCAGCCCACGCCGCCGCCGACCACGGCGACCTTTTTCAGCCCCTCGGTGTGGGTCGCAACGCCCAGCGGGCCGACGAAATCATGCAGCGTCTGTCCCTCTTCGAGGGTATCCAATTCCATCGTCGAACCGCCGACGATCTGGTAAATAATCGTAACCGTGCCGCCCTGACGGTCGTAATCCGCAATGGTCAACGGGATGCGCTCGCTGTCCTCCAACGCGCGCAGAATGATGAACTGGCCGGGCTCCGCTTTTTTGGCGATAAACGGCGCGTCGATCACCATCTTGGTGACGGTCGGGTTCAGGCGCTCTTTTTTGACAATCCTAAACATGGGGCTTCCTCCTGAATCAAACTCCGAATCGCGTTTCCGCCCACGCGAAAAACGCAAAACAGCTTATTTTTATTCGACACAAATCGGCGATGCCCTGCCTTTTGCGCGATTTTTTTCGGGAAATCATTTCCGCCTGCGGACGAAACCGGAGGACGCCGTTTCGCGCTGGCGTCCCCCGTGTAAAGCAGATTGAGGCGGGATCAGAAATCGACCTCGGTATCGTAGTAGCAGCACTTGAGCAGCTTCTCCATCTCCTCCTGGCTCGGCTGGCGCGGGTTGGAGCCGGTGCAGGCGTCGGCAATCGCGTTTCGGGCGATTTCCGGCAGGCGCTCGAGGAACACGCTCTCCGGCACGAAGCCCTGCTCGCAGGGATAGCTGTCCGCGCCGTAATGCCCGATGGCATGCGGGATGCTCAATTCGTCGTTCATCCCGCGCAGGTAGGCGATCAGCAGCGCGACCTTCTCGTCGTCGTCCTTGCCGCCCAGATGCATATAATCGGCGATCACGCCGTAGCGCTTCTTGGCCGTCTCGTCCTTCGCGTTGAAGGCGATGACCTTGGGCAGGTACATGGCGTTGGCGGCGCCGTGGATGATATGCGCGCCGTAATCGGCAAACGCCGCGCCGGTCTTGTGCGCCATGGAGTGAACAATACCGAGCAGCGCGTTGGAAAACGCCATGCCGGCCAGGCACTGGGCGTTGTGCATGCTGTCGCGGGCGGCCATGTCGCCGTTGTAGCTCGGCACGAGATCCTTCATAATCATCTCGATGGCGTGAATCGCCAGCGGATCGGTGAAGTCGCAGTTCGCGGTGGAGACATACGCCTCGATGGCGTGAGTCATCGCGTCCATGCCGGTGTGCGCAACCAGCTTCTTGGGCATGGTCTCCGCCAGCTCCGGATCGACGATGGCCACGTCCGGCGTGATTTCAAAATCGGCAATCGGGTATTTGATGCCCTTGGAATAATCGGTGATGATGGAGAACGCAGTCACCTCCGTCGCCGTGCCGGAGGTGGAGGAAACGGCGCAGAAATGTGCTTTGCGGCGCAGCTTCGGCAGGCCGAAGACCTTGCACATGTCCTCAAACGTGCACTCCGGGTATTCGTATTTGATCCACATGGCCTTCGCCGCGTCGATCGGGGAGCCGCCGCCCATGGCGATAATCCAATCCGGCTGGAACCTGGCCATCGCGGCCGCGCCCTTCATCACGGTCTCCACGGACGGGTCCGGCTCGATGCCCTCGTAAAGCTCGACCTCCATGCCCGCTTCCTTCAAATACTGCTCGGCCTTGTCGAGGAAGCCGAAGCGCTTCATCGAGCCGCCGCCGACGCAAATCATCGCGCGCTTGCCTTCAAAGGTTTTGAGCGCTTCCAGCGCTCCCTTGCCGTGATACAAATCGCGGGGAAGAGTGAAACGAGCCATCCTCTATTCCTCCTGTTTTCTTCGGGTTGTGCCCTCGGTCGATTTCTGACGTCTTTGATCGACTTAAAAACATCTGCTCGACGTTTCTTTGTCAATCTCTGTGCATATTATATGCCTGACGTCTGACGTTGTAAAGAGGCATTTTGATTTTTTCTGCGTTTTTTGATGGCAATTCCGCTATTTTGAACGCTTTCTGCATTTATTTGTCTTCTTTTCCTCATTTTAAGATTCAAAAGCGTTTTGTCTTTTCCAAGTTTGACTTTATTATAACGTTCTGCCCATGTCTTCTTATATAAAAAGCTTTGCCGCGAATCCCAACCGTTCGCGGCAAAGCCTTTTTTCAGTCTTCTTTTTTAGTCTCCCTCGATCATTCGATATCCCACGCCGACCTCCGTGAAGATGTATTCCGGCTCGGCGGGGTTTTTTTCGATCTTCCGGCGAATGTTCGCCATGTTCACGCGGAGAATCTGGTTGTCATATGCCTTGTTCGGCCCCCAGATTTCGCGAATCAGGTAATCATAGGTCAGCACGCGCCCGGCGAAGCGCCCCAGCAGCGCGACCAGCTTGAATTCATTCTGCGTCAGCCCCGCGTCGCGCCCGTCGATATACACGCGGTATTTGTCATAGTCGATGACCAGCCCGCTCGCGGTAAAGCGGTTTTCCTTCGCGATGCTCGCGTTGCCGCTCGTCGTGCGCGTATGGCGGATCGCCGTGCGCAGACGCGCCAGCAGCTCGGATGTGCCGAACGGCTTGGTGATGTAATCGTCCGCGCCCGCGTCCAGCGCGCGCACCTTCTCGCGCTCGTCCGTCCGCGCGGAGACGACCACCACCGGCATCAGCGACCATGCGCGCAGCTGGGTCAGCACGTCCATGCCGTCCATATCCGGCAGGCCGAGATCGAGAATCAGCACATCCGGACAGTGCGAGGTGAGCATGCTCAGCGCCTCGCGCCCCGTGCCCACGATGATGGATTCATAGCCGTTGGCCTCCAGCACCCGGCGCATAAAGCTGCAAATGGCGCGGTCATCCTCAACAATCAGCACTTTTCCTCGTACAGCCATCGTTTATTCCTCCCCCATCGGCAGCACAAACGAAACGCATGCGCCGCCCATCGCTCGATTTTTCGCTTTCATCGTGCCGCCGTGCGCCCGCACGATGCTCATGCAGACCGAAAGCCCGATGCCCATGCTCCGCCGCCCGTCGCCGCGCAGCTCGCCCGCATGGGGAAACATCTCTTCAAACAGCTTCGGCAGCACGGCAGGCTCGATGCCCGCGCCGTTATCCAGCACGCTGAATTGCGCCAGATCGCCCTCCCGCCGAATCCGAAGCTCGATTTCCGTCGCGCCTTCCGCGTGGAGCACGGCGTTTTCCATCAGGTTAATCAGCACCTGTTCGATCAGCGTCGCATCCATCGGCACCATCAGCAATTCGTCCGGCACGCTGACGCGAACCGGCAGCGTGTTGAACCGCTTTTTGAATTTGCCCACGGCCTCCGCGGCGATTTCCTCCGCGGCCTGCGGCACCTTGTCAATCTGCACCGCGCCCTCGTTGAACCGCGTGATGGACAGCATGTTTTCCACCAGCCGCACCAGCCACTGCGCGTCGTCGCGAACGTGGCCGATCAAATCCTTTTTCACTTCGTCGCTGAACTGGTCGTAGTTCTCCAGCACGGCGGAGGACGAGCCGATGATCGAGGTCAGCGGCGTGCGCAGATCGTGCGACACGGAGCGAAGCAGGTTCGCCTTCATCTTTTCCTTCTCCGCTTCGGATTTCACGCGCTCCTGCCGCTTCACCTGATCGGTCAGCATGCCGACGACGATCGAAACGGCGAACATCGTCACAAACGTGAGCGGATAGCCGGTGATCGTGAAGTTGAACGCGAAATACGGATAGGTGAACGCATAATTCACGCCGATGACGGAAACCACCGTCGCCACCAGACTGAACAAAAACCCATCCGTCAGGCGGGCGACCAGCAGCACCGCCAGCATAAAGACCATCGGCACCGCGCTGTCGCTGTCGCCCATGTGCGTCAGCAGCGTGCAGACCGCCGCCGCCACCGCCAAAATGCCGAGCGTAATGCCCGCGTCGCAGATCAGCTGCCGCCTGCTCTGCCGCTTGGGAATCATCATTTCTCTAAAACTGCCCCACCATTTAGAAAGGGATGTCGGCATCCGCGCCGCCTCCTCTTGCCGTACTTCTTTTCATGTTGTTTTATTATAGCATGCGCCGCTATCAAAATCCGTTAAGATTGAGAGAATTGTCCATCTGCACAAATCCCGCCCGCGAAACTTATGAACTTGCGTCCTTTCTTTCGCCGCAAAAACATGCTATAATCGCTCCTGCTTCCGGGGAAACCTCCCCGGACGTTTTTCATACGCATCAACTGTGGAAAGGAAGCCTCATCGTTTATGCCGCTTGTCATTGTCACCATTTTCTTTATTGTGCTCTTCTCCTGCGAGGGAATCGAACACCTCTGTCGCGAGAGCGATGACCAGCAGGCCCTGCGCCGCTACCGCGAGCATGAGCATCACGCCCGCCCGACCAGCGACCATTATCTCGATCTGCTCGGTTAATTCGCGTTTCCCCCTTGACTTTGAGCAAATAATTGGCTATACTAAGTCTGTTATTCCCCATGCCGGTGTGGTGGAATTGGCAGACGCCCGGGATTCAAAATCCCGTGTCCGCAAGGACGTGCGGGTTCGACCCCGCCACCGGCACCAAAAACAAGGATTCCAGTTCTTACTGGAATCCTTTAATTTTTCCTTATATTACAAGGAAAAATCGACTAGAAAATTTGATAACTTATTCAAGCAAATTATCATTGTTTTTAGTGAGATTATGCCGCGGATTATGACACGGAATTACACCTGCGCGCCTCGCATTTCCTGCACATCAAAGAAAGCGAACTCGAACATCCTTTCGAATGATCTCGTTCGCTTTCTTTATTCAGAGCCGCCTCTGCGACAGCTCCGGTTTTTGCGTCATTGGCCAAGGCAACGGGCAATCCATCGCGTTACTCGTTTTCCTCCGGATCCATCGCGGGAATGCCGCGATGCTCCACCGGGGTGGAAAAGACGATCTGCGTGCGCGTTCTGCCGAACCGATGCAGTTGGTTGATGAATTGATCCAGCTCCTGCGTCGTGTGGAAACACACCTTGATGAACATGGAATAATCGCCCGTCACGCAGTTGCACTCCATCACGTTCGGGCAGCCCTCGATATACGGGTAAAACTCCGGCTTCTGGCTCGGCTCCACCTCCAGGCTGATAAACGCCTTGATCTGGTAGCCCAGCGCCGCGCAGGAAAGCTGCGCCTGATAGCCCTGAATATAGCCCGCCGATTCCAGCCGCTCGATGCGCGCGCTGACCGCCGGAGAGGAGAGAAACACCTGTTCGGCAATCACCTTGAGCGGGGTGCGCGCGTTTTGCTGCAGGATGGTCAAAATCTTCCTATCAATCGTATCCATGTCCATCGCCCCTTGTCCTGTGTTCATATAATAAAAGAGGATATCACGCTCTGCTTCATTTCGCAAAGGGGTTTTAGAGAAGAAACGAAAGATTTCGTGCGCGTTGCCGAATTGGACGCGCCTTTTTTGTCGTTTCAGAAGCGGTGCGCTCACCCCGCGATGAACTTGGCGATCAGCGAAACCGCGCCGCAGCAGACCATCACCAGAATCGGGTTGCTGTGCTTGACGCGCAGCACGACCAGCGCGGCGGCAAACAGCGCGACGTAGAGCATCTGCACCGCCTCGGCGCTGACCACGCCGCCCGCGAACACGACCACCCGCAGAATCGTCAGCGCCGCAGAGGCGATCAGCGCCACGACCGCCGGGCGCAGGCAGGCCAGCACCGCCTGCATCGCGTCCATGCTGCGGTATTTTTCATACAGCCACGAGAGCAGCGACACGATAATCAGCGACGGCAGGATACAGCCCATCGTCGCCACCAGCGCGCCCGGTATGCCCGCCATGCGGATGCCAACGAACGTCGCGGAATTGACGGTGATCGGGCCGGGGGTCATCTCCGCGATGGTCATCAAATCGGTAAATTCGCCCATCGTCAGCCAGTGATAGTGTTCGACGGCCTTCGCCTGTATCATCGGCATGGCCGCGTAGCCGCCGCCGATTGAAAACAGGCCGACCTGCACGAAGCAGAGAAACAAATCAAGCAGCATGGGCTTTCTTCCCCTTCCCGCAATCGCGCAGATCACGCCGATCACGCCGCTGGTCAAAATGATATAGATCACGTTCACGCCGGAAATCGCCGCCGCGAACGCCGCAACCATGATGACATCCAGCAGCCAGCGCCTGGTCTTGACGACGCCCATGCCGAGGTTGAGCACCACGTCCACGATGACCGCCGCCACGCCCGCCTGCATGCCCGCGAGCACCGCCGCCACATACGGGTTATCCGCAAACAGCGCGTAGAAATACGACACGAGCGAAAGAATCACCATCGGCGGAATGATCGTCGCGACGGTCGCCACGATGATGCCCGCCGCGCCCGCGACGCGCTGGCCGACGAGAATCGCGCCGTTGACCGCAATCGCGCCGGGGCACGACTGCGCAATCGCCGTCATATCCAGCATTTCGTTTTCGTCGAGCCATTCCAGATCATCGACGAACCGCCGTTTCATCAGGGTCACGATGACAAAGCCGCCGCCAAACGTGAACGCGCTGATGGAGAGCATGGAAAAAAACAGCGTCACCAGCCGCTTTTTCAGGCTCACCGCCTTGATTTTCGTATCCAAGTCATTAACCTCCTTCGGGGAGGACGGCCGGCGCTCCGCCTTTTCCGCCTTCTCTCCGTTCCCATTCCTCTCTATCTTATCGCTTGCATTTCCGTGTGTAAAATGCTATTATTTCATCAGAGCCATATCATTTTCGATATGATAGGAGCGATTGCCGTGACCATCCGCCACATCCGCATCTTTTTTGGAGGTCTGCCGCACGATGAACGTCACCCGCGCGGCGGAAAACCTGTACATGACCCAGCCCGCCGTCTCCCTGCTCCATCCATGAAATCGAGCAGGTATACGGCGTTCGTCTGTTCGAGCGGCTGAATCAGCGGCTCTATCTGACCGACAGCGGGCGGCGCATGCGCGCCTACGCCGTGCACATCGTCGATACGTTCGACCAGATGGAACGCGAGCTGAGCGACGGCGACGAGCGCGGCATGCTGCGCATCGGCGCGAGCATCACGCTGGGCAACTACGAGCTGCCCGGCGTTGTGCGCCGCATGAAGCAGGAGCGGCCGAGCCTGCGCCTGCAGGCCACCGTCGCCAACGTCGATACGCTCAAGGAGATGCTGCTGGATAACCGCCTCGATCTGGCCATGATCGAAGCGCCGATTGAGCATCGCGACCTGACCGGCGAGCCGTTTTCCCGCGATGAGCTGGTGCTCATCCTCCCGCCGAATCACGCACTTTTGCAGAAAGACCGCCTCACCCTCGCGGATGTGGCGGCCTGCGATCTGCTTCTGCGGGAAAAGGGCAGCTCCGGCCGCGCCTTTTTGGATACGGTCTTTGAGGCGCACGACCTGTCCGTCTCGCCCCTCTGGGAGAGCGCCAGCACGGAGGCGCTGGTGCGCGCGGTCGCGGCGGGCATTGGGCTTTCGATTCTGCCGGAACGGCTGGTGCGCCGCGCGCTGGCGTCCGGCGCGGTGCTCACACGCCCGATCGAAGGCGCGTCGCTCGTGCGCACCTGCCACATCGTCTGGCACCGAAACAAATACCTTTCCCCGTCGCTCAAGCTGCTGATCGGGCTGATTCGCGAGGAATGAGCGCCTGAAAAGAACAATCGGCCGCCCTTGACGAGCAGCCGAAACAATGCTATAATCAAAGCATAGCAGCAGGCTTTCAGAGGGCCTTAGCCCCTGCTTACTCGAGCGGCTATGATGGTCTGGATCATGGCTGCTCATTTTCTTTTGCACGATAATTGACAGTAAATGAGCGCATCCAAAATTTTGTACAAATTCCGATAGCAGACGCGGCTGACTCCTTCAGTCACGGCTACGCCGTGCCAGCTCCCTCAAAGAGGGAGCTCTCTGATCGGGTTACAAGAAATAAAGCAAAGCCAAGATTCTGCACAAATTCCGATAACAAGCGCGCGTCGCGCGCCCGTTATCAATCGACAGAGCGCCTCACTTCTTCGTGTTGGCGTTCTTTTTCATCTTCGCTACAAAGAATCCTTCGTACCATTCATCCGGACAGACACACATCACGCCGGGCATATCCGTCGGCAGAAGCGGAACGCCGTCAAACGCCGCCGTGTCAATCGGCACGAGCTGAACGCCGCCTTTTTTGAGCGCCGCGGCGACGACCTCCTCGTTTCCTCCCTGAGCACGGAGCAGGTGGAATACACCAGCTCATGGCCGGGCTTGAGCAGCCGAATCGCCTTATCCAGCAGCGTTTTCTGCATCTTCACCGTTCTGTCGAGGTATTCCCTTGAAAACTGCCCGCGCGAACCCTCTGTCACCGTGCCGCTGCCGCTGCAAGGCGCATCGAGCAGCACCCGGTCGAACGCAAAGAAATCATCGAGCTGGCGCGCGTCCATGTTCATCACGGTGACGCGGCTGGCGCCCTGTTTTTTCACGTTGTATTCAAGCCGTTCGGCGCGCATCTTGTTGCGCTCGCAGGCCGTAATCAGCGCGCCGCCCCCGGTCAGCGCGGCGATCTGCGTCGTCTTTCCGCCCGGCGCAGCCGCCATATCGAGCACGTTCTCCCCGGCCTGCGCGCCCAGCACGAGCGGCGGAATCATCGACGAGAGGCTCTGCATGTAGATTTCGCCGTTTTCAAACATCGGCAGGGCGGCCACCGCGGCCTCGCCCGCGCCTTCGAGCACCAGTGCATCCTCGCTCCAGGGCACGCGCCGCGCCGAAATGCCCGCGTCCGCAAGCGCGGCCGCAATCTGCGCGGGTTCGGCTTTCAGGCGATTGACGCGCAGGGTGGTCTTCCGCCCGGCCTCAAAGCCCGCCGCAATGCGCCGCGCCGTCTCCTCGCCATACTGCGCCGTGAGTCTTTCCGTCAAAAAAGCGGGAATATTCATGGTTTTTCCTCCTTGGTGGTTCGTCAAACGCGGGCATGGCCGTCGCTGAGCACGGGGCCGATGCAGAGCTTATACGCAATCGCCGAGGCCAGCGGGCCAAGAACGTCGCTGACCGGTTCGGCATAAAACGCCGCCCTCGCGCCGAAGCACGCGGGCAGGATGAACAGCGCCGCAAAATACACGGCCTTGCGGGAAGAAGGACAGCGGGAACGAGAGCCTGACCTGCCCCAGCGCCGTGAAGCCATCCACGATTTCATATTGCGCGCCCAGCGGAATCGCCGCCAGCGTGCACACGCGAATCGCCCACGCGGAGATTTCGGCCACCTGCGCGTCCTTCGTGAACAGGCGCACGAACAGCGGTCCCGCGACGCGCGCCAGCACGAACATGACCGCCGTGAAGCCCATGCACAGCCGGAAAATCTTTTTCTGCGCATCTCGGACGCGCCCAAACTGCCGCGCGCCGTAATTATACGAGAGGATGGACTGTGTGCCGCCGGAAATGCCGCCCAGCGGCATCGTCATCACCAGCATGAAGCTCTGGGCAATGGTGGCGCAGGTCACCAGCCGGTCTCCCAGAGCGGCGCCGCCGTAGCGCTGCAGCACCGCGTTCATGGCAATGATCATCACGTTGTCGATGGCGATGATGGCGAACGGCGTAAAGCCGAGCGTCAGAATCTTTCGCGCCGCCGGAAGGCTCAGGCCGCCGCGCTCCAGCCGAATCGCCGCCCGCCTGCCGCGCAGGAAGATCACCGCGCCCGCCGCGCTCGCCATTTGGGAGAGCACCGTCGCCAGCGCCGCCCCTCGAACCCCCATGTTCAGCGCGAAGATCAACACCGGGTCGAGCGCGATGTTCAGCGCCGCGCCGAGCACCACCAGCCGCATCGCCTGCGCGGCAAAGCCCTGCGCAATAATCATCTGGTTCAGCCCCGCCGCCAGCAGCGCAAAGACCGTGCCCATCAGGTACACGGTGAAATAGGCGTCGGCATAGGGATAGGTGGCGTCGCTCGCGCCGAAGAAGCGCAGCATCGGTTCGCGCAGCGGGATGACCAGCGCCATCATCGCCAGCGAAAACGCCAGCAGCATGCAAAACCCCGTCCGCAGGATGCGCCTCGCCTCCTCCGGCCTGCCCTCGCCCATGCGGATGCCCATCAGCGGGGACGCGCCCCACGAAATCCACACCGCCGCCGAGCCGACCATCGTGACCACCGGGCCGCAGACGCCCACGCCCGCCAGCGCCGTTTCGCCCACGCCCGCGATGTGGCCGATGTACATTCTATCCACAATGCTGTACAGCACGCTCACAAACTGCGCCAGCATGCTCGGCAGCGCCGTGCGCCAGACCAGCGCGCCGATCTCGTCCCGGCCAAGGTCGTTTTCCTTTTTCATCGTCCATTCCCCGCTTTGTTTTTTCCGAATTTTTATTATAGCTTTTTTGTTCCCGTTTCGCAACCGGGCGGCGCCGGTTTTCCGATGCGTGCGGTTTTTTTGCGCTGTTTTTTACATTTTGCATAATTTGCTTCACGTGCCGTTTACATTCCGTTAAGGATTTGAAAAAAAAACCGAACTTTTGCCGTTTTTCCCCTTTCTTCATCTGAGCGCCTGTGATATACTGTATGCGTCAACAAAAACCGCGCGATACATCAAGGAGGATTTAGCTATGAAAAAGCTCCTGACCCTTGCCCTGGCCGTGCTGATGTGCGTTTTCGCCATTTCCGCTATGGCCGACACTGTTTCCATTGATCGTACCCTCGAGCTTCAGTTCGTCCCCTCCAAGGACGCTGACGTGATCATCACCGGCACCAAGAATCTGCCGGAGCTGCTCAAGGCCGCGCTGCTCGAGCAGGGCTACGACGTGAAGGATATCAACATCACCGTCGGCACCAACTACGAGGCGACCGGCGAGGCCATGGCCGCCGGCACCGTCGATCTGGGCTGGCTGCCGGGCGGCACCTACGCGCTGTTCAGCGACGATGTGGACGTCATCCTGACCGCCACCCGCGCGGGTCTTTCCAACGACAGCGAGGATCCCAAGACCTGGAATGGCGAGGCCAACAAGACCCTCAAGAACGGCCCGCAGGTCACCTTCTATCGCTCCCTGATCTACGCCACGCCTTCCGCTTACGGCAAGGAGCTGGCCGCCAAGGTCAACGCGGGCGAGGAGCTCACTTGGGATGACCTCTCCAAGGCCAACTGGGCTGTGCTGAAGAATTCCTCTTCCGCCGGTTACATCTACCCGACCCTCTGGCTGCAGGATCACTACGGCAAGAAGATCACCGATCTGCCGAACGTCATCACGCTGGCCGGCTATGGCGATGCGTTCGCTCAGGCTGCCGCCGAGGCGGTTGATATCGTCGTCTGCTATGCCGACGGCCGCAACGATTACGAAGCCGCTTGGATTCTGCCCACCGGCGAAGCTGACCCGACCGGCAAGGCCGGCATGGGCCGCACCGATTCCATCTGGAATGAGCTGAACGTCATCGGCGTGACGCCGGGCATCTACAACGATACCGTGTCCATCACCAAGGCGAACGCGGACATCTACAATCCGGAGTTCATCGCGGCGATGCAGCAGGCGCTGATCAACGTCATCAACACGCCGGAAGGTCAGGAGATCTTCAGCGTGTACAGCCACACCGGCTATGCCGTGGCGACCGACGCCGATTACGACGGCGCGCGCGCCGCGCTCAAGGTTGCGCAGTAATTTCCGCACCCACAACGGGCGGCTTCCCTGTGGAAGCCGCCTTTTTCTAGGTAAAGGGGCGATTGGAACCTTGCCCCAAACGTCCATCCCACCCCTATCATTGCAAAAAGGAAGTGTCCCTTTTGATCGAATTTAAGCACGTTTCCAAAACGTATCCCAACGGCGTCAAAGGTCTCAAGGACGTCAACCTCAAGTTCGAGCAGGGCGAATTCGTCGCCATCATCGGCCTCTCCGGCGCGGGCAAATCCACGCTGATCCGCACCATCAACCGCATGATCGACATCACCGAGGGCGAATTGACCGTGGACGGCACGGACGTTTCCAAGCTCTCCGGCAAGGCGCTGCGCAAGTTCCGCCGCAAGATCGGCATGATCTTCCAGTCCTTCAACCTCGTCACTCGCGCGACGGCGCTCAAGAACGTTCTGACCTCCATGGTGCCGGATATGGGCTTCTTCCGCGTGCTCTTCGGCCTGTTCACCAAGGAGCAGAAGCTCGCCGCCCTCGCCGCGCTGGATAAGGTCGGTATTCTGGATAAGGCCTACATCCGCTGCGACCAGCTCTCCGGCGGCCAGCAGCAGCGCGTCGCGCTCGCCCGCACGCTCAACCAGAATCCCTCCATCATCTCGCCGACGAGCCGGTTGCCGCGCTCGATCCGGTGACGGCGCATCAGGTCATGGCGGATTTCAAGCGCATCAACGAGGAAATGAACATCACCATCCTCATCAACATCCACCACGTCGATCTGGCGCTGGGCTACGCGCAGCGCGTGGTCGGCATCCGCGCGGGCGAAATCGTCTACGACGGCCCGGCCAGCGAGGTCACGCAGGACATTCTGGATAGCATTTACAACGGCTCCGCCGTGCCGCAGGCCGGCGGCAACTAAGGAGGGCGCGCCATGAAGAAAACCGTCGCGCCCGGCGCCAAAACACCGCTGTTTGACCGCGTCTTCAAGCCTGAGATCATCACGCTTGAAAACGGCCACACCGTCACCCGCCCGCGCTCCCGCACGCCGCTGATCGCGCTGCTGGTGTTCGCCGCGCTGGCGATCTCCGTCCATGTCACGGGCTTCAACCTCGCAATCATCGCCAAGCGCGCCAACCAGCTCACGAAAATCCTCTCTCAGATCTTCCAGCCGGATCCGTCCTTCTTCAGCAAGGTCATCACCCCGCTGCTGGATACCATCAAGATGAGCGTCATGGGCAGCGTGATCGGCTGCCTGCTGGCGCTGCCCTACGCGGTCGCGGCCTCCGCGAACATCAACCGCAGCAAGGTCTCCCTGTCCGTCCTGCGCTTCATTCTCAACATCATCCGAACGCTGCCGACGCTGGTGATCGCGAGCATCTGTGCGCTGGTGTTCGGTTTGGGCACGTTCGCGGGCACCGTCGCCATCGTCATCTTCACCTTCGGCGTGGTGACGAAGATGCTCTACGAATCCATCGAAACCATCAACATGGGGCCGTTTGAGGCGCTGGAATCCGCCGGTGCGGACAAGTTCCGCGCCTTCTGGAGCGCCGTGTTCCCGCAGGTTCTGCCGACCTATCTCTCCCACTGTCTGTACAGCTTTGAGATGAACGTGCGCGCCGCCTCCATCCTCGGCTACGTCGGCGCGGGCGGCCTCGGCATCCTGATTGACGAGCGCATCGGCTGGCGCGATTACAATGGTCTGGGCACGGTGCTGCTGACGCTGTTCGTCGCCGTGCTCCTCATCGAAAACCTGAGCCAGTTCCTGCGCAGCAAGCTCAGCTAAGGGAGGGATATCATGCAGTATTCAAACAACATTCTTAAAAAGTACGAATCCCGCCCGCGCAAATGGTGGCTTTACACGCTGATCGTGTTCATCATGGCGCTGCTGCTGAGCTGGTCGGCCTCCAGCGTAACCTTCAAGGGGCTTTGCGGCCAAGGGCACGGAAGTCGCCAAGGGCATCTTCTGGGGGCTTGTCAAGCGGATATGAACCTGCTGTTCTCCACCTCGACCGACGGCGTGCCGTATCTGCTGATGGAGACGGTCTGCATCGCCATCCTCGGCACGGTGGTCGGCGGCATTCTGGCGCTGCCCATCAGCTTTCTGGCCAGCCCGAAGATCATGCCCAAGCCCGTCGCCTTCATCTTCAACGCGCTGATTCTGCTGATCCGCACGCTGCCCTCCATCGTCTGGGCGCTGATCTGGATTCGCGTGACCGGCCCCGGCGCGTTCTGCGGCGTGATTACGCAGAGCATCTGCTCCATCGGCATGATTTCCAAGATGTATATTACCGCCATCGCCGATCTGGATACGAGCATTCTGGAATCGCTGGACGCGGCGGGCTGCACCGCCTTCCAGAAGATCCGCTACGGCATCATCCCCCAGCTCACGCCGAATATCATCTCCACCGTGATCTATCGCTTTGATATCAACATCAAGGACGCGACCACGCTGGGCATCGTCGGCGCGGGCGGCATCGGCGCGGCGCTGATCCAGTGCATCAACTCCCGCCGCTGGACGATGGTCGGCTCGTTCATCCTCGCGATGATCGTGCTCATGCTGATCATCGAGTTCGCCTCGACCCGGATTCGCGGCAAGCTGGCCAGGGGGCAGTAATTCGCATGGCTAGAACACTCACCATTCGCTACACCTCCGATACCCACGGCTATCTCTATCCCACCAATTACGCCGACATGCAGGATCGCCCGATGGGGCTGATGAAGCTGGCCGGCGAATACCCGCACGACGGCAACACGCTGATCATCGACGGCGGCGACACCATTCAGGGCTCGCCGCTGACCAACCTGTATCAGCGCCTTTCGCCGGAGGAAAAGGCCGCCTGCCTGAGCGAGGATACCTACGGCACGCACCCCATCGCGGCGATGATGAATCTGGCGGGCTATCAGTTTGTGACGCTGGGCAACCACGATTTCAACTACGGCGTGGACGCGCTGATGGATTACCTGACCAACCTCGACGCGCTCTGCCTCTGCGCCAACATCCGCGACCGGGAAGGCCGCCTGCCCATCGCGCCCTACGCCGTGCACCGGCTGGAAAACGGCCTGCGCATCGGTCTGGTCGGCGTGTGCACGCACTTTGTCCGCCGCTGGGAGAACCCCAAGACGGTGGAAAAGCTGGTCATCGAGGAGCCGATTCCCGCCGCCAAGGCCGCGCTGGATGCGGTGAAGCCGCTCTGCGACGTCACCGTGCTCATCTACCACGGCGGCTTTGAGTGCGATTTGGAAACCGGCGAACCGCTGACCGACAGCGCCGAAAATCAGGCCTGCCGCCTCTGCCGCGAGCTGGACTTCGATCTCGTGCTGACCGGCCACCAGCATATGCGCGTGGACGGCGTGCGCTTTGCAACAGCTTTGCCGTGCAGCCGACCTACCGCGCGCCGCACTGCTGCGGAATCACCGTCACCGTGGAGGACGACGGCAGCAAGCGCTTTGAAAGCCGCATCATCCCCGCCGAGGGCAAGCCGCTGGCGCGCGCCTACGACCTGCTGCTCCCGCTGGAAAAGCGCGTGCAGACGTGGCTGGATACGCCCGCCGGTCATCTTGACCTGCCGCTCGTCTCCGAGGATCACCTGAAAGCCGCGCTGAACGGAAGTGATCTCGCCAACTTCATCAACACCGTCCAGCTCGAAGCCTCCGGCGCGCAGATTGCCTCCAGCGCCCTGCCCAACGAGTTTAAGGGGCTGCCCACCGAGGTCACCATCCGCGACGTGGTTTCCACCTACATCTACACCAACACCCTCGTCGTGCTGGAGATGACGCGCCCCGCGCTCAAGCAGTATATCGAGCGCTCCGCCGCGTATTTTGACCACGACGAAGACGGAAACCTCTGCATCGCGGACGAATTCCTCCGCCCTGAAGGTGCAGCATTACAATTACGATTTCTTCTCCGGCATCCATTACACCATCGACGCGCGCAACCCCGTCGGCCAGCGCGTGACCTCCATCGTCCTTGACGGCCGCGAGCTGGGCGAGGATGAGCCGGTCACCGTCTGCGTCAACAGCTATCGCTTCTGCGGCACGGGCGGCTACGATATGCTGCCCAGGCAGAAGGTCGCTCGCGAGGTGCTCACCGACGTGGCCGACGCGATGATCGACTACATCACCTCCCACCCGAATATTCGCGTGGATACGGAGAAATACTGCACCGTCATCGGCTGATCGTTTCCAAAATATGCCTGTTTCCTCCTTCCGCGTCGGACGCATCCTAACGATGACTCACCGACGCGATGAAGGAGGAATTTTTGTATGGAAAAAATCAGGGTCGTTCAATACGGCTGCGGCAAGATGGCCAAGTACATCCTGCGCTATCTGCATGAGCACGGCGCGCAGATCGTCGGCGCGATTGACGTCAACCCCGCCGTCGTCGGCATGGATGTGGGCGATTTCGCGGAGCTGGGCGTGAAGACCGGCGTTCTCATCCGCAACGACGCGGACAGGGTGCTCGACGAATGTGACGCGGACGTTGCCATCGTCACGCTGTTCAGCTTCATCGGCGACATCTGCGACCACGTGGAGAAATGCGTGAAGCGTGGGATCAACGTCATCACCACCTGCGAGGAGGCCATCTATCCGTGGACGACCTCCGCCGCCGCAGTCAACCACCTCGACGCGCTGGCCAAAGAGACAGGCTGCACCGTCACCGGCAGCGGCATGCAGGATATTTTCTGGATCAATCTGGTCGGCCTCGTCGCGGGCGGCTGCCACCGGATCGCCAAGATCAAGGGCGCTTACAGCTACAACGTCGATGAATACGGCCTTGCGCTGGCCAAGGCGCACGGCTGCGACCTCACGCCGGAGGAATTTGAACGGCAGATCGCGCACCGGAGACCTTCGAGCCGTCCTATGCGTGGAACGCCAGCGAGGCCATCTGCAACAAGCTCGGCCTGACGATTCAGTCCATCGCGCAGAAGCACGTTCCCTGCATCATCGACCACGACATCCGCTCCGCCACCCTCGGCAAGGTCATCAAAGCCGGGCGCTGCATTGGCATGAGCGCCGTCGTCACGATCAAGACCATGCAGGGCATCACCATCGAGGAGGAAACCATCGGCAAGGTTTATGGCCCCGAGGACGGCGACCTGTGCGACTGGGTGATTTCCGGCGAGCCGGATACCGCGTTCCGCGTCATCAAGCCCGCCACGGTCGAACACACCTGCGCAACGGTCGTCAATCGCCTGCCCAGCCTCATCAACGCCCCGGCCGGATATATCACCGCCGACCAGCTCGAGCCGGTTCAATATTTGACGTATCCGATGGAGATGTATTGCTGAAACCTTTATTTAACATTACAGGACGGGGAAATCCCCGCCCTGTTTTTATAATCCGTCGTCATCTCTTCCCTGCATCAGCTCCAAATTATCCGGAACAACATCAAGCCATACTGTTAATATTCCGTCATTTAATTTCTGCATTTTTTGACTTTGCGCGACATTTTATAAATGTCCCTCCAAATACAGCCCTTTTTTTTCTCCAATTCTTCCGATTCCTTTGATTCTTGTTTTATCATCAACACATTCTCTTTTTTCTCTTCAATCATCCTTTGATAATTACCATATAGGATTTGACATCTATCTTTTAATAACGCAGGAATACTTGGATATAGAATCTTATAAGTCATATCATACGCAAAATACCCTGTTATTGTCCGATCGATTGGATTTACATAAACATGATTCCAAAAGTCTATATCAATGATACAACCATGAATGCTTCCTCTGCCACCAATTTCTTTTATTTCATTTGCAATTCTCTTCTGATATATCGTATATTCATCCAGTGGCGCTTTTATTTTCTGAACGATTGCATCCATTTGATTATAGTAATATTCGATATCCTGTTGAATCAATTTTTTCGTCGCACCGCCGTTTAATATTGCCAACGTTCCACTACTTGACTTGAGGATAAAACAATAATATCCTTTTCTCTTCAACATATAAAGAATATTTATAGTTCTGTTGAACGTCATGCGTATATTTTCCCACGCATGAAATCCTGATATTCCTGCGATGTAATTTCATATATGCCATCTTCATAGTCAATAAAAAGATCATATCCGTAGTCAATCAGGTGGACTGCTTGCAGAAAAAATAGACAGTGAAATAAAGCACCCTCCTGTTGTAGAATTGAGAAAGTCAAAACTACAACAGGAGGGTCGTTTTATGTCCAGACCATACACACATGTACAAGGATTGCTGCCTAGCGTATTGGCAATGAAGGAGGAGGGGTACACGTACCGACAGATTGCAAAACAATTCGGCTTAACAAAGGAACAAGTTGAGGAACTATGCAGCAGAGCGCGAAGAAAGCAGCGAAGAATTGAGAAAGGTTATATTCCTCAACCCAAAGGCCGTCCGAGAAAAACGCCGGCCACACAGGAGCAGTTACAGAATAACCGAATCGTCGAGCTTGAAATGAAAGTGGAGCTGCTGCAAAATTTTCTATCCGAATGTGGAAGGATGTGAGTGCCAAATATCGGGTAATTGAAAGGTTTAAGGAAAAATATCCAATTCAGAAAATGTGCGAGCTATTTGAAGTGTCCCGAAGCGGATTCTATAAGTGGAGAAAACGAGTATCACAGCGCAGCAGCGCGGCGAGTTGGATCAGTTCATCATCGAGTGCCAGGCACAAGTGAATCAATCTTACGGATACCGCCGGGTATGCCTATGGATAAAACAGAATAAATCAGTTGAATATCATCCATTAACTGTGCTGCACCACATGCGAAAGCTGGATCTTCTGGCGCAGATCAGGCGCAGACGGCCCTATACACTGTATAAGCAGGGTGGCCATCGCTATGAGAATCTGCTGAATCGCCAATTCATCCAAAAGCAAATGAATTACCGCTGGGTGACAGATATCACTTACATCATTACGCCGCAAAGGACCTATTATCTCTGCGCCATCATGGATCTTTGCGGCAGATACATTGTCGCATACCGCCTTGGCACTGAAATCAACGCAACTCTTGTCAGCGACACGGTTAGAGACGCATTTGCGCGGGAAAAAGGAAAGGTCGCTGATGGACTACTACTCCACAGCGACCAAGGCTGTCAGTACACCTCTGAAGAATACTTCGCCTTAACGCAAGAATACCACTTTTCGGCTTCAATGTCCAGACGAGGATGCCCTTATGATAACGCAATAATGGAAAACTTCTTTGGCACATTTAAGACCGAATGCCTTTACAGATGCAAACCAACTACCGGCGAACAGGTTCAGCAGCTGGTTGACGAGTATATCCATTTCTACAACTACCAACGCATTGATATGAAAAACGGCCTTACTCCGTTTGAAATCCGGAGTAAAGCCGCGTAATGTCGTGCAATTCTACGACGGGGTTGTTTTCGTGTCTACTTGCCTTATAGCAGTCCAAGGAAGTTTTTTAGATGCATGCTTTCATTTCTGTATCCGATTTGATTGTCCGAATATATTCTTTTTATTCCATCGTCGTAAAATTCATTTCTATGGTTATGGCCGCTAACATAAACAAATCCATCGTGATGCTCTCCATCTATGCACCAATCTTCTTTAGGCATATGCGTAAAAATAATTGTGTTCTTTTTTTCAAACAAACACATCATCTTATGATACAAATTCTCGAATCTTTCGCTCTCTTGTATCTCCATTTTTCTATCAATGGTATCCTTATATACTCCAGCATTTGCGTTAAATTCTGATTATATCCCGAAAAACCGACGCCTCCTAAAATAACTAATTTCGAATACTTTAATCTTTCCGAAAGTTGTTCTATATTTGATTCCACTAACTCGTGATATGGGATTACTTCCATAAAACCGTAATCATCCACACAAAGTATTTCATTATTTAGAAAATACATCCTATTTTTTTTCTAATACACTTCTATATCTTTCTTCAATCTCATCAAGCGTACTTCCTGAAAAGTTCCATAGTTCATGATTTCCAAGGACAAATACGAATTTCGTTCTCTTATAGCTTTTTCGAATCGCTTTTTTTCAAGCAATTCCACAAACCATTCGAAAATTGAAAAATTCGAAGAAACGTCTCCTCCGATAAGGACTATCTCACCACTTTCTTTGCAATGACATTTGCAATATTTTGCAAAAAGTATATTATATCCTCTTTCGACCTGCATTTTTGCTTTTTTATTCTGTGTATTAAGTGCAAATCAGAAATATAGAAAATTCTTTTTTCGCTTTTCTCCATTTTATTTCCGATAGAAAGCATATCCTCCCGCGAAGATTCTAATACCAATTTCGTTTGACATTCATTATCTTCAACCATCGGAAATTCATCAATGAGTTGATCACCAAATTCATATATATCATACGGAATTCCAATCTTTTCACATATTCTGCTCGTTAACTTGGCATTATCTTAAATTAATTTCCGTAATATCAGAAATATTTTCCATCCCATTACAGAAAATTAAATCTGCATCCGACAAATCTCCTTTCAAAAAGCTAAAAAATCAAAAATACGTGAATATATGGGGAGACTGTTTTACAACGTCGCCCTTTTCATCAATCCAAATTTGCTCAACCTTAAATGATCCTTCTTCATAAGCTTTTTTCAGTACATATTTATTTTTGACAAGATTATTATTTTTTCTCGAAATACATCATCTGAATAATCATCTATTGTTTCCGATATAAAGCACTTTCTCTCTTGTAATCTGTCTAAATCAAGATTGAGTGTTTTCGAAAAATCATCATCAAATAGATATTGGTAATAACAAGCATCCTCGTATATATCGCCGTCCAAATAATCATAGTATTTCTCGAATGTATCAAATACTTTTTTCTATTTCCTTTTAGCTTTGCTGCCCTATTAAATAGGCCTTCTTCCACGAAGAACTCTCGTTTTATAATATCAAATCCACGATGACCGCTTTTTTTCTTAATCCTAATGTTCTTTCGGCTTGCAGAATTTCCTTGTTCGATGCAAATTCCTCAGGAACATCTAATACAGATAATCTTCCTTTCCTTAATTTATTTATAATACTATCAATTTTTGATTTTTCATCTATTTGAAGGCGCTTTGTCATCAACTATTCCCACTTTCTTTTTCTTCCCTTTTATATTGTTCTCTTATTCCATTTATGCATGTTTTTCTTCAAATTCGTGTATAGAAAATGAGTGAATCTGAAAATTCATAGAAATCCATTTCAAATAAAAAGACATATTTGAAATCTTTCATCAGTTTTCTGATTCACCCATTCATCTGTATTAAACTATTTTTTAAAATTCCTCCGCCGCTTCCATCACCACAACGCCCTCCGGCACATCCCCCGGCGTGATCGAAAGCGTCCGCACGGGCTTTGCGCCCTCCGCGCCCATGATTTCAAGGAACGGCTCAACGCCCGCAATCGGATAGGCGCAGTGCTCCGTCTTATAGTGCATCGGAATCACGCACTTCGGGCGGGTCAAATCGACGATTTCCTTTGCGCCCTTCGCGTCGATGGTATAAAACCCGCCGACGGGAATCATCATCACATCCGCGTTCAAAATCGCCTGCAAGACCGGCTCGGCGGGCAGACAGCCCTGATCGCCCATGTGCACCACCTTGAGCGCGTCGATATAGAAGATGCGGATGCTGTTCCGCCCGCGCAGCGCGCCGCCCCGGTCGTCGTGATACGATGTGACGGCCTGCGTCGTCACGCCGCCGACCTGCGCGGCTCTCGCCTCCCGCGCGACCTTCGGCCGACCCTCCACAATATCCAGATTGTTGTGATCGTGATGCTCGTGGCTGACCGTCACCAGATCGGCCGTCAACTTCGGCACACGAATCCCCACGCTGTCGTCATAGGGGTCGGTCACAATCACCGTTCCGTTTTCAGCCGTCAGGCGAAAACACGCATGGCCTATCCATTCCAGTTTCATGGCTGCACCCTCCTTTGCGGGCTGTTTTCCCGCGTCTGCGCCCGCCGCGCGGGCGGCTCGGCGAATGGGCGCCGATAACAGAAACCGACGCCCAGCATCATTATAACGCAGGCGTCGGCTCGATTCAATCCGTTTTCTTTGCGCAAAGGCCGTCCATCCACCCGGCCAGCAGCGCGCCAGAGAGGAAGAAGCCGCTGTCCTCGCCTACGCGCAGGCAGGCCGCCGCTCTGGCGCGCAGCGCGGGCAGACCCGCGCGCACGTGCGCTTCATCCTGCCAGAGCAGGCGCAGGGTTTCACAACCAGGCGCAGGCCGTCTTCCGTCAGCGGCCGATCCGCGCGGCGCATCAGATACGCCGCAAACGCCGCCGTCGGCGCGTCGGGCGCGTCCCAATCCACGTCGATGCGCGCGGGCACATCCAGCGCGCGCAGCGCCTCCGTCGGGGTCAGCAGCAGCAGGCCGTCCCTTTCGCGCGCGTCAAACCCCGCCGCCCGGCAGCCGTCCAGCAGCGCGGGCACGTCGCCGCATCGTCTTGGCGCGTCGCTGACCAGCAGCGCCGTCTCCCCGGCGGGCAGGAAGCGCACAAACCCGCGCCCGCCGCGAAAACCGCCGCTCTGGCGCGCTCGCGGAGCGCCGTCACAGCCGCCATACGAGGGTCATCACCGTCGCCGACGTGCGCTCGCCGCCGACAAACACATCGTAGTCCAGCCGCATCTCGCCGCCGTTTTCGCCTTCCTCCGTCAGCACCTCGCGGGTATACACCGCCACGGGGATGTCGCCGTAGGCCGTGCCGTACAGCCCGGCCGTCTTCCGCCCCGGCTGAAAGTGCAGCGCGCCGGTCATCTCGCCCGTGCGGCGCATCCGCACGCCGTCCGCCGTCCATGTCAGGCAGATGCGCGCGCGAACGCCTTCGTCCACCTGCTCGTAGGCGATTTCAAGCCCGTCCTCCCCCGTGCGCAGCGTGCCGCGATGGACGGTTTTGCTCTCGTGCCGCCCGCCGTCCGGGTCGGTCATCACGCTGACCACACGCAGGCGGATCGGTTTTTCATCAGTCATCGGCCTTCACCTCGCTCGTTTTCGCGCCGGGAATCACGTCCAGCAGCATGAACAGCGCCGCCGCGCACAGCGCGAATGCATAGAACGGCCGCAGCAGCGTTTCGCCCGTCGCCGGGTAGCAGCAGCCGCCTGCCGTCGCGAAGAGCACCATACAGGCGGGCAGGCGCGTCTCCGGCTCACGCAGAATCGCCGCCAGACAGAGCATGCACAGCGGCAGCCACGCGCCCATCCCCGCGCCGGGGCACAGGAGCATCGCGCCGAGGGCGAGCGTCAGCGTCCTGCGCAGGACAGAGGCCGTCTTCTCCTGCTTCAGCCATGCGCACAGACCGATGAACATGGCCAGCGCGGCAAACGTCAGGCCGTGCATCAGCATCTCAAAATGCGCCTGCGTGTAGACCTCCGGCGCGTTTGTCACCGCGTCGATCTCCGGGAATACGCGAATCAGCGCATATTCCGGCATTTCTTCCATGGCCGCGCGCGGGAACGCGCTCATCAGGTTCGGAACGCCCGCCGCATACTCCGGCACGGCGAAATTCGCGGTGAACAGGCTGCCCGCGGCGCGCCCGGCAGGCACGCCGCAAAGCACCGCGGGCAGGCAGGCCGCCAGCGCGACAAGCGCCGCCAGCGCGGCATGCCGCCCCTTCGCGCCGTTCCTTCTGCCCAGCAGGGCGACCAGCGGCAGGGCATACAGCGCCGCGCCGGACAGCGCAAACGCCGCGCCGTAGAGCAGCATGCCGCCAAGCGGATGCTTTTCATCCAGCAGCGTCAGCGCGGCGACGAGCAGCAGCGCGCTGAGCGCGTCGATCGCGGGGCGCTGCCCGCCGTCAGAAAGCCCTGCGGCAGAATCAGGCAGAGCAGCAGCAGCGCTTCGCCGCGCAGCCCCCAGCCCCGGCGATCCGCCGCGTGCGCCGCCAGCACGGCCATCAGCAAGAACGCGCCCATGCACGCGAGCTTGAGCATATACATGTCATAAATCGGCCCGCGCGTCAGAAGATACAGCGCCGTCACCGCCGGCGCGGAGAGGTTGAGCCGCATGTCGTTCATCGCCGAGAGCCCCGCCGCGTCCATCCGCCGGATGAACGGGAGCATCTGCTCGACGAACAGATACGACTTGTGGTTGACGCCCATCAGCAGAATCACAAGCCCGACGGTCAGCAGAAGCTGCCTGACCGCCAGCCGCCAGAAGCACTCGTGATACAGCAGCGCCGCCGCCAGCAGCACGAAAAGCTGCACCGCCGCCGTCAGGGCGATATACAGCGCGCGGTTGCGCCAGCCGCCGATGTCGTTTAAGTTGCCCAGCGGGCCGCCGCCGACGTTGTAAAGCGCCAGCAGCAGGGAAAGCGCCGCCGCCAGCGCCGCGCCGAGCGGCAGCGCATGGCGATCCAGCCATGCCGAAAGGGCGTTCAGCTTCGTTTTCATGCGGCCTCGCCTCCCTTCATCGCCAGCGCCGCGCGGTTTTTGCGCATCTTGCGGAGCACATCCCGCGAGACGACGACCAGCGCCGCCAGCATCATCAGCGCCAGCATCCGCATATCCACCGGGCGCTGGCGGGTGATAAAGGGCATGTAGCTCATCAGCGAAGCGCTGACCACCAGCAGCGGCATGAACCGCCTGTCCCGATAGCGGGCGGCGTAGAGCACGGAGAGCATATCCGCCAGAAAGAAATAGCGGTCATGGATTTTCGGCATCACAAACGGCAGAAAAATCGCGAAGAACAGCGCGAAATCCAGCGTCATCTCCGGCGTGATTTCCTTCGCGTGTATCAGCCAGTAGACGACGACCAGCAGCGTCAGCAGAATACAGGCGTAGAGCGCCGCGTTCTGGTACGTCGGCGTGAGCGCCTGATCGATGTACGCGTTGGTCGCCTCGCCGTCGATGCCGGACAGATAGCGCAGCCACGTAAATTCCTGCCGGTTGGCAGATTCGCGCAGCGGGAAGAACGTATAGAGGTTCGGCGCGTTGTAAAAGAGCCGCTCGTAATACTGCCCCATCGACTGATTGGCGTACACGCTCACGGCGTCCGCAAACGAACGTCCGGCGATCAGCGCCGGGAGCATCGTCACCAGATACGTCGCCGCGAAGACCAGCGCGTGCCTCGGCTTGTATTCCCCGTGAATCAGCGCCAGCAGAACGACCGGGAAAAAGAAGATGGTTTGCAGCTTGAACGCGAACGCCAGCGAAAGCATGACCGCCGCGCCGACGGGCTTCTTTGTCTTCATCCAGTACAGGCTCATAACGATTAAAAACACGTACACCGTGTCGCACTGTCCCCAGCACGCGCCGTCGATCAGCGTCGTGGGCAGGGCGCAGACGATCAGCATCACCGGCAGCGCAGCCTTTTTCCCGGCGAAATGCCCCGCCGCCTGCATCATCGCCAGCGCGAGGGCATAGTCAAAGATCACCGTGAAGAACTTAATCAGATACAGGTCGTGCAGCGGCGTTTTGGCGATCATCAGCATCACATACTGGTACAGCAGGTTGTAATCGCCGACGTTTTCGCCCAGCGTGTAAAAGCCGCCCTCGCGGAACACCTTCACCCAGCCGCTCAAAAAAGCGTTGTAATCCGCCGTCTGATAGTCGAGCATGCTGACCCGCGCCAGCATCGTCAGCGCGATCACCGTGCAGCTCAGCAGCAGCGCGCCGCGCTCGGGCTTTTGCAGCCGCGCGACAAGCGCCATCGCGCCGCCCGCGACCAGCGTAAACAGCGCCGCAAGGCTCAGCGTCTGCCCCCATGTGCCCGCGTATTCCAGCCGCGCGCGTATAAACCGCCAAAGCGGCAAACAGCATCAGCGTCATAAGGCCGCACGTGACAGCCGCGCGCCTGTTCTCTTTCATCCTTTCTTTTTCCCCCTTATGTAAACTGCTTTTTTATTATATCATCATCCATGAAACGGCGCAACCGCCCCGACCTGCCAACTGGCATGGTCAAAAACTTGCAATCTGGCTCTTTACGCCATGCCAGATTGTGCTATAATGCCCTTATTCCATCAAGGGCGCATCGCCCGCAAAGAGAGGTTTTTATTATGGCTCACACGACGACCCGCGAACAGAAAACGCGCATGCTCTGCACCGCCGGCCTGATGGCCGCGCTGGCCTGCGTCTCCAACTTCATCAGCATCGCCACTCCGGCTTCCCGCATCCACATCGGCAACGCGGTCTGCGTGCTCTGCGGCCTGATTCTCGGCCCGGCCTACGGCTTCTTCGCCGCCGGCGTGGGCAACGCGATTTTTGACATCATCGGCGGCTACGGGATGGAGTTCGTCATCACCTTCATCAACAAGGGCGCCATCGCGCTCGTCACCGGCCTGATCGCCTACAAGGCCGCCGGCAAGGAGACCCTCGAGGGCAGGGATCACGCCCGCGTGATCGTCGGCAGCATCCTCGGCGCGCTGACCTACACCGCGCTGTACCTGCTCAAGTCCTACATCAAGCTGCGCTTCACCACGGCGGACGTCGATCCCGTCGCGCTTCAGGCGACGATGCTCTCCAAGGCGGCGAGCAGCCTGTTCAACGCCGCGTTCGCCTTCGTGGTCGCGCCGATCTTCTTTAACGTGCTGCGCAAGCCGCTGCGCCGCCTCGGCCTGTACAGCAAGGATTAAACCCGCTCGCCCCACCGGATCTTTCTGGCCCGCTTCCAAAGCGGGTCTTTTTTTGTGACCGTCAGCGTCCGCTCCCCGTCCGCCTCGCAGACGGGCAGCAGGATGCGCCCCGGCGCGATCTGCGCGTGGCGGAGCAGCCGCGCGCGGCACGGATGCACCGGCGGCTCGCGTGTCAGCGCCAGATAGCCGAATTTCTCGTCCTCAAACGGCGCGTCGCCGCCCTTGAGCGCCTTGTGCAGCCGCGTCCGCTGGACGCGGACAGCGAAGTGGCACCAGTTTTCCCCCGTCATCGGGCAGGTTTCGCTTCCCGCCGGGCACGGTGCGGCGACATATGCGCCCAGCGCGGTCAGATGCGCCCGAACGGCGCGCAGGTTCGCAAAGCCCTGCGGCGTGCCCGGCTCGATGAGGACGAGCATCTGCTCGCAGGCGTTCCAGAGCTTTTCAGCCACCGGCAGGCGCATGGCGGCCTCCAGCTCGCCGAGCATATACCCCTCGCAGACGAGCTGCGCGCGGGGCAGCGGCTCCCTCGCCGTCAAATCGCAGGCCGCCCACTGCGCCTGCACGCCCCGGCCTCAGCCATCAGCCGCTGGCCGACGGCGCGCATCGCCGCCTCGCGCTCCAGGCACGTCGCCCGCTCCAGCGCCAGCAGCGAATCCGCCGCGAACGTCACAGCGCCCGTCCCCGCGCCGCAATCCAGCATCGTCCGGGGCGCAAGGCCGCTCGCCTCCAGCGCCTCGCCCAGCGCCGCCCTCGCCGCCTCCACCGTCGCGGGCATCCGGGACAGCGCATAGGCCGCCGCCCTCTCGCGCGTCAGCAGGCGCTTTCCCTCGCCCGTCTTGAGGCGATACGCCTCGCTGATGGCGCGCGCATCCCTTTCGAGCGTTCCCCTTGTGTAATCCGCCGCGACCGCTTCCAGCGCGCTCTGCCAATCCGTCATGCTGCTCCTCCTTGACTCTTTCCGTCTGCCGTTGGCTTTATCCTCATATGGCGTTGCCTATACCAAAGAGCTCCCTCTTGGAGGGCATGGAGCTTGCCGCCCGCTGTGCGGGAGTCAGACAAACTCCATGCCGAAGGTCTGTCAGCGAAGCTGACTGAGGGGAGTAAAACGGCGGCTGTCCGTTTGAGGGAAGCCGCCGCTGTTTTTTTACTTTTCAATCGGCCCGACCATTTTTTCCGGCCGAACGATCCGGTCAAACGCCTCCGCGGTCAGGAAGCCGAGCCTGACGGCGGCTTCCCGCAAAGGTGATCCCTCGGCGAATGCCGTTTTAGCCACCTTCGCCGCGTTCTCATAGCCGATATGCGGGTTGAGCGCGGTGACGAGCATCAGCGATTCATCCAGATACGCCTGAATCTTTTCGCGATTGGGCTTGATGCCGCGCGCAGCGCAGCTCGAAGGGAGCGCATCACGTCGCCCAGCAGCCGCGCGGATTGCAGAAAATTATAGATGCAGACCGGCATGAACACGTTCAATTCGAAATTGCCCTGCGACGCGGCCATGCCCACGGCCACGTCGTTGGCCATCACCTGCACGGCCACCATCGTCATCGCCTCGCACTGGGTCGGTTGACCTTTCCCGGCATGATGGAGCTGCCCGGCTCGTTCTCCGGGATGAGCAGCTCGCCGATGCCGCAGCGCGGGCCGGAGGCCAGCAGGCGCACGTCGTTGGCGATCTTCATCAGATCCGCCGCGAGCGCCTTGAACGCGCCGTGGAGATAGACCAGCTCATCCTTGCTGGTGAGCGCGTGGAACTTGTTGGGCGCGGTGACAAAGCGCTTGCCGGTCAGCGCGGAAATCTCCTGCGCGACGGTCTCGCCGAACGCCGGCAGAGCGTTCAGCCCCGTGCCGACCGCCGTGCCGCCCAGCGCCAGCTCGCGCACGCCTTCCATCGCGCCGCGAATCATGCGCTCGTCCCGGCGGAGGGAGGACGACCAGCCGCTGATCTCCTGCCCCAGCGTCAGCGGGGTCGCATCCTGCAAGTGGGTGCGGCCGACTTTAATCACGTCGGCATATTCCGCGCTGAGGCGCTCAAACGTCGCCGCGAGCCCGTCAAGCGCCGGCAGGACATGATCCTCCGCCGCCGTCAGCGCCGCAATATGCATCGCCGTCGGGAAGGTATCGTTGGAGCTTTGGGATTTGTTCACGTGGTCGTTGGGGTGCACCAGCTTTTCGCCCAGCAGGGCGTTCGCGCGCGCGGCGACGACCTCGTTGACGTTCATGTTGCTCTGCGTGCCGCTGCCCGTCTGCCAAACGACGAGCGGAAATTCATCGTCGAGTTTGCCCGCCAGAATTTCATCGCAGGCGGCGGCAATCGCGTTCGCGCGGCGCGCATCCAGATTGCCGAGCTTGCAGTTGGCCAGCGCGGCCGCCTTTTTCAGCACGGCGAACGCATGGATGATCTCCTGCGGGATTTTCTCCGTGCCGATCGGGAAATTTTCGTGGCTGCGCTGGGTCTGCGCGCCCCAGCAGCGGTTCGCGGGAACGCGAACCTCGCCCATCGTGTCGTGCTCAATGCGATAATCCATGTCGTTGTTCCTCCGATGCTGATTTGGGGCGGTTTCCGGCGCTTCCCGTCAGCAGACGATATTCAGCAGGCGACCCGGCACGAAGATGATCTTCTTCACCTGCGCGTCGCCGACGAGCTTCTTAACCGTCTCGTTCTCCAGCAACTTCTCGCCGTCGTCCTTGCCCAGCGAGGCGGGCACCATGATGCGGCCGCGCACCTTGCCCTTGATCTGCACGGCGATTTCCACCTCGTCCGCGACGAGCTTGTTTTCGTCGTAGGTCGGCCAGCTCTGCGTATAGATCGGCTCGCCGAAGCCGCAGATCTCCCACATTTCCTCCGTCATGTGCGGGGAAACCGGGTTCAGGCACAGCAGCAGGGCGCGCAGTTCGCCGCGCGTCACGCTGCCGCGGGTGTAGATTTCGTTGACGTAGGACATCATCGCCGCGATGGCGGTGTTATACTTCATGCGCTCGTAATCCTCGGAGACCTTCTTAATCATCGCGTTGACCGGGGCTTCCATCTCGTGGCGCACGCCCTCCTCGTCCGTCAGGATATCCTGCAGGCGCCAGACGCGCTCGAGGAAGCGGCGGCAGCCGCGCGCGCCCTCGGTGGACCACGGAATCGCCTGATCGAACGCGCCCATGAACATCTCGTACATGCGGAACGCATCCGCGCCGATTTCGGCGATGGTGTCGTCCGGGTTGATGACGTTGCCGCGGGATTTGCTCATCTTCTCGCCGTTCGCGCCGAGGATCATGCCGTGGCTGGTGCGCTTTTTATAGGCCTCCGCGTTCGGAATCGCGCCGATGTCGTAGAGGAACAGGTTCCAGAAGCGGGAATACAGCACGTGCAGCGTGGTATGCTCCATGCCGCCGTTGTACCAATCCACCGGCATCCAGTATTTCAGCTCGTCCCAGCGCCCGAGCGCCGTGTCGCAATGCGGGTCGGCATAGCGCAGGAAATACCACGAGGAACCCGCCCACTGGGGCATGGTATCCGTCTCGCGCTTGGCCGGCGCGCCCGCAGCACGGGCAGGTGGTGTTCACCCAGCTCTCCATCTTGGAAAGCGGGCTCTCGCCGGAATCGGTCGGCTCATAGTTATCCACCTCCGGCAGCAGCACCGGAAGCTGATCTTCCGGCACCGGCACCCAGCCGCACTTCTCGCACTTGACCAGCGGAATCGGCTCGCCCCAGTAGCGCTGGCGGAGAAGACCCAGTCGCGCAGCTTGTAATTCACCTTTTGCGCTCGCCGACCTTGTGTTCCACCAGCCAGTCGATGATGGTCTTTTTCGCCTGCGCGACGCTCAGCCCGTTGAGGAAGCCGCTGTTGCAGAGCACGCCCTCCTCCACGTCGGTATAGGCCGCCTTCTGCACGTCCTCGCCGCCCGAAACGACCTCGACGATCGGCAGACCGAACTTCTTGGCGAAATCCCAGTCGCGCGTATCGTGCGCCGGAACGGCCATGATCGCGCCCGTGCCGTAGGTCGCCAGCACATAGTCGGAGATGAACACCGGGATCTCGCGGCCGTCAACCGGATCGACGGCCTTGATGCCCTTGAGTTCCACGCCGGTCTTCTCCTTGCTCAGCTCGGTGCGCTCAAAATCGCTCTTGCGCGCGGCGGCCTCGCGATAGGCCACGACATCGTCCCAGTTGGCGATGCGCGCCTTGAGCTTATCGACGGCGGCATGCTCCGGCGCGATGACCATATAGGTCGCGCCGAAGAGCGTATCCGGGCGCGTGGTATACACGCGGAGCTTCTCGTCGGTATCCTTGATGGCGAAATCGACCTCCGCGCCCTCGCTGCGGCCGATCCAGTTGCGCTGCTGCACCTTCACCTTGTCGATGAAATCCACATCGTCGAGGCCGTCGAGCAGCTTCTGCGCGTAAGCGGTGATCTTGAGCATCCACTGGCTCTTGACGCGGCGGATGACCTCCGCGCCGCAGCGCTCGCACTTGCCCGCCACAACCTCTTCGTTGGCCAGACCGCACTTGCAGCTCGGGCACCAGTTGACCGGCATTTCGGTCTTATAGGCCAGCCCCTTCTTATAGAGCTGCAGGAAGATCCACTGCGTCCACTTGAAGTAGCTCGGGTCGGTGGTGTTGACCTCGCGCGTCCAGTCGAAGGAGAAGCCGATGCGCTTGAGCTGCTCGCGGAAGTGATCGATGTTCTTCTTCGTCACACCGGCGGGGTGGACGTGGTTCTTGATGGCGTAGTTCTCGGTCGGCAGGCCGAAAGCGTCCCAGCCGATCGGGAAGAGCACGTTATAGCCCTCCATGCGGCGCTTGCGGGCGATGATATCCATCGCCGTGTTGCTGCGCGGATGGCCGACGTGCAGACCCGCGCCGGAGGGATACGGGAACTCGATCAGCGCGTAGAATTTCGGCTTTTCATGGCTGGCTTCCGCCTCAAAGCAATGGGCGTCCTCCCATTTCTTTTGCCATTTCAGCTCAATCTCTTCGGGATTGTAGGCTTTGCTCATGGTTTCTTCCTCCTTGCGGCCTGAGGCCGCACACACTTCCGCCACAGTCGGCGAAAAAAGTTTGTTGCCCACACGTGACCAAACCTGCACTGTTTTCAAACACGAAAAAAGCGCCCCTGCACGCATGGCGATCATGCACAGGGGCGCCCGAAAGCGCGGTACCACCCTGATTCAGCCGCCCGGCGGGCGGCCCTCAGCGGCCAAATAAGCCTCAGCCGATCACGGGGCTGAGCCGTCGCGGGTTACTGCGTTCGCCCGCGATGCTCCGGGAGGAGAAAGGCCGCGCTTTGGCTCGTCGGCTCGCACCCAACCGCCGATTCTCTGAAAAGCCTACGCGCGCTGATTCCCATCATCGCATTTAGCGGCCGACCGAAATCGGCCATGAAACGCCTTTTATTGTAGCCAACGCGGGCAAAAATGTCAAGCCCGTTTCCGCGCCTGCTGCCGGAGCTTTTCGGTATATTTTTCAACCGGCAGCGGCGGGGAGAAGAAGTAGCCCTGTATATCCGTGCAATCCAGCGCGCGCAGGAAATCCACCTGATCCTCGGCCTCCACGCCCTCGGCGGTGGTATACAGCCCCAGCTCGTAGCACAGGCGCACGACCTGCCGGAGCATGATCTCGCCCTTGCGGTCGCCGATGCAGTCGATCAGACTCTTATCCAGCTTGACGGTATCGACAAACGGCAGCTTGAGCATCGGCAGGGTGGATTGCGCCTTGCCGAAGTCGTCGATCTCGATGCGGAAGCCATAGCGATAAAACTCCTGAAGGACGGAGATCACCGCGTCGTCGGAGATTATCGCGCTTTCCGTCACCTCCAGCGGCACCATCCATGTGGACAGGCCGCAGCCCTCCAGAATACGCTTATACGCCAGCGCCACGCCCTGACGGCACAGCGACGCGCGCGACAGGTTGACCGACACCGGCCGAATCTCAAGCCCTTCCCGGCGCCACTGGCTGAGCTGCGCGCAGACGCAGGTGAACATGTATTCATCCAGCTTGCCGATGGCGCCGTTCTTTTCAAACAGCGGGATAAAGCGATCGGGCGGGAGCATGGTGCCGTCCTCCTGCACCCAGCGAACCAGCGCCTCGCCGCCGACGATTTCGCCCGTTTTGGGGTTGCACTTCGGCTGATAATACACCTTAAACTGGTGCTCGCCGATGGCCTCGTCGAAGCGATCCTCCAGCTGCATGTTTTCAAAGAAAGCGTTTTGATCCAGATCCTGATAAAACGCAGCGGTGTTGTCGGCGCTGCTCCGCGCCGCGCCCAGCGCCAGATTCGCCAACTCGCACGAGCGGCGGGCGTCCTCCTCCGGGCGCATCGCGTAAATGCCGAACCGCGGCACGAGGTGAATCACGCCCATTTTATCCGACAGGCGGCGAATCCTGCGCTCAATCTGGCGCAGCCGTTCGAGCACCGCCGAGCGCTGGCGCTCCACCAGATGGAAGGCGAAGTGATCCGCGTCCACGCGCGCCACCGGCTCGCCCTCCGTCAGCCCGCTCTTGATGCACTTCATACACGCCGCGCAGCAGCTCGTCGCCCTTCTGCGCGCCGAACATGCTCGCGATCATCCTGTAATCGTCCAAATCACAGGAGACCATGTAGCCGCCCTCCGCGTTGTTGACCTTCATCAAAAAGCCGGAGAAGTTGCTGCCGCCCGTCAGCGCGTCGGTGTAGGCCGCCTGACGCAGGCCTTCGTTGTAGCGCCGATACGCCATCAGGATGGAGAAGATGAACGCCGCGCACATCAGCACGGTCACGCTCAGCAGGCTGCAGATGCTCGAAAACACGCCGTACATCCGCCCGTAGAGCGCGCCGGCGTCCATCACCATGACCAGATACCACGTGTCATCCTGCCGGCCGTTTTCAATCTTCCGGCAGCAGAAGCGCAGCTTCCCCGCGCCCAGCACGCGCCCATCGCCCGGTTGCTCCCCGGCGAGAACCTGCCGGAGCGCCTCCGCGTCCTGACGGCCGGTCTCCGAAAATCCGCCACCCCGTCCAGCAGATTGCCCGTCCCCGTGAGACGCGCGCTTGACGAGGCGACGACGATTTCGCCGCTCGATTCGACGATGTAGCCGCGCCCCTCGCCGCCGAAGGTTTCCACATCCATCATCTGGTGAAACATTTCCGGCGTATAATCCGCAAAGACCACGCCGATGACCTTGCCCGTCTTCGGGTTGCGCACGGGCGCGCTCATAATATGGACGGCCTCTCCGTTGCCCAGCCGGTCGTTGATTTCGCCGGTGATGCAGTATTGCCCGTCCATCCCCATGCGGAAATAGGCGCGGTAGAAGAAATCGCCGGTTTCGCCGTCGCTGGTCACCGTCCGCCCCGTCGAGTTCATATAGCCGAGGCGCTTGAAGCCGTAGCCGTTGGCGTATTTCCCGAGATTCGTCAGCATTTCCCGCGCATTTTGCGGGTCTTCCGCTATTTTTTCGGCCACGTTGTCCAGCAGCGCAAAGCGGCTTTCCAGCGTCAGCCGGAGCATGGCCGCATTCTCGCCTGTCGTTTCGGCCATCTCCGCGTCCGCGGCGTTTTTCAGCCCCCTGCGGATGTGGCCGCAGCTGAAACCGACGCAGGCAAAAATCAGGGCGACCAGCAGCAGCAGACCCGCCCACAGCAGCCGATAGTCCTTCGCGCCCCTCGTCGCCCGATCCCGTTCCCGTCTCTTCATGGCTTCCCGATTCTCCAATACGCTTCCGCTCTCAGCGCTTTCCCCGGCGCTCAAACGTTTTCGTTTATTTTACCATATATTTCAAAACGTGACAACCATGCAAACGAATCCTGCGTGAAACCGCCGTCAATTCAGCCCCATCACGCCGAACAGCAGCATTCCCAGCGCGCCGCTCAGGCAGATCACCTTCGGAATACTGACCTTGAAGCGGACGAGCAGGAGCAGCCCCAGCGCGCCGATCGCGATGGCCGGCCAGCTCACGCCGCCCAGCTCCGCCGCGTAGTTCGTCGCGCACAGCGAAATAACCACGCCGAAGATCATGCCGACGCAGGCCGGGCGCACGCCCGTCATCAGCCGGGTCATAAAGCTGCTCTTGCGGAAGCGCTCAAAGAAGATCGCCGCCAGCAGGCACACCGTCAGCGTGGGCGACAGCGTGCCCAGATTCGCCGCAATCGCGCCCAAAAGACCAGCCGTGCGCATGCCCGCGAACGTCGCGCAGTTCAGCCCCAGCGGGCCGGGCGTCATCTCCGCAATCGCCACGATGTCGGAAACCTCCGAGGCGGTCATCCAGCCGTGGGCGGTCATTTCCGAGGTAATCAGCGGGATCATCGAAAGGCCGCCGAAGCTCGTGAAGCCGATTTTCAAAAAGCTGACGAACAGCTCAAGCAGCACCATCATGCTTCTTGTCCCCCTTCCGCTCGTAGAACTCCGCAATCAGCAGCCCGCAGACCGCGCCGATGACCACCAGATAGACGCAGTTGACGTTAAAGAACAGATACAGCGCGATCACCAGCAGCATCACCGCGTAGCACGGCGGATAGCGGAACGCGCTGCCCACCATGCCCAGCACCGCGCTGATCATAATCGGCACAACCACCGCGCGGATGCCGCGCATCGCCGCCGCCACCCAGAGGTTATTCTGGAACGCCGTGTAAAACTGCGTGATGACGGCCAGCACTGCCAGCGGCGGCAGGATCATGCCGAACAGGCAGGCCATGCCGCCCGCCACGCCCGCCACGCGATAGCCGTAGAGCATCGCCACGTTGCCGATCATCGTCCCCGGCAGGCTGCGGCCGACGCTGGTTAAATCCAGCAGCTCTTCGGATGTGATGACCTTCTCCTGCTCAACGTAGAGCTTTCTGCATCTGGGCGACGATGCTCCAGCCGCCGCCAAAGGTGAACAGCCCAAATTTCATAAACTGAAAAAACAGCCCCAGAACCTGTCTCGCGCGCTTCACGGATGCGTTCCTCCCTTTGTTTCATCTCATTGAGCAAAAAGCAAGTTCTGCACAAAACGCGGGCGCGCGATGCGCGCCCCTACGGGTACGGCGGCACAATGGCGCGGTTGCTTTTTTCGCAACGGTGGGGCGCGCATTGCGCGCCCGTTATCGGAATTTGCGCAAAATTTCGGATTTGCTCATTTATTGTTTCTTCTTTAGTAAAGCATACGCCTGCGCATCGCGCAAGTCAAGGATATAACAGATAACATTTTTCCGTTTTTGTTCGCGCACTGACCGCCCTGAAAATTGTTAGCACTCTTTTGATTGAGTGCTAATTTTCTCTTGACATCACCCTGAAACCGCGATACAATACGCTTGCATAACGAATCAGCAACGGGATAAGGCGATTTACCCCGTTTGTATAAGGAGGTTTTTCATTATGGAACCGATTCAGGGCAACGTATCCATCGACGCTCAAAATATCATGCCGATCATCAAGAAATGGCTGTATTCCGATAAAGACATCTTCATCCGCGAGGTCGTTTCCAACGGCTGCGACGCGATCACCAAGCTGCGCATGGTGGACAGCGCCGCCGCGCAGGGCTGCTCCATCCACGTGGAGGTGGACAAGGCCGCGCGCGAGCTCCGCTTCATCGACGACGGCGTGGGCATGACCGAGGACGAGGTCAAGACCAACATCAATCAGGTCGCGTTCTCCGGCGCGAAATCCTTCATGGATGAATACGCCAAGAACGAGGATAAGGAAAATTCCGGCATCATCGGCCACTTCGGTCTGGGCTTCTATTCCGTGTTTATGATCGCCGATAAGGTGACCATCGACACGCTCTCCTTCCGCGAGGGCGCGACCCCTGTTCGCTGGGAGAGCGAGGACGGCATGGCCTTCACCATGACCGAGGGCACGCGCACCGCGCGCGGCACGACCATCACCCTGCACGTCAGCGAGGCGGAGAGCGAGTTCCTCGAGGTCTGGCGCGTACGCGAGGTGCTCGACCGCTATTGCTCGTTCATGTCCGTGCCGATCTACCTTGACGAAATCAAGGAGGAAGAGGCCAAGGTGACGGGCGAGGGCGAGGGCGCCGAGGAAAAGCCTGAGGCCGAGAAGGAAGCGCCGAAGCCCATCAACGACACCCAGCCGCTCTACGCCCGCGCGCCGCAGGATTGCACGGACGAGGATTATAAGCAGTTCTACCGCAAGGTGTTCCACGAGTACGAAGATCCGCTGTTCTGGATTCACCTGAACGTGGATTATCCGTTCAAGCTCAAGGGTATTCTGTATTTCCCGAAGATCAAGGAGCAGTTCGGCGGCATCGAAGGCCAGATCAAGCTGTATTCCGGTCAGGTGTTCGTCGCCGACAACATCAAAGAGGTCATTCCGGAATTCCTGATGCTGCTCAAGGGCGTGATCGACTGCGCGGATTTCCCGCTGAACGTCTCCCGCTCCTTCCTGCAAAACGACGGCTATGTGCGCCGCATCTCCAACCACATCACCAAGAAGGTCGCCGACCGCCTGACCGGCATGTTCAAGACCGAGCGCGAAACCTACGAGGGCTTCTGGCCGGATATCCATCCGTTCATCAAGTACGGCGTGATGCGCGACGAGAAATTCGCCGAGCGCATGAAGGACTGCCTGCTCTTCAAGACGACGGACGGCAAATTCCTGACGCTGGCGGAATACAAGGAGCGCAACGGCGAGAAGCTGCCGGATAAGATGGTCTACACCTCCGACCCGGCGCGGCAGGATGCGGCAATCCGCCTGTTCACCGAGCGCGGCATCGACGTGACGGTGCTCGATCAGCCCATCGACGTGAACTTCGTCTCCTACATGGAATACAGCGCCGACCCGGAGAGCAAATTCCGCTACTGCCGCGTTGACGCCGAGCTGGACAGCCTGACCAGCACCGAGGACGCCCCGACGCTTAACAGCGAAAAGCTGACCGAGCTGATGCGCGAGGCGAGCGGCAACAAGGATTTGACCGTCGAGGTCAAGCCGCTGGTCAACGACAGCGTGCCGGTGATGCTGGTTGAGGACGAGCAGACCCGCCGCTTCAACGACATGGGCCGCATTTACGGCCACAGCGAATTTACGATGCCGGCCAAATACAGCGTCGTGCTCAACAGCCGCAGCCGGACGATTGAAAAGCTCGCCGCCCGCGAAGGATGAGCGCAGCGTTCTGCTCGCCCGCCAGCTCTATGATCTGGCCGAGCTGAGCCGCCAGCCGCTGGAAGCCGAGCAGATGACCGAGTTCATCCGCCGCTCGATGGAGATCGTCGATATCGCCGCGCAGATGTAATACTAATTCACAGTTAAAATGCTTAACAGAGCACATCAGATTTTTTGTTCTGACGAAGCCAAGTGAAGTGAGGCGTACTGGAGGTACGTTGAACGGAACGAGGCAAAGTCAGAGCGAAAAAGATGGTGCGCGGATTAAGCCATTTTAACAAGAATTAGTATAAGGCCGCCCGCATCGGCAAAACCGCATATTGTTTTCACCCATCAAAGAAGGGATGATCCCGCATGGCGATCATCCCTTCTTTCTGTTTTGGGCTTATCCGTTTTCCGGCATGGGCGGGGATTTTCGATGACTGAACGGGGAGCCCATTGGATAAACGGGCTGATTTCGCCCCCTACGATGTATTCCTGAATGTCGTTGATTTTTTCCGGACGCACAATCCATTTCAACCAGCCAGATGTGGCTGTATTCTCCGCTGCCAATATCCTGAGGATACAGCGTCTTAAACTCCATTTTCCAAATGGGCGTTCCGCGATCCATGCAGCAAACCATACCGTCAATCTTTTGTATACGCATCCCCGACCGCTTCAAAGGCCAGTCGCTCTGCCCGGCCTGCGTAATGCTGTTTTCCGGCGGAAGAATGTAATCCGCGCAGGCAAAGAACCACGCGCGTATCCCGCCCGGCTCTCTGCCTTTCAGCATCTGGCCGAGCGTCGCCCATGTTTCCACCGTCCAATCGCCGTAAAAGCCGTAAACCTGTTGAAATTGATCGACAATCTCGTTGCCGGTGCTGTTATCCGACGGCGCAAGAAGCGGCTCCACCGCGACGATCTGCCCCTGTGCCGTCAGCTCCACACTGTAGCTGTTATGCCGAAGATCAAGGGAATCCAACTGAAAATACCAATGCGGCTGGCTCTGCGTCGCGTTATCTTCCGATAGCGTTTCAAAAGAAACGCTCTGCTCCCATATCGAGGAATCGGTTATATCGTCCCCGTAAGTCTCCAAAATGTCACGCTGAATAACGCTCAGGCAGTCTTGCTGCGAAGCATCGTCGCCGGAGGGAAGGCGGCAGGGATTATCCGTTCGGAATCCCAGCAGAACCATCACTTCTCCAAACCAGTATTTCTCTTCAATCGACCACGAATAATATTTTTGCCCAAGGCTGTGCTGACAATCTCCATGATGGCCGATTGCTCATAATAGCCATAGCCGTTTTCAAACGCGGCCATCATCTCGTCGGACAGCGCAATGCCGTTTTCCCGCGCCAACCGAACAATTTCCGCAAGCTCCTGATTGCTGAATTTTTTCTTCATATCCGTCCGCATCGTTTTCCTGCGCCAGCGGCAAAACCTCCTGCTGCACGAATTGCTGCGCGGACAGATACGCCGCCGCAACGGCCGTCGCTGCCAAAAGAAGCAGCAGCGCCGCAAGAACCATTCCATAAAAGCGTTTTCTCTTCGGCGTTTCCATCTGTCTCGCCGCGCGGATCACCTGCTGTGCGAGCCGCGGATCGTCTTTCAGGCCGGAAAGCGTCGTATCAATCGCGTTTTGAATCTGCTCGCTCCTTGTTTGTCGCTTCATCCCCGCTCCCTCCTTCCAGCGAAACCCTCAGTTTCTCCCGCGCCTTTTTGAGCCGCGTCGCCACCGTGGATTGCGGAATACGCAAAATTTCCGCAATTTCCCGCGTGGTCATCTGTTGGTAGAAGTAGAGAAGAATGATTTCCCTGAATTTTCGCGGAAGCCGCATGATTTCCATTGTCAGCTCGACGGCGCTTTCAGCGGGCTGCACCGACGGCTCCGGCAAATCCTCCAACGTAATCCGCCTGTCTAAATGGCGAAACCACGCCGAGCGCTTCACATCGCGGCAGGTATTGACCGCAATTTGCATCAGCCATGTCTTTTCGCTGCATTCGCCTCTGAATACGTCGATATTTTTGTATACCTTGAGAAAGGTATCTTGAACGGCGTCTTTCGCCAGTTCTTCGTCGCGCAGCATGATAAAGCACATGCGCCGCAATGGAGTTTGATATTGTTCCACCAGCCGATTCAGTATTTCTGTCGCTTCGTTTTCGTTTGTGCTTTCCATCAGCCGCTCACCTCCTGTCAAATATATAGACGTATGTGCGCGCGATTTGAGCGGCTTATTTTCAAATTTTTTCAGACGTTCATCCTGACCGTCGAGCCGTTCGGCGTTTTGGTCACGACAATCTGCTTATCAATCCGCTCCTCCAGCTCCTGCACATGGGAGATAATGCCGATCAGCCGCTTGCCGTCCGCCAGCTCCAGCAGCACGTCGATGGAACTGCGCAGCGCGTTTTCATCCAGCGAGCCGAATCCCTCGTCAATAAACATCGCGTCCATGCGAATCTGCCCGCTCTGGCTCTGCACCGCGTCCGAAAGCCCCAGCGCCAGCGCGAGGCTGGCCAGAAACGATTCGCCGCCGGAAAGCGTGGACACGTCGCGCGCCTGCCCGGTGCTCCTGTCCAGCACCTCCAGATCGAGGCCGCTTTGGCTGACGCGGTTGGCCGCCTCCCGCATGACGCGCAGGGTGAACATGCCGTCCGTCAGCCGCGTCAGCCGCTTATTCGCCGCCGCGACGACAAAGCGGAAATAATACTGCTGCACGTAGGCCTCGAACGTCAGCTTGGCGCGCGGTTGCCCGCCGCGATGCCCGCGCAGCAGGTATACAGCTCCTGAATGATCTGCCACTTTCCGCGCTTTTTCTGAATTGCCGCGTTCGCCTGCCGGATTTCCCGCTCTGCCGATTCATGCAGCGTCAGCTTGCGCACCATGGCCTTTTCCGCGTTTTCCGCCTTTGCCTGCCGGTCAAGCGCCGCCGCCCGCCGGTTTTGCAGCGCGGCCAAATCCGTCCTCTGTCTGCCGCTCAGCTTCTCCTCCAGCTCGTGGGTCTGCGCGGCGAGCGTGCGCTTCTGCTCGTCATAATTCCGGATTTCCCGATCCAGCCGCTCGATTTCCGCGTTCGTCCGTTTGGCAAGCCGGTAGCTCGCTTCATCCTCAAACCCGTGCGCCGCCCGCTTCTGTTCAAACGCTTCCGTTTGCGCCCGCAGGTCTTTTTTTCAAGCGCCGTGAGCTGCTTTTGCGCCGCATCGACGGCGCTCTGCGCTGCGGTTTTCCGCTTATCCAGCGCCTGATACGCGCTCCGCGCCGCGTCGATCGCCCGCTGGCGGTCTGCCGCCGCTTGATGCGCCGCGTCGATGCGCGCCGCCAGCCGCTGCCGCGTCTCGTCCGCCCCGATTTTCAGCGCCCGCAGGCGGTCTTCCCTGCTCGTCCAGCGCGGCTCGGTTCGCCGCCAGCCGCGCCGCCGCGTCGCTTTTGCGCCTTTTTCGGCGGTCTCTGCGCCGCTTTGCGGCCTGCTCCAGCGCCTGCCGGGTGACAGTCTCCGGCGTGATCTGCGCCGGGCAGGTGCGCGGTCGAGCCGCACACGGGGGCAGGGCTGCCCCGCCTTCAATTCGCGCGCCAAAAGCCCGGCCTGGCTGAGGTAATAGCTGTTCTGCGCGGCGGTGTAGGCGGCCTGCGCCCGGCTGCTGTCCGCCGTCAGCCTTTGCAGCTCCCGCTTCTGCGTGTCCAGCGCCGCTTTCAGCCGCTCGACCTCGCCCAGCACGGGCAGGCAATCCTCCATCTGCTTCGCCTGCGCCAGCAGCGCGTGAATCTCCCCGCCGCGGCTCTCCGCTTCCTTCATGCGCATTTCGGTCTCGGGCAGCGCCTTTTCCGCCTGTTTAAGCGCCGCCTGCGCCTCGGACAGCGCCGCCCGCTGCGCATCCATATCCCGCCGGGTGCGCCGCATCAGCGCCTCGTCGGTTTTCAAGCTGCTGCGCCCTGCGCGCGGCCGCCAGCGCCGCCCGCTGCGCGTCGATTTCGCCCCTGCCCGGCCGTCAGCGCCGCCAGACGCGCCCTTTTGCTTTCCCAATCCGCAAAATCCCGGTTGACGCGCTCGCCCTCGGTCACAGCGGCAATCAGCGCGCCGATCTGGTCGGCGGCTTCCTTTTTCTGCGCCCTGGCCTGCTCCTGCGCGGCTTTTTCCTGCTCAATCAGCCGCGCCAGCAGCGCGCAGAGCGCGTCGGTATGCTGAATTTGGCCGCAGTAGCTCAGCAGAATCTCCCGCTCGGCAAATTCCGCTTCCGGGTCGATCTTCCCTTCCGCGCTCAAAATGACCTGTTCGAGCGCCTTCTGTTCGTCGGCGCAGGCGCGGTTTTTCTCCTGCAGGCGGCTTTGCAGATCGACGTAGAGGTTGGTGTGAAACAAATCCCGGAAGAGCTTCTTGCGATCGTCGGAGGACGCGGTGAGAATCTTCAAAAAATCGCCCTGCGCGATCATCACCGTCTGCGTAAACTGATCCTGCGTCAGCCCCAGCAGCTCGCGCACGCGGCGGTTGACGTCATCCATGCGCAGAATCTCTTCGCCGGTGTCCTCGTTGCGCATCTGCGCGTCGGCCGCCTGCCGGGTGGTCGTCTCCATCCCGTCCTTTTTCTTCTTCGCCGGGCGCTGGTATTCGAGGTTGCGCCGAATCCACCATGTCTCCCCGCGGTGCCGGAACGTCAGCTCGACGTAGGTTTCCGTCTGATCGGAGACGTAATCCGAATGGAAGGATTTGCTTTTTCGCTTCTCCTTGCCGCCGGAAGCCTCGCCGTAGAGCGCAAAGCTGATCGCGTCGAAGATCGTCGTCTTGCCCGCGCCGGTGTCGCCCGCGATTAAGAAAAGCCCTTCCTCGCCCAGCGCGGAAAAATCAATGACCGTTCGCTCCACAGACGGGCCGAACGCCGAAAAAGAGCAAGCTGAATCGGTTTCATGGCCTTTCCTCCAATTCCCTGAGCGTCTTTTCGATTTCCTTCATGTGCGCCGCGCTCGGCGGCTGATCGTTGTTTTGCAGGCGGTAAAAATCGGCGAACAGCTCGACGACGGATTTGCTCTCCATGCGCTGCGCCGCCGTCACATCCAAATCCGTCTTGGTTTTGGAATTGACGATGGAAAACTTCATAATGTTGGGAAACACGCCGCTGAGCGTCACCCGCGCGTCCGGCGGCACACATTCGTCGTGTACCGTCACCCAGACGTAATCCTCCGAATACGGCATGCGCATCAGCTCATCCATCATGCCCTCCACCCGGCGAACGTCGCGCATGGGCGACAGCGGCACGGTATGCACGTCGATGCAGCCCTTTTCCCGCACATCGACCACCGGCACGCTCTTGCCGTAATCCGCCTCCGAAAAGGAGTATTTCAGCGGCGAACCGGCGTAGCGCAGCGTCTCCCGCCGCACCCGCTGCGGCCTGTGGATATGCCCCAGCGCGACGTAATCAAAGGCGTCGAACACCGCCGCATCGATCTGATCCAGCCCGCCGACGGTATGCTCCTCGGAATCGGATTTCACCGCGCCCGTGATGAACTGATGGCACAGCAGGATATTCCGCTTCTTTCCGTCAATGGGCGTTTGGCGAAGAACGGCCTGCATCGCGTCCTGATAGGTGACGATCTTCTCCTCCGGCAGGAAGCGCTTGACCTGCTGGGGGCGCAGAAACGGCAGCATCCAGACCGTCAGCTCGCCGTATTCGTCGCTGAGCGTCACGCTCTGCATGCGCCCCTCGAACGCCTCCGTCACGTATACGCCGGCGGATCTCACCAGCGCGGAAAAGTACGAGATCCGCTGCGCCGAATCGTGGTTGCCGCTGATGATAAAGACCCGCCTGCCCATCGCCGCCAGCTCGGAAACAAAGCGGTCAAACAGCGCCACGGCCTCGGCCTGCGGCGTCGCGCGCTGGTAAACGTCCCCCGCGATCAGCACCGCGTCCACGTTTTCCCGCCGCGCGATGGGGACGACCTGCCCCAGCAGCACCGCCTCCTGATCCGCCAAAAGGGAAACGTCGTTCATCTGCTTGCCCAGATGCAGATCCGACAGGTGAAGGAATTTCATAGCGTGTTCTCCTCCGATTTTTGTTCGTCTTTTATGCCCACTGCCCCAGCAGGTCGCGCATCCAGCCGTATACGTCCATGCCGTAAACCGCTTCCAGCCGTTCGCGCGTCATCACCTCGGCGGTTTTCCCCTGCGCCGCGCACCGTCCGCGATCCATCAGCACGGCGTGCGTGCCGTATTTTTTAGCGAGGCTCAAATCGTGCACGACGGAGATCACCGCGCGCCCAGGCTGCTTCAGCCACGCCTCGATCAGCGAAAAGATGTGCTTTTGATAGATCAGATCCAGATGGTTCGCCGGTTCGTCGAGGATGAGCAGCTTCGGGTTCTGCGCGAACACCTGCGCCAGAAACGTGCGCTGCAATTCGCCGCCGGAGAGCGTCAGCACGCTTGCGCGCCGCAGCGCCGTCAGACCGGTCCATTCCAGCGCGCGCTCGACGCACGCTTCCCCCTCGTCGTCGCGCGCGGACAGGAAGCCCGACGCATGCGCATAGCGCCCCAGCGAAACGACCTCCTCCACCGAATAGGCGTAGCTGACCGCGTTCTTCTGCGCGAGGAAACCGACGCTGCGCGCCCGCTCCGCCCCCTTGAGGGCGCGGATATCCCGCCCCTCCAGCGATATCCGCCCCGTATAGGGCACGCCCTGCGCAATCGCCTCGATCAGCGTGGATTTGCCCGCGCCGTTCGGCCCGACGAGCATCAGCCACTGCCCTGCCCGAAGCTCGAAGGAAAGGCCGTTCACCACCGTCTGTGCGCCGTAGCGCACCGTGACGTTTTCCGCCCTGAGCATCGCCCTCACCCCGCCTTCCGCGCCCGATAGAAGATGACGACGAACGCGACCGCGCCGACCAGCGACGTCACCACGCCGATGGAAAGCTCCACCGGGCTGAGCAGCGTCCGCGCGATCAGATCCGCCAGCAGCAGAAAAATCGCCCCCGCGAACATCGAAGCGGGGAGCAGCCGCCTGTGGTTCGGCCCGGCGATCATCCGCGCCGCGTGCGGCACGACCAGCCCGACAAACCCGATGCTGCCGCTGACCGACACGCACACGCCGATGAGCACGGACACCGTGACCAGCACCGCCAGTTTCACGCGCCGGACGTTCACGCCGACGTGCCGCGCGTTATCCTCCCCGATGGCGAATGCGTTCAGCTCGCGGGCATGGCGGACGATCACGCCGCCGCAAAGCAGCAGCGCCAGCGACAGAATCCGCGTGTGCGGATAGCCCGTGCCGGAGAGCGAGCCCATCGTCCAGAAGGCAATGGAGCGCACCTGATCGTTGACGAAGGACAGGATCAGGTTGATGACGCTGGAAACGAACATCGAAAAAATCACGCCGATGAGGATGATGCTGTTCGTGGCCAGCGAATGATCCAGCGCGTAGGCCAGCGAGAGAATCAGCGTCAGCGACAAGAACGCGAACGCCATCGCCATGAGCATCGTTCCGCCGTAATCCGAGCCGGGGATGGTGACGCCCAACGCCAGCGCGATCACCGCGCCGAGCGACGCGCCGGCGGATACGCCCAGCGTCGAGCCGTCCGCCAGCGGGTTGCGCAGAAGCCCCTGCATCGCCGCGCCGCACAGGGACAGCGACGCGCCGACCAGCGCGACGTTCATCACGCGGGGCAAACGCACGTTGACGATGATGTTTTTCGCGACGCCCGCGGGCGCTGGCTTCCCCAGCAGCGCGCAGAAAATTGCCGTCGGGTGTCCTTCGGCGCGACGGAGACGCTGCCGACGCAGACGCACAGCAGCATGGCCGCCAGCAGCGCGAGGATGAAAAGCGCGTAGGTGCGCAGGGAAAAATGATCGGCCATGGAAGCCCTCCGTAAACAAAGGGGCTGTCGGCGAACGTCGCGCGACAGCCCTCTGCGTTATTATTGGGTCAGGCGGCGGGGGCTTCTTCAGCCTCATCGTCGTTCAGGAAGTGATACAGCTCGATCGCCGCATCCTTCAGGCGCGGCCCCGGGCGGGAAATCGCGTTGGAATCGGCGTTATAGACCCGGCCGTTCTTCACCGCGCCGATATCGCCCCAGCCGTCGCGGCCCATGATCTCCTCCACGGCGGTATCGCCCATGCCCGCGATGGAGACGATGTAATCCGGGCTGCGCTCGATGACCTGCTCCTCGCTGACGGACTGCCAGCCGGAAATATCCGCAAACGCATTGGTCACGCCGCACATCGTCGCCAGCTCGTCCATGAACGTGCCGCTTCCGGCCGTCCACAGCCCCCACTGGAGCGGGGGAAACCTCGAAATAGATGGTCTTGCCGCTCTTTTCGCTCTTGGCGGCGATTTCGTCAAAGGTCGCCTGCATATCGCCGATGAGCGCCTCGGCCGCGTCGTCCTTCGCCATCAGCGCGCCGATCATGCGGATGGCGGTGTACACGCCCGCGATATCGTTCGCGTCGCTGATGACCACCTTCACGCCGTTCTGTTCGAGCAGCTTGGCCTGCTCCTCCGTCTGGGACATGTCGCTCATCAGCACGACCTGCGGATCGAGCGCCAGAATCTCCTCGATGTTGGTCTCCGCGCCGGATTGTACGACCGGCAGAGCCGAAATGGATTCCGGATAATCGCAGTATTTGCCGCGGCCGACGAGCGCATCCTCGCAGCCGATGGCGCAGAGGATTTCGCAGTCGGACGGGGTGAGCGCGACGATGCGCGTCGCGGGCTGATCGAGCGCGATTTCGCGGCCGTGCATATCCGTCACGGTGATTCCGTCGGCCAGCGCCGCGCCGCAGAGCATCAGCATCACGAAAAGCAGGGCAAAAAGCTTCTTGGACATTTCAAAGTCCCTCCTGAAATAAATTGCAAATGAATCGCGGGAGAAAAAAAAGTCCCTCCCTGAGGGACACTAAGCAGACCGTTTTTTCGGTCGGATAGCATATCCCACCCCCAGGGGAATGATGATTCACGGTGTAAACAAGTCTCCCGGCTTGGCTTCGTCCTACTGGCGCGCCTTCCCGCTTTCGCAGTGGCTTATCACGTGTTCGTCGGCTTCACGGTTACTGGGATAGCTCGGAAATCGCATCCGATTCCTATGGCGCTTGCGCGCCGCGCATTTTGCGCAGATACACCGGCTATTCATTTGTGGCCTTATTATAACCGTTTTGCGCGCCCGCGTCAATTCGGTTTCACCAAATCCGCGCCCTTCGCGCCGCCTGCCGGCGCTTGACAATTTTCCCCGTCTATGCCATAATATTTTTTGTTTCACAGAAGTGAAACGCGGCGGACAGAAGTCGGCTTCAACGGTTTTTCCATTTTTAAAAAAAGAAACGACGATCACGAAGGCGTTGGTATGCCCTTTGGGAAAAAAAAGGGCGTTCCGCGCCTTTTTGTCTGGAAAGCCGAAAACAATCAAAGGAGTTCAAACGATGAAACTTTCCAAGATTTTTGCGCTGCTGCTGGCGCTGTGCCTGATTTCCTCCGCCGCCTGCGCCGCCACCTTCACCGACGCGCACGGCAATGTGATCGAGCTGGACGATTCCCTCGAAGCGTATGCCGCCGTCACGCTCGTCGGCGCGGACAACGCGGCGCGTCAGGGCGAAACCAACCTCGGCGACCTGTGGGCGGACGCGCTGCGCTGGTTCGCCGTTTCCGGCGAAATCAACGCGGCCTTTGATGAGGACGACGTGAAGGCCGGAAACGACCGCATCGCCGTGGACGCGGATCACGTCATCGCGCTGTGGAACGGCGGCAACCTCCGCGCGGATATCGCGGAAGGCACGTTCGGCGCGGAAGCGCTGGCCGAGGTGCTGCCCTTCCCGAACAAGGTCGCCATCGTCTACATGACCGGCGCGCAGCTTCTGGAGACGCTGGAAGCCGCGTCTCAGGGGCTTCCCTACACGGCGGAAACCGCGGACGCCTGCGCCTCGCTGATGCAGGTCTCCGGCCTGACCTATGCCGTCGATACGACGAAGGCCTACGACGCGCTGGAAGCCTACGGCGACCACTGGTTCACCGCCGGTTCCGTCTCCCGCGTGCGCATCGACGACGTGAACGGCCAGCCGTTTGACGCGGAGGCGACCTACGCCGTCGTCACCAGCAACGCCAACTTCAACGGCATGGATTCCTCCTACGTCCTCAAGGCCGCGGCGGAAGCCAACGAGCAGAGCGCCGTCACCACCGCCGTCGTGCGCGACGTGGTCTTCCGGTTCATCGCCGCCGAGCTGAATCATCAGGTCGGCGAGGCCTACGCCGCGCCGCAGGGACGGCTGACAATTCTGTAAGCCGCCCGCGCATCGGACTTGCTTTGAGCTTTAAGCGGCACGTTCAAAACCGAATGCAGATCCTTGCAAGTCCTTCCGTCCGGGGACTTGCAACACTCTGCACTCGATTTTCAGAAAGGGAACATCCATGAATTCACAGCTTGAAACCGTCGTTTTCGAAATGGAAAAGGCCGTGCGCGGCAAGCGCAGGGTCATCGAGCATATCCTCGCCGCGCTGCTGGCCGAAGGGCACATCCTGCTGGACGACATGCCCGGCGTGGGCAAAACCACGCTGGCCGTGGCGCTCTCCCGCGCCGTCGATCTGCGCTACCGCCGCGTACAGTTCACGCCGGACGTGATGCCGTCGGATATCGTCGGCTTTCGGTGATGAGCCGCAGAGCGGCCAATTCGTCTATCACGAGGGCGCGGCGACACACGCCAACCTGCTTCTGGGCGACGAAATCAACCGCACCTCCAGCAAAACACAGTCCGCGCTGCTGGAGGCGATGGAGGAGCGGCAGATCACCGTGGACGGGCGGACATATCCGCTGGAAAAGCCCTTTGTCGTCATCGCGACGCAGAACAACGTCGGCACGGCGGGCACGCAGTTCCTCCCCTACGCGCAGGTAGATCGCTTCATGGTGCGCCTGTCCGTCGGCTACCCCGATCACGACGCGCAGATGGCGCTGCTTCGGGATCGCCTTTCGGAAAACCCGCTGGACGCAGTCGAGCAGGTGCTCACGCGCGAGGAACTGCTGGCGATGCAGGCCGATGTGCGCGCCGTGCAGACCGGCGACGCGCTGCTCGATTACATCACCAGGCTGACGATGGCCTCCCGCGAGCACCCGAATGTCGAGGTCGGCGTCAGCCCGCGCGGCGCGCTGCTCCTTTGCCGGATGGCCAAAGCGCGGGCGTATCTGCTCGGGCGCGCCTTCGCCGTCAGCGAGGACGTGCAGGCCGTGTTCGAGCCGGTCTGCGCGCACCGCCTGATCGTCTCCGCCAAGGCGCGTCTGGCGGGCGTAAGCGCGGGCGACGTGGTGCGCGAGCTGCTGGCCGACGTGCCCAATCCGGATCGCGCGGCCTTATGAAAACGAACCGCCTGTTCTGCCTGATCGAGCTGGCCGCCGTCGCCGCGCTGTATTTCTTTTGAAAACAACAGCGGCACCCGCGCGGCGCTGGCCGTGTCGGCGCTCGTGCCGCTGCTTTCCGTTCTCTGCGCCTACCGGTGCAGCCGAAAGGCGGCGCTTTCGCTCGACGTGCCCCGGCACGGCGAAAAGGGCGCGCCGCTCGTCTGCCGCCTGTGCGCGCCGCCGCTCCTTCTGTGCGAGGGGCGCGCCGAGCTGCGCCTGCAAAACGCCTTCACGCGGGAGGAAGCGCGCGCCGCCGCCGTCGTGGGGGAAGCCGTTTCCCTGTCCGTTTCGCACTGCGGCCTGTTGACCGTCACGGCGGAAAACACCGAAATTCGGGATCTCTTCGGCCTTTGCCGCTTCCCGGTTTCATCGGGCGCGCCGCAGACTGTGCCGGTTTGGCCGACGGTCTTCCCCGCGCAGGTGACGCTTGATTGCGCCGTCCCGCAGACGCGCGAGGACAGCCGCCTTTCCTCCGTTCGGCGCGGCGGTGATTTCACCGAGACGCAGGCCGTCCGTCTCTATCATCCGGGCGACCCCGTTCGCCAGATCCACTGGAAGCTGTCGGCCAAAATGGGGAAGACGATGCTGCGCGAGGCGGGCGCGCTGCTGACGGGTGACGTTCTGCTCGCGCTGGCCGTCTTTCCGGATGAGATTCCCTGACCCCGACGCGCTGGAAGCGTCGCTCTGCGGCCTGCTTTCCGCGTCCCAATCCCTTTTGGTGCAGGGCGTTGCGCACCACGTCGCCTTTTGGCGGCGCGCGCCGCTGGCCGTATCCTCGACCGAGGATTGGGCGCGGGCGCAGCACATGCTCCTTTCGCCGCCGCCGGCGCCCGACGACATGTCCCCCGCCTTTGCGCGGATCGCCGTCTTTTCCCCGTGCGCGGCCATCGACGCATCCGATCCCTTCGCCCGTGTGACACTGGTTCTGCCGGAGGGCACGCAGGCGCTCGTCGGCGATATCCCCGTCGCGTTCTTCGGCGCGCGCGCGCCGTTTTTAACCTTGTAATACTAATTCGCAGTTAAAATGCTTAACAGAGCGCATCAGATTTTTTGTTCTGACGAAGCCAAGTGAAGTGAGGCGTACTGGAGGTACGTTGAACGGAACGAGGCAAAGTCAGAGCGAAAAAGATGGTGCGCGGATTAAGCCATTTTAACAAGAATTAGTATAAAAAGCAGAAAGGAGCTGCCATGCGGCCGACCAAATCCACCTTCGCGCTGCTCGCGGCGCTCCTGCTCGCGCTGCTCACGCTGGCGCTTGCGCCCGCGCGCGAGGGCGCAAAGCTGCTGATAAACGATCTGTTTTCGCTCAGCGAATCCGCCAACGCATACGTCTACGACCGTCTGCCCGTCGCGGCGGGCGCAAGCCGCCTGCCCGCCTGCGCGCTGCTCGGCGGGGCGCTGGCGTTCCTCTCCGCCGCCGTCGCGCTGAGCCAAAGCCGCCTGCCCGCGCTGCTGGCGCTCGTCGCGCTGGCGCTGGGTCAGGCGTATTTCGGGCTGAGCCTCCCGGCGGCCGCCCAGCTCCTGCTGCTCTTTGTGCTGGGGCTGAAGCTCGTCCCGTCCCGCTCCGCCGTTCAGCGGCTGACGCTCGGCGCGTGCGCGCTGGCGGTCGCGCTCGTCGTCTGTCTCGCCTTTCCCGGCGTACACGCCGCGACGGAAGCCGCGTCCGAACGGGCGCGCGACTTTCTCAGCGGCGCTTCGCTTTCCGAGCTGGCGGACGCGGCCGTTCCGCCCGAAGCGACGCAGACCCGCCGCGAAAACCACCTGAGCCTTTCCACCGGCGGCGGCGGCGCGGTCTCCGAGCGGGATTACCACCTCGTCACCCGCGCCGAGGAACAGATTTCCGATCCCCGTGGTTCGACGCGCTGAAAACCGCGCTGATGCTGGCGCTGGTCGTGCTGCTGCTGGCGCTGCCGTTCGCGCCGTTCATGCTGCTGGGCAGGCGCGCCGGACAGGCGCGGGCGCTTCGCGAGGCGTTTGACGACGCGGACAGCCGCCGGGCGGTCTGCGCCATGTTCCGCCACATCGCGCGCTATTGGGCGGCCTATTTCCCCGTGTCGGAAGGGCTTCCGTTTTCGCGCCTGCCGGAAGCGGCGGACATGACGGACGACTACGCCGCCGCCTACCGCGCCTGCGCCGACACGTTCCTCAAGGCCGCGTACAGCGACGCGCCGATCACGCAGGCCGAGCGGGATGGGTGAAAATCCTCCTTGACGAAACGGGCGCCTCCTCTATGATGAGCAGAGCGCATTCATGCAGCTTAAACTCCGATACCGATATCTTTTTGCGCTGAATGATGATGAAAAAATCCTCTTTCTCGCGGCGCTTCTCCTTCTGCTGACGACCGCTTCCGGCTGTCGCAGCCGAACGAAGCGCCGCGCCGCCGCCTCTGGCGCGCAGCCCCCCGCCGCGTCCTCCGACAGCGGCGCGGCCGCCGACGGTGAGCCCGAAGCCCTGACCGAAAACGGCGGCGAAACGGTTGAAAACCCGCTGGCCGAACGCGCGGAATACGACGAAGCCGCGCGCGCCGAGCTTTTAGAAAACCAATCCCGCGCCGTCAGCGGCGAGGGCGAGGGCGGCGGCCTGCCCCTGACGCAGAAGGACGCGGACAGCCGCGCCTTGCAGCTTGACAGCGCCGCCGAATTGGCCGCCGTCAAGACGCTCCCCGCCGAGGAGGCGGGCGCCTTGGCGTATCGGAAAGCGCGCCCGTCGCCGAAACGGCGCAGCGCTACTACGCCGCGCTGCTGCAAAGCCGCCTGCGGACGCTGTTTGAATGTAAAAAGCAGAACGTCTACATCGAAACCCAAACCGCCTTCGTCACCGTTTACAAGGCGTCGGCCGAACACGCGCTGGTGCTTTCCGCCGGGGGCTACGACGTGGCCGGAAAGCGGATGGAAAACGACCTCGCCGTGGACGGCGGCTGGGTGCAGCGCAAAAATCCGGATTTCATCGTGAAATTCGTCGCCGCCTCCGCGCTGAACGGCGATACGCTCGGCGAGCTGCTCGCCCGCGACGGGCTTCGCGAAACGGCCGCCGCGAAAAACGGCGCGCGCTGCTGCTGTGCGAGTCGATGACGGACGCGCCGCAGCTTCAAACGGCCGCGGCCTCTGTCTGGCCAAGGCGATGTATCCCGACCTGTTTGCCGATATCGACGCCGCGCAGGCCGTCGGCCAGCTTGCCGACGAGGCGGGCGCGCAGATCGGCGGCCCCTGGTTTTATCCCGCCATTTGAAAGGAATGTTATGCGTACTCATTCTAAAGACATGTCCGCGCGCGTGCTCAGGCTCACCTATTCCGCGCTGTATCTGGCGATTGCGCTGGTTCTGCCCTTCCTGACCGGGCAGATTCCGCAGATCGGCTCCATGCTCTGCCCGATGCATATCCCGGCGCTGCTGTGCGGCTTCGTCTGCGGCTGGCCGTGGGGGCTGGCGGTCGGCTTTATCGCCCCGCTGCTGCGCTCCGCGCTCTTCGGCATGCCGACGATGTTCCCCACAGCGGTCGCCATGGCGTTCGAGCTGGCGGTCTACGGCGCGGTGGCCGGGCTGCTTTACCGCGTCCTGCCCAAAAGGACGGGCTGCATCTACGTCGCGCTGATCGCCGCGATGGTCGCCGGCCGGCTGGTCTGGGGCGCGGCGCGCTATCTGCTGGCGGGGCTTGAACACAGTGCGTTCACCCCGGCGCTCTTTCTGGCGGGCGCGGTCACGACAGCTCTGCCCGGCATCCTGCTGCACATCGTCCTCATCCCCGTGCTGGTGATGGCCATGCAGAAGGCCTCGACTGATTCTCAATTAAACGGAGGCGCTCTTATGTCCGATACCCGCGCGTTTCTGCTCGCCCATGCAGCCGCCTCATCCCGCGCTGACGCTGACCGACCTGTTCAAGGCGCTGTATCAGAGCGCGTTCGGCTGCGAGCATCTGGTCGCCGACCCCTCCGCCGCCGAAGCGTATATCGCCGCCGAGGCCGAGGGCGCGCGCCCCTGCGGCCGTAAGAGCGTCGAGCCGCTGGACGGGCCGTATGTCCGCGTTCATCTGGATATGCTGAAAAAGGGGCTGAGCGCCCGAACGCTGGCGCGCCTGTTCGCCCTTTCCGCCGAGCATCGGGACGGCGCGCAGGCCGAATTTGAAAAAAAGCTCGCCGTGCTGACGGAGATGATCCGTCAGGGCGAGCTTCCCTTTGACGCGGATGAAGCCGAGCGGGCGATTTCCGTATGGCGCGCGGCGGGCTTTCCGCCCTGTCACCATTCCGAGGCGTTCCGGCAGGCCTACGCGCCCGCGTATCGGCTGGTGAAGGCGACGTATGCGCCGCTTCTGCCGCTCCTGCCGGAAATAGACGCGCGTCTGGCGCAGGAAAGCGCACCGTGCTGGCCATCGACGGCCCCTGCGGAAGCGGCAAAACGACGCTCGCCGCCCTGCTGGCGCGCCTGTACGACTGCCCCGTGTTCCACGCGGACGACTTTTTTCTGCGCCCCGAACAGCGCACGCCCGCGCGCTTTTGCCGAGCCGGGCGGCAATCTGGACAGGGAGCGCCTGCTTGAAGAGGTGCTCGCGCCGCTTCGGCAGGGTCAGCCCATCTCCTTCCGCCGCTTTGACTGCCACAGCCTGACGTTCCTGCCGCCCGTGGCCGTCGCGCCGACGCCGCTCGCCGTCGTCGAGGGCAGCTACAGCCTGCACCCCGAGCTTGCGCCGATGTACGATCTCTCCGTCTGCCTGACGCTCTCGCCCGAATTACAGCGTCGGCGGATTTTGGCGCGCAACGGCGAGGCAATGGCGCAGCGCTTTTTTGAGCGCTGGATTCCGCTGGAGCAGGCCTATTTTGACGCGATGAAGCCGCAGACGCGGTGCAGCTTTTTGATCGAGGCCGATCAGCTTTCCGACGAAGCGCCGCTGTAAACGCCGCCCTCCGCACGCTCATATCCGCCGCCGCCCTCCGCGTTC
>VOFB01000412.1_pt1 | contig 56001 bp, 40 predicted proteins | sample 5384141 | NCBI WGS metagenome assembly VOFB01 (sample SAMN12384721, study PRJNA508395) | human gut metagenome | isolation source: healthy gut A | host: Homo sapiens
CGAAGACGCCGGCGCCGTTGCGCACGGCCATGTGCTCGTCGTTGATGCCCGTGAATTCGATGGGCATGTCGTATCCCGCGAATTCGGCCATCTTGGCCCCCGCGGCAATGTGGTACTTGGTAAATGCTGTGGTTTTCATATAGGTACGGTTTTAGGTTTTACTCGCGGCGTTTCACCCCCAGGCGCGGACAGCGGTGGAACTCCTTCGTCCGGTCGAAGAGGTAACGGTAGGTGGTGTGTATCTTATGGCGCGTAGCGCAGACATAAGTCTCGATCATACGATTCATTACGGGGTTGAAATCGCCGATCCAGGCCAGCTCGAGTGTCTTGTAGCGGCTCTGCGTCTCCATCATGAAGTGCCAGTAACGCGCCATGATGGCCGACTCCACCCCCTTGCCGTGGAATTCGGGGGCGATGCCGAAGATGATGCCGAAGATGCGGTCGCAGGATTTGCGGACTTTCAGCTCCCACATCAGGCGGAGCTTCTGGATCAGCCCGAATTTGCCGTTGAACTTGCCGATCAGGCGGTTGAGGTCGGGCACGGTGATGAAGAATCCGATCGGTTCGTCGTTGAAGTAGGCGAAGATGATGATGTCGGGATCGATGATCGGCTTCATGGTCTCCATGATCTTCATCGCCTCCTCCTGCGCCATGGGTCTGACACCCGAAAAGAGCGCCCACGCCTTGTTGTAAACCAGCCGGAAATTCTCGGCGGCGTCCTCCAGGTTGTTCATGTCGATATTCTCGACATGATACCCCGGCGTAGAGAGGAGCCTTTCGGCGCGGTCGAAAATCCGTTCGCTGGCCTCCGAGACATTGGCACGCCAGATAAAGCTGTGCTGGTTGAAATAGTTTTTGAAGCCGTAATTCTCGAACAGCTCCTTATAATAAGGCGGGTTATAGGGATTCTTGTAGAGCGGCTGGAATTCGTAGCCTTCGACGAGCAGTCCCCACCACGTGTCGCGCTGGCCGAAGTTGATCGGGCCGTCCATCGCCTCCATGCCGCGGCTGGCCAGCCACATGCGCGAAGCATCGAACATCATGTCGGCGACCTGCTGGTCGTCGATCGCCTCGAAGAAGCCGCAGCCGCCCGTGGGCTGTTCCTCGATGGCCGCCTCGTTCGCCGGGTTGTAGATCCAGCGAGGCGTTGCGATGCGTCCCACCACCTCGTTCTTGCGGTTGCGTACCAGCCAGCGAATCGCTTCGCCGTCGCCGAAAAGCGGATTGCGGGCGGGATCTTCAAAAACACCATGACGACATCCGATATCAATGAATTCGTGGCGCGAGCGGGCACAAACTGCTCGGCAAATACCAGTTGATTCTGGGTTGCCTTTGCCAATTACCTGGCTGGATGCGTTTGGGCAGGTTCAGGAATTCGAACCGGTTTTTCGTCTCGCGTAAACTGGGGCGAGGTCACCTTCAAAACAGTGATTTCGAAGGTATATTTCGACATTCGTATTGTTTCGCAGCATCATCGGCGGCGGAGGCCAGTTCAAAACGAAGTTTATATCATACAAAGATACGAATAAGTGAGGGCAATGTCAAATTTATTCGAAGATTGCCGAGCGAAAGTAGCTTCGGCGCAGTCAAAAATACGAAAAAGTTTGGAAAGTGAATAAATCATCGTGCAGATCAACCAGGACGGAATCGAATCGCAGATCAATCAGGAGTACCTCGACCTGAACATGTCGAACCCGCCGTCATTCACACGCGTCAGCTCGACACGCGAGGCGCTGGAGCTGCTCGGACGCGACGATTCGTTCGACTTCATCCTGACGATGTACAACGTGGGGGAACTGGACGTCTTCACGTTTGCCAAGATCGTCAAGGAACGCCACGCCCAGATCCCGGTCGCGCTGCTCACCTCCTTCTCGAAAGACATCTACCGCCGTTTGGAGGAGCAGGATCGCTCGGGGCTCGACTACATCTTCGGCTGGCACGGCAATACCGACCTGATCATGGCGATCATCAAGCTGGTCGAGGATAAAATGAACGCCGAGGAGGACATCACCGACGGCGGCGTGCAGGCCATCCTGCTCGTCGAGGACTCGATGCGTTTCTACTCGACCTACCTGCCGAGCTCTACAAGCTGATCCTGCAGCAGAACACCGAATTCCTCAAGGACGCCTTCAACGAACAGCAGCAGATCCTGCGCAAGCGCGCCCGTCCCAAAATCCTGCTGGCCACCAATTACGAGGAGGCCGTGGAGCTCTACGACCGTTACAAGAAGAACATGCTGGGCGTGATCTCCGACGTAGGGTTCGTGTTGCACCGCAACGACCCGCCCGAGAGCGAGAAACGCGATGCGGGCATCGACCTCTGCCGCCGCATCAAGGCCGACAACCCGCTGATGCCCGTCCTGCTGCAATCGTCGCAGACCGAGTTCGAGGTACAGGCCCGCCAGCTCGGGGCGGGGTTCATCGCCAAGAATTCCAAAACGCTGCTCACGCAGCTGCACGAATATATCGACAAGGAGTTCGCCTTCGGCGAATTCCTCTTCAAAGACCCCGATACGGGTGCCGTCATCGGCAAGGCCAAAGACCTGGTGCAGATGCAGGAGATGATCGCCACGATCCCCGACAAGGCATTCGAATATCACACGTCGCAAAACCACCTTTCGAAATGGCTCTACTCCCGGCGGACTGTTCCCGCTGGCCGCGTCGATCCGCCAGCTCAACAAGAGCCAATTCGCGTCGACCCAGGAACATCGCCAGCGCATCGTCAACCTCATCAAGGATTACCGCACGCTGCTCGGGCAGGGCGTAGTGGCGCGTTTCGACCCGGAAACTTACAGCGACGCGGTGGCCTTCGCACGCATCGGCGAGGGGTCGCTCGGCGGCAAGGCCCGCGGTCTGGCCTTCATGAACTCGATGATCTGCTCAAGCACCGCTCTACGACAAGCACGACAACCTGCGCATCATGATCCCCCGCTCGGTGGTGATCGCAACGGACTATTTCGACGACTTCATCCGCCTCAACGGCCTCAAATACATCATTTCGCAGGAGTTCTCGGACGAGGAGATACTCTCGGAATTCGTCAGTTCGACGGTGCCCGCCAGGTTGCAGCAGGAGCTGAAGGCCTACATCCAGACCGTCCGCACGCCGCTGGCCGTGCGGTCGTCGTCGAAGCTGGAAGATTCGCACTACCAGCCCTTCGCAGGCATCTATTCGACCTACATGATCCCCTACGTGGACAACGGGGATCAGATGCTCCGACTGCTGCTCAAGGCTGTCAAGAGCGTCTACGCCTCGGTCTATTTCGCACGTCGAGGGCTTACCTCTCCTCGTCGCAGAACCTGATCTCGGAGGAAGAAAATGGCCGTCGTGATCCAGGAGGTATGCGGCACGGAGCAGGACGGGCTCTTCTTCCCCACGCTCTCGGGCGTGGCTCGGTCGATCAACTACTACCCCATAGGCGACGAGGCCCCGGAAGACGGCGTCTGCAACATCGCCCTCGGACTGGGCAAGCTGGTCGTCGACGGCGGCCGCACGCTGCGTTTCTCGCCCCGCTACCCGCAGAAGGTACTCCAGACCTCGACCCCCGAACTGGCGCTGCGCGACACGCAGAACGAAGTGCTGGCGCTGAGCCTCAAGCCCGAAGAGTTCCGCACGTCGATCGACGACGCGGTGAACCTGCACAGGCTGGACATCGCACAGATCGCCGGCCTGCGCAACGCACGGTTCGTCTGCTCGGTATGGGATCGGGAGAACGAACGCATCTCGGACAGCCCGTTCGACCGGGGACGCAAAGTAATCACATTCAACAACATACTAAAATACAACACCTTCCCGCTCGCGGACATCATCGGCGATATCCTGAGGCTGGGGGCCGAGGAGATGCGCTGCCCCGTAGAGGTCGAATTCGCCGTCAATATGGACGTACAGGCCGGAGAACAACAGATATTCAACCTGCTCCAGATCCGCCCGATCATCGACAACCAGGACAACCGCCCGATCGACTGGAGCAAGGTGGACGTTTCCGACGCGCTGGTATACGGCCAGAACGCGCTCGGGATCGGCATGATGGGCGACATCGCAGACATCATCTACATCAAGAGCAACACGTTCGACTCGCTCTCGACCGAAAAGATCGCCGAAGAACTGCTCGAATTCAACAACCGGATGCAGGATGAAAAACGCTCCTACATCCTCGTCGGCCCCGGCCGCTGGGGCTCTTCCGACCCGTTTCTGGGCGTCCCCGTGAAATGGAACCACATCTCGGAAGCGAAGGTGATCGTCGAATGCGGCATCGAGAAGTTCGAGGTCGAACCGTCGCAGGGCACGCATTTTTTCCAGAACGTCACCTCGCTGGGCGTGGGTTACCTGACGATCAATCCCTTCCGCGGCGACGGTATTTTCCGCGAAGGGGAACTCGACGGCCGCCGCGCGGTCTACGAGGGAATGTTCCTGCGGCAGGTGCGTTTCGAAAAACCCCTGTGGGTCTGCATCGACGGGCGCTCGAACAAGGGTATCGTCAAGGAAGAGGGCGATAAATAATAATTCCGCGGAAAAATTCGCCCCGAAGTTACAATTTATAAGAAATAATATTATATTTGTAATAAAGAAACAACCTTTTAAAACTTCAGGCAATATGGACGTAAACAAATTGATGGCGGAACTTGAGCGCAAGCACCCCGGCGAAAGCGAATACCTGCAAGCCGTGCGCGAAGTTCTCATGACGGTAGAGGAGGCTTACAACCAGCATCCGGAATTCGAGGCCAACCGCATTGCAGAACGCATCGTGGAGCCTGACCGTATCTTCACCTTCAAGGTGGTCTGGGTCGATGACAAGGGCGATGTCCAGGTCAACCTCGGGTACCGCATCCAGTTCAACAACGCAATCGGCCCCTACAAGGGCGGCCTGCGTTTCCATCCCTCGGTGAATCCCTCGATCCTGAAATTCCTCGGTTTCGAGCAGATTTTCAAGAATGCGCTGACGACGCTGCCCATGGGCGGTGCCAAAGGCGGCTCGGATTTCAACCCCAAGGGCAAATCCGACCGTGAGGTAATGCGTTTCTGCCAGGCCTTCATGGTCGAACTGTGGCGCCACATCGGCCCCGAGACCGACGTTCCGGCCGGTGACATCGGCGTGGGCGGCCGCGAGATCGGCTACCTCTACGGCATGTACCGCAAGCTGGCGCGCGAGAACACGGGCGTGCTGACCGGCAAGGGCATGACCTACGGCGGTTCGCTGATCCGTCCCGAGGCGACGGGCTTCGGCGCCGTCTATTTCCTGCGCCAGATGCTCGAAAAAGCCGGCATGGACATCAAGGGCCAGACCATCGCCATCTCGGGCTTCGGCAACGTGGCGTGGGGCGCGGCGACGAAGGCGACCGAGCTGGGCGCCAAGGTCGTGACGATTTCGGGCCCGGACGGCTACATCTACGATCCCGCAGGTCTCGACGCCGAAAAGATCGCCTACATGCTCGAACTGCGCGCGTCGAACAACGACGTCGTGGAACCCTACGCCAAGAAATTCCCCGGATCCCAGTTCTTCGCGGGCAAGAAGCCGTGGGAAGTCAAGGTCGACATCGCCATGCCGTGCGCCACGCAGAACGAGCTCGACGGCGAGGATGCCAAGAAACTGCTGGCCAACGGCGTGAAGGTCGTGGCCGAGGTCTCGAACATGGGCTGCCGCCCCGAGGCGATCGACGCCTTCATCGCGGCGAAGATTCCCTACGGGCCGGGCAAGGCGGTCAACGCCGGCGGCGTCGTCTGCTCGGCGTTCCACGACCGTGCTGCCAGGCGGTGTTCCGGCGCGTTTTCGTCGATGTCGTCGTCCCAGGGTTTTGCCGTCACGACCACGGTGTCGATAACGATATTCCGCATGTCTGCCGTGCCGCGCTGCTCGATATACCTTCGCGCCTGCGCCACGTAGGTCGGATCGGGCTGCCGCAGGCGCGGCAGCGTGCGGTATTCGGGAAACGAATCGGGCGTGATGAGAATCCGCGCGTCGGTGATCGTCCGCCCTCGGACGGTGGGGCGCAGCACGAAGGTCGTGCTGTCGGGGAAGTCGAACCCGTTGAGTGCGAACGACCCGTCCTCGGCGATGGGAGCCGAGGTGGCGTAGCCGCTCCGGGGTACCAGCAGCCGCATCGTGTAGCGGTCGAGCTTCTTCTTTTTGGAGAACATGGCCGTGCGCTCGATGCGTCCTGCGATCTCCTGTCCCGCCTCCAACGGGTAATAGGGCTCCTTGTATTCGTCGCGCAGGAGCTTCGGCACGTCGTATCTGCGCCAGCCCTGCGTAAGCAGCAGTTCGTCGAGTCCCTCGTCGCCCTGCGCGTTGTCGGGTGCGAAGTACCAGTCGGGGTCTTCGATCACACCGCGCAGCTCGGAGGAGAGCATCAGCGTGGAGTAGATGCCCGCCGTCGCTACGGGAGCCGCCGCCTTGCGGTCGGTGACGGCGACGGCGAAGTCGCCCTGTGCGGGTCGGCGTTTGGTGTCGCGCACCTCGAAATGCAGCGTTACCTTCGAACGCTGCTGCAACGTGCCCTCCTGCCGCATCGTCACCTCGGCCTCTTCGTCGCGGCGGTTGAAGACCAGCCGCTCGGAGTAGGCTTCGCCCGTAGGGCTGAGCAGCAGGATCTGGTAGAGGCCGCCCGGCAGTTCGTCGCGCAGGAAGGTGAGCGATGCGTGCTGCGGGTTCCACTCCTTGTAGTAGCACTGCGTGCCGCAGCGGTGGACGAGGAGCTTCAATCCCTGCGGCCGCCACTTTTTAGCCGAACGGACGGATACGACGAAGGAGGTGTCGTTGGGCTCGACGCGCAGGACGAAGGTGAGGTCGTTGGCTTCGGGCAGGTCGAAGCGCCGCGCCTTGCCGCCCGATGTCTGGACGCATTCGGCCGTGTAGCGCCGGCCGGGCCGTGGCGTGAACTCGAACGACCCCATGCCGGCGTGGCGCGAGGCGAAACGCGCGACGGTGCGGCCACGGTCGTCGCGCACGGTTCCCGTCACCTGCCGCGAAAGTCCGTCCTTGCCCAGGGCCTTGAACCCCACGCGGCAGGGCTGTCCGTCGATGAGGTAGCCGCCTTCGGGGAAGAAGGCCACGTCGAAGGGGCCCGCCGCCGTGCGGCGCCGTCGTTTTTCGGGTTGTCGGTAGGGATTGACCGAAAGGGGTTTCGAGAAGAGATAGTCGCCGCCGAGGTTGCGCATGTAGAGCGTGTAGGCGCACAGCACGTATTCGTCCTGCGCGAGCGTCGCGGGCAGGGGCAGGTAGCCGGCATAGACGCCGCCGCGTTGCAGAATCTTGATGCGGCGCACGAGCAGGTTGTCCGTCGTGCGAAGCTCCACGTAGACGTAACGGCTCGCCGTGAGCGGTTCGAGCGTCGCGGCGTCGACGCAGTGCGCACGCAGCCACACCGTGTCGCCCGCGATATAGGCGTCGCGGTCGGTCGTCACGTGGATCTTCTCCTGCGGAAAATTACGGATTTGCTCCAAAAACGGGTTCTTCTGCGCGTGCAGCGCATGGAGCGTTCCCAGCAGGAACAGTGCCGCAGCACTCAAAATGCCCCCCCCTCCATATCGTATCATAGCTGTTCGAATTGCCTAACTATCCGCAAGATAATAAAAATTTGCGGATCGTGCAAATCGGTAGCGCAAGAGGCGGGGCGGCTCGTGGTGATCTTTTGCTCCGCCAGCCTCGGGGAGCGGCAAAAGCGCGGCGGGAACTCCGTGCGATTATCGACCGCCGATCGGTTTTTCGGGCGGCGTCATGCGTTTGAGCCGTCCGTAGACGTAGACGAAGGCGGGGACGAGGAAGAGGTCGGCGGCGATCCACGCCGTAGGATCGCCGAAGCAGACGGCGATGTAGCCCAGGGCCGGTACGGCCCACAGGCTGACCGCCGTGCGGGCGATCATCTCCGAGACGCCCGACAGCATCGCCAGATTCGTGTAGCCTGCGCCCTGGATCGTATAGCGCAGGATGCAGAGCAGGCCGAGCACCGGCAGGAAATAGCTCGCCACGTGGAGGAACAGCCGCGTGTCGGCGAGAATCTCGCTCTGCGACGGATCGATGAAGAGCCGCGCCAGCAGGTCGGAACCGGCCATCAGCACGACGAAGGCGAAGAGTGCGTAGCCGAGCATCAGTCCCGCGGCGACCTTGATGCCCTGCCAGATGCGTTCGGGCTTCACGGCGCCGTAGTTGTGGCCCGTGTAGGTGGCCATCGCCATGCCGAGGCTCTCGAAAGGCGAGATGACGAACATCTTGATGCGCACGCCGGCCGTGAAGGCCGCCACGCAGGCCGAGCCGAGGGCGTTGTTGGCGCTTTGGAGCATGATGCTGCCGATGGCCGTGATCGAGAACTGCAATCCCATCGGCAGTCCGATCGCCAGCAGCGTGCGGGCGTGCCGCGAGCGGAACCGCCGTTCGTCGCGCGTACTGCGCAGAATCTCGAAATGGCGGTGCATGTAGGCGAAGCAGAGCGCGGCTGAAACGCCCTGCGAAACGACTGTCGCCACGGCCGCTCCCAGCACGCCCCAGCCGAGCGTGAGGATGCAGAAGAGGTCGAGCGCGATGTTCAGCACCGTCGAGAAGAGCAGGAACCAGAAGGGCGTGCGGCTGTCGCCCAATGCGCGGATGATGTTCGACAGCAGGTTGTAGAAGAAGGTGCAGGGGATGCCGATGAAGGTGACCAGCAGGTAGAGGTAGGCGTCGCGGAAGATGTTGTCGGGGGTGCGCATCGCATGCAGGATGTCGGCGCACCAGATGCTGGTGACGATCGCCACGGTCACCGAGATGCCGACGGCCAGCCGCAGGGCGTTGGCCACGTAGCGGCGCATGTCGGCGTAGTCGCGCGCGCCGAAGCGCTGCGCCACCGGAATGCCGAATCCGCAGCAGCAGCCGTTGCAGAATCCCAGGATGAGGAAGATCACCGAACTGCTGGCGCCTACGCCCGCCAGGGCGTCGATTCCCAGAAACTGGCCCACGATGGCCGCGTCGACCAGCGAATAGGTCTGTTGCAGCAGGTTGCCCAGCAGCAGGGGCAGCGTGAAATTGAGAATCAGGGGCAGCGCCGGCCCCGTGGTCATCTCCCTGGATGTCGTCATAGTGAAAAACCTCTCGCCTAAACCGCAGCAAAGATACGCAAACGGATGCGAAAGTGGTACGTTCGGCCGGCGATTTCGTCCGAAAAACAGCGGGCGGCCTTTCGGAACTGCCCGCAGAGGTTATCGTGCGTCGCGGCACGAACACGTCTGCCATCGCCGCAGGGCGCGGATCGCGAAGTTGATCGTGAGCTGGAACAGTACGAAACGCTGGATATTGCGGGATCTGCGTCACCGTGAGCGTCCCCGGTCTCCATGACCGTGGCGACGACGATCGCCGCGCGAACGTGAGCGATCGTTGCGGTAGTGATGTCGCCCATCCTTGGCCACCGACGTCCCGAACCCATCGAAGTCGCTGGCGTCCCGACATTGGCGAAATTCAGCGCCGGGGCGTCGTTCGTACCGTCGCCCGTCACGGCCACCACCTCGCCGCGCTGCTGCAACAGCCGCACGAGCCGCTGTTTGTCGAGCGGCCGCGCACGCGACATGATCTTCAGTTCCTGTACGCGGCCGAGCAGCTCCTCGTCGCTCATCGCCGCGAATTCCACCGGTCATGTGGTTGCGGTCGGTATCCCGGCGTCGTTCCACAGGCCGATCTGGCGGGCGATCTCACGCGCCGTGTAGCCGGAGTATCGCCCGTGACGATCTTAATGTCGATCCCCGCCTTCAGGCAACGCCCTACGGCAGCCGGCACATCCTCCCGCACCGGGTCGGAAATAGCCGCCACACCCGCAAAATGAAGCTGCGCCGCGGCGACAGCCCGCTGGCAATCGTCCTCGGCCGTCTCGGCCCATGCCACGGCCAGCGTACGCATCGCCCGCCCCTGGAACCCGAGCAGCTGTTCCGCCACCTGCTCGTCTTTCCCGTCCGGCGCACACATCGCACGCACGAATCGTCGCCATATACTTGCGCTCGGTGGAGAAGGTCATACGATCGACGATCGGAGCCTCCTCGCGCAAAGCCGCATAGTCGAATCCCTCTTCCCGCAAGCGGATCAACAGGGCTCCTTCGGTCGGATTGCCGATGACATTTGCGTCGGCATCGAGAAAAGCGGTCGAATTGACGGCGATGATCTCGGCCAGCAACCGTTCGTCGATGGACGCATAATGGATGATCTCCTCGACCCGCATCCGGTTCTGGGTCAGCGTTCCGGTCTTGTCGGTACAAATCACCGTCACCGCCCCCATCGTTTCGCAGGCATGCATGCGCCGCACGAGGTTATTGGTCTTGAGCATCCGACGCATGGACATGGCCAGCGATAGCGTGATACTCATGGGTAACCCCTCAGGAACGGCCATCACGATGAAAGCCACCGAGACCATGAAAAATAGCAGCACGCTGCTGCGAAGATCTGGACCCAGTCGCCGTCGAGCTCGCCGTTGAGGTATGCCTTGCCGAGCATGACGCAGAAAATAGCGATGGAAAGCACGATGCCCGCACGGCCGATCAGTTTCGAAAGGCGTGTCAGCTGGCGGTGAGCGGCGTCTGCTCGTCGCTCTGGACGGTCGCCTGTTCGGTGACGCGGCCCGCTTCGGTCGCATCGCCCACGGCCGTCGAGACCATCACGCCGTAACCGTCGGCGACCGTAGTGCCGCGCAGCACGACGTTCGACGGATAGGTGGCATCGGGGTCGAAGTGCGCCTCGTCCACCGTTTTGTCAACCTCCAGCTCGCCCGTCAGCGTGGATTCATTGATCCTGAGCGACACGGCCTCACCAGCTACCGTCGCCGGGACCGTCTCGCCGCTCTCGATGTACACCACGTCGCCCACCACCACATCGCGTCGGGGACTTCGTTCATCTCCCCGTCGCGCATCACCTTGACCGGAATGTCGTCATTCACCAGATTGAGCCGCTTGAAACGCCGCATGGCATCCAACTCGAAGAAAAAGCCGACACAAGTGGCTAAAATAATCGCACAGATAATACCAATGGACTCGGTGAAACTCCCCATCGCAAAACCATGGCCAGCGACAGAGCACCGCAGCCAGCAGAAGGATGCGGATGATCGGGTCGCGGAACTTATCGGCCAGCAGTTTCCATACCGAATCGTCCTTCGGCGGCGTAATGACATTGTCGCCGTGCTGCCGTCTGCTCTCGGCGACCTCGTTCGGAGACAAACCCCGGGGATTGTAACGGATCATGTGTGTGAATGTTATCAAAGAATATTGCCGGGTCGACGCATCCAGCCGTACCGCAATGAACAACAGTATTGTAAAAGCCATGAGCGACGAGCCACCGTAGCTGACCAACGGCAGCGGGATTCCCATCACGGGCATCAGTCCGATGGTCATGCCCACGTTAACCAGCACGTGGAAGAGCAGGATCGCCGCCACGCAATAGCAGTAGATGCGTCCGAAAGGCTCTTGCTGCCGCTCGCCCATGCGCATCAGGCGCAGGATCAGCAGGCACAGCAGCGCCAGCACGACCATCGTCCCCACAAAGCCCCACTCTTCGCCCACGGTACAGAAGATGAAGTCGGTATGCCGCTCGGGCACGAAGCCGTACTTGATCTGCGTTCCTTGCAGAAAGCCCTTTCCCAGAAGAAGCCGCCCGAGCCGATGGCGATTTTCGACTGGTTGACGTTGTAGTCGATCCCCTGCGGTTTGTCGACGATGCCCAGGTAGCTCAGGATGCGGTCCTGCTGGTGCGGTTTGAGGATCGAATTGAAAATATAGTTGGTCGTAGGCAGGAAAACCACCGTGCAAAGGAACAGCCCGACCGTAATGAAGATATTGTTCAGGTTGGTGCGGTAGGCATAAACCACCACCCAGACCAGCGACAGCAGCGTCACGGTCAGAGGCAGGCGTGCAGGTCCATGACGCCCGGCGCGACGAGCGCCATCGCCATGCAGAGCAGGATGCTCCCCAGTGCCAGCGCGGCAAGGTAAACGAAGCATTGGCGCCAGTGGCCGTTCATCATCGCCTGCGAAAGGGTGCAGACCAGAATGATCGACACGAGCATCGTCATGGGCGAAAGCAGGAACGAGACGATGAACAGCGCGGCGATCAGCAGCACCGGGATGCAGAGCCACTTGTTGAGCCCTTCGCGGTAGAGCACGAAGAGGAACGACCCGAGCACGATGCCCGAACCGGTGTCGTTCTGCAGGATGATGATAAACAGCGGGACGCAGATCACCATCCCGACCTTGAAGAGGTCGCCCGGACGGTTGATCGAGAAGGAATAGGCGCTCATCACGCGGGCGAGCGCGAGAGCCGTGGCGATCTTCACGAATTCGACGGGCTGCATGCGGAACGAACCGAACTCGAACCACGCCTTGGCCCCGTTGACCTCGCGGCCGAACAGCAATGCACCGACCAACAGCGCAAGGCCCGCGAAATAGGCCGGGTAGGCGAACATATGGTAAAACCGATCGTCGAGCAACAGCACGACGACCGCCGTAGTCCATGCCACGCCGATCCACATCAGCTGTTTCATGTAGAAGTGCGAAGAAGGAGAAGATATCGGCCGTGCCCTCGTCGTACGACGCCGAGGTGATCGACACCCACCCCGCCAGCACGATCAGCACGTACAGCAGGACCGTCCAGAGGTCGACTCCGTAGAAGATACTATGGCGGTTAGCGGTCATACGCGGGGTAATTTATGGTCATGTTCCTGACATAATCCAGCAATGCCGGGCGGCGGATCGTATCCGTCAGGTAATACTCTTCCAGCAGGCTGGCGATGGGCAGCGCCGCCGAAGCGCCGAATCCGCCGTTCTCGACATAGACCGAAATGGCGATCTTCCGGGTTGTCCTTTGGCGCGAACGACAGGAAGGTCGAGTGGTCGCGCCCGCGGGGGTTCTCGGCCGTACCGGTCTTACCGCAGACATCGAGCCCTTCGAGCCGGGCCAGCATCGACGTGCCGCCGACGTTGACGCCCCGCCACATGCCTTCGACGATCGGCTCGAAGTGCTTGGGATCGACCTTCGTATAATGGCGCTCGTAGAAACGGCGGTCGAGCGAATCCCGCCCCTCGACCTTCTTGACGATATGCGGGATGTAGTAATAACCGCGGTTGGCGACGATGGCCGCGAGGTTGGCCAGCTGCAAGGGCGTGCAGCCCAGCGCATCCTGCCCGATGGCGAGCGAAATGACCGTCAGCGAATTCCACGACCCGCGGTACTGGCGGTCGTACCAGCCCCGGTCGGGAACATAGCCGTTTCGCGCTCGCCGAGGAATCCGAAACCCAGCTTACGGCCGAAACCGAAACTCTCGACATACTCCCTCCACACATCGTACCCTCCTTGACGCTTCCGTACTGGGGATTTTCGAGAATATTGCGGAAGACGTAACAGAAATAGGCGTTGCACGAAGTCGCTATGGCGAACCGCAGATCCGCAGGCGACGCATGAGCGTGGCATTTCATCTTGAGCCGCCCTACCTGATAGCCCTCGTGACAAGGATAGCGCATCGAAGGAGCCAGTACCCCTTCCTGCAAACCGATCAGGCCCTGCACCAGCTTGAAAGTCGAACCCGGCGGGTATTTGGCCCTCACGGCACGGTTATACAACGGCTGGCGTTTGTTGCCCAGCATCTTCATATAGTTGTTGCCGCGCTCGCGCCCCACCAGCTCGTCGGGATCGTATGTCGGCGAGGAAACCATCATCAGGAATCTCCCCCGTGGAAGGTTCGATCGCCACGGCAGCCCCGACTTGCCGGCATGAGCTCCTCGCGAGCAGTTGCAACCGCGCGTCGATGGTGCAGACGATCGACTTGCCGGGGCTCGGGCAGCGAATCGTAAGCGACCGTTCATGTACGAGCCCTTGATCGCCCCGTGCGTATCCACCTCGGTGATCTTCACACCCTTCTTTCCGCGCAGCTCGGGCTCGTAAGCCGACTCCACGCCGCTGATTCCGACGTATTCGCCCGCCTGATACGAAGGATAACGCCGCAACATTTCGGAATTGACCTCCCTCACATATCCCAGCAGGTTTCCCCCTACTTTACGCGGGTATAACCGGACAGTGCGGTAAACCGTATAGAAGACCGCGAAGTTACACTCGTCGAAACGGAGTTTGTCCTCTTTCGACATATAGTTCGTCACGACGCGGGGCGCACGGGGGCGCATCCGGGCATTGGCCAGCTCTTTTTCGAGTTTCCCGCGCGAAAGTCCCAGCACGTCGCACATGCGCACGGTATCGAACCCATGCTTGTCGATCTCGCTGTAAATCACCATCAGGTCATAACACTCGCGACTCTGTACCAGATATTCGCCGTTACGGTCGAACACCTCGCCGCGCGGCGGGTACTGCACCACATGGCGCAGCACATTGCCTTGGCCAGTTCGTCGTATTTCGAATCGACAAGCTGGATGTAGGCCAGCCGTAGGTGATGACGCCGAAGATCGAGCAGCACCACCCCTTGCAGGTACGCATCCGCACGAAACCCTCGGAACTTTTCATATGCGGACGGGGAGTTTGGCGGTGAAGATGCGGGCGATGACCCAGATGAAGGCCACCGACACGGCACCGCTCACGCCAGCCGGACGCAGCGTCGTGGAACAACGTGCGCCCACGAAAGGGCCTCCATGCAGAAAAACGGCGTGGTGGAGGACGACCGTCACGATCAGGTAACCGTGAAGGACGCCCGCCCCAGCCGTCCGATGCCGAGGGCACACCGCCGTCGTGGACGTTCTCCTTGCCGCAGACGAAGTTGAGAAGGTGGATACGCACGAAGGCGACGAAGACCGTGGCGATGGTGTTCACACCGGCAGCACCCATGGTCAAGTCCATCGCGAGCCCCGTGGCGAGCCCCGACAAAGCATCCGGATAGGTGTGCGTCTCGAGCGGCAGCAGCGCGATGAAAACCACGTAGACGAGCGGGTTGAGGTAAACGCTCATGGACAGGTTGTTGAACAGAAAAATCTGCAACAGCGCCGCCAACGGCGAAGAAGTGCGTATATGGGAAGGGTCCGGTACATCTATCTGTTCTGTCGGGTATTTGCCCCTCCGGTTTTGTTAAATTTCTTGCAATTGCCACATCTTCGTTGTAGTCCTGGTTCTCGACGAGGATCACGTCCGTCAGGCGCGTCATCTCGGCCGCCAGGCACGTGCGCCTGTAAGCCGTACGGGTCTCGTTCAGATGGGCACTCTCGACCCAGCCGATCAGCACGTCGGCCGGGAAATACTGCGAAAACCCGGTCGTCATCGTGTCGCCGGGTCCACGGCGGCATATTTCGACAGGTCGCGCATACGGACGTGCTCCGCGTCGAACCCGTCCCAGTAGATCGAGCCGAAATAGTCGGAGCCCGCGAGCTTGCCGCTGGCATTGAACGACGTGTTGAGTACCGACATGGCCACCGCATAGCGCTCCGTGCAGTCGACGACATACCCCGCCATGGCCCCGTCGGACGACAGCACGGCCATCTCTTCGGCGACCCCGTCGCGGCGGCCGCGGTTGAGCACGATCAGGTTCTGTGCCCGGTTGACCGTATTGGATGTCACCGAGGCGGTCATGATGCGGTAGGGAAACCCCGATAGGCGCATCCCACCGTCGAGCCGGGCCGCGGTCTCGGCCTCTTCGTACAGTGCCAGCCGTTCCTTCATCCGGGCGACATGCGCCAGCAGCTTCGTTCTCGCGCCCGAGCGAAAAATAGTGCCGGACACCCGCGAACAGCCCGTGGACGCCCCCGACCAGTTGGTTGGAACGTGCCAGCAGCCGGGCCTGCGTGTAGTAGGTCGAGTGGGCGTAATAGCTGACGGCTATCGCCTCGAGCACGACGAAGAGCACCATGACATAGATGCTTCGGATAAACTCTAAGAGCTTGCGCACGGTTTCTCGTTAATTTGAGATTGCGGACACTATGCCCGCAATCCGTTTATGTGACTACACACTCCCGTCCCGGCAAAGCGGGGACAGGCCGCAACTATTTCATCAAGAATGAGAAACGGTTGATGTTCTTCAGCGCGATACCCGTACCGCGCGCAATAGCGCGCAAGGGGTCCTCCGCCACGTGGAACGGGATGCCCGTCTTTTCGCCCAGGCGCTTGTCGAGCCCCTTGATCAGCGCACCGCCGCCGGCCAGGTAGATGCCGTTCTTCACAATGTCGGCATACAGTCGGGGGCATCGATTCGAGCACCTTCATCAGCGCCGCGTCGATCTTGGTGAGCGACTTCTCGAGCGCATAGGCGATCTCGCTGTAACTGAGCGAAACAGTCTGCGGCAAGGCGGTAAGCATATTAGGCCCCGTGACCACGTAATCCTCGGGCTCCTCGTCCAGGTCGGAGACAGCCGCACCGATCGAACACTTGATGGCCTCGGCCGTGCGTTCGCCGATACGGATATTGTGCTGCTGGCGGACATAGCTCTGGATATCGTTGGTAAAGACATCGCCCGCCGTATTGATTGACTCGGAGCAGACGATGCCGCCGAGCGAAATGCAGGCGATCTCGTAGTGCCGCCGCCTATGTCGATCACCATGTTGCCCTCGGGTGCCTCGACATCGAGGCCCGCGCCCAGCGCCGCAGCCATCGGTTCGTAGATCATGTAGACTTCGCGGCCCTCCGGCGTGCTCGGCCGAATCCCGCACGGCACGTATCTCGACATTGGTCGATCCCGAAGGAATGCAGATCACCATCCGCAGCGAGGGAGCGAAAAGGCTGCCCGAGGTCTTGACTTTCTTGATCATGCCGCGCAGCATCAACTCCGTAGCATTGAAATCGGCGATCACGGGAGATCGAACGGCGTTACGGCAAGGCCGGGGCCGCCGAGCGTATCGTGGCCATTACCGACCGTGCGCGCGGTGCCTTGAAGACGTTGGCCGACAACGAGGGCTACGCCACTTTCGTCATTCCCGACGATGTGGGCGGCCGGTTCTCGGTACTCACGCCGGTGGGATTGCTGCCGCTGGCCGCCGCCGGTGTCGACATCGAGGCGCTGGTACGCGGCGCCGAGGAGATGGAGCGTGCCACGGGCGAGCAGGTCGCCTTCGCGGAGAACCCCGCGGCGGTCTACGCCACGGTGCGTAATGCACTGTACGAAGGCGGCAAGAAGATCGAGATTCTCGGCTCCTACGAACCGAAGCTCCAATACATCAACGAGTGGTGGAAACAGCTCTACGGCGAGAGCGAAGGCAAGGACGGCAAGGGGATCTTCCCGGCCAGCGTGACGCTGACGGCCGACCTGCACTCGATGGGACAGTACATTCAGGACGGCGAACGGACGATGTTCGAGACGATCGTCTCGGTGACCGCTCCGAAGCACGAGGTGCGGATCGAATCCGACGCCGAGAATCTCGACGGCCTGAACTATCTGGCGGGCAAGCGCCTGTCGGAGGTGAACCGCATGGCCGAGTTGGGCGTGCAGCTGGCGCATGTCGACGGCGGCGTTCCCAACCTCCGCATCGAAATTCCCGAGATTTCGGCGCACGCACTGGGCGCACTGCTCTATTTCTTCGAGAAGGCGTGCGGTATCAGCGGCTACCTGTTGGGGGTGAATCCCTTCAATCAGCCGGGTGTCGAGGCCTATAAGAAGAATATGTTCGCCCTGTTGGAGAAACCCGGCTACGAGGCCGAGACGAAGGCGATCCGGGAGCGGCTGAAATAACGCAACGGTTTGCGCATGAACGATCGGGCGCCTTCCTGCGGGAAAGGCGCCCGATTTTTTGACCGCCGTTTCTCTTTCCCGCACTTTTCGCAAGGCGGCTGCGCTGCGCGCAACGATGATTATTTGGTTGCGTCCGTCCTTAGCAGGCCCGCAGCCTGTCCGATCGCCGTGTTTGATCTTTTGATGCTTTTGGATCAAGCCAAAAGCACAAAAATTCAGTGAGAAGAAAAACTTCCGATCGATTCTTCGGGAAGTATCCCGCACCTTCGATTCGGAGATTTCCAGCGAGGAGCAGGTTTACCACCTTTTTGTTGCATAATACTGTCTACGAGTTTGCAGCGCGGACATATTACCCTCGCCGGATTTCGAAAAGCGGATCGGATGCACCTCTGATCCTGCATTATGGGATAGCCTTATCAGTAATTATAACAACTTACATCCCGATGAACCGTTTATAAGGTGGGTATAATTTGTTTTTTGAGAATAAATGGGAGAAATAAAACATGAACAACTTCAAAGATTTCTGTCCGACCTTCGAAATTGTTCATGTCCCCTATTTTCTTACACTGAAATATTCATAACTATTTTATTCAGAATAAATTTTGTGAGGCTATTTTTCTAAGAAGTCTTTCTAATGGTCTATTTCGAACGTTTTAGATGACTAACTTTACTGTGTGCCAATATGCCCTCCGATGTCGTAACTCCTATTTTGTCTCGTCTCGCCCTGCTTATCTTCGGAGAGGGACATCGTCGTGCAAAGCGCGAGCCGCCGAATCAGGTCCAGTCTGTGGGCTGGACCTGATTACGACATGAAGATGTATGATCTCACTTCGTTTCATTCGGTTCGGCCGACTACCACGATACCTTTTGAGTATAGAGGTTTCCGAACCTGTCCGTAACACGCACCTCACCCTCGCGGATTCCTTCCGACGGTTTGATCCGGAACATGTGGAACGAATTGACGGGCTTGCAGTATTTGCGCGTCGTCTTGTTCGTCACGGTAGCGTAGAGGTCGACATAGTCGGGATCCAACGCATCGTGCGCCTCCATCTGGCCGACCTTCACTCCGTTCTCCCACCATTCGACAGCACCCCATTTGTTATCGTGCGCCCAAATGTTGGCCATCACGTATTCGCCGCCGGTGCGTGCCGGAGGATAGACCTTCATCTGGTAGTTGCGATCTTTGCCACAGCAGAGATAGTACCACGAAACCTCTTCGCCGTCGACATCGACGACGAAATAACCCTGCGGCGTGCCGTCATTGTTGAGCAAACGGTTCAAGCGCAATGCCCCCGTGGACTTGGTGACGGTGATCGAGGTGAGGTTGTCGATATCGTAGTTCCGCTCGGGTTCGCTCGTATAAAGATAAGTATGGTGGTTATGTCCCGCCCATGAATAGACATACTTGAAATCGAGCAGCGCCTTGCTATAAGCCGCAAAGTTCTTGTTGCGGCGCACCATGGTCGTCTTTTTGTTGAACATCTGGGCATGGGCGCAGATCATGATGATCTTGTCCTTGGGCACATATTTCAAATCCTCTATGAGCCAGTGCACGGTCTCGTCATAGAGGCCGTGGCGATACGATTCCTTGGCATCCTTACGGTCGTAGAGTATGTCGTCGATAAAAATGTAATGCACGCGACCGATATTGGCCGAATAACACGTAGGCCCCAGATGCATCTCGTAGTGCATCGTGCCGAGCGAATCTTTCAGCAACGTGGTCTGGTCGTGGTCGTGGTTGCCGATGACATTGAAAGTCACCATGTTCACACGGTCGGTATTGTGCAGATAGACAGGATAGACCGTCAGCTCGTTATAGATCACGTCGCCCAGTTCGATACCGTAACACGGCGTAGCGATACTCTTGCGCGTCTTGATGATGTCGGGAATCACCACATCGCGGTAGGCCTCCGCCGAGTTGTCCCAGAAGAAATCCTTGATCTGCGGGTCGCCCTGCACGATGAGCGTATGGTGATCGGACGACTCCTTGCGCGGTTCGAGTACGAAATCGGCCGTGAAGGTCTCGACGTAGCGGGGGATGCGTTTGAAAGGAATCGGCAGGCTGTGGCGAGCGGGAATTTCATACTCGGCAGGCACCGACAGCATGATGAAATGACGGTTTTCGAGATCGCTCGTCAGCGTATAACGGCCGTCGGAATCGGTCTGCGTGCAGTTCAGTCCGTCGCTGACGACGGCTCCAGCGACAGGGCTTCCGTCGGTCGAGGTAACCCGTCCCGACACGTTGGGGATTTGCGCGTACACGGCACATGCCGCTACGAGCATTGCGAATAATAGGGTGAATCGTTTCATCTATGTATGAATATTATTTCGTTCCGTTCCAATAGTAACAAGGTCTTACTTCGCCGATCTCGGCATTGTTGCGCTCGGTATTGCGTCCGAGTATGAACATCCCGTAGTTTTCGGCCGTCACACGCGGAGCCTCACGCCCCTGCGACGGCGTACCGACGGCGCCGCCGACACCGCAACCGTCCACCCTGTCGGTGTCGTTGCGACTCTCGGCCAATATCGATGCCGTGAAGCCGAAGCGGCCGCAGATCACGCCGCCGTTGCGGCAGTCGGTGATGGCTGTATACCGTTTTGGGGTCTGCGTCGTACCCACGATACCTCCGGCATTGCCGCTTCCTTTGAGGAGCACATCGCCGACATTCACGCAACCGTACATGTCGCCCGCCTCGAACAGACCGCTTATGCCGCCTGCCACCGCAGCCGAGCCGTCAACCGTACCTTCGTTCACGCACTCCTGCACATCACAGAACGACGCCAGCGCCATAATGCCTCCGATGCGGCCCGATTCGCTGTGGACAGCTCCCGTATTGGAACTGAAACGCACGACGGCATTGACGGTTTCGTTGCCGGCGATAAAGCCGCACAGGCCGCCCACATGAATGCCGCGGGCGCTGTTGTAGGTGTTGGCTGCATAGCCGCACGACACGTCGCCTTCGTTACGGCACTCGACCACGGCAACGGCCCACTTGGCATCGCCCTTGGCAAAAGCGTTGCCGATAATCCCGCCCACGGCAGTGCGTACTTTGGGGCTTTCGCCGGCGAACTTCACGGCGGCCTTGTTCAGACACTGCACTGCCACGATCGGACGTGCCGCCTGACCGACGATGCCGCCGACCGATCCGCCGGCAAATCCCGAAGCCGTGACCGCGGCATAGTTGACGCAATCGCCGACAGTCAGCGCGGAGTGCGTCGAACCGGCGATGCCGCCCGCCATCGTGAAGATGTCGCAGCGGGCGATGATCTCGCCGAAGTTGTCACTGCAAACGATGTCTCCCTTGGTCAGACCGCAGATGCCTCCGACCTGCAATCCCTGCGGGACATCGGATTCGGAGATCGATTTGGCTGCCACCGTAACGTTACCTCGATTGGTGCAAAACTTGACCTTGACATACGTGTGACTCCCTGCGATGCCGCCGATATAGTTGTTGGGAAAAGCTCCGCTATAAGTTATCGTACCGTGATTGTCGCAATAGCCGATAAAAGCGCAGGAGAGGGGACGGGTGGGGCTGCCTCCGACCACGCCACCCAGATAAATGCCGGCACTGCGATTGTCGAGATTGCCACCGAAATTACCCGACGACGAAACATTGCCGTAATTGTCGCAATTGATGACAATATATTTATTCATTCCGCAAATTCCTCCCACGTAGTTGGACATCAGTGATTTGCCCGACCGGTGCGAAATCTGGCCGCGGTTGATGCACCCCTCCAGCGTCCCGTGGTTCACGTCAGCGATGAATCCTGCGAAGAACTCCTCCTCGCCGTTGTCCGTACATTTCATCGAACACGAGGCGTCGATCGTAAGGTTCCGTACGACGGCCTTTTCCGAAACGATATGGAAAAGCCCTGCCGTCGTTTTCCAGTTGGAGATCGTGTGGCAGCCGCCGTCAAAAATACCGTCGAAAACAGCTATCGGTACAAAGTCCTTCACCTTGGCCATGTCGATGTCAGCCGTAAGACTTATTACCCCCTCGCGGTCGGCCCATGGGGTAATATCCTCGCCGGCATTGGCCGCGGTTGCGAACGCCACCAATTCCCTGGCCGAAGATATGCCCTCGGCCATAGTCGTCCCGACCGACAGCAACATCGAGACGAACGATAACAGAATGATTCTCTTCATTTGCATTATATAAGTTTAAAAGTTTTGCGATTTACAGGGCCATATCCGACGTTGACGCGGAATCCCAGTCGAGCGAAGCGGAGTAGCGGCGGCCGAAACGGTCGGTAACCTCGACCGTGCAAGAGGTCGCTCCGTCCGACGGCTTGATGCGAAACAGGTGCTTGACATTGGTGTCCGGCTTGAACTCCTCTTTGGCGAGGTTGCCGGGTTTCGAGTTGCTCCGGTCGCAGCACTCCTTGTATGCCTTGTCGTAACTCTCGATACGGGCCATCGGTCGGCCCGCCACGGCATTTGGGCCGTTGTCGGTATAGAGTACGCTGCCCCACAGGGCGTCCCACGCCCAGACGTTGGCATAGACATAGCCGTCGCCGTAGTCGGACGGAGAGTAGACGCGCATCTGGTAATCGTCGCCCAGTCCGTTGGATACGCCCAACTGGTTGCCGCACGGATGGTAATGCCATTCGATCTTTTCACCGTCGACATCGACGACATAGTACCCGCGCGGCGTCCCGTCGGAGCAGACCCACTCGTTGAGCCATAAGGCTCCCGTAGCACGCGCAACGATATGCCCTTCGATATTGCTCAGCCGGTTTTCGCCGCTTTTGGAGTAGACCTTGTTGAAGTTGATATGCGAATGTCCTGCCCACGAATGCACGTATTTGTACTCCGAAAGCTTCTGCGCATAGAGCCGGCCGTTCTTGTCCACGTCGACGGGATCTTTCCCGGGCTTGCCGAACATCGAAGAGTGCGAGCAGATCGTTATCATCTTCTCCTTCGGGACGTATTTCAGATCGTTGCACAACCATGTATAGACCTCGTCCGAAAGACCGTCGCTGTATCCTCCCGCGCCGTCGCCCTTCATGACGATGTTGTCCAGACAGATGAAATGGAGCCTGCCCAGATCGAACGAATAGTTCGTGGGACCAATATTCTCCTCGTAGGGACGTATGGCCTCGCCGTCCGTCGGCGCTTTGGTATCATGGTCGTGATTGCCGATGACGCCGAACATCGGGAACGAGAGCGTCTTGACCCCCGATCGATAGATCTCCCACATGTTTGCATCCTCGTGGATCAGATCGCCCAATCCGATGCCATAGACCGGACGGTCGGTCATCGTCGCACACAACTTGTTCATATCGCGGCACATGTCCTCGAACATGTCGATGGAGTGATAGGCGAACTTGTCATAACCTCTGTCGCGGGCGCGTATCTGCGGGTCGCCTACCATGAAGACCGTAAAGCGGTCGCTATTGCCGCGCCGGCTGCGCAGTCGGAATTCGGTGCTGAACGAGGTCGAACCCTCTGGAATGCGGTCGAAGAACTGCGGCAGCCCCTCCTTGGATTCGATTTCGTAACCCGACGGAACGGTAACCGTCACGAAACGCCGTTTCGACAGGTCGCTGCTGAGCCAAAAATGACCGTTGCGGTCGGTCTGGGTCGTTTGCAGGCCGTCGCTTACGACAATTCCTTCGAGCGGGGTTCCGTAATCGTCGAAGACGGTTCCCTTGACGTTACAGCCCTCCTTGTCGGGGATGCTGAACGGATCTTTCGAACCCAGTTCGTTATTACCGTCGGTACATGCCGCAAGCAGCAGCAGGGCAACGAGCGTATGGAAGAATCGTTTCATCTCACAATCGTTTCATTGTGGGGCAGGGAGGCATCACCCTCGCCTGCCCCTGTGCCTAACGGCGTGAAGTCCCTACTCCTCGCCGTTCCAGTAATAGCAGCCGCCGACCGTTGCGGTCTTCCCGCTGCCGATAATGCCCTTCGCATAGCTATCGGCGTCGAGCGTCAGGATCAACTCTTGCGGTTTCTCGCTGGCACCCAGATAGAACGATCCTCCGACGCCGCAGTTCGTAACGGTAGTCGTTCCGGCGTCTATGCCCACGATCATACCCATACCGAAGAGGTTGTCAGGCGTGACAGATGCATCCTCCGTACCTAAAACCGTACTGTTTCGAATAAGCGTGGCGTAGGCCTTGCAATCCGAAACGGACGACACACCCACAACGTATGCCGCAATGCCGCTGACCCCGATCAACGAGGGGCTCGACGCATTGTGGCCATAGATATTCTTGGCTTTGACCGTACAGCCCGCAATCGTCGAGTTCGCCAGCGTTCCGGCGATACCGCCTGCGAAGTGGGGGCCGCTTCCCTCGATTCCGCCCGTGAAACCGCAGTCGGAGATATCCGAGAAACGGGCATAGCCCACGATGCCCGCAGCCCCCGAGCGCTTGCTTTCGACCATGCCCGAGCACGAGCAGCCCGTAATCGCGATGCGGTTGGCCTCATCGGCGCCCAATGCACAGCCCACGATGCCACCGCCGTTGGCAGCCGACAACGGATCGTCCCACGTATTGTTGTACTGATAGTGGCGCACGTCGGCCGTCACATGACACTTCTCGATAAGGGCCGCAGTCCCTTTGACAGCACCGACGATACCGCCCGTTGCCGTGAAGATCCCGTTCTCCTTGGCATTGGCATTGTTCACGTTGATATAGGCCGCACCCTCGCAGTTCCGCACCTCGACGGGGTGTTCCGTATAGCCGAGAATCCCGCCCGTGAACGACGGCAGAACTTTGAATGCGTTATCGGTGGTTGCGAAGCCTATTTCGGCGCGATTGGCGCAATCCTCATAGATGTGGGGTCCGTCGTCGGTCGGCCGGTAGTTGATTCCGACAATCCCTCCCACGAAAATCTTGCACATGCCTTTGGTCAGCAGTTGGTTGTTATTCAATCTCAGGCTGCCTTCATTGACACACGACGAAGCGCCGCACTCCACCGAACCGGCGATGCCGCCGACGGCGTAGTAACTGAACTTCGATTGCAGATCGACCGTCATATCGCCGGCATTGGTCAGATTCGAGAGTACGGTTCCGGGATAGGCGAACCCGACGATACCGCCAAGACGCAAATACGCCCCTTCGATGCTTTCGATACCGCTGACCGTGACGCCGCCGCGATTGGTCGTCGCCGCATCGGCAACCGTCTGTGCCTTGCCGAACGAACCGTAAACGCCGCCGACCGTGGCGAGCGTAACCGCACCGCCGATGCGGACCTCTCCTTCGTTCGCGTTGCCCGAGAGCGACTCGGCAGCATTTCGTACGAATCCGCAAATGCCGCCGGCATTGACGGTACGCGGATCGGAAGCCTGATCGATCGTACCCCTGTTCGTGCAGTCGACGATGCTGCCCTCGCACTGGCCGATCACGCCGCCCAGATGCTCCTGATCGACGACAGCGGCATTTTCGGAGTTGAACTTGCGCTCATACTTGGTAGTAACCGTGGCTTCGGTCTCGTTGGTGCAGCCGCTGATGCGCTGGCCGCCGAAAACCGTTCCGGCTACACCGCCGATACGCGTCTCCCAGTAGTACGACGTCGAGCTGACGTCGCCATGGTTGGTACAACCCGAGATCGAACCGCTGTTCTGCCCCGACACGCCGCCGACGAAATTCGAACGGTTGGCCTGGACTTTGTTCACAGCCGTGCTGTTGGAGACGACCGTGCCCTTGTTGATGCAGTCCCTGATTACACAGGTGCCGTTCGATGAACGGCCCACGACGCCGCCGACGCAGAGGGTCTTGACGTCCGAAGAGTTGGTAACCGTACCGTTGTTGGTATTCGAGTGAACTTCGGCGGTATCCCCCGCATCATCGCTGCGATCGAACGTACCGAGAACTCCGCCGGCGCATACGACCTTCCCGGACGCCTGAGCGGCAGCCGACACATCGCCGTTGTTCACGCAGCCGCTGATACGTCCCGTGCGATAGATACGACCTACCAGTCCACCGACATAGATGTCGAAGCCGCTCGTACCCGCATAAGATACTTTGGCATTGTTCACGCAATCCTCGACCACACCGCGCCCCATGCCGACCAATGCACCGAGACTTATTTTGTCGTCGGGCGACAGGGTATTCGCAAACTCGCACGAAGCGTCGATCGTGACATTCTTGATCACCGATTCGCCGAGCGTGAAGTTGAAGAGAGGCCATGCCGATTTGAGGTTCTTGATCGAGAATCCGCGCCCGTCGAACGTGCCGTTGAACGCATTGTTAAGATCCCCGACTCCGATACCTTTCCAGTCCGAAACCTCAGCCATATCGATGTCTCCCGCCAGATAGTACGAACCACCGAGGATGCTGTTGCGGACATTTTCAGCGAGTGCGAGCATGTCGGCGGCACTGCGAATCTCAGTCTCGGCCACCGTTTCGGTCGGAGCGAACGCCACGGCAGGCATCGCCAGCATCTTGCCGGCAGAGACGACCTGCTCCTTGTCACTCCTCATACGCATGAGGTGACCTTCGGGATCGACGATCTCGACCGTGAAACCCGCAGCGAAGGTCTGCGCCGGAACCGCCACGACGAACGCTTCGGCATCGGCATCGAGGGTTATCCCTTCGCCGCACGCGAGTATCACGCTCTGGCGGGACTCCTCGACCTCCGCATCGGGGATCACCAGTGCCGACGCGGTATAATCGATATCGAACTCGCCGCACAGGGGCTCGTGCGAATTGCCGTAGAACCGGATGCGATCTACGGCATCGCAGCCCTCGGTACCCTTCGTCAACCGGATCTTGACGAAACCGCATGCGTTTTTCAGCACGACCGACGGCGTCTGGCCGCGTCCCACCAACACGGCCGCCCCTTCGGCAAACGACGCTCCGTTGCGGTTCTGCACCGCAGGCAGTACGACCTTGCCATCGACATACGCCGAGGCGGGATAGATCACGTCATAGGGAGGATTAACAGTCCCGTTCACAAAGAACGCCGCGGAAGCCGTACCTTCCTCGACATTCGAGAGCGCGTCGCTCTGACGACCGTTGACGGCGATGCAGTCGCCGTTGGACCAGTAGACCTTGTACAGGCCCGTATTTCCGTCTTTGTCACCGAGATGAGTACGTGTACCTTCGAGGGCGGCGGTCAGTTCGGTCGTTCCGCGGGCATTCGTAACATCTTCCGAAATATCGGTGGTGCACGAACCCATCGTCACGGCTGCCAAGCCCAATACCGCAAAAATCTTTTTCATGACACTCAGTTCATTTGTAGTTCGACTTCCGATTACCATTCGCTCTCTATCTCTTCGATCTCCTGCAACTCCTCGGGCGAAAGTTCCCACTCTCCTTCGCTCGCGGCGAATCCAGCCTCGATGGACACCGACCACCATTCGATTTCGGGAGAATGGTATCCCTTCTTGATTTTGTTCATCATATAAAGTTTTGGTTAGTAGAATCTGTTTCTTGCATTTCCAGCATCCGTTTACTCCTGTCCGTTCCAGTAGTAACACCCGCTCGGCGTGACATTGCCGTCGCCGACGATGCAATTGCCGAAATTGTCAGACGTAACCGTCATGATCACATTCTGAACCTTGCCTGCCGACCCCGTATTGAGCGTTCCGCCCACACCGCAGTCACTGATGGTCGAACCTGCCGTCGAAATGCCCGCGATCAGTCCCATACCCACATGCATCTGTTCGTTGGCAGTCGAACCTACATTCTGGATCAAGGTGGCGAAAGCCTTGCACCTCGAAACCGATGACTTGCCGTATAGGTATCCGACGATTCCCGCTGCCGGAAAATGGTTGATGCTGTTGAAGCCCAAACTACTGTGACTGTAAATATCCGGCGATTTCACGATGCAGTCGGTCACCGAGGCATCACTCAGGCAGCCTGCTATACCCGCCGCAAAGTGGGGACCGCTGCCAACCACGCTGCCGGTGAAACGGCAATCCGACACGGCCGCATACTTGGCGAAACCGACGATGCCCGCTGCAGTCGAACGCTTGTTTTCAAGCGCACCCGAGTTCGAGCAGTTCGAAATCTTCACGATGTTCGACTGGCTTTCGCCTACGGCACAGCCGACGATACCGCCGCAGTGGCACATCTTAAACGGATCCATATCGATGTTGCGGTTGTAGGCATAGTTGCGGATATCGACCGAGACGATGCAATCGGCCACCTCAGCTACCGTCTCGACAATGGCGCCGACGATGCCACCTGCTGCCGAAAACAGGCCGTCGTATTTGTTATTGGCGCCCGAGGAGTTCACATAACCGTTGTTTTCACAGCCTTTCACCGCTACGGGCATCTCGGTATAGCCCAGAATGCCTCCCGTGAATGCGGGAAGGATGTTGAAGTCGTTCGATTTGGTGCTGATTCCCACCTCGCCGTCGTTCACGCAGCCCGAGTAGGTGTTGAGGTCGCCGGCTACATTGCGGCCGGCGATACCGCCGAAGCAGATCCTGCTCGACGTGTTTTTGAGCAGGATGCCGTTATTGATCATCAGGGTTCCCGAGTTTTTCGAGTCGGAGATTCCGCACTCGGTCGAACCCGCGATGCCGCCGATGGCGAACGCGGTGAAGTTCGCTACCAGATCGGCTGTGACGGCGCCCGTATTGGTGAGCGACGACAACGGTGATTCGGAATCGATATAGCCGGCGACTCCGCCGAGATTCAGGGTAGTCGAATTGTCGGCAGCCGTCTCGACATTAAGAACCGTAATAGGGCCGCTGTTCGAACTGTTCTTGTCGGAGTCGCTCTGCACGGCACCGAACCGACCGTAAAGACCGCCGACCGATGCGTATCTCACACCCTTGACGGCCGACGTGGCGTCGCCCTGCAAATCGAGTTTAGCGACATTGACATTGTTTTCGGCCTCGCCCTCGGCAAAATCGCCCGCGATACCGCCCATATAGAGATATTGCTGGTTCGACGACGAAATCATCGAGCCGCGATTGGTACAACTCTTGATACTGCCCGACGCCTGATAACCGACCACACCGCCGGTATACTCATTGTAAACGGCATCACCGCTACGATAGAGCGTAGTGGACACGGGCTGTGCATTCACGCAGTCCGATACCGCCGCCGTAGAGTATCCTGCTACGCCGCCGCAATAGACCGTACGCGAAGCGTCGGTGCTGACGATCAACATTTTTTCACCAGTCGAACAGCCGCTCACCACTCCCGCAGCTTCGCCTGCGATGCCGCCGATGCGCAATGCCGACGAGACCTCCGAAATACGGGCATAAACGTTCATGCTGCCATTGTTCGAGCATGAAACGATCGACGAACTCTCGCCGTGACTCTTGCCCGCAATGCCACCGGTATTGAGGCTCGCATTCGAGACGACGCTCTCGGCCACAGTGAACGAAGCCTTGTTCTTGCAGTTGCGCACGGTGCCGTTGTCGCACAGGCCGACAATGCCACCGAAACCCGTTTCGGCCGAGGCGTCCAGATTTTCGACCGCTACGGCAGCCCGGTTCTCGCAGTTTTCGATCACGCCGTACGATACGCCGGCGATCACACCGAACCAGCTTTCGGAAGTTACGCTGCCCGAGAAGGACATCGAACAATCCTCGTCGACGATGATGTCCTGAACCGTGGCGCCGGCACCTACATGTCCGAAGAGCGACGCATCGCCTTTCCACGCCTTGACAAGCCAGCCGTTACCGCGGAACACACCATCGAACGGACGCGCGGCGGTGCCGATCGGCGTCCAGGTCTCGACTTCGCTCATATTGATGTCCGAGAGCACGTTCACGAGCACGCCGCCTTCGTTTTCAGTGGTCCAGTAGGAGATATCTTCGCCGGCGTTCCATGCCTCGGCGAACATCTTGAATCCGGGTCCCGTAACGATGCCGCCTGCGGGCACGAAGTCCTGCGTGATGGCTGGCAACGCGATGGACCGGCCGCTGTCCTTGACCGTGAACTCGACAACGCATTCGCGTCCGGCCTTCGTGTCACTGAGGTTTTTGCCTATCCAGAATTCGAAAACCGAGTTGAGGCCATCCTCTGCCGGCGTTTCGGTACACTGAACCCAGTAGGGAACCTCGACCTTCTCGATGATACCGAACGGAGCCGTGACCTCGAACGAGACATTGCCCTCGGCTGCCACGGCGATCTTGCCGTCGTCAGTCATGTTCACTTCGCTGCCAAATTGGAAAACAGTGAACTCGCCGTTATAGCCTTCCGTCGGAATCAGCTGCACGGCTCCGTAACGCGACTGCTCGCCGGGATTGGCGTCGATGCTGACGTGCATGACGGTCGTAGTCTGGCCGAACTCGTCGACTGTCGGGGTACCGACCTTCTCGGCCTCGATCCAGTCGGGGGCTTCGATCGTCCACTCCGAAGTGGTACGCACCTCGACGTCGTATGAAAGCGCCTCATTGGACCCCAGAATCTTATAGACATCGCTCATGACGAAGACATTGCCCGCCTGATCGATCTCGACCTTCCTGGTGTAGCGCCCCGCTGTGACGGTCAGCACGGCATTGCGCTTGTCGAACGAGTCATTGGATTCCACCACGAGTTCGACTTCGTCGCTGCCCGTATGGATCAGGTCGGAATCGACCTTGCACCACTCGCTGTCGGACGAAACCTGCCAGTGGATCGTCTGCACATTGAGATTAACCGTCAATTTCACCGTCTGACTCGCGCTGGTAATGCCGCGTGTTATGTCCCACGCGGGTACGATCTCTATATCGAGCGATGAAGGGCCGTTCTCGATGTTGTCCGTCGAACATGACATGACCGCCAACACTACTGCTGTCAATATCAAAATATATTTTTTCATAGCTGCAATCGATTATTCTTTCTTTCTCTTCTGGTTGTGGTCAGCCCACCAAACCTCGGTTTTCATGTTGTTCACCCCGCCCAGCCAGCCGTTGACGGCCTCGTCGTAGTTGACGGGATTGCGGAACTCTTCGTCGGCAGGATAGAGCAGGCGAGTCGGCAGCACGCCGTCGTTGCCCGCAAGCGACTTGACCGGCATCTCGGGATATCCCGTACGGCGGTAGTCGCACCATGCCTCGATACCGACCAGAACGGTCGATATCCATTTCTGGGTCATGATACGTTCGAGTGCGGCATCGTCCCTGAGTCCGTCGAGCGATACCAAAGGATTCGAAAGGAACGACGATACGATCGACTCGGAGGCATCGGGATTCCATTCGTAGATCGACTCGGCGACGGCTCGGTCGTAGTAGCTCTTGGCCGTTCCCGATATCCACTTGCGATGCGCCGCCTCCGCCCAGATGAACCATATTTCCGAGAAGCACATGATCGAGAAGTGGTCGCGATTCTGGATCAGGCCGCGGTTGTAGTGGGCCACGATATCCACATAGGGGACCAGTTCCTGATAGGTAACCTGCGTGGGCGCACCCACGCGTTTGTTGTCGAAATAGAAGCTCAGACGCGGGTCGGACAAGATCACGTTTTCATCGGAGTCGAGCACGTACATCTCGTTCATCAGCCGTTCGCAGATCATATTGCTGTTCCAGCTGCCGGCACGCCACGAGAAGAACGGCGTCTGCTGGGCGGCCACCGCATCGTTGAAAGGCACATCGGCAGCGTCTTCGCGGCTCTCGAAAACAGGATAGTCCGCCGGATAGGAGAAAATCTGGTTGAGTTTCGACACGGCGAAGAGGCTCTCGGTCTCGACATCGACCTCGTCTTTGAGCGCCGCACGCATCAACAGACGCAGATAGATCGAGTTACCCAGCTTGCGCCATTTCTTGATGTCTCCCTTGTACATGTAGTCCTCCGAAGCGTCGAAGTTCTCCTTCGACTGCGCCAGCAGCGTATTGGCCTCCTCGAGTAGCCGGAACATATCGCGGTAGATCTCCTTTTGGCTGTCGTAGCGGGGCGTGAATTCCGTACCGCCCGAAGTATATCCCTGCAACGCCTCGAAATAGGGCACATCGCCGTAGGCGTCGGTCAGAGTGGACATGGCGATGACCTTGATAATGGAAGCGACGGCCAGCGCCGCATCGTTCTTGTCCTTCTTGGCTTGCTCGAGCATTGCCTGCGCATTACCGCCGACCGAATAGAAATCGTTCCAATAGCCCGCCGCAACGCTGTTTTGAATGCGATAGTTACTGATTTTGTCAGCATTCTGCTGGTGGCCGACCGTATACTGCATGAGTTGCGAGGTCAGTGTGAACGACCGGTTGATCATGCGGTACTCGTAGTTAAAGACGGTCGGCTGCACGAACGTAGTGGCCGTCGTATTCTGCACGGCGTTTCGGTTTATGTTCATCTCTTCGAAACGCGAACACGAGGTTGTGACGGTCACCGATGCAACCAGTGCGGCTATCGAATATTTTATCTGTTTTGTTCTCATAATCATCACGCTGCTCTGTTAGAAAGTTATCCTTACGTTGCCGCCGAACGTCGCTGTTCCGGGCATCTGCAACATCTCGAATCCGGGAACTACCGACGCACCGCGCATGAAGGCGCCCTCGGGATCCCACCCCGGGAACTTCGACCAACAATAGAGGTTACGGCCGTAGACGGAGAGCGACAGTCCCTTGATGAACTTGCTCCTTGCCAACAGCTGGCGCGGAAACTCGTATGCGATGCGAATCTCGCGCAGTTTGAGGAATTCGGTGCTGACAAAGTTCTGCTCGCAGTTCTGGAAAGCATATGCCAGACCGTAGTACTCGACGATGTCGGCTGTCTTGTGGGTATTGCGAATGAAGTTGCCGTCGGGCAACTGGTTCACTCCGTCGAGAACCAGTCCGTCGTAACGTCCGGCGAGCGTAAAGCTGCCTTTGCCCCGTGTACCGAGAACGGCGTTGGTATAAGAGTAGACGTTTCCGCCGTGCTGGCCGTCGAAAGCAACCGACACGGTCAATCCCTTCCACTTGACACTCGTGCCGAAACCGCCCTTCCAGTCGGGCGTACACTCGCCGATGTACTGCAATTCATCGCTGTACTGGGGATAACCGTTCTCATCGACGATGATCTGTCCCGATACGTTCGTGATGCTGCCGTCCTTCTCGACGATGTACGCTCCTTCGGGAGCGCGTTTGTACCCCAGTCCGTACATCGCCGAGAGCGAACCGCCCTTGTAGGCGGTCATGTAAGCGTGCGACGAGTAGGAAGCCACGATCCACGAATCGACGCCTTCGCCCAGATCGACTACCTCGTTGCGGTTCTTCGACCAGTTGACATACGCCTTCCACTGCACGTCGCGCGTCTTGACGAGCGTGCCGTTGATCTGAAGCTCCCAGCCGTAGTTACGAATGGTTCCGGCATTGGCGAAACGCTTGGTCACACCCGAAGCCGAGCTGACCGGCATGTTCACGATGAGGTCTTTCGAGGTGTTGTTGTAATACGCCAGATCGACACCCAATCGGTTGCGGAACATGCGCAGGTCGAGACCCACCTCCCACGACGATACGATCTCGGGACGGAGGTTGGCATTGTTCATCGTGCCCGGTATCTGGTAATTGCCGGCGAAATCCGACGACGAAAGATAGTCGGTCGTACGGTAGGGTTGGGTGTCGTGTCCCACTTGTGCGAAGCTGCCGCGCAGTTTCACCAAATTGACGACGTTGCGCGCCGCACCGAAGTCGATGAGTTCGTTGAGCAGTACGCTCGCCGATACCGACGGATAGAAGTAGGAATTGTTGTTCACGGGCAGCGTACTCGACCAGTCGTTACGACCCGTAATGTCCAGGAACACGGCATCGCGCCACGAGATTTGAATCAGACCGTAGAGGCTGTTGGTCTGGCGTTCGTAGTCATAGTTGTTCGGCTTGACGCGCTCTACGGAGTTTGCCAGCGAGTAAACGCCGGGTTGTTTGAGCTGCTCGGCCGTTTGGGTCGTTTCGCGGAACATGCGGTTGATGATGCTGCCGCCGAAATTGAGCTTCATGTCGAATCCGGCGCCCAACTTGCGGCCGTACTTGAGCAGAAAGTCCGTGCTCAATTGCAACGAACTGACATTTCCCTCACGATACATGCCGTAACGCTGCGAATAGGAGCTTTTGGGCTGGCGCATGGTGCGGTGGTCGCGCGAAAAATCGATACCGCCGCGCAGCATCAGGTCGAGACCTTTGTAGAGATGCAGGTCGAGCGACGTGTTTCCGAAGATGCGGTCGCGGTCGAGCGTATTGAGGCATTCGTAGGCCACGAAATAGGGATTGTTCTTGGCGCCCGTCAGGTTGGCATTCTGTTGCACGCCCGGATCGATCCAGTAATTGCGTGCCCAGTCCATGTTGATGTTGGGCGCCATGCACCACAGCGAGTACATGACCGACGCTTGGCCGTAACCCATTTGCGGCAGGTTGTCGCAATCGCGGCGATAGTAAGTGATCGACGTATTCATCGACAGCCAATTGTTGACCTTGTTATGCGAATTGAGCTTTATCGATTGTCGCATGGCGGGTGAGTTGGGTGTAATCGACTCGCTGCGCGTGTCGGATATCGAGAGCCGCATCGAGTTATTGCGGTTGAGCTTGGCCGACAGCGACAGCGAGTTGGTCGTTGTCCAACCCGTTTTGAAATAGTCCTTGAACCAGTTGCCGTAGCTGACGAACGGCGTCTTGACGCGCAGACCGTTCTGATCGAGGCCGATACCGCGCTTCTCATCGTAGAACTGGTAGTAAGGCGTACCGTCCATCTTGGGGCCCCACGATGTAGCGTCGGTGGTCGTAACCTCGTTGCCGTCGACCGGCTCGCCGTAATGGAACGTATCGTGTCCTTTGGTACCGCCCTGGCCATAGACGTACTGCAAATCAGGCGACGTATTGACGACCTCGGCGACGAAATCCGACGAGAAGGTCACGCTGACGTTGCCGTCCTCCTTGTCGCCCGACTTGGTGGTGATGACTATAGCACCGTTGGCGGCCTCCGAACCGTAGAGAGCCGTGGCCGCAGGGCCCTTCAACACCGTGATGTTGTCAATATCGTCGGGGTTGATGTCGCCCGTACCGTTGCCGTAGTCGATGGCATACGCCGACTCGCCCATGCCCGACGAGGTGTTGAACATCGGCACGCCGTCGATGACGAACAGCGCTCCGTTGTTGCTCAGGTCGAGCGATGACTCGCCGCGAAGCGTGACGCGCATCGAACCGCCCGCGCCGGCACCTGTCTGCTGCAATGTCAGTCCGGCAACCTGTCCCGTCAAACCCGAGAGCCAGTTGGTGGATGTCGCGGATGATGCGAGGACGTCACCGTCGACCTTGGAGGCGGCGTAGCCGAGCGATTTCTCGTCGCGTTTGAGGCCCAAAGCCGTGACGACGACCCCGTCGATGGCCTGCGCCTCGTCCACGAGTGTGATGTCGATGGTCGATTTGCTGCCCACGAAGACCTCCTGCGTCTTATAGCCGAGAAAGCTGAACGACAGCTCGTCGTTGGGACGCGCCTTGAGTGCATAGGAGCCGTCGGTACCCGTCACCGTGCCCGTGAGCATGCCCTTGACGATAACACCCACACCGGACATCGGTTTGCCAGCCTCGTCGCGGACGATACCCGTTACGGTTACCGTCTTGTCCGACGATGCGGAGGGTTGCGAACGCTGTGCGGAGGGTGCCGGAGCAGCCGTACCGGACCCGGACTTCGTCGCCGAAGGTTTTGGCGGGAGTTGCGGTTTCGACAGGGCGTCGAAGGCGAAAGCCGTGTCGGCCGTCGCCAAAGCCAACGTTGCCAACACGCCGGCTGTAAAGCGACGGAATGAGGAGCAGCGTTTTCGTAAAGTCGAGTGCAGAGCCTGACTTACTCGGACTAAGCCAAGGCGAGAAAACGACCGCCCAAAAATCGAATGATTTTTCGACTTGTCTAAATTTGCCATTCAATCAATTATTTCGGTTAATATTTTAAGTTGGAAATTTTCAGATATGCGAGCGCTTCGACACGCATAGCGCGAGGATGAACGAAAGGGCCGAGGCTGCGATCCAGAAGAGGGCTGCGGCCTCGAAATCGTAGCGAGCGACGCCGTCGACGACCGTTTTTCCCTCGTTGATGAGCCACCCGCTCACGATGTCCTGCAACCCTGCGCCGATGTAGCTGGCCATGCCGACGATGCCCAGGGCCGCGCCGGTTGCCTCGCGGGGTACGATGTCGATGGCCATCAAACCTCCGAGGAAGCAGATCAGCACGCCGATGGCCATACCGAAGAGCACCATGCTCAGCATGTTGACGAGTATGCCGTCGCCCGAATAGAGGAACAGACACAGCGCGACGGTATTCAGCACCGAAACCGAAGGCCAGCACATTGCGGCGTCCGTGAAATAGTGTATCGGACAACCAGCCCGACAAGACCGTCCCGACGATGCCCAGCAGCGCGTTGACCGAAATGACCTGTGTGGCCAGAGCCAGCGAGTAGCCCTTGACCTCCTGCAAGAACAGCACGCCCCAACCGTTGACGGCATAGCGCGAGACATACATGAAGGCGCTCGACAGGGCCAGCACCCAGACGAAGGGATTGCGGATAACCGAACGCTGCAAGTCGGAGGTCGAACCGTGGTCATGGCTCTGTCCGGGCGACTCCTCGCCGGTCAGCACCTCGATCGGAGGCAATCCTTTGGATTCAGGGGTGTCGTGAAGCAGGAAGACGATCACCGCTACGCCCAACACGCCCGCCACCGACGAGCCGACGAAGCCCCATTGCCAGCCGAAGATGCCGACGACGGCCCCGACGAAGAGGAACGACAGGAATTCGCCGAGGTTGTGGCTGGCGCTGAAAAAAACCGTAGTAAGTGCCGCGTTTGCTCAGGGGATACCACCTCGACAGCGCGATGATCGCAGGCGGTGCGCCCATCGATTGCGCCCATCCGTTGACGCCCCACATCACGGCGAAGGCGACGAACAGCGTCATGTTGCCCGCCAAGCCCGCGCCGCCCGCGAATCCCAGCACCCCGACCAGCAGGTTGGCGACGGCCGAGACGCACAGTCCGGCCGCCATGAAGCGCTTGATGTTGCTGTGGTCGGAGAGAAATCCGTTGACGAATTTGCCGATGGCATAGGCGAACAGCAGCGCCGAACCGATGATACCCAGCTGCGTGGCGTCGAGCGCCCCGCTTTCGAGAATCGGTTTCTTGACCACGTTGAGACTCGTGCGGCAGACGTAATAGAGACTGTAACCGACCGTACCGGCGATGAAACTCTGGAAGCGGAGTTTCCGATACAGTTTCATGCGCGCCGCGTCGTCTCCCGCGAAGGGTGCCGACGGCGCGCTTTTTCGAAAGAAAGAGAGAGGGTTCATTCGGTTGTTTACACTAGGTGTTTCGGAATTCAAAATTATCCCATAAAACGACATAAATAACGGTATCGTTCGGGAAAGTAGTCGTGCAGGAGACTTAATCTGTTCAAAATAAGCGATATGATATTCTGTTCCGTCCGTAAAATAGTAGATGGAATTCCGATTTGTCGTGCGATACGCTCGCGACTTTTTGTCCGAACTCCGGTCGGTCCCTTGTTTGGCAAGCCTGCGGAAACGAAGGCGGGAATCTACTTTATTCGAAGCCGGCCGAAAGAGGAATCCGCTGCCTTCTAATATTTTGCAACGTAACAAGAACTCTATTTTTCTCTTGAGATTGAATTCGAAGCGCTTTATGGAATAAATTTGCAAACTGATAAATTGATAAACCCCGCTATCCCTGATCGTTCCATCCGGCATGATTTCGAAAAAGAACCGGACTTCGACCCAAATCTCACCCGCAATGAAAAAGTTACTTGCATCCTTATTCTTTGTCTTCACGACGTTGTTCACGTATGGACAGCAGTTTCATGTGGCATCCTATAATGTCCGGTATGCGAACCCGGCCGATGAACAACGAGGCAATGGGTGGAGCCAGCGATGTCCGGTCATCTGCAATCAGATCGCCTACGAGTCGTTCGACCTGGTCGGCATGCAGGAGGTTCTTAAATCCCAGTTCGACGACTTGTCGAACCGTTTGTCTCGTGACTACGGTTGTATCGGAGTCGGCCGCAACGACGGCAAAACGTCCGGCGAGTACGCTCCGATATTCTATAAAAAAGATCGCTTCATCTTGCTGGATTCCGGCTGTTTCTGGTTGTCGGAAACTCCCGATAAGCCGAGCGTGGGATGGGATGCGAAATATCCGCGTATTTGCAGTTGGGCACAATTGCAGGACCGAAACACCGGAAATACCCTGTACTTCCTGAATACGCATTTCGATCACGTCGGAAAGCAGGCTCGGAAGGAGAGCGCCTGCATGATCGTGAAGTGGATCCGCAGGCATTCGGACTGCGGAGAGACGATTCTGGTCGGAGACTTCAATGTGGATCAACGCAGCGAAAGCTACCGGGAACTCGTAAAGACTGGATTCCTGACGGACTCTTTCGAAGCGGCACCCATTCGCATGGCTGCCACCGGAACGGTCAACGGATTCGACCCGCAGAGATGGACCGGCCAGCGTATCGACCACGTTCTGGTCACTCGAGGCATCGAAGTCCTCCGCTACGGTTTGCTAACGAACCCCTATTGGTCGGTGGACTGCGCGGGAAATCGGGAAGCCCGCCTGCCGTCGGACCACTATCCCGTCAGCGTATACCTAACGATTCCGTAACTCACATCCGGTTTCCACGAGAAATTCACGGCAGATGTTCCGATCGACAATCCCCTATGAACTTTTAACGATATCATGAAAATATGAAAAATGCCATTACAACTCTTTTGACACTCCTCGTGCTGGTTTCGTGCAGGCCTCATCGTACCGGCTCGGGGATGATGTTCGAAACAGATTGTCCAAAAGTAAACGAAGCGTGGGAATTGGCCGTGAAGACGGTCCGTTACAATATTCGCGACAGCATTCTGGCGGCAGGTGCCGACTATGGCGGAGAGTGGACCCGCGATGTGGCCATCAATACATGGAACGGGACGGATCTGTTCATCCCCGAGGTGATGGAACGCTCCCTGTGGCATGTAACCGACGGGCGACGAACCGTCGGACATCAATATTGGGATAAGATCATTTGGGTGCAGGGAGCCTATTATCACTATCTGCTTACCCGCGATACGAATTTCCTGAAAGAAGCCTATATCTGCTCGCGCAATACGATGAAACAGCTCGAGACGGTGGCTTACGATCCGAGCTACGGCCTGTTCACGGGACCCTCGGTGTTCAACGACGGCATATCGGCATTCGAAGAACCCATTTACGATGCATCCAAACCGGACCTTTCGGGCGTCATGCGGCATAATACGCAGAATATAAAGTGTCTGAGCACGAACTGTGTTTATTATATGGCGTATCGGGCTTTGAACGAGATGCACCGGATATTAGGAGAAACCGAGCATGTCGAGTATGCAGGCAAAGCTGAAACATTGAAGGAAAATATCCGCCGAAATTTCTTCAGTCCGCGGGGAAAACTCTATTATGCTATCGACGAGCAAGGCGGAGTTCATAAGCATCAGGAGGCATTGGGAAATGCCTTTGCCATTCTCTCCGGTATCGTAACCCCTCTGGAAGGACACTTGACGCTGATTCGAAACGAAACGACCGAGTACGGAGTCTCTTCGATCACGCCGACATTCAAGCGATTTTCCAAAGAGCGTCCCGGACGGCACAACCGTTTGATCTGGCCCTTCGTCAATGCCTTTTATGCAGAAGCCGCCTTGGTGACCGGTGACTGGGATATTTTCGAACACGAATTCAGGGCGATGGCGGCCTTGGCGTTGGATGAAGATAAGGGAAATTACAATTTCTATGAGATATTCGATCCCGAAACAGGGAAACCGGAAGGTGGAAATCAGGCCGGCCGCGCCGTATGGCACTCCCGCCGCCACCAGACTTGGTCGGCGACAGGATACATGACTATGGTCTGTCAGGGTATCTGCGGCCTTCGTCCAAATCCGGACGGCATAGAGATACGGCCCTATCTGCCGAGAGGAATCAATCGGCTGTCTATCAAAGGACTAAAATTCGGGAAGATGACACTCGACATCGACTTGCAGGGACAAGGTTACCGAATCGTCGATTTCCGGGTCGACGGCCGGAAATCCGCGAATCATTTCATCGCGGCGGACGAGACAGGACGGCGACACATCGAGATCCGGTTGGATCGGCCTCGATTCCCGTGATCGCGCCAACCCTACACGCGTCTGCCCGAAAGCGGTACGGAGAATCCTCCGCACCGCTTTTTCTTTGCCCGAAGGTAAAGAACGCTCATACGGCCGTTCGATTCTGAAATATCCCGCAGCATTCCCTTTTCCCGTTCGGATCACTTGCTCGTGCCGACACGTTCTCCGCCGATCTTTCGCACCCGGATTTCGAAATCATCGCGTGAGACGAGTGCGCAATTGCGCACTTTTGTGCGATAATTATATACGGTAGAGATCGAGCAGCGCAGGAACGAAGCGATCTTGGCACTATCGGTAATACCCAGCCGCAGTAACGCGTAAATGCGAAGTTCCCTGTTCAAAAGATGCCCGGATTTGGGAACGATCTGTTCATCTTTTTTCAACAGGGCATTGAAATCGGAGACGAAATTGGGATACATCCCCAAAAATATGTTGTCGAAATGGGTATACAGTTCGTCTATTTCATGTTCGATCAACCGGTTCGATTTCAATTGCTTGAAAAGTTCCTCCATTTGCCGGTTTACAGCCAGCCTGTTCAACGATTTACGGTAGGTTTCGAATTTGTCGATGTAGTTCGAATGCAGGTCGAAGAATTGAGTGATATACTGTTCCTTGACCATATTCGATTCGGTAAGCAGACTATTCGTTTCGATGATTTCCCGGTTTTGCTCCGTCAGTCGGACATTGCTCTCGGAGAGTCGCTCCTTGATCTTGGATATATTTTTCATCTGTTTGAGGATCTGAGCGATAAGCAAAATAAGAGATAGGGACAACAAACTGATGAGTAGTAGCGACCACTGAAGGTTGTGTTTTGCAGCGGCCTCTTTATCGCGAAATGCGGCGTTGACCATCGTATAAAACTCCGCCATTTGCGTGGTACGAACCTGCGCACCGCCGAATACGGCATCCTCGATGGCAGACTGGGCATATTTGAAAGCCCGTTTCTCATCGCCTGCGTCGAAATAGATAAGTGCTAGATTTTGAAGGGCGGAGGTCTCCTTGATAGCGCACCGGATGTCCGTTATGGCAGAAATCGTGTAGTATTTCTTGGCCAGATCGAGTCGGTTCATCCGTTGGTAGAGTTTGGCCAGCTGATGATTCGAACTGGCATAATCGGGAGTGTCTCTCGGCGTTTGAGCGAGAAGGTCCGCAAGTATCCTTTCGGCAAGAGCGTAGTTCGATGGATCGCCGCTGTTCATAAGCTGTGTCACGCGATTCGAACGATACGTTCTGGATCGGGGAGCAGCTGTTTTCATTAGCGAATCGCGCAGCGCCGTCTTGATATCATGGTATTTGTTCGAGCTGGCCAGACCGTAATGGTCGTAAAATTGGATGCAGACTTCGTAATACCTGCTGAGCATCTCTTCGGGGAGCTGCGAAGGATCGATCGATTTCAGAACCGCCTGGGAATCGATATACCGGCCGGAGAAAGAGTATAACGGCGCCAGTTGCAGCAGCGATTGATATATTTTTCGAGAGGATTTGAGTTCGCGAGCGATTTCGAGATTCCGCTCGACGTAGCGCATCGCCGAATCGAGGATGTATTTTCGGTACTCCTCATAGAGTTTCAGATTTATATCGTACTCATGTTCTGCGGAGAGCGAATCCGCTCGAAGCATCCGTTTTGCCTCTTCGATCGTTCGGTCTTTTTCCCGGATGAATGATACCTTGTTGTCGATAGCATGATCCAGGCAATCGGTCAGTTCGTCCGGCTTTTCACCGTAACAACCTGAAAGTCCGGATAAACATATCAGCAAAACTACGTGAAAGAATCTTGTTTGTGCTGACGACATACCGAGCTTCATATCTTAGGAGTTTATATTTGATGTCATCAGTATTTCATTAAAATCAGGACACTGATGAACTGATTTGACAAATCTACTGCAATATCTGAAAGATGTTTTAGTACCTGGTAGGGGCTCTTCTCAATTATACAAATTCAATATGCTTTGACAAATTTACTAACTTCAATGAGAATAATCGTATCTGATATAAGATTTATGTAGTTTATAAAGACGGTTCCCGACAATCAATCTATTTAAAACTTGATTTAAAGGCTTCATAAATCTCATCAAGTGAATAACCGGGTATGGGAGACCCCCAGAAAGAGTTATTGTGCCCACCTCCTTCACCATCTTCGGAAGGATAAACGATAACCGGAGGGATCATCACACTCGTCGAATCACGGGCCTCCATTCCATCGAGATCGATCAACCGGATCGGATTATTCCCGCAGAAAACATACGGACTATGGTATTGTTGCAAGGGATCCTGCGCAAGCCATCGTCCATTTAGTTTGTTGTAGCAACGTGCGCCGTAGTCCGCGAGACAGTCTCCGATGAATACTTGATCCTCCTTACCGTTGAAGCGGTCTCGGTTGTCCGACACAGGTAGCGAAGCGGTGTCCCAACGCTTACCGAAAGGATAGTAGTCGTTGCGTTCGAGGACGTTGTTTTGGTCTGTCGCCACGACACGCACGCTTTCCAGATGATCGGTCAGGAAATAACGAACCTCGGTTTCATCGTCGACCGTCCCTACGATTCGTCCGCCGCCGAACGGCGTACTCTCGAATACACGGTCGCCTCCGGCATCCGCACGGTATGTAAAAGAACCTCGATACGCAAAACCGCAGTCGTCGGCATTCACCGCAGAGAGTTTCGTACCATCTGCAAGGTACGAATATTTCGCGACAATCGTATCGTTCCGCATGGCTTTTTCTAACAGATTCAGACTGTTGTATGCAAAATCCGTTTGCAGTTCCATGTCGTATGTCAGATTGCCGTTGCGGTCGTGCGCATAACGTGAATGCAAGATAATCCCCGGGTCGACAGGACGTATGATCGCACTCGTGTCGATGGAGATTCCGGCATCCAACGCGGCAGTTCCATTGTCCTCCGTAACCTTCTCCGGCACCACGATAGCCGGCCCTCCGGGATGAACCTCGATTTCATCCCACGCGATTACCTTGTCTTTCTCCATCCGGTCGAGCCGATTGCCGATGTAGGTATACTGACGGTTGCTGGACTGAACACCGTCCGCATAACGGATCAGCGTCAGCAGGTTTCCATTGCGGTCATAGGTAAGGAAACGTTCGACGTTCTGTTTGTTTAACTCACCGTTCACATATTGATCCGTATTCGTCAGCCGTGCCAAGCCGTCGTAGGTAAGTCATACTCGCACCCGACTACGGCCAGCTCGCCGCCATTGAGTTGCAACGCCTCGCTCAAAAGGTGACCCCTGATTGTGAACCCTTATATAAATTAAATGATTAATATCCGACATACTCAAAATAGTTCAAATTGATGTAGAAAAAAATGAATAAGGTAGAATTTTCTTCTACCTTATTCATTTACAACATATTATTCGATCCTAAATATTCCGTAAATTTTACTTTGAATAAATAGTGTTTCAATGCAATTTACACATTTGTACATAAGCATACGTGCCGTAAGTTTTCCTTTTGAAAATCCATCGTCCGTCTGTCTTGAAGACACAATCTACAAGATATGAACGCAATCTTGGTGTAATGTAAGAAGAAGAGGAACCTACCAGACGCACTTCTTCAATATCCATATTATCATTAAAAATGATATGGAATGTGATACTAAAATGAAAATCTTCGTAATTATACATTGGACTATTATAGTAGCAGCTATCTATATAATTAGAAAATCCATCTTTACCTTTGTCAAAACACACCGCAGACTGAAGATTAGACCGTGCAATAGTATCCCCTTTAAGTGTTATATAACCAAGAGAGTCCGTCCATATTGGCAACCCATCCATATCATACAAAGGCTTATTATCTTTATAGCTATAAAGATTTTTGTATTCCTGAGATATAGCGTTATGTAAGATAAATAAAATAATAATAGGAAATACCCATTTTGACATTTTAGAAATCATATCCCAATCGTATTTTCATGGCATTTGTCCGTTTATTAATAAATGTATTTGCACTCGGACTACCATGTCCATGAGGAAGCCCTTGCATATAAAGTAATACGTGCCCAAACTCATCCGCGAGTCCCACACTTTGATGATTTATATTGCCTTTTGCATTAATCACAATTTGAACATTCTTATTTGTAGACCGCCTTCCAGATAAAGATGCTGCTCCCGGGAACTTAGTTTGACCTAAATTACCAACAATGGATCTACCTATCGGTTCTCCATTTTCGAGAAGATAACGTTCATATTCGGGAATATCACTTGTAAAAGAATCATATGGAGCCTCTTCGAAAGTATTTGTATGAATTACACCGTTTTGATCCAAATAAGTATAGTGGCTTGCAGTACTCAATTCAACCATTGTCGAATTTTGAGCAATATTAAACAAATCTTGTAAGAAAAAATCATCCGAATTTGTTGCAACATCTGCAAATGAAGTCGGATCAAGTACTCCATTATTCATCCTAAAAGTCACAGTTTGTCCCTGAGCTAATCCATTATAGATACTTATTATAGACGCCATATCTATAATCATCAAACTATCTCCTTTTATGTCAATATAATTTACTGGATTTCCTGCACAATAATTGTATTGTCCAATAGAGTAATATTTTTCGGCGAACCGATCCTGTGTCAACCATCGTCCTCGTTCGTAATCGTACATTCGAGCCCCGTAGTCCGAGAACGGCAGGCCGGCGAACGATTGATCCTCCTTTCCATTGAAGCGGTCTCGGTTATCCGAGACAGGCATCGAAGGCGTTACCCAGCGTTTTCCGAAAGGATAGTAGTCGTTGCGTTCGAGAACCTCGCACCCCGAATTTACGACCGCGCGCACACTGCCCAGATGATCCGTCAGGAAATAGCGAACCTCGGTTTCATCGTCGACCGTTCCCACGATCCGCCCGCCGCCGAACGGCGTACTCTCGAATACTCGATCCGGTTGGGAACTTTCATCCGTACGATATGTAAAAGAACCTCGATACGAGAAACCGCAGTCGTCGCTGAAAGTTTCGTACCGTCTGCAAGATACGAATATTTCGCGACAATCGTATCGTTCCGCACCGCTTTTTCTAACAGATTCAGACTGTTGTATGCAAAATCCGTTTGCAACTCCATGTCGTAGGTCAGATTCCCGTTGCAGTCGTAGGAGAGGAAACGTTCGAAGGTAAGTCGGTTGTTTTCTCGCTCTTTTTTTATTTATGGCTGCAATACTGAGGTGTGGAAGCGGTTAAAGAGAATAATCTCAAAGACAGCGGCGGGACAATTGTTCCGCCGCTGTCTTTGAGATTTTCGTTTAGTCTCCATCAAATATTAGATATTGATGGTCTTCTTTTAAGACATCATCACACATGTGTCTAATTATCAATAAAACATCATACTCTTTACCACTTGCACGTTGTAACAAATGGTCTATATCAATTATTAAATCCTTGACCATAAGATGGTTTAATGTTGTATCATCATAAATATCGATATATTTAATCATTTTTATTGAATCGTCCTTAAAATATTTGAAGATTATAGATTCAAATATTTGATCTTGATCTGCATAAACAGAACCTATTAGGTTCTGCTCAAAATCTTTAATATAGATTCCTAACATAAACTTAGTATTTTGGTAATCCCGGAAAAATAGATATTAGTTTTCCTGTTTGAGAATTAGTAATGACTGTATATACTGTTGTTGATGAATTGGTCGTTATATCGAATCCTATGGTTTTCCCAGCATTGACGATTCGTATGTAATTTCCTGTTGATGCTTGCACATAACCGGAAACGTGAGTTGCGGCTCTTACTAATTGTTCTAATTCCTTTTCTGTCTTTATATAAAATCTACTTTTATTGACATAATTACCGGTTTGTAATACGTGTTTTTCAAAATTCCAACGTAAATTTTTTGCCGGTATTATAATTGGTCTGCCAAGTAATTTTGTTGAGTTTGCGGCAATTCGATTGCCTTGCATTCCGACTCTCAGGCTATTGCTTTGACCGGCCGTGAAAAAAAATAAACCTGCTTCAAATGTAGATAATAAATAACGAGCCGCAGCATGAACATATTCCCCATTTATCCGATAGGTTTCTGCCTCCATCCACATTGCGTAACCCGGCATTAGTAGATTATACGCCGCTCCCCAATAACCGGAATTACTATTGCTTCCACCATCTTCGGAAGGATAAACGATAACCGGAGGAATCATCACACTCGTCGAATCACGGGCCTCCATTCCATCGAGATCGACCAACCGGATCGGATTGTTCCCGCAGAAAACATACGGACTATGGTATTGCTGCAAGGGATCTTGCGAGAGCCACCGTCCTCTTTCTCGGTCGTACATTCGAGCGCCGTAGTCCGAGAACGGCAGGCCGGCGAACGATTGATCCTCCTTTCCATTGAAGCGGTCTCGGTTATCCGAAACAGGCCGCGACGCGGTATCCCACCGGTTGCCGAACGGTTGGTAGTCGTTGCGTTCGAGCACGTTGTCCTTATCGGTTGCCACGACACGCACGCTTCCTAAATGATCCGTCAGGGAATAACGCACCTCGGTGTCGTTGCCGCTTGTTGCTACGATCCGCCCGCCGCTGAACGCTGCACTTTCCAATCCAATTGTATTGGCATGCTTCTCATATACCAAAGAACCCAAATAGTACAAGCCGTTCTCTTCGGTGTCCGTCACCGAAAGTTTCGTACCGTCTGCAAGATAACAATAATTTATGGCATTCGCATCGTTGTCCGCGGCATATTCGAGCAAATTCAGACAATTATATGACATATCCAGTCCTCGCTCCCAGTCTTTTGTTACATTCCCGTTCGCATCGTACTCATGCAATTGAACGGTTAGGGGAAAAACGATCCCTTTCTTGGGGACAATAATCTCTCCGATACCTACGTCCTCCCGTTCGAAGACTGTTCCCGGACAATACGAAACAAGTCGATTCCCCGAATAATTATAGCTGCTGTTCGATACACAGGCGCCATTCTCATAACGAATAAAAGTTTGAAGGTTTCCGTTACGGTCATAGGAAAGACAGCGTTCCACATTCTGCCGTGTCTTCTCGTTGTTTACATACTGGTCGGTGTTCGTCAGCCGCGACAGGTCGTCGTAGGTGAATTCATACCGGTTCTGCGGGCCGTCGCCGGACGGGTCTCCCTTGTGCTGCCACTGCCACGAGGTGATATTTCCCGTATAGGAGTGTCCGAGCGACATGGAGAACAACTCGCTGCTTTTCTTGGTCAGCCAGCTTCGGATGTCGTATTCCGACTGTTCAGCGATCGCCGACGTCCCCTCGCCCAGACGCCGCGCAGCAAGCCTTCCCAGCTCGTCGTACTCGTAGTAGACAACAGCCTCCTCGCCGCCGTTCACCTGAGTTGTTTCGCTCAGCAAACGGCTACGGTCGTCGTAGGTGAAGGTGCGGTCGATGTCGTCGGTCTTGCCCGCGCGGGTGTAGCTTTCGCGCTGTGCGATGAGGTTTCCCACGAAATCGTAGCGCTGCGAGGTGCAGAGGATGCCGTCCTCGGTGTCGCGCTCGACGGTCTGGATCACGCGTCCCTTGTAGTCGTAGTAGCAGGCGCGCTGGTGATAGCCCGAGATCGTATCGTTGGCCAGCACAGCGAGTTTCTCGTAGGTCAGCGAACCCGTGGCATTGTCGTAGCGCAGCGATTCACCGTCCGTGGCCGTCAGACCTTCGATCGGCTGGAAATCGAGCCCTGCCGCCTGCACCTCCGATGGATAGGTGTCGTAAACATATTTCCGCAACGGTACCGAAGAGCCCAAATAGGGAGGTTCGACAGATTCGATCGGCTCACCGATCGAGACGCCAGCCTGTGACCTTATGGGGATCAATTCGCTTCGACAGCGAGGCTCTGCTCCTGCACCCGTCCCAATGCATCGTACGAATAGCTTATCCACTGCTTCTTCGCACGGAGGTTGCCGTCCTGCGACACTCGAAGACGGTCTCCTTCGTCGTAGCGCATATACTCCGCCTCGCGCCCGGGCATCCGTTTCTCGGTCATGAGGCCGCGATCGTTGTAGGTGTAGACGTAGCAATACTTTTCGGCGAAATCGTCGTCGACGGGGACTGTCAGCGAATCGCTGAGCAGGTAACTGCCTTCGGGCGTGACGACCCACCGCAGCCGGCCGTAGTCGTCGTAGACGGAGTAGGTGTCGATCGGTTCGTCGTCATCGAACGTGCGGCTCAGCAGCGTCCGCCCCAGTCCGTCGGTGAAGCTCTGCACGATATGACCGTCGGGATCGGTCGTCACGGTGCATGAGAGCGTTCCGGCGTCGTGGCACCCCTCGCAGACCAGTTCGCCGTCGACGCCCACTGCGAGCCATCGCACCTCGTCGGTGTCGTTTGTCCGGTAATCGAACTCGGTGTAGAGGACTTCGAAGTCTTTCATGTAACCGGGCAACGCCTGCTTGCGTACGCGCCCGAGCGGCGATGCCTCGTAGACCTTCTCCGTGAAGGAGCGCTGCGCATCGGCCTGTCCATACAATGTGCCGTAAAATGCCTGCTGGTTCGTCAGGGCCGACGCCTGTTTCCGTCCGCCACTCGACCGAGCCGCATAAGAGAGGTAACTTTTGGCGTCTTCACGCAGCAGCGCGTCATAACCGATCGGCGTTACCAGATCCCGACCGTCAGGCGATGCCGCGATCTGAATCGACTGTTCGGGCAATCCCAGCCCATTGTAATAGGCGACATCGGACGCCGCCGGCTTGTCGCCGTTGAAGGTTCTGGTCAGAATCCAGTTCTCGTCTTTGTCGAGAGCCAGTATGCCGTCGTCATACCGGGCGCCGTCGAGTTCCTTTTCGTCGCGGATCCCGTTCTCTTCGTAGGCCGCCGTGACGTGGTAATATCCGGTGGCTTTCGGGGCGTACAGGGCGATCGCTTCTCCGTTGCCGAGCACGGTCTCCTGTTCGATTCCGTCGCGATAGAGCGTATAGACCACGTCGGGTTGAGAGTTGCCGATATTTGCCACGACAACGGAGGCTGTTTTATCGTAGTGATAGACGACAGGAAGTGTTCGTACTGAGCCACCTCCGGACTGATGTACTTCCATAGCCATATTGTCGTCGAAACGCAAATTCGTATAACTGCGTATCGTCGCATTCGAGAGGTTGGGCGGACAATAGATCTCCAAATAGAGTTTCCCTAAATTTTCGTCGTAACCATAGGAGATACGCATATGTGGATTCCATTGGCTTGAATCTCCCGAATTGTAAATTGCGAACGGCGCATCGAAGAAGGAAATGTCCGCAAGATCGTCGACTGGATACATCGTACCGTCCTTCCAATATCGGGTCAGTGTGTATCGATATACGCCGCCGTCGGGATCGGCTGCGAGAACCTCTTCGCCGGCATTGTAGACATACTCGAATGCCTCGTAGTACTTGATTGAAAAATCCGAATCCGGGAAGTCGAACCGGTACGTGCCCGGAGTAGAGATGCGATAGGTATAGTCGCCGCCCGTACCGAGGAAGAAGTCAGTCTCCTCCTCGGAATCGTCCTCGTAGGTCCGCCATAGGAAATAGCTCTTGTCGATCTCCGTGTCGTGCAGATGAATTTCTGCGGACTGCCCCGGACAGATGTAGAAACAGCGGTCGGCCGGCCAGTCGACGGACGGATACGAATACTGGGGTTTTTGCTTGATATAGACGTGACTGGCATAAGTGCCGAAAGCCACCGTGCGTTCGCCGCTCGTGGTGTTGGGATCGAGTTGGAGTTCGATCAGATAGCTGCCCGTTTCGGCGTTGTCGATATACAGGACGCGAACCCAGCGGATTCCATTATCCAGAAGTTGGCGGTTCATCTCCTCGACGGCGTTGCCCGGCGAGAACTCGTCGCCGTCTTCGGCAACGATCGTATAGGACGTATCGTCCCAGGACAGCGAGACCTGCTCCGAGGGCGGTGTTCCGAGATTCGGATGCCAGATCAACTGGGCGAAGGATACGTGCATGCCCGCTACTGCGAGAGCAAGCAACAGATATAGCTTTTTCATGAGTGATTCAGATTTACCGGTTTTCCGTAGCAAAATGATAATCATAAGATTGGACTTGTTCGCCCTTACCGTCTTTGACCGAGATCAGGCGGCCGAACGCATCGTACTCGTAGGTGGTTTCACGTCCCGAAGGATCGGTCATCGAGGCCATCCCCACCAGCGGGATGTATGTCGCCGTGGTGACGTGCCACTCCTTGCGGCTGGTTCGCAGGCCGTCGAGCGCCGCAAGATCGCCCTCCGACAGCACGACCGAGGTACGGATATGCTCGACGGTCGCCGCACCCAAGGCGGTCGTCACCTCGTCGTATGCGGCGTTGCGGATTTCGGCCACGAGGTACTGACCCTTGTAGCCCCACAGATAACAGATCGGAGGCTGTCCCACGGCCTGCACCTCGCAGATGTTGCCGTCGGCGTCGTAGCGCAGCGACGCCCGTCCGATGTAATGCGTGTCGGGCGTATAGGCGCCTTTCCCGCCCGTAGAGCTGCGGTTCGAGAAGCGGAACGATGCGGGCGAGAGGTCGAGCGAAGCCAGCGTCGAGAGGCTGTCGGGACGCCCGTAGAGATCGTAGCGGAACGTATCGCCGTGCGTGACGGTCTCGTCGGTATAGACGACCCGTTCGAGCGGGAGCGAGAGGAGGTTGCGATCGAGCATCGTCCGTACGCTCGACGGCAGGTAGTCTTCGGCGTAGAGCGTCCGCTCGGTGACGGTTCGTCCGTCGGCGTAGGTCGTCTCCTTGCGGCTGGCGGTATAGGGATTCGTGTCGTAATAATAGTTCGTCCGTCGGCGCAGGATGCGTCCGTCGTCTTCGCGCTGCTCGATAACCTCCTCCGAAAGCTGCATACAACCCACGTCGATGGCATTGTAGGAGTAACTATATGTATTTTTATTATCGTCGTAGGGTGAAGTTGTCAACCGAGGTTGTTCCCGTAAGGAGCCATTCGCTTCGATCTGTACATGCCGGGTAGTTGGCCAGACACGTCCTCTGAAAATTTTCTTAGCCGAGAGATACGGCATATAGGTATAATCTCTGCGGACGAGCCATTCGAAACGACCGTCGACATACTTGTATTGGATGACGGAATCGAGACTTCCTTGATGCCAAGATTCCATTTCCATGGGATAGGGACTTCCGGGGAGTGCTATTGCGGGGCGATTCAGCGAGCCCTCGAGCGGCGGATCGAGCGTATATTTGTAGACGGTTTTTCCGGACAGAACTCCACCTTCGCTTTGGTATTCGGCCACCTCGTCGTACTGGACATGGCTCCCGTCGTCGTAGTTGGTGCGATACGTCGTATGAGGATAATATGTCCTGCAACGTAACCGCAGGGTGTTCGTTGTCGCTCCATTGTACGTCTCATAATAGACGATCGTCTGTAAGGTATGGCAATTACCCTGTTCCTCGCTCGTGTCGGGTTCATGACGAATGATGCCGTTGCCGCTTTCATTGGCTCCGTATTCGTAGTGTGTCTGTTTGAGCAACATACTGTCACGATCGAACGCACGGATGTCCCGAATGCGGTAACTCGAGATATAACGGTTTGTGCCTGAACGATCGCAAAACTGGTTGTGGTCGCAGTGGAACTCCGTATAGCCGCCTGTGGGATAGGTAATCGTAAGCAGTTTTTTAGGGGATGCCGTATAGAGATAAATCTCGGATGTATAGTACGACGGAATATATTTCTCATATTCCGAAAGAGGCGTATCGATCAATCTGTTACCGTGACGGTCTCGGGGTGAGCTGCCTTTCTCGATCGTCGTATAATGGCGTGCAATAGCAGGAATTCCGCGGTCGTAGCTGCCCATACGCGCATGTCCCCAGAAATCCGAGAAAGAATCTCCGTAGTGCATCGCTCCATACTCGAATCGATAACGTTGAGCGTCGATCGTCAGTGCGTTCAGGTAACGACCGTACATCATGGCCAAATTTTCGTCGAGGTAATACCCCGTATCGATGGATTGTGTCAGCAGGATCGTCTTGCGCAGCACGCCTTGCAGATCGTAAACCTCGATACGTGTCAGAATGGGCCTGCGAATCGCTGTGCGATTGGAGTTGTATTGTTCGTAGACGAATTGCAGGGAACCGCCGCGGAATTCGATTCTGTCGATGTAATGGGTGTGTATCGTATTGAGGACTTTGCGGGCAAATTGTGCGCTTTCATCCTGTTCGGGCGCAGTTTCCATCTCCCAACCGTCGGCAATTTCATTGTCTCCTCTCAGAAAATAATCGCACGAAGTATTCATTCCGTAATGCAGCTCCTGCCGGGGCGTTCGAGCCAGCGATTCAAACATTGAAGAGCCGGAACCTGAAATCTCGGCATCGTCGTACAAATCGTGCGATCCCTCCAATTGTCGAACCAGATTGGATTCATAAGGTAGGTACGAGAAGGTGATCGCATCGCTGCCGTCGGCACTCTCGATACGAGTGCATTTCCATGCAGTCGGTGCCGGAGCCTCCATCGCGTTGAAATCTCGCACCCAATCGACGTACTGCGATGAGAAACTGTATTTTGTTCCGTCACTACCCACGATACTAAAATCTGTATTCCCGTTGCGGTTCGCATAATCGATCCTATCGCCGTTCATCGGTACGGTCGTCGGCCCCAGCTCTTTCTCGATGTAGAATGCACCGCTGCTACCGAGAAGCTTATAGTAAAACTTGTCGGGCTCTTCGTCTATATTCTTAATCCACATCGAAAAGAGATGTTGATCCGAAGGAATGATTTCGGGAGTATTCTTGTCGATATTGGTGTAGGATGTGCCCGTAGACAGATAACCCGAGGCGTGAAAATCATCACGGCCGTTGATGATGCGCGAGACCTGCATATCGCAGCTCAGCGACCATCCTGCGCCGGCCGCGCCGGCGAGCTGGTTCACGCGCGTGAAGTCGTCGAGGTGGAAACTCAGGTTCACGGGCAGCTCCAGCGATCCCGATCTGACGGTGTAGAGCGGGATCGAGATTTCGGGAATTCCCGTGCGGTGCGAAACGGGATAGTCGATGTACTTCATCATCGACACCGCCGACGGCGGATAGAAATGGACGTCCGTCAGATCGGACGTCTCCTGCGCCTGTACGGACGTCGCTCCGAGAAACAGGAACGACACGGCGCAACATACAAAGGCCGGATGCTTCATAGCCGAAAGAGTTTAGGTTAGAATGAGAATGTGTATGGAGTTCGGTTCGTAAACCGGAAGATGCGCCTTGAACAAAGATAGGAAATCTTTTTCGGAAAGAGAGGATGAAATAGCAATGACAGAATTTTCGCAAACTGTTTCTAATCAATTTGTTGAAAAATAAAAATCTTACATTTTCCTTACAGGCGGTTCGAAGCGGAGAATCGCACTCTTCATTTCCGCTTTTCGGTAAGTCTCGGCATATCGAATGCAAGCGACGAGGAGCTGTTCCGCGATACTTTTCCAGAAGACGCAAAGCTGCGGGGAGAAATTTGATCGTATACTCTCCACCCGTTTTGCAACGGTTACCGTGTATCCGCAGGTGCCCCTTGGTATCCGGTATGATTTGTTCACAGGTCAGATAGCGCATGTCTTTGTAGCAGATTCCCGTAAAACAGGAAAAGAGAAACAGGTCGCGGTGGTATTCGTGTTTGGCACTCTTCAATCGTGTCGTCTGAAAAATCCGCAGTTCCTTCTCGCTGAGAAAGGTTCTCGGTTCCGTCGGAGCGGAATAGCGGTAAAGTGCGAACGAATTCCGCGGCATAAGACCGTTGTTGAACGAAATTTTCACCACGTTATTATTCCAACGATCCATGTAGCGACATACGCTTCCCGCCTTCGAACGGCAGACAGTTTTCAAATAGACGTGGTATTGCTCGATGAACGACTGTTCCAATTCGAGCAGCGTAATATGGTGGAGGTTGTACTCGTGTTTCAGAAAGGCCCGGAGATGACCCAGCACCGCCCGATAGCACCACCAGGTACTTTCCGAGCGATCTACGCCGATACGTTTGAAAAGATCATTCGTGTAATGTTCGAAAACCTCCACAAGAGTCTGGTATCGTTCGCCCATACCCAGCCAGGCATTCTTGACCTTTTCGGCCGTAACGTAGGCATCGTGATCGCAAATCGACTGATAGTGTTTGCCGATCTGGATGCGGATGTTGTCCAGATGACGGTTGATGCGTTCCGACTCGATGCTCTTGCCTTTGGCTCGGCCGCCTTTAACCTCCCACAGTTGTTCCGGAACGTTGATTTCGGCACTGAACTGAGAAATCGTGCCGTTGATCGTGCTGCGGCCCATAACCGGATAGACTGCTCGCGGGGTGCTCTTTGTTCGTTTGAGGTAGAACAAGACCTTGAAAGTACTGCGCATAAACTCTGCTTTTTTAAGGTGGACAAAAATAATTTCGGCAGAGTCGTCCGGCAAGATGAATATAAACGTAATAGACTGTAAATAACCGTTGTATGTAACCTCAGGCATCCCAAAACGAGGTAATGATTTGGAAACGCAACTCTCGGTTATTTATGCAGAATGATTCACATTCTCTCGATATTTCAATACCGATATGATGAATAACAATCTGAATATCAGATAATATTCTTTAATGTACTTTTTGTAGATAGCCGTTGTGATTTTGAGAGCAAAAGGTGGCGCCAAAAGCATCCGCCAGGCGAAAACGTCAGGGAACCGCCGACGGCTGTGCCTAAAATGCTGTGCAGACAAACTCGCGCCCGCATTTTCAACGGTGCAGCCGCTGTCCGTTCTTCTTCCCGCTTTTTCGCAAGGCGGAGCGATGGTGCGCTGCGCGTAACGACGATTATTCGTTTGCGTCCGCACATGGCAGGCCAGAGGCCTGCCCGATTGTTCTGAGAAAGAGCCTCCCCGTTTGTATGCCTAAGCAAACGAACGGGGCCGGAACCCGAAAGTCCCGACCCCGTCTTTCCGAAACGACCGTTGTCACCTACCAAATGCCTCCCGCCGCCGGTACGGCGGCGGAGCGCACTTCGGCCGAGGCGTCGAGCACCTCCTGCGGCACGGTCTCGACGCGGACGAACTGTTGCACGTCGCCCGCGGCGTGGCTGGCGGTCCATGTCATCGCACTGCCCGACAGGTTGCCGATCTCGTAGGAGTCCGACCACGCCTTCGATCCGGCCGAGGTGCTGTAAAAGCCCCGGATGGTCGAGGCTTCGAGCGAGTAGCTGCCCGTGAATTTCACGGCGCCCACGGCGCCGATCTCCTGGTTCGACAGCCCGCGGCACACGCACGGTTGACCACTGCATCCGGCTGGCGCTAGCGACGACGAGCACCTCCTCGCAGAAATAGGTGCCTCCGGCCGCCACCGTTTCGATCGCCCGCAACACTTCGTCCATCGGGGAATCCTTCATCAGAAACCCCTTGGCCCCGGCCTGAACCATCCGCGAGTAGTAATTCTCATCCCCGAACATCGAAAGGGTAATGACCTTGAGTCCGGGCTCCAGAGCCAACGCTTTCTCCGTCGTTTCCGCCCCGTTCATACCGGGCATGGCGAAGTCCATGAAGACCACGTCGGCCTCCGTCGCGGGCAGCATCGCCAGAAATTCCTCTCCGGTCGAAGCCTCTCCCACGACCCGAATTCCGTCGTACCGGTCGAGCAGTCCCCGCATCCCGCTGCGGAACAGCGAGTGATCGTCCACCAATATAATTCTGCAAAGTTCCATCGTTACAGTTTTTCCGCCGACTCAGCCTGGGTGCTGACCCGGATTTTCGCCTGCATACCGACGCCTTTGGCACTCGTGATGTCGAACCGCCCGTTCAGGGAGTTGATACGCGAAGCGATGTTCGACAACCCCATGCCGCAATCGGTCACGGCGGCAGGGTTGAACCCGCGTCCGTTGTCCGTATAGTCGAGCGCGAGCGTATCGCCGCTCTTGGAGAGCGAAAGGTTGATCTCCGTACACCCCGAATGTTTGAGCGAATTATTCACCAGTTCGCAAACGACACGATAGAGAATCACCTCGACGTCGGTATCATAGCGCTCCGAGCGAAGGTTGGTCGTGAAACGGATCTTCACGTCGTGCATCGCCGAACTCTTTCCCACGAAGTTCTGCACGCCGCGCGCCAGTCCGAAATCGTTGAGCACGTGCGGCGAAAGGTTGTTCGAAATCTCCCGCAGCGAACGGATCGCCTCGTCGATCACATAGGTCGTATTGTCGATGATCTCCTGCTGATCGGCCGGCAGCGACTCCCGTTGCAGGGCCGACAGCGACATACGGGCCGACGAGAGCAGCGGCCCCAGCCCGTCGTGCAGTTCCTTCGAGAAGCGCGAACGCGCCTTCTCCTCGGTGCGGAGCACGGCCGTGAGGATGCGCTTGTTGAGCAACTGCCGCTGGCCGCTGGACGAACTCGCCCGTGAGCCACAGGTAGTCGCGCCCGTGCGGGTCCTGTCGGCAGACGAACTGTTCGCGCCACAACCCCTGCGCCTGCCGGCAGAGGCGGATGCCTCGGATCGTCTCGGGCGCTCCTACGGGGACGTTCACATTGAGGCACAAC
>VOFB01000720.1_pt1 | contig 56001 bp, 77 predicted proteins | sample 5384141 | NCBI WGS metagenome assembly VOFB01 (sample SAMN12384721, study PRJNA508395) | human gut metagenome | isolation source: healthy gut A | host: Homo sapiens
ACGAGGGAGGACGAGCCTGACATCGGCAGCGTGACGCTGCACCTGCTCGGCCAAGGCGATGGCTGTCTGCAACCACGCATTCGGACCACGGCCCCATCAGCACGAGTTGATGGCGTCATCCCCCGAGCTTCTCTCGCCGACCGCCTGATCTCCGATCCGGGCGTCCACATCGAGATCGGAGGCTGAACGCCGTGACGAAGTAATGACCCGGAGAAAGAACGCGGAGGGCTACAACGACCCGACGCCCTACGCAGCCGAAAACACATGATGGCGCAGATCCGCGGCAGCAGGCCAGAGTCGCCGGCGGCCATTGAGAATATCATCTCGGCCCGTGCGACTACTACCTCAGCCGCGGCCTCGCTAAGATCGAAAAGACGTTGAGCCCATGAAGCCCAAGATGCAGGAGGCCCTCGACGTGATCGAGGCGTGGGGCTTCAAATACAAGTCGATCGCCTTCCAGTGGATCAAGCAGAACCGCAGCGGAAACGGCTACTTTTTCGGCCTCGGCCGCTGCGTATTCTCGCCGCTGCGCAGGCACAGCCAGAAGCCCGCCGAAGTGCGCGACAAGATCGTCGAGCTGATGGGAGACCTGCCCCGTATCGAGCTTTTCGCCCGAGAAGCCGCCCCGGGATGGGACGTGTGGGGCAACGAAGCGCCGACGCCTGAAGTCAGGACGTGCCAGCCGACAGCGTCGAGCTGGCCGGAAAGGAGGAAACGCATGAACCAGACAACCAAAGAGACCCGGCGCCGCAGCTATGACGCCGTACTCCCAAAGCGGGCCGCTCGCTGCCGCCTGATCCTCGAGACCCTCGGCAACCGTGAGCTCACGGCCAGCGAGATCACCGAGGAGCTCGTCGCAGCCGGCCGGATCCCGTACTTCAACCGCAACTACGTCGCCCCGCGGCTCACGGAGCTGAAGGAGATCGGGATCCTCACAACGGTCGGCCGCCGCAAGGCCACCCGCTCGGACGCCACTGAGGCCGTATGGGCCAGAGCGGAGCCTTCGGGCCCCACGGGCCAGACGGCCGCAGCCTACGCAGATAACCCGACCGAGGCCGAGCAGATGACGCTCGGATCGGCCACCTGAAAGGAGGGCCAGCATGGAACGCCTGACCCACGAGAGAGTCAACGGCATTAAGACGGGCTACTGGAGCGCAGCCACCAAGGAGGCGCTCGTCCAGAAGCTCGCCGCCTACGAGAACACGGGCTACGAGCCCGACGAGATCCGCGCAGCCATTGAACAGGCTGCCAAGAACAGCGGAACCAAGACCGCGACCATCATGGCCGAGTGCATCGCCGGAGCGATGAAGGACACGCTCGAGAAGTATGGCACGGCCGGCAACGGAAAGAAAGGAGAAACCCCATGAACGAACAGAACCAGCGCGACAGCATCATGTCGATGGCCCGCGGTGCCTTCGAGGAGCGCGTCGACTATGAGATGGACAAGGTGATCCAGAACATCCTCGACCCCAACACGAAGGCCACGGCCAAGCGCAAGATCACCCTCACCATCGAGCTGACCCCGGACGACGAGCGCCGCACCATCGGCGTCTCCGTGACGGCCAAGTCTACGCTCGCAGCCACCAACCCCGTCGCCACGGCCCTCTATGTCACCTCTGACGGCAACGGCGAGCTCGTCGTCGCCGAGATGGTGCCGCAGGTGCCGGGCAAATGAACATGGACGGCACGCAGCAGGAGGCCCCGAAGCTCCTGAAGCTCGTCCAGCACGCATCACCACCCACAACACAGAACAAGGAGGACAACACAATGCTCGCAAAAATGATTGACAAAATCGTCAGCCTGAAGGAGACCAAGATCTTCGAGATCGACGGCCAGACCTACGCCGACGCATCCCTCACCCGCATCCCGCCTCACGTCGACCGCCCCTGACTGCATCAGCGTCAGCGGCCTCGATAGCATCTGCAAGCTGATCCGCACCGAGCTCGAGAAGGTCGGCACGACCATCATGGTGCAGGTCAAGAGCAACGACACCGTCGAGGTGATGACCACCTACCTGAGCGACTTCTCCCGCAACACGCTCTACCGCGCCAAGGCTGACGCCCCGGGCCTGCGCACCGGCTTCAGAGGACGCGAGGTAGCTCTGATCGAGCTGCGGAGCCTCTGCATCCCTAACGAGGGCACGGCCTACCTGCTCGACCTGCTGAGCCGCATGACCAACGAGAACAGCGTCAGCACCAACGACAACGGCGTCACGCAGACCGTCGAGGCCCGTCAGGGCGTCGCCCTCAACGCGCTCGTCGAGATCAAGCCCCGCGTCATGCTGCGGCCGTTCCGCACCTTCCTCGAGGTGGAGCAGCCCGAGAGCGAGTTTCTGCTGCGCGTGGATCCCGACGAGGGGATCGGCTTCTTCGAGGCCGACGGCGGCATCTGGAAGCTCGAGGCCAAGAAGAACATCGCCGACTACTTCCTGAAGAACATGGGCGATCTGATCGACGCCGGCAAGGTCGTCGTCATGCAGTAAATGAAGCGCCGGGCGGGCTCCGGCCCGCTCGGCTTTTTTGAAAGGAGCAGCACCGTGAAAGAATACGAAACCCTCACCCGTGAGAAGGTCAACGTCGTGCCCTTCGGCTGCGGTATGCCGGAAACCCACCTGATGCAGGACTGGGGCGACAGGATGCTCGACCTGATCCTGAACGGGCCCACCATCAACGGCATCAAGAAGGACGAAGTGCGGGCCATGCTGCGTGAGACCTACGCAGCCCTGAAGCAGTACGAGAAGATCGGCCCGATGGCCTCGCCCTTCATCAATGACCCGACGGCCATCGTGGCCCGGGCCTTCTCTGAGCTCTACCCCGGCGTCGAGTACGTCGCGCAATACGTCCCCGACCTGCGGGACGAGACCAACGGCACCGCCTACGGCCTGACCATCTTCCCCGACGATGGCAGCACGCCGATCGTCTGCATCTCGGCCGAGGCGCCCATCAGCGCCGCCCCTGAGCTGCTGGCGCACGAGCTGGCCCACGTCGCCACCCCGGAGGACACGGAGCACGGCGAAAGCTGGAGTGCAGCGTCGGAGGCCATATTCAAGAAGTACAACGAGCTCCTCGACGCCATGATCCACGACGAGCCTGAGCCCGTCCTCGCGCCCCACCAGCCCGGAGACGGCGGGATCCTCACCATGCCGCTGCGCGACAACGTCCCGAAGCCTCCGACGGACGACTGGGGGCTCACCACCTGCCCCGTCTGTGGCGCTGAGTGCTGGCAGACAGACACGGCCCGCCGGATCCTCACACTGGAGCCTGACGTCCGAACCGCCTGCACAGCCTGCGCACTAAAGGGGCTCGGAAAATAATACTGGAGGTAATACATGAACAACGAAAGAAACAACACGACGGCCGGCGGGATCGGCTTCTGCGGCCTTCTCGCCGTCGCCTTCATCGTCCTGAAGCTCACCGGCGTCATCAACTGGAGCTGGCTGTGGGTACTGGCCCCGATCTGGATCCCGACCGCCATCACCCTCGCCATCATCGTGATCGTGCTCGTGGCCGTACTGGTCAGAGAGCTGACGAAGGGAGGCCGCCCGTGATGACCACAGAGGAACGCTGGGCTATTCTGGATCGTGCGATCACGACCTACGGCGCGCCGGCGCAAATGGACATGGCCGTCGAGGAGATGGCCGAGCTGACCAAAGCCCTCTGCAAGGTGAAGCGCGTGAGCTGCGCCGCAGAGGCCAAGGCCGCGCTCGAGAACGCGGTCGAGGAGCTGGCTGACGTCCAGATCATGCTCGACCAGCTCCGCATCATCTTCGGCCGCAGCACAGCCGAGATCGAGGAGGACAAACTGCGCCGGCTGCTTCGCCGGATCAACAGCTACAAAGAGTCTAACATACGCAAATGGCTGAACAGCTCATTCAAGCCGGGAGACTGGTGGAGCAGAACGGTCAACACCGAGGCCCACCCGCACGAAGAAGGTGGCCGGAGAAGTAACCCGTCCTTCTGCAACACTCAGAAAGGAGGAACCACATGGCAAAAGACAAACCGCAGCCGCAGACCGGCCCCGAGATCGAGGAGTACAGCACCACGGCCACGCCGAAGGCATACGCCGGCAGCGTCCCCGTGTTCTGCGCACACGACGCCATCGTCCCGCTGAAGGATCTGCGGCCTAACCCCAAGAACCCCAACCAGCACCCGCCGGAGCAGATCAAGCTCCTCGCCTCTATTATCCGGGCGACCGGCTGGCGCGCCCCGATCACCGTCAGCAAGCGCAGCGGGCTCGTCACCAAGGGCCACGGCCGTCTCATGGCCGCGCAGCTCGACGACCTGACCGACGCCCCGGTCGACTATCAGGACTACGCCAGCGAGGCCGAGGAGCTGGCTGATCTGACGGCCGACAACCGCATCGCGGAGCTCGCCACCACCGACAACAAGATGCTCGCCGAGGTTTTCGCCGACATCGACACCGGCGAGATCCCGTTCATGCTCAGCGGCTACACCGAGGACGACTACGGCAACATCGTGACGGCCCTCTCTGAGGCGCTGCACACCAAGGAGCCGAGCAGCGACCCCGACGCCGAGATCCCGGCCCCGGCCGCGCCGGTCACGCAGTACGGCGACCTCTGGATCCTCGGCCGGCACCGCGTCCTCTGCGGAGACTGCACCCGACCGGAGGATCGCGCCCTGCTGCTCGACGGCAACAAGCCCGAGATCCTGCTGACCGACCCGCCCTACTGCTCGGGCGTCAGCAAGGAGTCGCAGAAGTCGACCGGCAGCATCGGCACTGAGCGCAAGAACGGCAAGACCCAGAAGATCGCCAACGACATCCTCAGCACGCGCGGCTACCAAAACCTGATCCGCGGCGCGCTCACAGACATCCCCTGCCTCTACGCTTACATCTTCACCGACTGGCGTATGTGGGTATATCTGTTCGACCTCGTCGAGGCGGCCGGCTTCGGCGTCAAGTCTGAGATCGTATGGGACAAGGGCACGCCGGGCATGGGCGTCGGCTGGCGCTCGCAGCATGAGCTCATTCTGTTCGGCGCCAAGGCTGCCACCCACTTCGACGGCCACAAGGGCTACGGCAACGTCCTGAGCATCTCCCGCTCCGGGAACGAGCTGCACCCAACGCAGAAGCCCGTCGAGCTGCTGGAGAAGCTGATCGACAACACGGACTTCGCCACGGGCGTCTATGATCCCTTCGGCGGCTCCGGCACAACGCTGGCCGCCTGCGAGGCATACGGGCAGCCCTCCTACATCATGGAGCTGACGCCCACCTTCACGGACGTGATCGTCAAGAGGTACATCAGAATAACAGGAAAGACAACCGTGCGCTGCGTCCGTCAAGGCCGAGAGCTACCGCGCGAGGAGATCGCCGCGATCTTCGAGCCTGACGAGGAAGGAGGTGAGCAGGAGTGACGTCCTGACATAATGAGCGAGAAGCCGATCACACAACGGATCAAGGACAGGCTCGCGGCCTACACCGCCATGCTGAGGGACATCGACAACCAGCTCGAGCGCCTCGACCGCATGGAGATGACGATGGCCTCCCCGCCCGGCCCTGATCTGACAGGTATGCCCCGCGGATCTGGCACACCATCCGACCGCACCGGCATGATGGTGGAGCGGAAAATGGAGCTCGAGGAACAGATCGACCGGCTCAAGGCTGAGGAGAAGCAGGAGCGCAACGCCATCGAGGGCCTGATCCTCCAGCTCTCCGACCCCGACGAGCGCGCCGTCATCCGGCTGCGCTACTTCGACCGGGCTGACTGGGAGAGCACCTGCGGCGTCCTGTTCGGTGATCGGCGGGACTACGTCGACAGAGTGGACGCCTACCAGAACAGGACATACAAGATCCACGGCCGCGCCCTGCTCAACCTCGCCGCCGTGCTGGACGAGCTGGAGCCCCTGCCCGAGCTGCGGCAGTAAAACGCAGTAAAAGGAACAAAAGGGAAGTAAAAGGAATTGAAAAGCAGTAGCGACCCGTGCTATCCTATATCCTGCAAAAGACCGCCGGACACACGGGCAACGCCGTGACAATTCCGAGCGGCTGACCAGAGGAAAACCGAATAACAACCGACGGCAAGAGGCCGACGGGCGAACCAACGCCCGCCGGTCTCTTTTTGCGTATAGGAAGGAGGCGACGGCCATGCCGCAGAACAGCATCTCGGCACAGCTCAGCAACCTGCAACAGCTCGTCGCTGACCTCGAGGCAATCGAGAACGGCGGCAAGAAGGCCATCAGCAACACCATCAAGGACGTCAAGGCCAGAGCCCCGGGCTGGATCGCTCAGGAGGTCACGGCCGTCTACAACATCAAGAAGTCGGAGATCACGCCCTCGGGCAGCGGAAAGCCGAAGAAGATGGCCGGCAGCATCCAGATCACCGGCGAGACCATCGAGGAGCTCGCCATCACCTACAAGGGCAGGCTCCTGACTCCCGTGCACTTCGGCATGACGCCGAAGGCCCCGCCCCGCGGCAAGAGCTACACGCTGAAGGCGTCGGTGCTCAAGGGACAGAAGAAGGTCATCGGCCGCTATCTGAACACCCGCACCCCGGGCGGCCCGTTCTCACAGCGATCGCACAATATCCTCATGGGGACAGGCAACACCAAGAGTGACGGCACGAGCTGGATCCCATTCCAGCGAATGAGCAAGACCCGCACTAACATCAAGAAGCTGACCACCATCTCGGTGCCGCAGATGATAACCAGCGACCGCACCAACGAGGCCATCATGCTCCGGCTCAACACTGAGACCAGCAAGCGCCTCGAGCACCACATGAAGCGAGCCCTCGGCCTCTAAGCCAGAGCCCACCAGAACGCCGCACAGCGCGTACACAGCCGCACCCGACACCGAGCCCGCCCACACCGCCAGACGCGAACAGAACGCGCCACAGCGCCGCGCAGACGCCTCCACGGCCACGCACAGCGCCGCAAGGTACTGTGGCGGGCCCCTCTGGCCTGCGGTGCTGGCGAGCCCAAAAAACGCGCAGCCGGGAAAAATTTTTTTCGGGCCGTTTCGTTTCGCCCGAGCGGCAGAAAGGAGGGAACGCCATGCCGAACCCAACCAACAACAAGCTCGTCGACAGCAAGACCATCGCGGCCCTGTTCGACATGACGCCCCGCCGAGTGCAGCAGCTCACCAAGGATGGCGTCATCGCCGCGGTCAAGGAAGGCAACGCCAACCGCTATGACCTGCTGCCGACGATCCAGAGGTACATCCGATACCTGACAGCCAAGGCCAACGGCCGGGAGCCGTCGAAGAAGGACAGCGAGATCGAGGGCAGACGTCTGGAGGCTGAGGCTGACCTCAAGCGCAGCAAGGCAGACATCGCCGCCCTCCAGCTCAGTGAGCTCGAGGGCACCATGCACCGCAGCGAGGACGTCGAGGCTGTGATGACCGACCTCGTCTACAATATCAGGTCGATGCTCGTGGCCCTGCCGGGCCGTCTGGCCGTCGACGTCACCGGCGCAGCAACACCCGCCGAGGCGTCTGAGATCATCCGCACAGAGGTCTACAAGATCCTGACGGAGCTGGCCGGTTATAAATACGATCCCGAGGTGTACGCCCGGCGAGTAAGGGATCGGGAAGGCTGGAGCGAGCAGCTCGCCGATGACGCGGACGACTAAAAAAAGCCGCCGCGAAGCTCAATACCGCCATCGCCGGAGCGGTCAAACGCTTCGCCCCACCTGAGAGCCTGACCGTGGACGAGTGGGCCGACAAGCACCGCCGCCTCTCCCCGGAAAGCTCAGCCGAGGCCGGCCCGTGGCGTACCAAGCGCACCCCGTACCTCGAGGAGCCCATGCGGGCCTTTACGGATCCGAAGGTGCACAAAATAGTCATGGTGGCCGCTTCTCAGGTCGGCAAGTCTGAGCTCGAGCTCAACATCATCGGCTACATCATCGACCAAGACCCCGGCAGCATCCTCTACGTCCACCCGACCATCGACGACGCCCGGAAGTTCAGCCGCCTCCGCGTGGCCCCTATGATCCGCGACAGCAAGCCCCTGAAGGCGAAGGTGCACGACGTCAAGGCCAAGGACAGCGGCAACACAATCCTCCAGAAGTCGTTCCCGGGCGGGATGCTCACCCTGACCGGCTCCAACAGCGCCTCGGCTCTGGCCTCCACGCCTGCCCGCTATATCATCGGCGACGAGCGCGACCGCTGGGCGACCAGCGCCGGCACCGAGGGCGACCCGTGGGCGCTGGCTGAAGCACGTCAGGCCACATTCTACAACGCCAAGGCGGTCGAGGTCTCGACCCCGACCATCAAGGGCAACAGCAACATCGAGACGAGTTTTTACCAAGGCACGCAGGAACGCTGGTGCCACCGCTGCCCCGAGTGCGGGGAGTACAGCGAGATCGTGTTCGACAATATCCACTTCGACCCGGAGGTCAAGAGGATCCGCGGAAAAAAGTCGTGGAGCCTCAAGAGCGGTGTCTCGTGGAGCTGCCCGGCCTGCGGCTGCCTGATCCCCGAGGACGTCATGCGAAAGCAGCCGGCCAAGTGGATCGCAGACAACCCGGACGCCTACAAAAAGGGCGTCCGTTCTTTTTGGCTCAATGCCTTCTCGAGCCCGTGGACTCCGTGGGAGAAGATCGTCCTCAAGTTCCTCGACGCCAAGGATGACCCGCAGCGCCTCAAGGTCGTCTACAACACCCTGCTCGGCCAACTGTGGGAAGATCGCGGCGACCTCGAGGACGAGGACACCATGCTCGCCCGCCGTGAGGACTACGGCACCCGCCCGGACGGCACCCCTGTGGAGCTGCCTGACGGCGTGCTCGTGCTGACCTGCGGCGTCGACACTCAGGACAACCGCCTCGAATATGAGGTGGTCGGTCACGGGAAGTATGGCGAGACGTGGGGCATCGTCAAAGGCTACATTATGGGCCGGCCGGACACCCCGGAGGTCTGGCAGCGGCTCGACGACGTGGTCGACCACGTCTACAAGTTCAAAAACGTCCGCGGCCTGAAGATCTCCATCACCTGCGTCGACTCCGGCGGTCACTTCACCCAAGAGGTATATGAGGCGTGCCGGGCCCGCGTCGGCAAGCGCGTCTTTGCCATCAAGGGCAAGGGCGGCGACGGCATCCCCTTCGTCTCGCCCCCGAGCAAGGTGCCGATCCGCGACAACAAGCGGATCACCTGCTGGCTCTACACCATCGGCGTCGACGCCGGCAAGGCGACGATCATGGCTAATCTGAAGGTGCAGGAGCCCGGGCCGAAATATTGCCATTTCAACCGGCACCCCGACGCCGGTTATGACCTCAATTTCTTCAACGGGCTCCTCTCCGAGAAGCTGGTGCTCACGCACACACGCCGCGGCGACCGCTGGGCGTGGGAGAAGCTGCCCGGGCACAACCGCAACGAGGCCCTCGACTGCCGCGACTACGCCAACGCCGGCCTCAAGATCATCAACCCCGACATGGACGCCATCGAGCGCCGCCTGCAAGGGCTGGAGGAAAAACCGAAGGCCCCGCAGCAGCGACGGCAGCGGCCACGGCACAACCGGGCCGACGCCTTCGACGACTGGTAAGGAGGACACACCACAATGAGAAAGACCCGCGAACAAATCGAGTACCAGCTCTCCATCAAGAGGAACCGGCTGGAGCTCTACCTGAAGCGAGAGGCCGAGATGCTGGACGGAGGCGTCCAGAGCTACGGCATCGGCTCGCGCAATCTGGCCCGCTACAACACCGACCTCGGATCCATCCGGGCCGCCATCAAACAGCTCGAGGCAGACATCGAAGCCCTCGAGGCCGCACTGAACGGCGAGAAGCCGCGAAAAGCTGTGGGAGTAGTGCCCCGAGACTGGTGAAAGAAGCCCCGAAAGGGGCTTTTTTCATAGGCCGACGCCGGGAGTTTTCGCTCCTTTTCTCCCGGCCCGGCCATCTTCACCATGAAGGAGGTGAGCACCATCAGCAAAAGAAAAAGCAGAAACCGCCCACAGAACAGGCGGCAGCAGCCGCGCCCCGTGAATAAGGGCTACGGCGACGCCGGCGCAAGCTGGCACAAGAAGGCGACCAAGGGCTTCAGAGCTATGAGCGGCAGCCCGAAGGAGGACATCGACGCCAACAACTACACCCTGCGGCAGCGTGCCCGGATGCTTTACATGGCGGCCCCGATCGCCACCTCTGCCATCCGCACCAACCGCACCAACGTCGTCGGCATCGGCCTCCAGCTCAAGAGTCGAATCGACCGCGAGGCGCTCGGCATGACGCAAGAGGCCGCGGACGCATGGCAGGCTCAGGCCGAGCGGGAGTTCGCCCTCTGGTCTGAGAACAAAAGGGCGTGCGACGCCACCGGCGTCAACAACTTCGCAGCCATGCAGCAGCTCGCACTCTCCTCGTGGCTGGTCAGCGGCGACGTGTTCGCCGTCGTGAAGCAGTACGAGCCGACGCCGCTCACGCCCTACTCGCTGCGCCTTCACCTGATCGAGGCCGACCGAGTCGCCACACCGACGACCTCCGGCATCATCACCCCGATGCTGCTGACCACCGGCAAGGCGGCCAACGGCAACACCATCTACGACGGCGTCGAGGTGAACAGCGACGGCCAGATCGAGGCGTACCACATCCGCAGCACCTACCCCTTCGAGCTCGGCAGCACGACGACAACGTGGGCCCGCGTTCAGGCATACGGCGAGCGGACTGGACTGCCGAACATCCTGCACGTCATGGAGAGTGAGCGCCCGGATCAATACCGCGGCGTCAGCTACCTCGCGCAGGTCATCGAGCCCCTGCTCCAGCTTCGCCGCTACACCGAGAGCGAGCTGACCGCGGCGGTCGTCGAGTCGTTTTTCACGGCCTTCATCAAGACCGAGGCAGGCGCCGGCGACAACCCGTTCAACGAGGTCGGGAGCAGCCTGCCGGAGGTGAGCCGAGATCCTAACGAGTACGAGATGGGCCCCGGCCAGATCAACATCATGGAGCCCGGCGAGGACGTGACCTTTGCAGACCCCAAGCGGCCGGCCAGCGGCTTCAACACCTTCCTGCGCGCCATCTGTGAACAGGTGGGCGCGGCGCTCGAGATCCCGGCCGACCTGCTGCTCAAGAGCTTCAACAGCTCGTACAGCGCCAGCCGCGCCGCCCTGATGGAGGCGTGGAAGGCGTTCCGCATGAGGCGCAAGTGGTTTGTCGATGACTTCTGCACGCCGGTCTATGAGATCTGGCTCTCTGAAGCCATCGCCCGCGGCCGCATCAGCGCCCCGGGTTTCTTCGCAGACCCGGCGATCCGCGCCGCATACCTCGGCGCCGAGTGGATCGGCCCCTCTCAGGGACAGCTCGACCCGACGAAGGAGATCACGGCCGAGATCCTCGCCATCGGCGAAGGCATCACAACCAGAGAACAGGCGACCATCCGACTCAACGGCGGCCAGTGGGACGCCAACGTCGACCAGCTCGCTCGAGAAAACGAGAAGCTGCGCGCGCAGCTCAGGGGCAGGTCGACCAGAGCACAGCGGCCAGCGGCACGATCTCCGCAGCTCTGCGGGAGGCGATCGTCGCCGAGGCCATCAAAAGCATCAAGGAAGGAGACAAGCATGAGAACGCATAACACTCCCCGGCTCTGCGCCGGGCCTCAGACTGCGGGCACGCCGATCAAGTTCTGGAACGTCGCCAGCACCGGCGACGACGAGGGCGAGATCACCCTCTACGGCGACGTCGTGAGCCGTCAGCCTGTGGACTGGTGGACGGGCGAGCCCGAGCCCGGCCTCTACATCGCGCCCGAGAGCTTCATGGAGGATCTCGCGGCCGTCAAGGGCAAGAGCAACATCACCATCAAGATCAATAGCTGCGGCGGCGACCTCTACACCGGCATCGCCATCCACAACGCCATCAAGGGCCTGACCGGCCACAAGGTCGTCGTCGTGGAGGGCATCGCAGCCAGCGCGGCCAGCGTCATCGCCTGCGCAGGCGACGAGGTGCAGGTCTATCCCGGCAGCATGGTGATGATCCACGGCGTCGCCGGGCTGCTCTACGACTACTACACCCTCGCAGACCTGAAGAAGCTCCAGAAGGACTTCGACGCGAGTGAGCGGGCCATCGCGGAGATCTACCACGCCAAGACCGGCCTCGAGGTCGACCAGCTCCGCAGCATGATGACCCGCGAGACGTGGATGGTCGGACAGGAGGCTATCGACAACGGCTTTGCCGACACCCTGCTCACAGACGAAGGCCCCGACGTCACCCTGAGCGCCGACAAGAAGGTGCTCCTCGTCGCCGGCATCCGGCACGACGTCAAGGGCTTCAGACACATCCCGGGGACGATCCCCATCGACAACAGCATCCACGCCGCCCCTGCGGCTGGAAATAAACACGCGGCCGCCAAGAACGACGGCCCCAAGAAGGAGGACAACAAGACCATGACCCTCGAAGAAATGAGAGCACAGCACCCCGACGTCGTGGCTCAGATCGAGCAGCAGGCGGCCGAAACTGCCAGAACGCAGGAACGCGCCCGCATCGAGGCCATCGACAGCATCGCCGCAGTGTGGGCGGCGACGCGCAGCTCGTCAGGGACGCCAAGTACGGCGAGACCCCCTGCACCGCTGAGCAGCTCGCGCTCAAGGCTATGCAGAAGCAGGCGGCCCTCGGTGCCAAGCACCTGAAGGACGCCAAGGCTGACAACGACGAGTCCGGCGCTGCCGGCGTCGGCGCTGCCCCTAACGGCGGCGAGGAAGGCAGCGAAAACGACGACAAGGCAAAGGTGGACGCCATCGTCGGCCTCTACAACTCCACCAAGTCTCAGAACGGAGGTAAGAAGTAATGAGCAAGAGACTGGACGAAAACCTCGGCAGCGTCGGCTATGACGGCCTGATCGTTGCCAACGAGCCCGTCGCTGACGTGTTCACCGTGACCATCCGCAAGGAGACCACCGCCGCGGCCACCTATAAGCGCGGCACCGTGCTGGCCCTGTCTGCTGGCACCGCCGACGCCGGCAAGCTGGTGATCCTCGGCTCCACCGCGACCACCAACGAAACCCTGACCGCCAACTGCATCCTCGCCGAGGACGTGGAAGTCGGCACCACCGCGGACGTGACTGTGCTGGCCTACCGCACCGGCCACTTCGCCCGCAACAAGCTGGCCGTCGCAAGCGGCTACACCCTGAAGGCGACCGACGAGGAGGAGCTGCGCAAGGCCGGCATCCTGCTCTCCGACGCCATCGAATACTAAGAGAAGGAGGACAACAAAATGCCTTTTAACTTCTACGACACCCACACGCTGCTCATGGCTGTGCAGCAGCTCACCCCTGCTGCGACCTTCCTGCGTGACCGCTACTTCCCCACCAACGACGCGAGCGACATCTTCGCCACCGACGACGTGCTCGTCGAGTTCCGTGACGGCAGCAAGAAGCTTGCGCCCTTCGTGGCCCCTCGCAAGGGCGGCGTCACCGTCCTGCGCGCCGGCTACAATATGGAACGCTACACCCCGCCCTTCGTGGCTCCCCGTCGCGTCCTGACCCTCGACGAGCTGCGCAAGCGTGGCTTCGGCGAGGCTCTCTACTCTCAGCTCACCCCTGAGCAGCGCCAGCAGACCCTCATCCTGCGCGACGCTGACGAGCTGGGCGAGCTCATCACCAACCGCGAAGAAGCGATGGCCGCCGAGACCATGCTGACCAATGGCTGCGTGATGAAGCACATCGCCGACGACGTCGACAAGGCCGACGAGATGGAGATCCGTTTCTACTCCGAGGCCAGCAACCCCGCGACCTACACCCCGACGGCCAAGTGGGACGCCACCGGCGGCAAGATCCTGAAGGATCTGGAGGCCATGATCCGTATGCTGACCAAGCGCGGCCTCCGCGCTTCTGATCTGGTCTGCTCCCCGGACGTGGCTGACACCATCATCAACGACGCAGCCGTGCAGAAGCTCCTCGACAACCGCCGCATCGAGATCGGCAACGTGGAGCCTGAGCTGCTGCCTGACGGCGCCGCCATCGTGGCCCGCCTGAACGTCCTCGGCCGCATCATCAGCGTCATCTCCTACGACCTGACCTACACCGACGACGAGGGCAAGGACAAGCTCTACATCCCGTCCGGCAAGTGCGTCCTCACCGCTCCCGGCGCTGGCCGAACCGCCTACGGCGCCGTCTCTCAGGTCGAGCAGAGCGACGGCGAGTTCCACACCTACGCCGGCCGCCGCGTGCCGAAGTATGTGAGCAGCGCCGAAGGCAACAGCCGCACGCTGACCATCTCCAGCCGCCCGCTGATGATCCCCAACAACAAGAACCCGTTCATCGTTGCGGACGTCCTGACGGACTGAGCGCAGCAGAAAGGAGCAGAGCATGATCCAGATCATCAAGGGCACCTTCGGCTACTATAACGGCCGCAAGGTGATCCCCATCACTGAAGCAGATGGCCCTCAGAAGTTCGACGACGAGCTGGAGGCCCGTCTGGTGAAGGAAGGCGTCGCCAAGTACATCGGCGAGCTGGGCGAGACTGCCGAGCAGCCCGCACCCGCTCCCGGCGACGACGCCGACGAGCCTGCCAGCACCAACACCGCGGCCGACGAGGCCCCTGAGTACAACGAGGACATGAAGCTCGACGAGCTGAAGGAAGTGGCCACGCGCTATGGCGTGGACGCCTCTGCTATGCGCAAGAAGGCCGACGTCATCGCTGCCATCGAGGCCACCAAGGCCGAGCAGCCTGATGACGGTGCCGACGACGAGGAGCCCCCTCAGATCGGCGCCGCCGATCCAGTCTGATGGCCTTCAGCTTCAAGGCGATGGTCGAGGCTGACCGTCGGCGCACGTTTCTCAATCTCGACGAGTTCGGTGAGAAGCACACCGTCGAAGGCAAAGCCATCGCCGCCGTGCTGGACGACAACGCCCTGAAGGAACGCCAAGGGGGGCAAGAGCTGAGCGTCGCGGAGTCCTCTCTGCTGCTTTACGCGGCGGTCGAGGATCTGCCCGCTCGGCGCCCGGCGGGCGAAGGGCTCAACGTCGACGGCCGCGAGTACATCGTCAACGACTGGAGTGAGGACATGGGGATCGCCACCGTGGCCCTCGGCCAGACTGTCACCATGTAGGAGGTGCCCCCATGTCCATCGTCAACAGCATCGAAACCGTCCGGGACTGGCTGACCGCCGAGGTCTGCCCTCTGGTCAAGCTGAAGCTCCCCGACGACAACGCAACGGACGCCTCCTACCCATACAAGCTGGTAAACCCGGCCGCGTTCTCGCTTTTCGTACCATCGAAGGACAGGACGCCCCCGAACATCGCCGCGCCGATCCCGTCGGTTTGCGTGCAGATCGTTCAGGGCGACGACGACCTGCGCCAGAGTGCCCGAGACATCAAGATCCGGCTCTGCTTCTCAGCGTGGGATCCCGGCTACCACGGGCCCGACATCTTCAAGCCGAAGGGCGACGGCAGCGGCACCTACATCCAGCAATACAACGAGGCGGCGGCCTCCTACTTCGTGAAGAACGGAGAGGGCTGGCGTGACGCATGGAATTTTGTGGACACAGCTCTCCGGCTGATTGAAAATGCCGAGTACCTCGGCGACCTCCGCGTCATCAAGGAGAAGGGCATCACCTTCGGCCCCGTCGCGGAGCAAGACGCCGTCCCCGACTTCTACCCGTACTGGTTTGCATGGGCTGAGTTCTCCGTCGAGGAGACCCTGACCCGCAACCCGAAAAGCTACCAACACCTGCTTTAAGGGCAGCCGCTCGGCTGCTCTAATTTCATGCAAAGGAGGATAAGCAGATGGCAAACGAATACCTCTACGGCGCCTACGGCCACATCGGCGAGACCGTGGCACAGAGCGCCGTGCAGGCGGGCACCACGCCGGTCTATATCGGCACGGCACCCGTCAACCTCGTGCGCGGCTTCGGCGAGGCCGGCATCATCAACGCGCCGATCAAGATCACCAGTCTGGTCGACGCTCAGAAGAAGATCGGCTACTCGTCCGACTGGGGCACCTTTACCCTGTGCGAGGCCGTGTACGCGCATTTCAACAACACCCTCGGGAACATCGGCCCGATCTACGTCATCAATGTGCTCGACCCCTCCGCGGGCAAGCACCGCAAGGAGGCGGCCACCACCAAGACCCTCACCTTCACCGGCGGCCGCGCCGAGTTCGCCAGCGACAAGATCATCCTCGACACCCTGACCATCGCAAAGAATGACAGCGGCAACTACGTCGAGGGCACCGACTACGCTGTGGACTATAACTTCACCAAGGGCACGGTCATCATCACCAGCCTGAAGGACGACGCGCAGCTCACCGGCAGCCTGACGGCCAGCTTCAGCGAGGTGGACGACTCTGAGATCGCAGACAGCGACATCATCGGCGGCGTCACCTCCTCCGGCGAGTACAGCGGCCTGAGCGCGATCGCGCTGCTCTATCCCGAGCAGTTCGCGGTCTGCAATCTGATCGCGGCCCCCGGCTGGAGTCACAGCCCTGCCGTCTACAACGCCATGCTGACGACCTGCAAGAAGATCAACGGACACTGGGACGCCTTCGTCGTGGCCGACCTGCCCCTCGTGGACAGCACCGCGCAGGCGGTCGACACGATCACCAAGGCGATCGCATGGAAGAAGGCCAACGCCTTCACCGGCGAGCGCTCTAAGGTCTACTGGCCGCAGGCTGTGGACAACCTCGGCAACGTGTTTCACCTGAGCACGCTGGCCGTGGTCGAGCTCATGCGCGCCGACTTCAGCCACAACAGCGTCCCGATGGAGACCTGCGGCAACAAGGCGATTCCCGTCATCAAGCAGTATTTCGGCGCCAACGCGAAAAACCGCGGCTTCGACCAGCAGAGCGGCAAGGAGCTGACGCAGAACGGCATCAGCACCGCCGTGGCATGGGGCGGCGAATGGGTACTGTGGGGCGACCATACGGCTGCCTACACCTACGGCGCAGACGTGGATCCCCGCGCGATCTTCGACGTCTCCATGCGGATGCTCATGCACATCACCAACGACTTCCAGCGCGAGTGGAGCCCGGAGATCGACGAGCCCATGACCCGCGCGCTGAAGGATCGCATCATCAACCGCGAGCAGGAAAAGCTCGACGGTTATGTGAGCATGGGCGCCCTGCTGGGCGAGCCTGTGATCCTGTTCCTCGAGAGCGAGAACAGCACCACCGACGTGATGAATGGCGACTTCCGCTGGGACATCGCCGTCACCCCGACCCCGCCCCTCAAGTCTGCGAGCGTCTACGTCGCCTACACCGACGCGGGCTTCTCCGTCTACTACGAAGGAGGTGACGAGTAATGGCAAACCTGTGGCTCGACCTGAAGGGCCCCATCCTCGCCGACACCGTCTATGTGGACGGCGTTCTCGCCGCCAAGGACGTGACCATCGCCCTGCCTCCCGTCAACCTTGTGACGGCTGACTTCAAGGCGATGGACACCTACACACGGCGCCGCTGCCCGGCCAGATCGAGGCGATGGAGGCATCCATCACCAAGATCGGCATTGACCTCGGCCTGCGCCGCCTCGTCAAGCTCGAGAGCAAGACCATCGAGATCCGCTGGGCTCAGGACGTCAGCTCTCCGACGGCTCCACCAAGACCGAAGGCTGCAAGGCGTTCCTCCGCTGTGTCTCCAAGGGCATCCCGGGCCTCTCTGTGGATCCCGGCAACACCAGCGAGAACGAGATCGCGCTGGCCGTCAGCCGCTACCAGCTTTTCGTCGCTGGCAACGAATACTGGCTGATCGACCAGCTCAACACCATCATGCGCGTCGGCGGCGTCGACTACGCCAAGGACATCCGCTCATGGGCTCCCTCGTGGAAGGCGCTGGACGCCGGCCTGTTCAGCATCGACAAAGTGGCCGACGCCGTCAAGGAGTTCAACATCAGAGCGAAAGACGGCAGCGACAGCGGCGTTCGGCGAAGTCGCAACGGGGGCCTCGGCCTCAACTCCGACAAAATGTTCGCGGTTTTGCAGCCGGCGGCGAGACCGCGCAGGCTGCAGTGTTTTTTTCGACACCGTCGAGGCTCTGAACAAGCTCGAGGATCCTCTCAAGCGCAACGAGATCGGCGTCGCACTGTTTGGCTCGCAGTTCGAGGATCTGGAGGCGGGCATCCTGCCCGTGCTCGGGGACATCGAGACCGCAGCCGATGACGGCGCCGCTGCACTCCAGCAGATCAACGACGTCAAGTACAACGACCTCGGCTCTGCCTTCGAGGCGGTCAAGAGGTCGGCCGAAGTGGCTCTGCTGCTGCCACCGTGCTCCCGATGCTGACGCAGATCATCTCGACCGTGCTGCCTGTGCTGGCGAACCTGATCGCCGCGCTGCTGCCGGTCATCACCCCGCTGCTGGAGGTGGCCCTGCAAATCGTCAACAGCGTCATCATGCCGCTGCTGCCTCCGCTGATGCAACTGATCGAGGCCCTGCTGCCCCCGGTCGTGAGCCTGCTCAATGCGATCATGCCGCTCCTCTCGCCCCTGCTGGCTATTCTGGAACCCATCGCAAGCGTGCTCGGCACGATCGTCGGCTGGGTATCGAAGATTGTCAGCTTCGGCTCCGGCGTCATCAGCAAGATCGCGGGCCTGTTTGGAGGTGGAGGCGGCGGCAGCGCCGACGTTTCCGGCTATGCGACCGGCGGCTTCACGAGCGGCCCGTCCATCGCGGGCGAGGATCCGCGCTATCCGACCGAGGCGGTCATCAGCTTCAACCCTGCGTACCGCTCGCAAAACCTGTCCTACTGGGCCGAGGCTGGCCGGATGCTGGGCGCATCCAGCGAGGCCGACTACGAGCCCATCAGCAGCGGATCGGGCACGGCTGTGGTCTATGACCTGAGCGGCCTGTCCTTCTCACCTCAGATCAAGGTCGAGGGCGACACCGACGAGGACGCCCTGATCCGAAAGCTCCGCGACCTCGAGCCGGAGTTCATCGACTTCGTCCTCGAGGCACTCAGCAGAAGGGAGGGCGGTGCCTATGTCACAGCAGACAGTCGGCTTTATTGATTATGTGGCGCAGGGCGGCGACACCTTCGACAGCATCGCGCTCGTCGCCTATAACGAGGAGCGCATGGCGAGCACCATCATCGAGGCCAACCCCGACCTCAGCGACGTGCTGATCTTCGAGGGCGGCGAGGCTGTGCGGATCCCGATCGTCGAGACTGTGGAGACGCCGGAGACCCTGCCGCCGTGGAGGAGGTGACGCCGTGAAGATCCTATACGAAGGCGTCGACATCTACCCGGACGTCAGCGTCCACCGCTGCTATCACGATATGTACGCCGAAAAGCAGAGCGACGAGCTGCTGCTCAAGCTCAACGACACCCGCGAGCTGTGGGACTCGTGGAACCCCAAGAAGGGCGACACCATCGCCATCGAGGACGGCGCCGCCAAGACGGGCAAAATGTTCGTCGAGAGCGTCGTCCCCGAGTCCGGCATCATCACCCTGCGGGCCTATTCCGTCCCGCAGTCTGCGAAGGATAAGCGGAGCAAATCGTGGGAAAAGGTCAAGTTCCTGCAACTGGCTCAGGAGATCGCCGGCCGCCACGGCCTGACGCTCGAGACCTACGGGATCACCGACCAGACCTACGACTACGTCGAGCAGAACAACCTCGCAGACTTCGCATTTTTTCAAAACCGCTGCACCCTCGAGGGCGCGGCGTTTCTGGTGTATGACGGCAAGCTGGTCGTCTACGACGAGGCGTACATGGAAAACCAGCAGCCCGTCGACACCATCACCATCACCCCGGCCAATGACTTCGAGTACCGCGACGAGGGCGCCAACGCCTACGGCTCGGCCGAAGCCGTCAACGGCGGTCTGACCGGCACCTTCGCAGCCCCGAACGGCGGCGACAAGGTGCTGCGCCGGATCCTACCCTTCCGCATGACTGACCAGAGCGAGGCAGACCGCTTCGCCAAGGGCCTCCTCCGGGACGCCAACAAAAACGCGACCGTCGGCACCCTCTGGACGGGCTCGCTGCTGCGAGACTATGCGGCGGGCTCTGTGGTCACGCTGGCGACCGAGGGCGTTAAGTCGTGGGACGGCACGGCCTTCATCAGCCGGATCCGGCACGACTACGTCAAGACGCGGAGCAAGCTATACCTCCGCAAGCCACTGGAGGGATATTGATGAACAGCAACAACCAAATGATCCAGAAGGGCAAGATCTCCAGCGTGGAGGGAAAGGCCGACAGGAACGGCGACAAAACCACGGCCAGAGTGCTCCCGAGCACCGCCGACAGCATGGTCACACGGCCGCTGACGATCCCGTGGTATCTGCGCGGAGAGATGGGAAACCTGACCCCCGGAACAGAAGTCGCCTATGCTATGTTCGAGGACGGCACCGGCATCATCCTCTCCCGCATGGACGGAGAGTGGGACGGTATCGTCCCGGGCGACATCACCGTCAAGAAGGGCGCGCTCACGATGCAGGACAAGGGCATCAGCGTCCCGTTGGCAGACGTGATCGCCACGGGCATCAGCCTGACCGGCCACACCCACACCGACAGCATGGGAGGCGGCACTTCTGGCCCGCAGTAAGGAGGGATAGACATGGCCGTCATGGCATCATGGAACGGCAAGACGTGGGGCGTCTCCAGCCAGAGGATCGCCGCCCTGAATGGCGTCTCCTCCAGCGTCGAGCTCGACACGGAAAACAGCGACGACAAGGCCGGATCCCCGGCCACTAAGACCAAGGCGCTCAAGCTGCAAAGCATGAGCTTCGACTTCGATCTGGCGTCTGCCGTGGGCGGCGACGCCCGGGGAGAGTTCGAGTCGTGGACGTCGCTGGTCGGGCAGTACGCCCCCTTCTATCTGGCCGGCCGGCGCTTCGGCCCGGCCAATCTTCAGCTCACCGGCGTCAGCCTCTCAGACACCACACTCGACAACCTCGGCCGGATCCTGAAGGGCAAGATCACGATCAACCTGACGGAATACGCCGAGGAGGCCAGAGCAAGAAGGCCAGCGCAGGCGGCTCGAGCAAGAGTTCGTCCGCGGCCGGCGTCTCGTCCTCTGGCGGCGTCGGCCGGCGTCTGAGCGCCGTCACCGTCGGAGCATCCAGCAGCGACAAGGCTGCGAAGAAACCCAACAACGCACAGCTCAAGTAAAGCGAGGTGATCCCAATGAAAGCATCCGGCAACGGAGCGCCCGAGATCTGTGTGCAGAACCTCCTCAAGACCATCCGCGGGGAGGTGCCCTATGAGCGCATCAAAGGGATCGACCGCACGCTGATCGACAAGCCGAGCGAAACCGCTGCGACCGATCTGGCCGCCGACGTGGAGTTCCTCGTGGAAACCTACGAGCCCCGCGTGCAGCTCAGTGACTCCGACCTGAAGGCTCTGACCGCTCAGGCCGGCGACTTCGAGCTGCGGGCCAGCATCGACAACATCACATGAAGGAGGTGAACAGCGTGAGCGACGCGACAAACACCTACGGTGAGGACATCAAACTCACCACGACAGACGCGAGCACCCTATACAAGACCATCATCACCGAGCTCGAAAAGGGCGCCGGCGAGCCGCTCTACCCGGGCGACGAGCGCCGGATCTTCGGCGAGGCTCTCGTGCCCGTGTTCGTTGCCCTCTACAACAGCCTCAACGACGTCGGCCGGCAGACGCTCCTCCGCTATGCGAGGGGCGAGGTGCTGGACGCCATCGGCGAGCGGCAGGACGTGAAACGACTGGAAGGCACACCGGCCAAGACGACCATGCGCTTCTCTGTCTCCACGCCGCAGGAGAGAAACATCATCATTCCGAAGTGGACGAAGGTGACGCCGGACAGCGAAAACTATTTTGCGACCGACGAGATCGCTGTGCTGCAAGCTGGCGCCTACTCTGTGGAGGTGCCGACCTCGGCCGTGAGCAACGGCACGAAGTTCAACGGCTACGCAGCCGGCACGATCGCCACCCTCGTCGACCTGATCCCCTACATCGAGTCCGTCACCAATCTGACCGAAACGGCCGGAGGCGATGACGGCGAGCCCTACACCACCGAGGGCGACAACCGCCTCCGCGAGCGGATCCGTCTGGCGCCCGCCAAGAGATCCACCGCGGGCCCTGAACAGGCTTACATCTACTGGGTAATGACGGCCGACAGCTCCATCGTGGACGCAAAGGCCGTCAGCGAGAAGGAAACAGTCAGCGAGACCCTCACGGTCTACGACGGCAAAGCCTTCAAGGGCGGCGGCGCACTTCTGACCGACAGCCTCGTCGTGAAGGCCCACGGGCAAAGCACGGCGGCGGTCAAGGACACGGACTACACCGTCGACTACACCGACGGCCTGCTAACCATCACGCTCAAGGGCAGCCTCTCGGCCGCCGAGAGCATCGACATCATCATCACCCGCACGCTGGAGGGCTGCGTCAAGATCGTGCCCCTGCTGGAAGGCGGCGGGATCCCCGACGCTGCCATGCTGGCGAAGGTGCTGGACGTGGTCAACGCCAAGGACATCCGGCCGCTCACTGACAAGGTGAGCGCCGTGCCCCCGGAGGTCGAGACCTACGACATCGAGATCGTGTACTACACCACGCCGGAGAGCGAGGCTGAGGTGATCGCCAACGTCGAAGGCACCGGCGGCGCGATCGACCGCTACAACGAGTGGCAAGTCGCAGCCCTCGGCCGGGACATCAACCCCGACCAGCTCCGCAAGCGGATCCTCTCACCTTCGTGGGGCGAGAACCTGACCGGCGCCTTCCGCGTGGACGTCGTCAAGCCGACCTACAAGGCCCTCGACGACACGCAAGTCGCCAAATTCAGCGGCCACCTGACTGTCAGCCACAAGGTCGAGAGCGAGGTGGTGTAAATGCGGCTCAATGAGACCGAGATGGTCAAACTGCTGCCTGCGTGGATGCAGGAGGACGGCAGCGACAAGGGCATCGCCACCGGCTGCGACATTATCAGCCGCGACGCCTATGCACGCCTGAAGCTCCTGAGCAGGTGGGACAAGATCGACCAGCTCTCAGCGACGCAGAGCTCGACGAAATGGCGTGGGAGCTGAACATCCAGTGGTATGACAGCACCGCGCCCATCGCAGCCAAGCGGGCCGTCATCCGCAACAGCGACCGCGTCTACGCGAAACTCGGCACCCCCTACGCCGTAGAGCAGATCGTGGCCGACGACTTCGGCACCGGCGAGGTCAGGGGAGTGGTATCAGTACGGCGGGCAGCCGCATCACTTCAAGGTGCTGAGCGACAACCCGAGCCTCGTCAACAGCAACCTCGACCTGTTCCTGAAGCTGCTGCGGACGGTCAAGCGCCGCAGCTCGTGGCTCGACGCGATCCTGATCTGCCTGACCGGCGAAATGTTCCTTTATTCCGGCATGGCCGTCAGGGATCACACCCAAGAGGTGCACGTCATGGGCAGCGACGAGATCCACATCTACCACGCGGCCGTCGTCCACGACAACAACCGCGAGACCGTCAGCATCGGCACCGACGCGGCGGTCATCTCAGACTAAGGAAAGGAGATAGACATGGCTGCATTTATCAACAACGACATCACCACCGCTGGCCTGATCGTTCTGGCGAAGGGCGTGGCCGGCCAGAAGATCAACTACACCAAGATCGTCCTCGGCGATGGCTACCTCGAGGAGGGCCAGACGCCCCGCACCCTCACCGGCGTGGTCAGCCCGAAGGCGACCGTCGACATCACGAAGCTGAAGATCAACGGTGACGGCACCGTGGTCGTCGGCGGCATCTTCACCAACGGCGACGAGACCGAGGGCTTCTACTACCGCGAGCTCGGCCTTTATGCCGAAGATCCCGATCCCGAGGTCGGCGAGGTGCTGTACTGCTACGGCAACTGCGGCGATCTGGCCGAGTGGATCCCGCCCTCCGGCGGCGCCACCATCGTCGAGAAAACCATCGACATCGTCACCGCGATCGGCACGGCCACCAATGTGACCGCCTACATCCCCGCCGACGCCTATGCCACAAAAGAGGACTACGAGACCTACAACCATCGCCCTCGGCGCACAGGCTACGGCAGAGGAGGCTCTGGCACTCGCCCGGCAGGCCATCGCAATCGCGCAGGCTGCCGAGGCGTCGGTGAATGACCTGAGCAACGCGGTCGGCCAGAACACCAGCAAGATCGCAACGCTGTGGGACGCCGTTTTCAGCGAGATCACGACCAACCCCTTCCAGATCACGTTTGCAGACCTGACGGGCATCACCCTGACGGCCGGCATCTGGAACAGCGGACTCCAGCGCCTCGAGTGCTAAACTACCGGCCAAAGGCCAGAAAGGAGGCCGCCCATGTATAGAGGCACCACACCAACCATCACCATCAACTGTGACATCGACGTCAGCGAGTTCGTGACCATGTGGGTAACATTCCGCACGCAGCAGCTCGCCACCTATGCCCCGCCGAAGCAGGTGGAAGTCACCAAGCACCTCGGGGACGAGGGCGTCGACGCGACCGACAAGGTCGTCACCGTCAGCCTGACGCAAGCCGACACGCTGCTGCTCGGCTCTCTGTCTCCAGACGAGGATCAACAGGTGGAGGTGCAGATCCGCGGCAGGACGGAGGACGGGCGCGCGTTTGCGAGCAACATTATGACCGCCCCGCTCAGCCGGATCCTGAAGGACGGCGTCATCTAAGTGAGCGTCGACTTCAATGCCTCGTTCTCTGGCAGCGCGGAGACCTTCGGGGCGAAGATGACCGAGACGCCTGCCTCCATGACCGCCTCCATGAAGGAGACGGGCGGCGGCAGCGCCTCAAACTACGAAGCCCTGCGCAACAAGCCCAAGATCAACGGGCACGAGCTGATCGGCGACATGACGCCGGCGCAGCTCGGCATCACGGACGACAGGCACCACACCCACAAGCAGGCGCAGGCAGCGAAGGTGTGGACAGTCTCCCACAACCTCGGAAAGCGGCCCGCCGTCACGGTCGTCGACAGCGCCGGCACTGTGGTCATCGGGGAGGTCGACTACCTCGACGACAACACCGTGCGCCTGACCTTCTGCGCAGCCTTTTCCGGGACTGCATACTTCAACTAAGGAGGTAAACCCGTGAAATTCCTGACAAGCATTGATCTCTCACAGAACGAGATCCAAAACGCCATCATGCAGCCGCTCGCTGCACCTCCGGCCAACCCGAAGATCGGCCAGATCTATTTCAACAGCATCGACCTGACGCTGTACCTGTGGACAGGTGAGAAATGGATCCCTGTGCCGACTAAGCTCTCGCAGCTTGAGAACGACAGCAAGTTCATCACGGCGACGTCCCCGAGGGCGCAGTAGCGTCCACGACCACACCGAAGATGAACGGCACCGCCGCCGTCGGCTCCGAGACAGCGTTCGCGCGCGGCGACCACGTCCATCCCAAGGACACCAGCAAGCTGAACACGGACGGCGACGGCTCCAACGTGACCGTCGCCTTCGAGGCATCGGCCAAGCGTGAGGCACCAGTCTCCGGCGAGAAGCTGAGCGTCCTGCTCGGCAAGGTGCTGAAGTTCTTCAGCGACCTCAAGACCGTGGCCTTCTCCGGCAGCTATAAGGATCTGAGCGACAAGCCGACAATCCCGTCCGCTGCCGCTGACGTCGGCGCGATCCCCGCAACGGAAAAGGGCGCAGCCGGCGGCGTGGCCGAGCTGGACAGCGGCGGCAAGGTGCCGGCCAACCAGCTCCCGAGCTATGTGGACGACGTCGTCGACGCCTACATCCGCACCGGCGCCACGGCCCTCGGTGCCGACTGGCTGAGTAAGACCTCCGGCGGCGCCGCCCTGACACCTGAGCCCGACAAGATCTACGTCATCCTGAGCGAAGGCGAGTACCAGAACAAGACGTACCGCTGGAGCGGGACGACCTACGCCGTCATCGGCAACGACCTCGCCATCGGCGAGACTGCGAACACCGCCTACCGCGGCGACCGCGGCAAGACGGCATACGACCACAGCCAGAGCGCCCACGCTCCCGCCGACGCCGAGAAGAACGTCCAGAGCGACTGGAACGAGACGGACGGCAATAGTGACGCCTTCATCAAGAACAAGCCCGCGATCCCGAAGGCCGTCACCAAGACCGTCCAGACCCTCAGCGACGCGGCAAGCAAGAGCTTCACCGTCACCGGCTACATCCTCAGCGTGATCCTGATCGACAGCGTCACCAAGGAGCAGGTCATCGGCGACGTCTCTTTCGAGAACGCCACGGCCTCGGCCAACGGCAAAGTCACGGTCACGCTCGCGGCCGCGCCCTCCAACCCGATCCTCGTCGTCATCACAAGCATCGCACTGTAAGGAGGCCGGCCTATGAAACACTACGGAGCAGTCGACGACCCGAAGGACATCACGACGAAGGAGTATGTCGACGCGGCTGACAACGCTCTGAAGGTGAAGGTCGACGCCCTGTGGGACTTCGTTTGCACGGACATCACGAGCAACCCCTTCCAGATCACATTCGACGATCTGGAGGGGCTGACCGTGAGATCCGGCATCTGGAACACAGGGCAGCGGAGGCTCGAGTGCTGATGGGAAACTGCTACAACTACACCCCGATCCCACCAGCCGAAGCCTCCTGCATCATCGCGCACCTGTTCGTCGAGCTGGCCCTGCCCTGCTCCTGCTGCAAGCGGGAGGACGGCGTCATCGTCATTCAGGGCAAGACCTACGACGGCAGCAGCGCCCGCGTCACAATCAAAGGCGAGGAGGTGAGATACTACGGCAAGCAACGGACACTCGCGGCCATACGAGCGGGCCAATGTAGGCCGCCCGCCCTTCGGCCGTGACAAACTGCCCGAGATGCAGGTCATCACGGACGCCAAGGAGCTCGAGAAACACACCTACATCAAGACCAGAAACCCGGCCGTTTTTCCCGAAGAAGGAGCGGCTCGGTCTGGCGCAGAGGATGATGAACGAGGCCAGCGACCTCGTCGCCGATCTGATGGAGGCCAACGATCTGCTCCTGACGGATCCCGAGGAGCGTGAGCTCAGGTATCGCGCGCAGCGGTCGGCGCTTCGCAACTGCCGAAAGCTGATCCACCATATCGAGCTCGCGCATGAGATCCTCAGCGGCTTCAGCGATGACGCCTTTGCATACTGGGCGAAGATGGCGGCCGGCGTGAAGAACCAGACCGCCAAATGGTACAAAACGGATAAAGAGAGGGCCGCCAAGCTGGACGCACAGAAGCGTCACCAGTGAGGCGGCCCTCGGGGTATGCCTTGTTTTTTCGTGCCGGCTCGGCCAACAACGCCCGCAACGTCAACACTGATGGCACTCTGAACAGGAACAACGCCTACAACGGCAACAACGGCCTGCGCCCCGCTTCGATGGATCGCCCGACTTATTAACCGCCCGGAGACGGGCGGCGAACACTGTGCCCCATCATCCAATGAAGGCATATCCCTCCCGCAGCCGTGGCCGTCTGACCGGCCCGGTCATGGGTAAACACAAGACCGCCGATGCCCCCGGCGGCGCACGCAAAGCGTGGCCGGAGCTATACACGGCGGGGAGACTTTTCAATGGAGAATATCGTAAACAGCACCATCGCGCTCTACAAAGCATACCGCAAAACCCGCTGCGGAAAGCGCGACAACCCGACCGCCATGCGCTACCGCATGGAGGCCATCGAGCGCACCGTCGCCCTCTCTGAGAGGCTCCAGCGGCGCGACTATTCCTTCGGGCCCTACTACCCCTTCAAGGTGTACGAGCCCAAGGAGCGGCTCGTCCTCGCCATCGACTTCGAGGGCAAAGTCGTCCAGCACTCGCTCTGCGACAACGTCCTCGAGCCGGCGTTCTCCCGGCGCTTCATCCGGGACAACTACGCCGGCCGGATCGGCAAAGGCACCCACGACGGCCTTGACCGTCTGGCTGCGGCTATGCGCCACTATTTCTTCAACCGAAAGGCAGCAGACGAAGCAGCCCGCAAGGCTGCTGGCCTGCCGCCCCGGCCGATGAACGAGTGGGACTACGCCGACGGCTGGGTACTGAAGGGCGATTTTTCAAAGTTCTTTTACACCCTGCTCCATTCCTACTGTTACGAAACGGCCCGCCGGGCCCTGAAGTGGCTGAAGGATCCCGAGCTGATCGACTTCGCTGAGTGGCTGCTGTGGCTCATAATCGACAGCACGCCAGACCCCGGCATCCCGATCGGCAACCAGTCGAGCCAACTGCTCGCGCTGCTCTATCTGGACGCCTTCGACCACTGGCTGAGGGATGACCGCGGCCTCGTATATGGCAGGTACATGGACGACTTCTACATCATCCACAGCGACAAGCTGCTGCTCCGGCAGATACTCAAGGAGATCGAGGCGTACATCAAGCCGCTCGGCCTTCGGCTGAACGGCAAGACGCAGATCCTCCCGCTGAAGAACGGCATCGACTTCCTCGGTTTTCACACCTACCTCACGCAGACCGGCAAGGTCGTGAGGAAAGTGCGAGCCAAGAGCATCGACAACATGAAGCGCAAGATCCGCAAGTTCCGCGGACTGGTGGACTCCGGCAAGATGACACTCGACAGCGTCGTGCAATCCTACGCGAGCTGGACGGGCCACATCTCACACGGCAACACCTACCACCTGCGGCAGAACATGGACGCCTATTTCTTCAGCTATTTCCCGGAGCTCAAACCATCACCGAAAGGAGACACAACTCATGGCCCAAAAACTGAGCAACCTCGCAAACAAGTCGAAGGTCAAGTTCGGCAGCCTGTACGGCAGCCCGATCGTCTGGATCGTGGCCGATAAGAACCACGCAGGCTACCCCTCCAACAGCGTCACACTCGTGACCAACCAGATCATCAAGATGCTGTGCTTCGACGCGACAGAACCGAGTAACGGCAACAGCGACCGCCGCAACTACGGCAACAACCGCTACATCTACTCGAACCTGCGCCAGTGGCTCAACAGCCCCGCGGCTGCCGGCCAGTGGTACACCGCACAGCACTCCGCAGACCAGACGCCGGACTCCTCCCACGTCTGGAACAGCGTCAACCCGTACAGTGGCCTCGCCGGTTTTCTGAACGCCTTCACCGCCAACGAGCGGGCGGCTCTGCTGAACACCACCATCACGGTCGGCAAGAGCTCCACAGACGGCGGCGGGACGGAGACCTGCACGGACAAGATCTTCCCCCTGTCCTGCACTGAGGTCGGTCTGAGCGGCGACCACGTCTGCGGCAGCAAGCTGGCGATCTTCAGCGACAACAACAGCCGCATCGCCACCGTGACGGCCTCCTGCGTCGCCAATTCCAACTATTCCGGCAACCCGGGCTCTGGTGCCGCGTGGTACTACTGGCTGCGGGACGCCTATGCCGGCTCGGCCTACAACGCCCGCCGCGTCAGCGCCGGTGGCACTCTGTACGGGGGCAACGCCTGCAGCGGCGGCAGCGGCCTGCGCCCCGCTTGTAATCTGTCCTCTGATCTCCTGATCTCCGACTCCGTCGACTCGGATGGATGCTATACAGTGATCTACAATCAGGCGCCCACAGCGCCGTCGTCCATCACTGTCCCGAGCGAAGTGCTCGGCGGCGAGAACCTGAGCATCTCGTGGGCGGCCTCCACCGACCCCGACGGCAACCTCTCCGGCTACGTTCTGGAGCGCAAGGTCGGGAGCGGCACATGGGCGCAGATCTACAAGGGATCCTCGCGCAGCTACACCGACGCCATCACCTACGGATGGACGAGCGTGCAGTACCGCGTCAAGGCATACGACGCCGCCGGCGCGGAGAGTGCGTACACCACCAGCGCCACCCGCACTGTCACCAATAACCGACCGCCCGTCATCAGCGGCACGGACGGCGCCCTCGGCAGCTTCAGCACGGCGGCCCCGTCCTACGAGTACACCGTCACCGACGCCGACGGCCATCAGGTCGACGTCGTGGAGATGCTGGACGGCGTTACGCTGCGCAGCTACACCGTGACCCTCGGCCAGACCAACACGCTGACGATCGGCTCCGAGGCGTGGCTGAAGGTCGTGAACGGCAGCCACACCCTGAAGATCGTGGCGACAGACGCCAAGGACGCCAGCGTCACCCGCACGCTGACCTTCACCAAGGCCGTCACGTCCGTCGAGTTCGAGCAGACCCTCGCTATGGAGGCCGACGCCATGCCGACCAAGGCCCTCGTCAACATTCAGGGCAATTTCCCGGCCGGCTGCACGCTTCAGGTCTGGATCTGCAACAACGGCAACGACGCGAGTCCGACGTGGGAGGACATCACACAGAAGGCCCGCACCGGCCAGAAGCACTATTTCACCAACCAGACCAAGACGGCCGCAGCGTGGGGCGTCAAGGTCAAGGCCAAGCTGCTCCGCGGCTCCGCTACGGAGACCTGCTACATCCAGTCGATCGGAGGTAACTTTGCATGATTAAACACAGAGCCGACAGCATCCAAAAGCTGAACGACGAACAGGCCGCAGAGGCCAAGAAGGACAAAACCATCGCCGAGCAGGCTGACACCATCGAGCTGCTGAAGGGCTGCATCATGGAGCTGGCCGACGTGGTCTACGGCGACGGAGGGGAGGTAACAGCATGAGCAAGATCGTCGAGCTGTACGTCAGGGAGCTGACACGCGAAGGCTCCACCATGACCATCAACGACGTCCCGAAGAAGCTGCGCAAGCAGGTCGAGGACGCCATCGCTGCCATCGAGGCAGCCGCAAACGCTGGCACCGCGAAGGAAGGGGCGAGCGAATGATCGCCCGGGCCCTCGCGTGGCTATTATTAAAAATTGCAGGAAAGGAGGAGCGTGAAATGCTGGTACGTCTGTATGCAGGCGAGATCATCATGGGCCGCATCACCGAGGACAACGTCCCCGCGAAGCTGAAGGCCCGCGTGCACAAGTATCTCGTCGACATGGGCTACTTCGACGACGTCGAGGAGTAAGCCCAACAACAAGGAGGGCCGCGTCCTGCGGCCCTCCGGCTTTTATGAGGTGACACAATGATCGAAATCAACATCGGCGCGCTCGTCGTCCTTCTCGGGATCCCGACGGCCGCGACCGGCTTCTGCTTCTGGATGCTCGAGCACAGGATCCAGAAGCGCGAGAAGCAAAAGGGAGGCCGAGGAGGCCAAACGGCAGAAAGAGGCAGCGGCCCGAGAGCGTGCCCGTGAAGATCTCCAGATCATCACCATTCAGGGCACGTCGGCAGCCATCGCCCTCGGCGAGGCGACGGCCCGGGCCGTGCAGCGCATCCCTGACGCGCATTGTAACGGGGATATGCACGCAGCCCTCGACTACGCTGCCAAAATCAAACACGCGCAGAAGGACTTCCTCACCAGTCAGGGGATCCACGCGATCATCGACTAAGGAGGTGAGCAGCATGGCCGCAAAGAAGCGCCGGCGCAAGCGTAAAAAGAAAATCGAGGCGAGCAAAAAGCTCGCATACTGGGCGGCCAGCGTGGCAACGCTCAGCGCAGCCAGCTCTCTGCTGCTCTCTGCCTTCGGGCGCGACCCGGTCGGTGAGCTGACCGGCACCATCTTCACCGCCTGCGTCGGCTATCTAATCACATACGCCGGCAAGAGCCTCGGCGAGAAAAATCAGCCGAAACCGCCACGGGCTCGACGCCGACGGCAACCCGCTCCCGGATCCGTCCGGGGACACTCTCAACAATGAGGAGGCAAAAGGATGAACACCATCGACATCACACCCATCGTCAACGCAGCCCTCGCCCTGATCGGCGCCGGCGTCAGCGTTTTCCTGATCCCGTGGCTGAAGAAGCAGACCACCGAGGCACAGCGCAAGGAGCTGACCGCGTGGGTAAAGATCGGCGTCGCTGCCGCTGAGCAGCTCTACGTCGGACAGGGCCGCGGCGAGGAGAAGAAGCAGTACGTCCTCGACTTCCTGAAGCAGAAGGGCTTCAAGGTCGACGAGGAAAGCGTCGTCAACGCGATCGAGGCAATCGTCAAGCAGCTCAACACTGAGGGCCTGACCATCGAATAACGGAGAGGGCGGGCTCCGGCCCGCCCTTCTTTTTGCAAAGGAGGCAAACCCATGAAAAACCAGAACACCGACGACATCAAGCTGAAGCCCGGCGAGACCGTCACAGACGAGACTCTCGACGAGCTGACCGGCGGGAAAGGAGACGACAATGAGTAACAGCCCTCTGGTGGCCTACACCAAGCTCAGCCCGAACCACTCGGGCAAGCGCACCAAGAAGATTGACACCATCACGATCCACTGTATGGCCGGCAACTGCTCCGTCGAAACCTGCGGCAACCTGTTCGCCAACTCTGCGCGGCAGGCGTCCAGCAACTACGGCATCGGCACCGACGGCCGGATCGCCCTGTACGTCGACGAGGCAAACCGCTCGTGGTGCACCTCGTCCAACGCCAACGACCAGCGGGCCGTCACCATCGAAGTCGCCAACAACGGCGGCGCGCCTGACTGGCCCGTCTCCGCGAAGGCATACGCCGCGCTGCTGGATCTCGTGACCGACATCTGCAAGCGCAACGGCATCAAGCGCCTCGTCTGGTCGACCAGCAAAAACGACCGTGTGAACCACCTGAACGGCTGCAACATGACCGTGCACAGGGACTACGCGAATAAGAGCTGCCCGGGCGACTACCTCTACAACCGCCACGGCCAGATCGCGGCCGAGGTCAACAAGCGCCTCGGCATCACGGACGCAGGCGGCAGCACCGGCGGCCAGACCTCCGGCAGCACCGAGACCGGCTTGAAGGTCGGCGACGTGGTCGACTTCAAGGGCACGCAGCACTACACCAGCGCGGCGGCCAAGGACGCCAAGATCTGCAAGCCCGGCAAGGCCACCATCACGGCCGTCGCGGCCGGCAAGGCGCACCCGTACCACCTGAAGGCAATCAGCGGCGGCGGCTCCACCGTTTACGGCTGGGTAAACGCTGCGGACATCTCGACCGGCAGCACCGAGACCGGCTTGAAGGTCGGCGACGTGGTCGACTTCAAGGGCACGCAGCACTACACCAGCGCGGCGGCCAAGGACGCCAAGATCTGCAAGCCCGGCAAGGCCACCATCACGGCCGTCGCGGCCGGCAAGGCGCACCCGTACCACCTGAAGGCAATCAGCGGCGGCGGCTCCACCGTTTACGGCTGGGTAAACGCTGCGGACGTCTCGACCGGCAGCACCGGCACAGCCGTGAGCTACCGTGTGAGGACGACGGCCGACGTGCTGAACATCCGCAAGGGCCCCGGCACCAACTACGGCACCAACGGCCAGATCAAGGGCAAAGGCATCTACACGATCGTCGACGAGGCAGCAGGCCCCGGCGCGACCAAGTGGGGCAAGCTCAAGAGCGGCGCGGGCTGGATCTCTCTGGACTACGTCACGAAACTCTAAAACCGCATAGAAAAGCAGAAACCCGCCCGGAGATCCCGGGCGGGCTTTTTCTGTTATGTAGGGCTTTACTCCTCGGCGTCAGGATCCGGCGCTTCACCGGCAGCGGCGAGCTCGGCCTCTGTGGGCTGGAACCGCAGCACACGGCCCTCGGAGTCATAGAAACCGCCGAGCAGGATGGTGAAAATATCGACCAGCCAGCCGATCCCGCAGGCCCCGGCCGTCAGCAGCCAGATGACGCCTGTGCCGGTTTTACCGACATAGAACCGATGGGCCCCGAAGAAGCCGAGGAAGATGCACAGCAGCAGCGCCACCGTCTTGCTTTTCGGCGACGTCGGCCGCTGCGCTGCGGGGATGCTGACCGTGCCCTGCTGCGCGCCGGACTTCCCGCCGGAGCTCGTCGTATATGACAGACCCGTCCCGGGGATCCCGACGGTCGTGTGGCTTTTCCCCGTCGTGCTGACCGTGTGCTTCAGACCCTTCGGGCCGAAGCTGATGCTCGCGCTCTTTTTGTTCAGGTTTACCCGGACACCCGGGGCCACCTTAAAGCTGCGTCTAAACCTTGTACCCATGCTTTTCCCTCCTATGTGCGCTTTTTAGCGTTTAGTCATCTTTGGCATAATATTACCATGCCAAAACTGGTAAAGTCAATATTGCATAGTCATCTTTAGCATAAAGGGAGGCGAGGGCTGCGAAAATATACAAACCAGACGGCAGGTGCAACATCTCCGGGGAGAGAGTCAGGGAGGAGCGGCTGCGGGCAAACCTGTCACAGGAACAGCTCGCCTACAAGCTCCAGATCATCGGGCTGGACGTCACGCAGAAGGTCATCAGCAGGATCGAGAACGGCAGCCGAGTCGTCGCTGACTACGAGCTGGACTATCTGGCGACCGCTCTCAGCACCACCATCAACCACCTGCTCGGGAAAGAATGAGAAAACCGCACGGCAGCGACGCCGTGCGGCTTTTTGTGGAAAAGCGCGGGAAAATGTTGAAAATCTACCGAATTATGCTTGACATTATAGAGCAAATGCTCTATAATATAATCACAGGCAAGGGATAGCCGAGTACAGAAAGAAAGGAGAGCAAAACCGCGGAAAGGAGGCAAAGCCGTGGATGCTGAGCAGATGAAAAAACTGCTCGAGCTGCTGGAACAGGCTCTAAAGTGTGAACAGGTTGCCACCATTACGATCACAATAAAGCCGAACCAAAAGCCCAAGCAGTAAGGTCGAAGGACGGCGGGAAAAATCCCGCCCGCCGTTCCTTTTCATTATAACCACGAAACCACGGCAAAGTCAAGCGGGAGGAACAACATGGACATCTCGATCAAAGTGACCTACAAAAGCGATGGGCTACAAAAGCTCCGCAAGGCTGCCGGCCTGTCTCAGTCTCAGCTCGCCGATCTGGCCGGGATCAAGGTGCAGGTGCTCCAGCAGTACGAGCGCGGCGCCCGGGACATCAACGGCGCGAAGCTGCCGACGCTGCTGAAGATCTGCAACGCGCTGGAGTGCAGGCTGGCCGACATCATCACAGACGAGGAGACGCTCGAGCTCCTGAAAAAGTACGAGGAACACTGACACACAGAAGGGGCGGCCGGCGGGCCGCCCCTTTTTTTTTTTTATCACGGAGGGGAACACAATGGGACAGCACTGGAGCCATCTGACGCCGACCAAGCGCATCCAGCTCGACGCCTTCATCCGCGCAGGAATGAAGCCGACGGACATCGCCAAGGAGCTCGGCGTCCATCATACGACCATCTACCGGGAGCTGAAGCGGTGCACCTATGAGCACCTCAACAGCGACTACACCACCGAGACAAGATACAACCCCGAAGGCGCACAGGCCCGCTATGAGGCCAACCTCCGCGCCAAAGGGCCGGAGCTGAAGATCGGCAACGACTACGAGCTGGCCGACTACCTGATCGCCAAGATCCGCGACGAGAAGTACAGCCCGGAGGCTGCGATCGGTGAGGCAGAGGTCAAGGGCTGGCCCTTCAAGACCCACATCTGCGCGAGTACCGCCTACAACTACATCCGCGGCGAGATCTTCGGCGACGAGCTGACCGTCTCCATGCTGCCGCAGCACGGCAAGCGCCACCAGCCAGAGCGCCCGGCCGGATCCATGCCTCGCAAGCCCGCCGGCCGGAGTATCGAGGATCGCCCTGAGCACATCAACGACCGCAGCACCTTCGGTCACTGGGAGATGGACAGCGTCGAGAGCTGCCAAGGCGTCAGCAACACATACATCGTGATGACCGAGCGGAAAACGCGCTGGGAGCTCATTATACCGTCGCCGGACAAGACGGCCGCCAGCGTCGTCGCTGCGATTGACGGGCTCGAGGCCAAGTACGGCGACCTGTTCCCGAAGGTATTCAGATCCATCACCTGCGACAATGGCTGCGAGTTTGCCGACGCCGCCGGGATCGAACGAAGCGCCAGCGGCAAGGGCACCCGCACCGAGGTCTACTACTGCCACCCCTACCGGCCGAGCGAGCGCGGATCCAATGAGAACCAGAACGGCCTCATACGTCGGCACCTGCCGAAGGGCACCGACCTGAGCACGATCCCCTACGAGGAGACCAAGCGGATCGAGGACTGGCTGAACAACTACCCCCGCAAAATGTTCGGTTATCTGTGCTCCGAGCAGCTTTTCCGGGAAGAAATCGCCCTCATTCTGGCCTCATAAAAAATATTTTTGCTTTTTTGTGCATTTACTCTTGACAAACGGCTTCCTTCTGCAAGGTATACAAAAATTTCATTCTCATTTTGTTGAAATTGCGTGGGTATAAACCCGGGAAAATGGGATGGATTTTTGCGCATTTCATGATATAATAAAGAATCATGCGATCAACCCGGAAAAGGAGGGCATTTTCCATGAAATATCTGTTTCGCGGGGGCACAGTGGTGTCCGGACGGGGCACCCGCCGGGCGGACGTGCTGGTGGAGGACGAGAAGATCCTCCGGGTGGCCCGCAGCATCTCCGCGCCGGAGGCCACGGTCATCGACGTGGAGGGACAGCTGCTGCTGCCGGGCTTCATCGACGCCCATACCCATTTCGACCTGGACGTGTGCAGCACCACAACGGCGGACGATTTCTTCTCTGGCAGCCGGTCGGCGCTGCGGGGCGGCACCACCACGGTGGTGGACTTCGCCTGCCCCAACAAGGGCGAAACCCTGCACCAGGGGCTGGAGCTTTGGCACAAGAAGGCCGACGGCAACTGCTGCTGTGACTACGGCTTCCATATGACCATCGACGACTGGAATCCCGGCATCGAGGCGGAGATCGACGACATGTACGCCGCCGGGATCTCCTCGTTCAAAATGTACATGACCTATCCGGCCATGATGATCGGCGACGAGGCCATGTATCACGCCCTGAAAAAGCTCAGGGAAAAGGGAGGCATCTGCGGCGTTCACTGCGAAAACAGCGGCGTCATTGACGCGCTGATCGCCGAGAAGAAGGCCGCGGGGGAGATGGGCGTGGGCTCCCATCCCCGGACCCGGCCCGATTTCCTGGAGGCGGAGGCCGTGTCCCGGCTGCTGCGCATCGCTCAGGCGGTGGATATCCCGGTGGTCATCGTGCATCTGACCAATGCCGCCGCCCTGCGGGAGGTGGAGGCCGCCCGCAAACGGGGCCAGCGGGTGTATGTGGAGACCTGCCCCCAGTATCTGCTGCTGGACGACAGCGTGTATGACGACCCCGACTATTCCCGGGCCGCCCGCTATGTCTGCGCCCCGCCCATCCGCAAGACGGAGGACCAGCGGGTCCTGTGGGCCGCCCTGCGCAAGGGCGAGATCCAGACCGTGTCCACGGATCATTGCAGCTTTACCCTGGAGCAGAAGGACGCCGGACGCGGGGACTTTACCAGGATCCCCGGCGGCCTGCCGGGGGTGGAGACCCGGGGCGAGCTGCTGTATACCTACGGCGTTACCACGCGGAAGATCAGCCTGGCCACCATGTGCCGGGTGCTGTCGGAAAACCCCGCCAAGCTCTACGGTATGTTCCCCCGGAAGGGCGTGCTCCAGGCCGGGGCCGACGCGGATATCGTGGTGTACGATCCCCAGGCGGACCATCTGCTCCGGGCGGAGGACATGACAAGCCTGGCGGGCTACACGCCGTATGAGGGCTTCCCCATCCGGGGCGGCATCCGGCAGGTGTGGCTCCGGGGCCGCCTGGCAGTGGAGGACGGCTTTGTCCTGGCCGGGCCCGACGGGAAGTATATCTCCCGGGGCAAGTGCAGCCTGTGACGAATAAACGAGAGAGGGTCACTGTATGAATATTCTGTATGCCCAGTCACCGGCGTTGTTCTGGTGCGCCCTGGCGCTGATCGTGTGCTTTTTTGTGCGCCGGGGAGCCCACCGGGTCCGGGCGGTGCTGGACCTGGTGTTGGGGCTTTTGTGCGCGGTAGGCGGCGTGGCCCTGTACTATCTGGGCATGTACAACGACGCATTTACCATCCGGGATTTCTGGCACATCCGCACCGCAGGCTGGATCGGCCTGGCGGTGGTCGTGCTGGTGACGGTGTGGCAGGTGGTGAAGGCCACCCGCCGCAGCGTGTCGGCCCGCCGGGCCGCCCGCCAGGCAGAGCGGGACGAAAAGACCCGGCAGAAGGAGCTGGAGGACGCCAGGACCCGGGCCTATACCGCCGGGCAGGAGGACGCCAAGGCCGCCGCTCGGGTGGCGGAAAATGTGTCCGCCGCCGCGGAAGACCGGGAGAACGGGTGAGAAAAAAACGGGTGTGCTGCGGCACACCCGTTTGCCCTCGTCAAAAAGAATTTTTGACAAGCTGAGTCCCCGGCTGCGATGCAGCCGGGGACTTGCTGTATTTTTTTTGGGGGGGGACGGGCTTACCGGGCGGCTTCCATGCCGGCGATCAAAGCCTTCTTGTTGCCCTCCAGGAAGCGGGCCTTGCGCTCACCCAGCTCGATGCGGATGGCCTCGGTCATCTGCTCCACGGTGGTGACGGGGACCTTTTCCAGGACAGCGCCCAGAATGGCCACGTTGGCGCCCTTGGGGTTGCCGATGGACTCGGCAATGGCGTTGGCGTCGCAGTACACCACCTGGATGTCGTCGCGGACGGCCTTGCGGTCGATGATGCTGCTGTTGATCACCAGCACGCCGCCGGGCTTCACATGCTCCTCGAACTTATCCAGAGAGGGACGGTTCATGGCCACGATCACATCGGCCTTGTCCACCAGGGGGGAGGCCACGGGGTCGTCGGACACGATGACGGAGCAGTTGGCGGTACCGCCGCGCATCTCGGGACCGTAGGAGGGCAGCCAGGAAACGTGCTTGCCGTCCAGCATGCAGGCCATCGCCATGAACTTACCGATCAGGAGCATGCCCTGACCGCCGAAACCGGCGAAAATAAAGGTCTTTTCCATGTTACTTGGCCTCCTTGTCTTTGTAAACACCCAGAGGATAGTAAGGAATCATGTTTTCCTCCAGCCAGGTCATTGCCTCCACGGGAGACATACCCCAGTTGGTGGGGCAGGTGGACAGAACCTCTACCATGCAGAAGCCCTTGCCCTCCTTCTGGTAACGGAAAGCCTTGGCAATGGCCTTCTTGGCCTTGACGATGTTGGCGGTGTTGTTGACGGCCACGCGCTCGATGTAGTAGGAGCTGGGCACAGCGGCCAGCATCTCGCTCATCTTGATGGGGGCGCCGCACCAGGCCTCGTCGCGGCCATAGGGGGAGGTGGTGGTCTTCTGGCCGATCAGGGTGGTGGGGGCCATCTGACCGCCGGTCATGCCGTAAATGGCGTTGTTGACGAAGATGGTGACGATCTTCTCGCCGCGGTGGGCGGCGTGAACGATCTCGGCGGTGCCGATGGAGGCCAGGTCGCCGTCGCCCTGATAGGTGAACACCATGGTGTCGGGGCCCACGGCGCGCTTGACGCCGGTGGCCACGGCAGGTGCGCGGCCGTGCGCGGCCTCGTACATGTCGCAGTTGAAGTAGTCATAGGCAAACACGGAGCAGCCCACGGGGGCCACGCCGATGACCTTGCCGTCCAGGTTCATCTCGTCGATGACCTCGGCCACCAGGCGGTGAATGATGCCGTGGTTGCAGCCGGGGCAGTAATGGAACTGCTTATCGGTGAGCAGCTTTGTCTTTTCAAATAATACGGCCATGTTACTTGCCCTCCTTCATGCTGAGAATCTTCTCGACGATCTCATCGGTGGTGGGCATCTGGCTGCCGCAGTGGCCGGTGAAATCAATGGGCTTGGCGCCGTTGATGGCCAGCTTGACATCCTCCAGCATCTGGCCCTCGTTCAGCTCCACGTCCAGAACGGCCTTGACGGAATCCTGGCAGGCGGCCTCGCGGACGGCGTCGTAGGGGAAGGGCCACACGGTGATGGGACGGACCAGACCCACGTTGATGCCCTTGGCCTTCAGCTCGGCAATGGCGCTCTTGGCAATACGGGCCACGGTGCCGAAGGCGGTGATGATGTACTCGGCGCCCTCGCAGTTGTAGGTCTCCACCATCTGCTCGTTGGCCACGACTTCCTTATACACGGCCTGCAGCTCGTCGTTGTGAACGGCCAGGCTCTCGGTGTCGATATAGATGGAGTTGATGACGCCGCGCTTGGCGGGATCGTCGCCGGGCTTCCAGCCGGTGCAGGCCCAGGGCTTCTCTTCGGGGTCGACCTTGTAGTCCACCATTTCGGGCAGCTCCACGGGCTCCATCATCTGGGCGATGATGCCGTCGGCCAGGAACAGAACGGGAATACGATATTTTTCAGCCTTCTCATAGGCGAACATCATGATGTCGATGAACTCCTGGATGGAGGAGGGAGCGTAGGTCAGCAGGTGATAGTCACCGTTGCCGCCGCCCTTGACGCCCTGGAAATAGTCGCCCTGGGAGGCCTGGATGTTGCCCAGACCGGGGCCGCCGCGCATGACGTTGACGATCACGGCGGGGACGCGGGCGCCTGCGCAGTAGGAGATGCCCTCCTGCTTCAGGGACACGCCGGGGCTGGAAGAAGAGGTGATGACGCGGGCGCCGGTACCGGCAGCGCCGTACACCATGTTGATGGCCGCCACTTCGCTCTCGGCCTGCAGGAAGCAGCCGCCGATTTCGGGCATACGGGCGGACATGTACTCAGGGATCTCCGTCTGGGGAGTGATGGGGTAGCCGAAGAAGAAACGGGCGCCTGCGCGAATGGCAGCCTCCGCAATAGCTTCGCTGCCCTTCATAAGAGTCAAAGCCATGATTAATCCTCCTTAGTCTTTTTCGATGCGGATCACCACATCAGGGCAGGTACGCGCGCAGGATGTGCAGCCGATGCAGGCCTCCATATCGGTGACCTCAGCCGGATGATAGCCCTTCGCGTTGATCTTCGTCTTGGACAGGGCAATGATGTGCTTGGGACATGCCCGAACGCACAGGCCGCAGCCCTTGCAAAGATTCTCGTTGATAGTAACTCTTACCACACTTTACACCTCTTTTCTGGATTTTTGCCTTTCCAATGGGTATCTATAAAAATCCCGCTTACCGGGGGTCGCGCGTTAATAGATCTCCTTCCGGGGATCGGTGGTGTTCAGCCCGTGCTGGATATAGGAGTTCCAGTCGCGGTGCATGTACACGTCGATGGGGACGGGCGTGCCCACATAGGCGGGGTCCGGATTCCGGGCCAGGAAGTCGTCCAGGAACTCCTTTTTACCGGTGGTATACGCCACGGGAATGCCGGTGCGGTCCGCCACCTCCCGCAGCACCAGGTAGCCGTCCCACAAATCGTCGGCGCTGGTCATGGTGGAGAGGTTGGTATTGTTGATCATACCGGTGATGCTCAGACGGGAATGCAGCTGCATGGCGTCCTGCAGATGGTGGATCTTGTCCGGGGTGCTGGCCAGAGGCCGCCGGATGTTTACCACGTTCAGCACCTCCAGGGCACCGGGCTCCAGGCTGATGAAGTCCTGGTGGTAGCGGCCCAGGGCCGTGGCGCCCACATCGTCGCCGCCTACGTCAAAGATGACGCTGTCCCAATCCAGCACAAAGGCGGACGACACCTCCGCCGGCAGAGACAGCGTCTCGATGCCGGAACAGGCAAAGTTGGGGGATACCAGGCGGATCTCCTTCTGCTCCACCAGCTTGCCCCGCTCGGTCAGGCGGAAGTAGGTGTTCACCATATCCAGGTCCAGAAGCTCCGTTCTGTCGCCCCGGGCGGCGGCCCGGATGGCGAAATTCAGCGCCAGCTCGCTTTTGCCGCTGCCGTAGTTGCCGATCAGCACCTTGACGTTTTTCATGGGTCAGATTCTCCTTAAAATAGTAACGCTTGCATCAGAAACGCGGGATTACCGCAGGTTTTCGCGAATGGTCTGGCACAGAGCCGTGATGCCCTGGACGATCTTCTCCTCGGGCATGCAGCTGTAGTTTAGACGCAGGGTATTCTCGTGGCCGCCGTTGGGGAAGAAGGAGCCGCCGGGAACAAAGGCAACCTTCTTTTCCAGGCACTTCATCTGAAGCTCCTTGGCGTCCATATACTCCGGCAGCACCACCCAGGCGAACAGGCCGCCCACGGGGTGGGTGAAGGTGCAGCCCTCAGGCAGCTCCCGCTCCAGCGTTTCCAGCATCACCTTCCGGCGCTTGTCATAGCAGGCGCGGATGGTGGCCACATGGGCGTCCAGGTCGAACATCTCGATCCACTTGGAGGTCTCCATCTGGCCCACGGTGGACGCCTGCAGGGAGGCGGCCTGCTCCATAAAGTTGTACTTGGCCAGAATATGCTCCTCGGCGCAGACCCAGCCCAGACGATAGCCGGGGGCCAGAATCTTGGAGAAGGTGCCCAGATAGATCACCAGGCCCTTGGTATCCAGGCTCTTCAGCGCGGGCAGGGACTCACCCTCGAACCGCAGCTCGCCGTAGGGGTTATCCTCCACCACGGGGATCTCATAGCGGTTGATGATCTCCATGAACCGGTGGCGGCGGTCCAGATCCCAGGTGCGGCCGGTGGGATTCTGGAAATCGGGGATGACGTAGATCATCTTTACCCGTTCGGTGGTGGCCAGGATCTTTTCCAGCTCCTCCATGATCATGCCGCCGTCGTCGGTGGGCACCTCGATGAACCGGGGCTGGCAGGCCTTGAAGGCGTTGACGGCGCCCAGGTAGGACGGACTCTCCAGCAGCACCACATCGCCGGGGTCCAGAAAGACCCGGGCGGAGAAATCCAGACCCTGCTGAGAGCCGGAGGTCACCAGAATGTGGTCTGCGTCGGTGTGGATGTTGTTCTTGGCCAGCATGCGGTCGGCAATCTGCTGGCGCAGCTTGGGATAGCCTTCAGTGGATGAATACTGGAGCGCCACGCGGCCGTTCTCCTCCAAAACGGCACGGGAGGCCTCCATCATCTGCTCCACGGGGAACAGCTCCGGGGCGGGCATGCCGCCGGCAAAGGATATGATGTCGGGCTGCGCGGTGAGCTTTAACAGCTCCCGGATCTCGGACCCCTTCAAAAGGTCCATCCTCGATGCGAATTGTACCATGAATGCTTCCTCCTCAAATTCATAGCCATGTGCTTGTGCACCTTGCCGGGCACAAGCATACGCTTACAGCTATATTTAAGCACAAATCCACAACGATGTAAAGAAAAGGAGGGGCAAAAAACGGGCCGAAAACGGGCTTGCGGCACAAGTTTGGAGAGAGGTACAAAAAATCCGGGAGGAATCACGGCATTTTCCACAAAGGAAACTTATGTGATATTTTTGGCAAAAATGTTAAAAATATGGCAATTTAAGGCGCGAGACGGGGAGGAAACCGCCGGCCGGCCAGGGGGTGCATGGGCAAGCTTCGGGGAAAACGGTATGGTGAAGGGTGCTTATGGGGAGGAAACGCAGAAATGGAAGAACATGCGCTGAAGGGTGAGTATATATCCGCCCTTCGGAACGGCGTGCTGTCTTACGGCGGCAGCCAGCGATGGCTGGACAGCGGGGCGCTGCGCCAATGCGGCTGCGGCGTTATTGCGGCGCCGGACCTGCTGCTGTATCTGCGGCAGCAGCGGACGGACTGCCTGTGGCTGACGGTGTCCTCCTGGGGGCGCCCATACCGCCTTGGTCGGGAGGAATTCGACCGCTGCCGACGGGGGGACAGCGCCTCCCTGCTGTGCACGATATTGGACGTGAGGGCGAAATAGGGATGCTCATCATTCCAGGCATACCGGGCCGCGACCCGGTATGCCTGGAATTTTGCGGTGTTACACCAGCTGCTCCATCTCGTCCACCAGCTCGCCGAACAGAGCCAGGGCGCTGTTCACCGGCTCGGGGGAGCTCATGTCCACGCCGGCGATCTTCAGCAGGCTGATGGGGTCGGTGCTGCAGCCGCCGGACAGGAACTTCTTGTAGTCTGCCACGGCGGGAGCGCCTTCCTTGAGGATGCGGTTGGCAATGGCCACGGCAGCGGAGAAGCCGGTGGCATACTGGAACACATAGTAGTTGTAGAAGAAATGGGGGATCCGGGCCCATTCCAGGGCGATCTGGTCGTCGGACACCATATCCGGGCCGAAGTACAGCTTGTTGAGCTCGTGGTACTTCTGGCACAGGGCGTCGGCGGTAAGGGCCTGGCCGTTTTCGGCCATCTTGCCCATGGCCAGCTCGAACTCAGCGAACATGGTCTGGCGATACACGGTGCCCTTGAACTGGTCCATGAAGTGGTTGATGAGATAGGCCCGCTGCTTCTTATCGGTGGTCTTTTTCAGCAGGTGGCGCATCAGCAGCACCTCGTTGCAGGTGGAGGCTACCTCAGCCACGAAGATCACATAGTCGCTGGTGCTGACGGGCTGATATTTGCAGCTGTGATAGCTGTGCAGGGCATGGCCCATCTCGTGGGCCAGGGTGAACTGGCAGTCCAGATTGTCCTTGTGGTTCAGCAGGACATAGGGGTGGGGACGGCTGTTGCCGGAGGAGTAGGCGCCGCCCCGCTTGCCCACGTTTTCGTAAACGTCGATCCAGCGGTTGCTGAAGCCCTCCTTCAGCAGGTCCACGTAGTCCTCACCCAGCACCTGCAGGGCCTCCAGCACGGTCTCCTTGGCCTGCTCATAGGTAATGGCCTGGTCGGCGTCGGCCACAATGGGGGTGTACACATCGTACATATGCAGCTCGTCCACACCCAGCAGCTTCTTGCGCAGGGCCACATAGCGGTACATCTTGTCCAGGTTGTTGTGAACGGCCTCAATGAGGTTCATGTACACGGGCACGGGCACCTCGGTAGCGTCCAGAGAGGCCTGGATGGTGCTGTCGTAATGGCGGGCGTTGGAAAAGAAGCACAGCTGCTTGAACTGACCGTCCAGGGTGGCGGCAATGGTGTTCTTATACTGGCCCAGCTGCTTGTAATACGTCTCAAAGGCCCGGCGGCGCAGCTCCCGGTCGGGGCTGGTCAGCAGGGGGACGAAGGTGGCGTCCGTCAGGGGATGGACGTTGCCCTGGCTGTCGGTGACATCGGGGAAGATCTGGTCGGCGTTGCGGAAAACGCCGGCGATGTTCTCAGAAGCGTTGGCCATTTCACCGGCGGAGGCCAGCAGACGCTCCTCGGCAGGAGAGAGAATGTGGTCCCTGCGGCGGCGGATCTGGTACAGGCTGCGGCGATAGGTCTCCAGCTCCGGCTCCTGTGCGTAGAACCCGTTCAGGGTCTCCTCGGGAATGGCCATGATCTCGGGGGTGGCAAAGGCGGCAGCGCTGGCGATGGACACATACACGTTCATGGCCTTGCCCCGGACGTCCTGATAAAAGCTGTTGCCGGTGTCCTCGTCGCCCTTGCAGCTGGCATAACCCATGAGCACGCTCAGCCGCAGCTCGATCTCGTCCTGCAGCCGGAACCAGGCCAGCAGGTCCCCGGCACTGCGGGCCAGGGTGCCCTGAAAGGCGGCGATTTTGGCGGGGAACGCCTTCATGGCCTCATATTCCGTCATCCAGGCCTCGTCGCTGGCGAACATGTCCTTCAGGTTCCAGGTCATCTCCTCCGGAACTTCACTGCGCTTGGGAATAGTCTGATTGGTCATAAGATTACCCCTCCATAAAATTTGTCGGATTCCACCGAATCAATTCGGTGAACATTATAGCACACCTATATTTTATTTGCAAACTTTCTTTGCCTGAATTGTGAAAAAAATTTCCCTGCCGGTGTCTGCCCACCGGCGGCGCACATATACTGGGGCGGGAGGAGATGAGGAATGGATTTTGGAATCGCAGGCGTGGCCGCCATCACGGTAATCGCCTATGCGGCGGGTCAGGCCATGAAGGCCTGGGGCCGCGGGGAGCGGTGGATCCCTACGGTGTGCGCTGTTCTGGGCGGCGCTCTGGGGGTGGCGGGACTGTATATCATGCCGGGCTTCCCGGCGGGGGACGCCATCACCGCCGCTGCCATCGGCATGGTGTCCGGGCTGGCGGCCACCGGCGCGCACCAGGCGGTGAAGCAGCTGTGCACCGGGCCGGACTGCGGAAAAACGCAGTAGCCCATTATCGGACGGGAAGGCCGCGGCTTCCCCCGTCCGGAAAAAAACCGAAAAATTTTGAAAAAAAGTGTTGACAAATCAGGGCTGCCGTACTATACTGAGCAAGTCGACAGCGATGAGCCAAAATCGCTGGAGCGAATATGGGGGTATAGCTCAGCTGGGAGAGCGCTTGAATGGCATTCAAGAGGTCAGCGGTTCGATCCCGCTTATCTCCACCAAAAGCTCGAGAGAGTGAAGAAAAACCTTGAAATCATCTGATTTCGAGGTTTTTCTTTTTCAAAAGTGGAAAAATCGCAGTATTTGCAAAAGGCACCTGTGCGCTTGATTTTTGATGGAAATTTTGAAAATCAAGAGGTCAGGTAAATGAAGAAAATCAGGATGAATTGCGCCGCCACATTGGACGAAACCTTTGCCGATTTCCTCCTTTCCCGCAGGGCAAAGGGGCTTGCGGAAAAGACGCTGGAAAGCTATTCCTCCCAATGGAAAGCCGTTGCGCGGCACTTGGACACGGGGACGGACATTGCCGCCCTCCAAAAGGCAGATTTGGACGCTATGATAGTTTCCATGCGGGACGCGGGGCTTTCTCCCAACAGTATCAACAGCTACACGCGCGTTCTGAAATCCTTTTTCTCTTGGTGCAATGAGCAGGGGCTGACCCGTTTGAATATCCCGCTTTACAAGGCCGAGGAAACCGTGAAGGAAACCTATTCGGACGCGGAGCTGACCGCGCTTCTGAAAAAGCCCGACATTCGCAAAACGACCTTTGCGGAATATCGGGACTGGGTGATTATCAACTTTCTTTTGAACTGCGGGAGCCGCGCCGCGACGGTCAGGGCGATACAAATTCGGGACGTGGATTTGGACGGCGGCGTTGTGTTCTACCGCCACACGAAGAACAGAAAAGCGCAGGTCATTCCCCTTTGCAGCCCCATGATAGCCATTCTGCGGGAGTATGGGCGTTACCGTGGCGGGGAGCCTACGGATTATCTCTTTTGCACTGAAACGGGTACACAACTAACGGAGAACGGCTTGCGGCAATCTATCGCAAGGTACAACACGCGGCGCGGGGTGCGAAAAACATCTATCCACCTGTTCCGCCACACATTCGCACGGAAATATCTGATTGACTGTGGCGGGGATGCATTCACGCTCCAAAAGCTGTTGGGACATTCCACCCTTGCCATGACGAAACACTATTGCGCGATTTATGACGCGGACTTGACAAAGAACTACGACAACTTTTCCCCGCTGGCGCAAATGAAAGCGAGCGGCGCGAAAATCAAAATGGCTGCTAAGGGCCGCTGACGGCTTTACACGGGGCGCGTGTGTGGCGGCGGTCATTTACCTATCAGGCAACAAAAAAGGAGCGGAAAGTGCAACACCTCCCGCTCCTACTGCGTTTTTTCAGAAAACAAATGGCTCGTCCTTGATTGCTCCATAAGCAAAAGGATTGACCCCCAATTCACTACGGAGGTAATACGCTAATTCTTCCGCTGCAATGAGAATATCGTCATATTCCTCTTTCTTTTGGTCAGCTTTTATCTGCGTATAGACCGCGTTCAGGCTGTCCAGCATTTCCGCTGCTGTCATTAAAATTCAAACCTTCTTTCTGACGGCGCGGGAGAAACCTGTTTCTCCCCGCCGAAATTATTTATCTTATCTATAATATTTATATTTATTTCTCTGTCCTCTGCCGTGCCGTTATTTACGGCTTGCGGCGCTGCAAAAGCGTCTGCCGTAAAGTCATAGCCGCTGGCCGTATCGTCTTTCTCTGTATGCGTGGCGCGTGGTGGTGTTTCATAGAAATCATAGGTATTGCTGTCCCCGCGCTGGACAAGATAGCCTCTGTCTATCAGCTTTGTAAATTGGTCGCGGTATGTAGACGGCGGCATTCCCACCGCTTGCCGGATAGCAGCGGGCGAGAGCGCAAGCAGATAGCCGTTTGCATTGGACGCGAAGTATAAGTAAAGCATGAGCGCGTGCGCGCCGAGGTCACGCGCCGCAGCTTGCCAATGACTGTTTTTGATACCGAGGAAGTCAGACGCGGCGCGTTCTCTGTGTATGGTTATCAGCCGTTGATTGGGTACTGTGTTCGGCATTCTCCGTTTTCTCCTTCTCTATTGGAACGGCTGGGAGGGAAAGCCCCTCCCGCCGATGATGTATTATCTTCCGAGGCTTTCAATTTTCTCATTCAAGCCGTCGATTGCGTCAAAAATCTCTGACACGTCCACCGTGGCGGAAATGCGGGAAAGTACGTCCTGCACGATTTCTTCTTTCATTTGCTCCATTTCCCGGCGGCGGTTTGCTTCATCAATGTTGCAGCTATTCAGATACATCATTCTAAGCGTTGCCTGCATTTCCTTTTCCATGCCGCTGATGAAATGGTCAAACAGTATGTCCTTTTGAATATTCGCCATTTTTGCGTCTCCTTTCTCTACAAATCTATATTTGAAAGTATGGTTTTCTTAACTTTCTAAGTATATTATATCAAATTTTTTATACTGTATCAAAGAAAGAACGCTGAATGAAAGCACGATGAAAAAGGGTGGCGGGATATATTTCGGGAAGTCGCGGCGCGTTTTCTCTTTTGGCGGTTACGCGTGGGCAAGTTGGACACGAAATGCTTTGAAAATCCTCCGTCACCGTCTGATTTCTGCGGAATTTTATAAAATCGCAAGTATTCTGAACGGATTTACTCTGATTTTGGCTGATTCTGCTTGAATCTAAAAGAATCTGCTTGATTTGTTTTGAAAACAAAGAAATTTTAAGAAAATTCGCGGAAAACCTTGACAATATATATATATAATTGATGTACGGTCGACGGCGCAAGAACGCGCTGCACCGTACATTTTTGCTTTATGCAGGAGGAATCAATATGCGCTTTACCATTGATACCGAGCTGGAAAGAATCATTGTTCCCGACACCTTTTCAATCAGATTGACAAGATGAACGCCGTACTTGAAGCGAATGAAGCCGGTGACAAGAAAATCGACTATGTCAAGTATATCAACGACGCAATCGCCAAAGCACAGAAGAATGCGCCCGTCCGCAAGGCTGACTTAAAGACGCTTAAGAAATAATGGCAAAGAGAACGCGCGTCACGCAGCAGGAAAAGGAACAAATGTGGCAGCTTTATAATCAGCTTGGCAGCTATGCAAAAGTAGCCAAAAAGCTGCACCGCAGTTCTGATACCGTTTCCCGCTATGTGCGCGAACATGAAGCCGCTGTAAACGCGGTGCGCGTTGTAGTTGACGCACAAAATACATGAAATGAGGTAGTAGTGTCTGTCATGAAAACAGTAAATGAAATGATGGAAGCAGCACGGAAATATCAAGCACTAACCACAACCGCACCCGTGTTTGAAAAAGCATTTTGTGAAATTGAAAAAATGCTGCGTCCGGATGAGGATGTGTTATTTGCATTCACCGGTTCGTCTGCGGTACGGAAGAACAATTCTATGCTTTTTGCCGTGGGTGTGGCATTGACGAATCAAAGATTGCTCATCGGCGGTCAGATAAAGGGATTTTTGAAAGTGAGCTATACCGCTCAATCATTTAACATCGAGAATATCAATGCGATCAGTCAATCATGGTCTGCAATCGGTGGGTATTTAATAATCGATACGCTTGGCGATGATATAAGAATAGGTGAGCCTGAGAGAGATGTTGTCAATAGCATTATCGCGGATTTTGATAATGTACTGCAATCCTTGAAAAGCCCAAAAAGCGCCGCTGTAATTCAGCAGTCCTCCGCTGCTGATGAACTCAAAAAATTCAAGGAATTGCTTGACATGGGCGTTATCACGCAGGAAGAATTTGACGTAAAGAAAAAGCAGCTGCTTGGTCTGTGATTTCTGCATATCCACGGAGCGGGGCGCGTGTCCCGCTCCTTTTCCTATTCGTTTCATTAGGGTATAGCCCTGTGACAATCAAATTCCTTTTATTTTTCTGTTTCATATATATTATATCGTAAATTTTGAAATATTTCAAATAATGCAGATATCCTATTGACACACTTCTGAATTTGTGATAGAATAATGACAGATAAGGCAAGGGGGATTTCACAATGCGGGTTTTCTATGTGCGCTGCTCCACCATGGAACAGAACGAGGCGCGGCAGCTTAAAATGGCAGAGGAACAGAACGCCGAAAAGGTGTTTGTGGACAAGGCAAGCGGAAAGAATACAGACCGCGCCGCCTTTAAGGAAATGATGGCTTTCGTTCGGGCGGACGATACCGTAGTAGTCGAAAGCATTTCCAGAATCGCACGAAACACGCGGGACTTGCTTTCCATTGTGTCAGAGTTGACCGAAAAGGGCGTGGAGTTCGTCAGTCTGAAAGAGAACATCGACACCACAACCCCGCAGGGGCGTTTCATGCTGACTGTGTTCGGCGCTCTGGCTGAATTGGAGCGGGAGAACATTTTGGAGCGGCAGCGCGAGGGCATTGAAATCGCCAAAAGCGAGGGCAAATATAAAGGCCGCAAGCCCATTGATTATGACGAGGCGCAAATGAAAGCCCTTTGCAAAAAGTGGCGGGCAGGTGAAATTACTGCCACCGCCGCCATGAAAGAGCTGGGATTGAAGCCCAACACGTTCTATCGCAGGGTAAAAGAAATGGGGCTGTAACCAGCCCCGCAAACATGCAATCTATTCAAAAATTCAAGCGCACATGAAGCAGAAAAGTAAAGTGTGCGAAACGGGCAAATGAGCAAAAAGCCCTTGCATTTCAACGGTTTTTCCTTTTGGAGCGCTTGCCCTTGACGGACGCTGCCGCGGCCGTCAATGGCATTCAAGAGGTCAGCGGTTCGATCCCGCTTATCTCCACCAACGAAAAACCTTGAAACCGTATTGGTTTCAAGGTTTTCTTTTTTGCCCGCATGGGCGCGGCGGCCTTCGGCCTGCCGTTGCCGCCTGTTCAGCTGAGCTTCTGCATCTCCCGCCGCAGGCGGGAGATGATGCGCTTTTCCAGGCGGGAGATGTACGACTGGGAGATGCCCATGCGGTCGGCTACCTCCTTCTGGGTCAGCTCCTTCCGGCCTCCCAGGCCAAACCGCAGGGAGATGATGTCCTTCTCCCGGGGAGACAGCCGGGATACTGCCTCCGCCAGAAGCTTGCGGTCCACGTCGGCCTCGATGGGCCCCATGACCACGTCGCCGTCGGTGCCCAGCACGTCGGACAGCAGCAGCTCCTTGCCGTCCCAGTCGGTGTTCAGGGGCTCGTCAAAGCTGACCTCCGTGCGCTGGGCGGAATTTTTCCGCAGGTACATGAGGATCTCATTCTCGATGCAGCGGGAGGCGTAGGTGGCCAGCTTGATGTTCTTGTCGGCCCGAAAGGTGTTGATGGCCTTGATGAGGCCGATGGTGCCGATGGAGATCAGGTCCTCGATGTTGATGCCGGTGTTCTCAAACCGGCGGGCGATGTACACCACCAGCCGCAGGTTTCGCTCGATGAGGGTCTGACGGGCCAGCAGTTCCCCTCGCTCCAGGCGGGCGATCCACTCCGCCTCCTCCTGCCGGGGCAGCGGCGGCGGCAGCGTGTCGCTGCCGCCGATGTACATGACCTTATCCGGCCGGCCGTTCAGCCACCGCAGAAGCCGCCGCAGCAGTTCCATGACGCCGCTCCTTTCTTCCGCCCCACAGGGCCTGATAGCCCCCGCCGTCGCTGACGGGGCCAGGGGTCAGGGCCAGCAGCACCCGGGGATATGTAATGCCGCCTACCTTTACATAGTCGCTGCGGACAGCCAGCAGCAGCCCTGCCGCCGTGCCCACGGCGCAGAAGGGCAGCAGACTCCACCGGCAGCCGCCATCCAACCGGTGGAGCCTGGCCATCTTTTCTCCGGCGGCAGGTCCATGGCAATGATCTCTGCCGCGTGGGGCGGCCACAGCCCCCAGGGCCTCCTGCTCCAGCACCAGCACCGGCTGGCCGCTGACGGGGTCCCGGAGGGTATTCCCGGTGTCGTGCAGGGACCGCAGCCGCAGCCGCCGGCCCTGTAGGGAAACGGTCACATCCATCAATTCTCCTCCTTCATGCCGCGCCCCTGGCGGGAACACCAGGTGCAGCAGCAGCCCAAAGCCTATGGCGGAGCCCAGCAGCACCGGCCAGCTGATGTCGGCGTAATATACCCGGCTGAGAATGGCCCCGGGGACCCTGCCGCCAGACCTGCCGCCAGCAGCAGCCCCGCCAGCGCCCCGGACAGGGCACCCGGGCAGAAATACCGCCGCTGCGTACAGCGCGCCCAGCGCCGCTGCCCAGGGCCAGCCGTCCCCCGCCGCAGGGGCAGGCCCGCCAGCCGGGCCGTGGCCAGCAGCAGCAGATAGTCCACCGCCAGGTTCAGCAGCACCACCCGGTCCAGATACACCACCGTCATGGCTGGCTTCCGCCGTCCATTATACAGGGACGGCTCCGCGAAATCTCGGAAAGGGGCGGGTCTATTTGTGCCGCAGTGTTACCGCGGCGGCAATCAGGAGAAAAATCCCAAAGGGGCGCCGCAGCAGGGTCACGTCCAGGGCCGTGGCCGCCCAGGAGGGCGGCGGCGGCCGTCACCAGCGCCCAGGGGACCGTGCGCCGCAGCAGGGGCCTTGTCCAGCAGGCCGTTCTGCCGGTGCCAGATCAGGGCCCATGGCGGCAGTGGGCAGGAAATACAGCAGGTTTACCCCCTGAGCCGCCGCCTGGTCCACCCCGAAAAACAGGGTCATCACCAGCAGCAGAAGGGGTGCCGCCGCCAACGCCCCAGGCCGACAGCACCCCCGCAGCCCACCCCGGCCAGCAGGGGCAATACAATGTCCTTCACAGCAGATACCGCACCCCGCCGTATACCAGAAACGCCGCAAACAGACGCCGCAGCCACACGGCGGGCACCCTGGTAAAGAGCTTCCCCCCCACAAAGCCCCCGGCCAGCCCGCCTGCCAGATATGGCCACGCCATGCCCCAGTCCAGTCCCGTCCGCACCAGGTATACCCCACCGGACAGCACACAGCAGGGCAGGATGGTGGCCACGCAGTTGGCCAGGGGCACGTTTTTTCCTCCACCCGGCACCAGGACTCCAGCAGCGGAGCCAGCACCATGCCGCCTCCGCCGCCGAACAGACCGTTGACGGCCCCGGTCAGAGCGCCGGAGATCCCCATCCGCGCTTTTTTCACAGGCGTCGCCTCCTTTGAATATGTAAGTGGGGGGCCTACGTCCCCTGGCTCCCCTTTGGGGGGAGCTGTCGGCGCAGCCGACTGAGAGGGAAATCGCCGAAGCGCCGCCGGTGGCGGATGAAGCGAGGCGATTTCGAGGAAGTGCCCCGGCTATCGGCCGCGACAGCGGGCGAGAGCCGGCTGGCACGACGGTGGGGAGAAAACAGAAGCCCCTACAGCCCTCTCAGTCACCTTCGGTGACAGCTCTCCCCAGAGGGAGAGCCAAGCAGAGAACCGGCGTCCTCGGCGGGCCGCGTCGGCCCGGCAAGTCCGGGGCGGGGGCCATTTTCCAATACAATCCGTCATTTTCTTTCGGAATTATACAAAATGTAGCGCGCCAGGACACCAAGAATCCTGTAGGGCAGGCCCGGGGCGGGGGCATTTCTGCCCCACCCCGGCCTGTATCATACCAAAACCTGTTAAAAAGCTTGAAAAGCTTTTTTTATAGCACCGAAGGTGTCAGGTTTTGTATGAGACGTCACAGCGTGTTTTCACACGCTGTGCGTGCGCACAACGCACGGGATTCTTGATTAAATTTTTTAATCAAGAATCAGTATCAGGGCGATTGGGTCAGATCTTGCGGAAGATCTGGCAGTCGGTGCACTGGTCCATGGAGGGGTGGGCCTCATGGGTACCCACCTGGATGCTGGACAGGCCGCAGTTGTCCATGTCCTGGCAGTGATGGGCGCAGCTGGTAACGGAGCACTTGATGGACATGTTGGGGGTGCAGCTGCACCCGTCGTTGGTACAATTCTTGCTCATAGCGAGGGTCCTCCTTGCAAAAATAAAGTCAGGCCGCAAAGCCTGACTTTTATTCTGACCCGCCGGGGCGGATTATACGCGATTCCTTCAGCCGTTATCGGTGCGGTTGCGCCATTCAACCTCCTGGTCCAGCTCAAACTGCAGCTTCTTGTTTTCCTCCACCAGTTCGTCATAGTGACGGCCCTGGATGTAGTATTTCACGAAAAATGAAGGTGGCCTCGTTGAACTCCTCCTCGGTGTATTCCGGCAGCAGGGAGCCGTTCTTCCGGCGCAGGCCCTGGACATTGATGACCACCAGCCGGCGGTGCTCCTCAGACAGCTGAAACAGCTTCAGCTGCTCGGGGATCTCCAGCCCCAGATCAAAATTATCATTGACCAGCTCCAGCAGACGGCGCTGCTCGGGCTTGGCGGACACGATGACACCGTAGCGGGCAAACAGGCGCTTGAGATAGTCGGAAGAGACCTCCTCGCGGGTGATGGTGCCCTTGCCGATGCCGGTCAGCATGGTGTTGGACAGGTTCAGACCATGGGACATATATTTTTCTTCGCCGGTTTTGGGATAGCTCGTGCAACATGGGGTACCTCCTATTATTTTCCATTGATCCCTCGCAAAATACCCGGCGGCGCCTTTGCTTTCTGTGGATAGGGTACCACATCCCATGACGGATTGCAACAAAAACTTGTACTGAGAACGTTTATTTGTAGAATAAAACAGCGTTTTTCGTGATTTTGACAGGCTTTTTATGTTTCCAAATGTACCAAACAACTCGTACATGCAGAACAAAATACCCGGCCCTCAGGCCGGGTATTTTGGCATGGATAGAGTATCTGCGGGCGCAGCCCGCATTATCTTACCGTCTGCGGCGCAGGACGGGCATGGCGGTCAGGGCTGCGGCGGCGGTCAGCAGCAGGGCTGCATATACCGCCAGAGGCGCTGCGTCACCGGTCTTGACCGGCTGGGAAGCAGCCACGGCAACAGCCAACTGGCTGACGGCGCTCTCGTTGCCCGCCTGGTCCACGGCCTTGGCATACACCTTGGCGGCGGTGAGGGCAAAGGGACCGGTGTACAGGACCCACTCCGTGCCGTCATAGCTGTAGTACAGGGTCACATGCTCCTCGGCGGCGGTCAGCGTCACCTGCCGTCGCCGCCCTGGGCAATGACGGGAGCCTCGGGGCCGCAGTATCCCGCACCACGGTGAAGGTCACGGTGGTGGCGGTGCCGGTACCTCATCGCTGAGCTCCCACCGTCACCACATTCTTGCCCTCCTGCAGCTGCGCACCGTAGGAGAACACCTGGGTGATGGGATCGCCCAGAACGTTGACGTCGTTGGTGGGATAGATCAGAATGTCGCCATTGATCTTCAGACTGATGTTGCCGAACAGATGGGTCACATCGCCGGTGATGGGGGAAGGTCTCCTGGTTGGTGCAGATCACCGCGCCGTCGGCGATGCGCGCGTCGTCAAAGCGCAGGGCCGTGGGCTCCGTATCCGGCAGGTAGTACAGATACAGCTTGTACTGGGTTTAAAGTCGTTCACGGTAAACATGCTGCTGAGGGTCTTGACGTACGTCAGATTCCAGCCCGGCATGGATGGGAATGTCGAACTCCACCTGGCGGCTGCCCTCTTCGGGCCAATACTCGCTGCCGTTGAAGATCAGCACGTTGGCATCCCGATCCAGAGTGGCCTTTGCTATGGAGGCTGCCGTTTTCATCCAGCATATCATCGGTGATGAGGAAGGGGAATCGGACAGGCCGCCCTGACTCGTTGCTCCACAGGGGATCCAGGTCCAGAATGTCGCCCCGTATGGTGCCGTCGGAATACCGGGCATCGTTGAAGCCGTCTTCGTTGTACATCTTCTCGCCGTATACCGTGTCGTACAGCAGGGCGTTGCGCAGGGTGCGGTGACCGGCGGCGCCATAGGCCTCCACGCGGACTACCTGGCTCCAGGCGCTGTAATCATAGACCTCGCCGGGGCCCTCCTCGTCCCGGGAATCCAGAGAGATCTCCTGGGTATGGACCTCGGCATCCACATCGGCAGCGTCGGCGCCCATGAGCCAGTCGGAGAAGGTCTCGCCGTCCACGGTGCCGGTGAGCCAGCTGACGGTGATGCGGGTCAGGGACTCGTCGGTGACCTGGATCATCATGGGCACCAGGTCGTCCTTGGCATACTTGGTGGCCAGCAGATAGCCGTCCATGGTGTGGTCGCTGGTCCACAGCATGCTGTTGTCCCACTCGCCGTTTTTATCGCAGACATAGGGACATGACGGAGGGCCTCTGCACGTCGAACAGGGCAGGCTTGTCCGCCTGGAACACCACGCTGCCGTCGGCGTCATAGGCCACCACATGCAGGGTGATGAGACCGGGCTCCTCCACACTCAGAGCCAGACGGAAGCCGTTGCGCTCATCGAAAGGAAGCCTCCTGACCGTTGACGGTCAGCCTCCTGACGCTGCTGCTGGCAATGCCGCGGATCTGGGCCACGCAGTCGGTGATGTTCACATAGCTCTCGGCGATATAATCATAGTCGGC
>VOFB01000016.1_pt1 | contig 56000 bp, 59 predicted proteins | sample 5384141 | NCBI WGS metagenome assembly VOFB01 (sample SAMN12384721, study PRJNA508395) | human gut metagenome | isolation source: healthy gut A | host: Homo sapiens
TGCGCTTTCTGGACGAACTTTTCAATATTCTCGATCTGCTGTTCCTGTACTTCAATTTCCTGCTGGATGGAGAGAACTTCCTCTTCCAGCTGCTTCTGTTCGGCATCGTAGCTCTGACTCATCATGTCGAAGCGGTCATCGCTAAGCTTTCCGTTAACATTGTCCTCGTAAATCTTCATGAACAGCCGTTTGAGGTCTGCGATCCGCTTCTCATTCCGGGCAAGCTGCTTCTTCAGGACAGTCAGCTTTTCGGTGCTTTCCACCCGAAGCTGCTCCTCCATGACCTTGCGGAAGTAGTCCTCATGACAGAGGATGTAGTCCGTCACCCGCTGAACATGGCTTAGCACACGGCCCTCCAAAACCTTTACCCGGATGAAGTGTCCCTTGCACTTGCTCCCGTTCTTCTTGTGCAGAGAGCAATCAAAGAAGTCTTGACTGAAGTCCCTGTGATTGGACGAACCATATTGCATCTTGGAACCGCAGTCAGCGCAGTAGACCATACCGGAGAAAATGCTGCTCTTGCCTGTCCGGGTCATGCGGTGACGCTGGCTACGAATCTCCCGAACCTTTTCAAACACATCATCGTCAATAATGCGCTCATGTGTATCCGGGAAGATAGCCTGATTTTCCACGGGATTCAGATGTCTCTTTTTATCCCAGATAGAGTTAGTATAGGTCTTAAAGTTGACTGTGCAGCCAGTGTACTCCAGGCGTTCCAGAATCGAACTTACTGCTCTTTTATCCCAGCGATAAGGGTCTTCCGGGGCGGGTGAGTTCGTACTCAGGCCATGGCTCAACTTATAGGCGGTGGGAGTCAGAACTTTGTCCACCCACAGTTGGTTTGCAATTTGGGTCGGGCCACGGCCTTCCATGCACATGGAGAAGATGCGCTTCACGATTGCAGCCGCTTCTGGATCAACAAGCCAATGTTTCAGGTTCTCCGGGTCTTTCACATAGCCGTACGGCACATTGACCGTCAGCGGTACTCCACGCTCTCCCTTGGCCTTCTGAACAGCCCGAATCTTGCGGCTGGTATCACGGGCGTAAAACTCGTTGAACCAGTTCTTAATGCCCGCAAAATCGTTGTTTACGCTGTTCGGGTCAATGGTGTCGTAGTTGTCGTTAATGGCAATGTAGCGAACGCCATACTGGGGAAAAGTGAAGTTTGTGTACAGACCTGTCAAGGCAGAATTGCGTCCCAGTCGGGACAAATCCTTCGTGATAACGATTCCTACACGCCCCGCTTCAATCTCGACCAGCATACTCTGAAAGCCGGGGCGGTCGTAGTTCGTGCCGGAATATCCATCGTCCACAAAGAACACCGGGTTCGGAAAGTGATTCTTCTTAGCGTATTCCAGAAGAATAGCCTTCTGGTTCTCAATGGACAGGCTTTCGCCGAGCCGTGCGTCCTCTTGCGACAGTCGGCAGTAAAGTGCGGTGATTTTATTCGTTGCTCCAGACATTGTTGTGTCCTCCTTACTCTGTGGAGCAACTGTCGGTACAGGATTGGTTACCGGGTCAAGTATAGCAGAATTGGACGCAGTTGTCATTCGTCTGCACCCTCATCTTCAAATTTTTGCTGGGCGTTCTTGGCAACAATGCGCTCCAGCTTCTTCAAAAAAGGACTCCTTGCCCTCATAGCTGCCGGTCACGGTGTAGGTGGTGTGACCGACTTTCTCCGTGGTGGTCAGTTCTGGAATCCAGAAAGCGGACAGGTTCTTGACATGGAGGTTGCCGTTCTCGTCCACATAAGAGCTGTGTTTCTTCTGCTCTTCGGTCAAGGGCTTCCGCTTGAAATAGATTTCATTTTCGGAGATGTTCACAGTCTCGCTGGTCTGCTCTTTCGGGGCATCATCATACAGCTGTGCGAAAAATGCCAGTGCATCTTCGGGTGGTTCTTCCTCCATGAGCTGCTCGAAAACTCGCTGTTCCTCTGCCGAGAGGTTATTCCATGCGGCTTCCAACTCCTGCTCGTTGGCTGCGTTGACGAAGGCTTCGATCTCTTTTTTCATGGTGCATCCTCCTTTGGCTGCGAAAAGCGTTTTTTCAAAAAGTATGGGTTTTCGTGAGAGCAAGAATCGTCCCGTGGCCACAAATTTTCAATTCTTGAAAATTCTTGCCCTTTTGGGACAGCTTCTTGTTGGGGCGTGCCTGCCCCAAACCCTGCTAGGTGATTTCATTCTTGGTGGTTGCTATATTGCTTATATGCCTTTTCAAATCCTGATTTGTTATATATGATAAATTTATAACATTCTCCATCTTTCATGGAAATTGCTGCAACAGGAACGACCATCTGACTCCATGAAAGCTCCCTTATCTCGTTCATGGGCAATACAAGGTTGCGATACAGTGGACTGACTGTGAGCTTTTGAGTTGAATATGTAATGCTCTGTTCATCAATGTACAAACCACCGCCAATGATTCCATTACGGCATAAGCTACACACAAAAGTTTTTCCATAATATTACCGCCTCCTATTAGTTGATGGTTGGTTAAGTTGAGTATATCATATTGATTTCCAGAAGAACACCCCTATATAGGAGATTTTAGCCGTTTTACTGCGTACGTGCGTACGAGAGATTGGTACGCACGTACGCAGCGATTTGCCCGAAGCGCACCCTATATAGCCGTTTCCCCCTCGGAGAGCCCACTACATTTTGCAGACCGCAGGGCTGAAAGCGTCATAGTGGGTTATTACACTTCCGCAGAAGTGCCTTTTCCTCGCCGCAGACAGCCGCGGTGCACCTTTGTGAGAGCTTTCTGTGCGGCGAATCCACATCGCCCACAGGCGATGTGAGCAGGGATTCCAAAGGGGCGCAGCACCCTTGGCACACGACTTTGGTACAAAGTCTAGTGTGTTACACCTTTCCAGAGGTGTACACGTTCCTGAAATGCAAAAAGCCCCATACCCAACACCTTGACGGTGCGGACATGGGACTTGATGCTTCCTCGGCCTAGCCGGGTACTCCGTAACCAATCCTGACAGGCAGTTGCCGTGTCATTTCTCGAAAACTGTTTTACGGATACCCAGCAGTCGGGAACGCTCTGTTTTTCTTTGTTGGGGATATGATGAGCCTGTTCCGCCTGCCACGCGGCAAACTCCCGTTGGCCTTCCTCACTGTTCCAGCAGGCAAGAATGGCCGGGTAGAATGCCCGTGCCAGACGTTCGATGGCTTCATCGGGATAAGGGGAAGTGTTTGTGGACTTTTTTTTTTGTTCAAACGCACGCTCCTAATTCTTCTGTTTGTGGTGTGGGCATGGGAACGGGTTCTGCTTTTTCAGGTTCAAATTCTGCTCTGCCAGATTCCAACACTTCCAATGCCTCTGGATGCAGGATTTGAGCAAGGACATCTGAACGATGCTCGGCACTTACCTGCACGAGTTTGGACATTTCTTCGTTGGTAAACTTCACTTCGCCGGAAAAGACTTTCTGCTTGATGCCGGGAGAGAGGTTGTCTGCAATGTCGATGCCTCGTGTATAGTGGCTGGCGCGGAGAACGGAGGCACGGCTGACACCGTTTTCCTCTGCGATTCGGTCGCAGGTTTTCTTCCCGGAGTGGTGGTTATCACCGTGATCACCACCACTTTTTTCTTTGCTAAAGTGTACTGATTGCCCCGAAAGATTTTTGAAGCTTTCTTCTCGGCTTCGTACTGCTTCCCAAGCAGATAGCGTTTCTGTTCAGGACTCAGGTTTCGCCGTCCCAACTGATTCCGGCAGATCCACGCAACGGTCTTCGCGGTTCTCAAATCGGAGCGGCATGGTGGAAAAATAAATCTCAGGATGCTTCTGGAGAATGGCATAACGATTGTGACCGTCAACAAGGATGTTGTTCCAAACGATCAAAGGAGAGAGCAGCTTGCCCTCTTTGAGGATATTTTCTTCAAGCTGCTTGAATTCATCATCGGTCAGAGGAGGAATCTGGGACTGGAACTCCGGGTCGATTTTCAGATTGATCATACGCACACTCCTTTATCTCTCCTGCTGCGCCGGTTCTTCCTCCCGGAAAAAGGACGCAACATTCCGCTTTGCGGTTTTCAGTTTGAGCAGTTCCTCTTTAGCTTCCTTGTACTGCTCGTAGAACTTTGCCTTTTCGGATGCCAGCTGCACATACTCGGCTTCCAGCTTTTTCGGGCTGGGCAGCTTTGTGATGTCGTTTGCCTTGAGATAGGCTGCTACCGCCCGGTATGCTGTCAGCTCTGCACGATGCTGCTCCTCAAAGGCTATGGGCCGTTTGGCAGTCTTTAACTGCTGTGCAATCGGTTTTAGTGTAAACAAGAATCAAAATAAAAGAACCGTCCGGTACGATGTATAATCGCACGGGACGGCTCCTATAAGAGATGTATGAATTTAAAAAGCAGGTTTATAAGGAGACTTTTGAGTTTGCAAACGCTGAACTTCAGAATCTACAATGGATTTAACATGATCATCTGTCATAAATAAATAAAAAATGTAGAATGATTCTCAAAGATTTCGAACTGGAGTTGCTTAGAGGTTAACGGCTTTTTGCAATATTTGGAGTTTTTGTAAGGTTCAAGTGAATCGAAACTGTGACGTAAAGATTGCAACAAAGCATATAATTGTGCGGCAGTTAAATCAGCGTACCCTTGTGATGAAAAAACAATACTAGGTGGATATAACTCGGAATCAACAGAAAAACCATATATGCATGAATTAGAAAGGAAAATAGAACCGTAGTCGCAGGAGTCGTCATCATATTTTTTGTAGTCAAACAAATGGCTTTGAAGTATGCCAAGCGTTATAATCTCGCGCAACTTTATCGCAAATAGATTGATCTTGTTTGGAAATTTCAGATCGGATATAAGAGGAAATCTCCCTGTAAAAATCAGATGATGCGGCTTGCGGAATCAGTGCTTCTGCTTCTTTGACTTTGTTGGCTAGTTCATTTTGAGCTTTTTGTTTGGCAGCTTGGGTGGCTGTGCGTTCTTTCTCCGCTGAAATACAGCACCAAACCACTATAATAGCACTGATAATAACAAGTATAATCATCATTAAATTCCTCCGTGGTAGATTACTGTGTTTTCAATAACAATTTTATTATAACATAAAAGAGAAAGAAATACTACGTCTCGACAACAATTCAAAACATGCTAGAATGAGCGTTGCCATACAGTTCACCCAGAACTTTCTCGGCGTTGAGCCGGAATGCGGTCAGGTCTGCAAGTTCGTCAAGGAGTTTCGCCCGGATCTACTCGGTGTCCGCACCGCCGGAATTGAAGTGCCTTGCAAGCTGGTTGAGGTTTCCGCCCACCCTGCTGCACTGGGCAAGCAGGGTGGAAACAGCGGTCAGGGTTTCTTCTCCGCCGCCGGCAACGATGACCGTTTTCTCGATCTTGACGTTGTGGATGGCGCGGCGGATGAAGGTGGAGAGGGAGAGATTCAGGAGTTTGCAAGTGAGTTCCAGTGACGTTCTTTTTCCTCCGCTGTCACGCGGAACTTGATGATGTGCGTTTTGTTGTTCGGCGTGTCGTGGTGCTGGGAATTGCTAGGGGTCGGTTGAACATTCGTTTTGGTCATTGTACCTTCTGTCTGTTCGATAACTCCTCGGTGAAGTTATGTAAGCACGACACGCCGTTCCCACTACAGCCTGCTTCTTTCAAGCATTAGAATAACACTTTGAAGTTGTGTGGCCAACAACTAAAAACGAATTTTGGAAGATTAAACAACTACATAAGATTTTATTTGTGAAAAAGAAAAATACCGCCCATGCGGCGCAGCGATGATTTTGTCGGGTGAATCGGCGGCAAAATGAATCGGGTGTGTTGCGGGCGGTACGTTCTTTCTGGGCAATCGTCCACTGAAAGTGGTGGTTATCACGGTGAGAACCACCACTTTTTCAGTCGGGATTTGGAATAAAGGGTATCATGAAAGAACCGGTGCGTCAATATTGTTTTGCGAAATTTATTGCGGTAAATCGATAGGAGTAAGACTTTTAGCTGTTAAACATTATGGTGGATGAGAAAACAACGCGTGAGCGATGGACACTTCAGCGATAAAAAAGTGGAATATTTAAATAAAAACGACAGAAAAATCCAACTGGACAGGAACGAGGGGCTTTACTGAGATGTAAGGACGACACAGAATAAACAAAACAAAAAATCCGATCAAAATTCCAACTTTCTAAACACAAAAGGCTTACAGAGAGTGAAGAGCCCCACAGCAAGTGAAAAGGAGCGAACAACATGCTGATTTACCCGAAAACCAAGAAGGATGTCCAGAAGGACAGTCCCGTCTGGAAGGAGGACAACTTCCTCCGTCTGCGCGGCCTTGCGGACGCGTTGGTCCACAAGACCGACTTCAAGACCGAGGACGGAAAGAACGTGTTAGCCGGAGCTTACTACGAGCGCGTCCGCCGAGAACTTGAGACGCTGGAAGCAGCCAAGCTTGCACAGCTCAGCAAGTCTCTGGGACCCAAGGCCGCTGCACTCAAGGCGATGCCTGAGCCAACCGGCGGCAGCAGCAACAGCAGCAGCCCCCGCTCCACCGGAGCACGGCGTGCTGCACGCGAAGCCGGTGAGCGCCGTGCCCGTGCCGCCAGTGAACGCAAGGAGCTGGTCGCGTCCATCCGGACAGAGCTGCTGGATGCCGAGGCACAGATCAATGAGGTTTACTGCCGTGCGAACGCAAGCCTTGTGAAGTACAGCAAGGCAGGCAAGTTCCGTGTGATCAGCGATGAGGAGATCCCGCGCTTTCATCCGGACTTTTCCGCCCGGAAGGTTGCGCAGGCCATGGAGATTGAGGAGGTACTGGCATGAAGAACCCGTTCAAGAAGGCTGACAGCGCCAAGCTGCCCGAGCAGGGCCGTGAGCGCACCGAGATCGACTACGCACACCGCACGATCATCCATCACATGCTGTACGGATACCCGGGAGATTTCAGCAGCTGTGCAAGCTATCCGGAGTATGATGACCCAGAGATGTTCGCGGGCGTGTTGGAGCAGGCTGCCGACGCGGTCAAAAAGCTGGACCTTGACGAGCACACCCCGGTGTTCGACGAGCTGGTCCGCCTGAAAGCCCAGCAACTGGCCATCTCCAGCCTTGTGGAGACCCGGTATCAGCACCATGCATCGGCACTGAACCTGCAGGCGGATCTCCGACTACAGGTGGAAAACCTCCGCGCCAGCAAGAAGCTCATTGAAGAGCAGCTTGCTGACGTGAATGCCCGCATCCAGAAACTGGAAGCCTGACGCCCGCAGCGAAACACAACACGAGATAAGACCAGGAGGTACAACTATGTACATGGGTGAACACACCAACGTGACCGAAAAGCTCCACGACATCCAGAAACAGGGCCGCACCAAGGGCAGCCTGCTGGACCACATCGCGATCCCCGTGACCGCCTTCTTTGTGGCCACGGACCTCATGACCGTCCACCTCTACACCGAAAGCCTGTTCGACGAGCGGCCCGAAATGGCCATGCTGGTGGCTGCCTCCATCGCCCTGCTGCTCGATGCCTGCCCCATGGTGGCGGGCAAACTCAAGGGCCAGCTGGATGACATGCTGCCCCGTGATCAGCGGGCGACGAAGCGCCGCATCAGCGCACTTCTGGGCACGGCCGTCGGAGCCTTTGCAATCTTCGCGGGTTTCTGCATCGTGTCCACGCTCATGAGTGTGGAGGCCCTGGGAGCAACGGAGAACCCCACCCTCTACATGGTGGGCCAGTACATCCGTATGCTGCTGCCCATCGCCACCAGTGTGGGCTCTTACGCCATCGGCTTTTTCAGCGACCACCGCAGCCAATTGGACAGCCTGAAGGCCCAGCGCCTGGACCTGCAGGACCTGGCTGCCGACACCGACAGCGCCATCAGCCATGCGGAGTTTGCGGCAGCAAACTTTAACCCGGACCTCCAGGACTACCGCTTTGCGCAGGCAAAGCTCAAGAGCCTGAGCATTGCGGCCCGGCAGGCACGCCTGACTGCCCGCATGAAGCTGGCCGAGGAGCTGGGCAGCGTAGAGGCCGCAGACGCTCTGCTGCACAGCGCGGGTCTGGACGACCTGCTGGACGAGCAGCACTGGCAGGCCATGCTGCTGCCCCCTGCCTCGGCTGAGGCTGCACCGGAACAGCCGGTGCTCCGCCTTGAGGCAGAGCCTGCCGCAGAGGAAGTGCCTGCCGCAATGGCATCTTGACCCCAAAACAGATTTTTTCAGAAAAAAGCTGCCTGTTTTCCAACTGAGAAGGCAGGCAGCGCCTTTTCTGAGGTGTAAGACGCAAACCTCCCGAACGAAAGGAAACGCTATGAAGCTGAAGATGCTTACCCGCATGGCTGCCATGGTGGCAGCTGGTTCTCTGGTGGTCGGCCTGCTGGCTGGCTGCAGTGTGATCCCCTCCAAGGACGGTGCGGCGGACAGTGCCGTGGCCACCGATACCGCCCTCATCCTTACGCAGGGCGACGGTATGCCTACGCTAACCAACGCCGAGGACTTCCTCAACAGTGTAAACGTCACGCCGGGCGGCAGCGCCGGACTGGTGGTGGCCGATGGCAAGCCGTTTGCGCTCGGTCCTCAGCGCTTTGACCAGGTCAAGAACAACGACATCCAGCAGGCCCGAGCCGACAAGACAGCACGCTACCAGCTGGTCGAGGCGGTCCAGGGCGCTGCAGCCACCACCCCTGAGACCGACCTGATCTCCGCCATTTCTCTCGCCAGCCGCATGCTGTCCGCCGGTACGGCTGACAATAAGGTGCTGATCATCCGCCATTCGGGTGTGAACACTGCCGTCGCCAGCCTGCCCATGCAGGACCTCGACCTGCTGAATAGCGACCCTGCCCAGCTTCTGGACCAGCTGGACGCCGCTGCCATGCTGCCTCAGCTGAACGGCGTGGCCGTGGAGTTCTACGGCCTGGGCGATGTTGCGGGCAGCCAGGGCACGCTCAGTGCCCAGCAGGTCCAGTGGCTGAAGAGCTTCTGGCAGGCCTTCTTTGACCGCACGGGTGCTGCCGTCACCTTCCATACCGACATCGTGTCCGGCGACGCCCTCAACAACGGCCACACCGTGACACCTCTGGCCGCTGCAGGCGCACCGACCTTCGTCAAGGTCAGCGCCGAGCAGGTGGCGTTTCAGCCCGACAGCACGACTTTCCTCGATGAGGCAGCTGCCCGTGCAGCACTGAACGGTCTGGCCGAGCAGCTCAAGGGCACTTCTGCCGCCCACTACATTGTGGCTGGCAGCACCGCACAGGTGGACAACGCCAGCCGCGAGGGTGCCCAGGCATTGTCTCTGGCCCGCGCACAGGCCGTGCGGGATGTGCTGGTGGAGGCCGGTGTCCCTGCCGACCGATTCACCTGCCTGGGGCTGGGCAACGAGCCGACGAGCGTGCGCAGCGCAATGAGCCGGAGAACCGCTGCACCTACGTCGTGGCTGATACCACGGCCCAGGCTGCGGAGTTTCTGGCAGTGGGTCAGGCTGAGAGCTGACCGGCAAATAAGCAGGGCACCCCGGCACAGAGCAATCTGTGCCGGGGTGCCTTTTTGCATGCGAAGGTGGCGATGCGCCAGCCGCTTTGGCCCATGCGGAAAGGGGGTTCGCACCGGGCCGCACAGGCAGTTTGCGAAAAAGCACTTTCATTTTGGCGGAAAGCATGCTATACTTTATGACAGAATTGGTGGGATGAACAGTTCCGGTGCTGCTAGACGGCTCCGAGATGGACAGTTTTGCCGATTTAACCCACACCCCGCAAGGGGACGTAAAAAATGAAGCTATGTTTTCTTTACTGCCTAAATTTAAGAATTTAACTCACACCCCGCAAAGGGGACGTAAAGGCATTCCCTTTGATTACGACATGGTGGTCATCGAGATTTAACTCACCCCCGCAAGGGGACGGAAGCCCATCCCGGTAGACAAAGACGACAACCAGGCGTTTGGATTTAACTCACACCCGCAAGGGGACACAACAGAAGAGCCTTTTCTGCTTTGCACGAATGCGGCAGAAAAAGGCTCTTCTGCTTTTTTAATTTTTGCGCCGTTTTTCCAACCGGGCACGGCGGCAGAGCCTTTCTCTGGGTGTAAGACAGAAACACCTGAAACGAAAGGACAAAGCCTATGAAACGTCTTTTGGAAGGACAGCAGCTGCAGCGAACGGTCCCGCCCACGGCGGGGCGTGTGGAGCCGGTGGTGCACCTGCCCGGCGGCCTGACGCTGGACGACCGCAGCTGCTGGCAGTACCCCACCATGCTGGTGGGCAACATGGGCAGCGGCAAGTCTACCCTGATGGAACAGATCCGCCGCCCCGTGCTGGCCCACGCAGACCGCGTGCAGGACACCGTCGTCATCTTTGCGGCCAAGCCGGATGTGCTGCGCTGCCGCCGCCCCGGCGACCCGGTGATCTCGGTCTCGGCCACCGACCCTGCCAGCTGCTGGAACCTTTTCCGGGAGCTGGATGCCTCCGATACGCCGGAACTTACCCTGCGTGAAATCGCCAGTGCTCTGTTTGCCGAACAGAAGAAAAAGACTACCCAGATCTTCTTCCCGGAGGCAGCGCAGGAGATCTTCTACCAGACGGCACGCTTCATGCGGGATTTCGGCCACACCAACAACATCCCGGTCTCCAACGCAGAGCTGAGCGAGTTTCTCACCCGCACAACGGTCTTTGCACAGGAAGGGGCCGGCACCGGAACCAACGGCAGCTGGCAGGAACTGGTAGAGCGGTACCCCACTTACTTTTCTGCCGCCCGGGATCTTATCGGGGACGGCGGAGCCCAGGGGCTGGGTGTACTCAGCGAGGTACGCACCATGCTCAGCCGCCTGTTCATTGGCAGCTTCAACACAGCCGACGGCCGGTTCTCGGCCCTGCAGGCCATCCGTCAGGGCGGCAAGCGGGTGTTTATCCTCTATGAGCCGGACAAAGCAAGAACAGCTCTGCCGCTGTTCCGGCTGCTGCTGGATCTGATGCTGCAACAGAGCATGAGCCCCACCCTGAACCACAAGGTGTGGTTTCTGCTGGACGAGTTCAGTCTGCTGCCTAAGGTCGAATCCCTGACCGACTTCCTGAGCTTCGCACGTGACCCTTCCGGCGACAATGGGCGCAGTGGTGCACGTATTATTGCGGCAGTACAAAGCGTCCAGCTGCTGACTCGCCACTACTCCGAGGCAGAGGCCAAGACCCTGATGTCCTTGTTCCCCAACCTCATCACCATGCGTGTCATGGACCCAATGTCCCGTGCAGCCTTCGCAGACCGCTACGGCACCGCCCGCGTGATCTACCGCTACATGGGCGAGGGCAACCGGCCCGTGACCACCGACTGCGAGCAGAAGGTGGTGACAGACGCCGACTTTTCCAAGCTCATGAAACCGGGCCAGGCCGTGATGAGCCTGCCCGCAGTATCGCAGGATCCCTTCATTTATGACGGCTTCCGGGGCTGACCAAAGAAAGGAGAAACCCATGGCTTTGTTCCGTTCCAACCGTGGCATGCATCTTCTGACGCTGCCCACGACCCACGCCGATGCAGAGAACACCCGCCGCAAGAACATCCAGGATGGCGGCACCACCACCGCATCCCGCCTGCTGGCACAGGCCCGCATCCTGGCGCAGGAGGCGCTGGTCTTCGGACCGCCGGGCCGGATCTTTCCGGTGGTGGAGTCCCTGCAGCGGAAGAGCAGCCGCCCCTTCGTGCTCATCGGCACCGCCCGGGACCTGACCGACAGTCCGCTGCTGCGGCTTCCGGTCCAGTGGCAGGATACCGTGCTCCCGGACCAGCTTCCGGAGGGCAGCGGCAGGATCACGATCAATCCCGGCGAGTTCGGCATGGGCATGATGCAGATGGCAGACTGGGGTGGCACCCATACCATTCTGCTCTGCCTGGGGCAGGGACTCTCGGCCAGCACCGAGCTGCTGGATGCCTTGAATGCCTGCGGCGACTATGTGCTGCTCTGCAGCAGCCTGAGCCGGGCGGTTCCCAGCCGGACAGGCGGGCTGACCACGGAGGGCCTGCTGCGCTCCATGCGATATCTGGTCGTCTCGTCCGCAGGCGGCGACGCCCAGACCCTGCTGCAGGTCCTGCCCAGCTACGAGAGTGAGCGGGTGACCGACTCCGTCGGCTTCAACACCCACCACGACCGAGGCGGCATGATGGGGCACCACGGCGGCAGCGGCTTCAGCTTTGGCCAGAACCGCGAAGTGGTCACCAAGCCCGTGCTCTCGCAGGACGACCTCACCGGGCTCCGGAACAACTCGGAGTTTCTGGTCTATAACCAAGACCTTATGAGGCTCTGGGTTGGAAAAATCGGCTAAAAAACCGACCGAAAACTTTTCCGCTTTTTTTCGTACAATCTGTGCATTGCAGGAACACTTACCGGTGCGCTATACTGGGCGCAACACAACCATGCTGCCAACCGTATATCGTGCACAAACGAAAGGAGAAACGCTATGAAGCGTATCTACGTGACCACCATTCCTCTGCAGGGCCGTCTCGACCTCGCCAAGAACATCTACCGTTCCAGCGCCAATTCCGGCGACATCGAGACCCGCTTCCCGATCCTGCAGGTCCTGCACAACACGCTGCAGGAAGGCGACGATTTCCACATCATCGCCATCCGCAGTGTGAACGGCGATACCCAACGCAACTTCGGCTACCTCAAAGAGGAACTGCAGGCGATGGGCTTCACCGAGGACCACATCCGGGAGCTGCCCATGCCGGACGAGCAGGACTGCAGCACCCTGATCCGCCTGTGCCGCGACCTGTGCGACGTGCTGCCGGAAAAAGGCATCGCCTACATGGACATCACCTACGGCACCAAGACCATCCCTGTGGTGCAGCTGGCGGCTCTCACCTGCGCAGCAGCGACCCATGAGGAACTGGAGGTAGGCGGTGTCTACTACGGCGAGATGCGACGCGTCAACGGCCAGAGCATGAATCAGTCTGTTCTCCCCGATGTTACGCCGCTTTATCACCTGCAGGGCCTCGTGGGCGGCATCCACGGCAACAAGGATACCGCCGAGATGGTCTACAACCAGCTGGTGTGGATGAGCCAGAACAAGGCCGAGCAGTAAGGGAGGGGGAATTTGATGTACGAGGAACGTGCAAACCTCCGGGCTGCGATCGATGCATCGCCGCTCTGGGATGTGGATGTGGCCACCCGCAAGGCCCTTTTTCAGCCGATGCTGAAAAAGCTGAATGGCCGGGAAGAGCCTGCCAGGGACGACCCGGCTGAGGCCGCTGCGGTAGACCCGAAGGTGGAAGAAACCTACAAGAGGGTCTGGGCCGAGTGCGTTGAGCTGTTCCCGACAGAAGATGCCACCATCCTCTCGATGGCGTTTTTCCAGGCTGCGGCGGCATACCAGCCGGACCCGACACGGGAGAAGGACAGCTTCTGTGCTTACATGCAGATGGCCATGCGGCACCTGAAGGCCGAAGATGCCCGGAAAGAGGCGCAGAGCCTGGGCATTATGGACGTTAGCAAGTAGACCGCCCGTAAGGTCCGTCAGGCGTTGGACTACATGGACCGGATGGGTTACACCAGTGCCATGGTGACCGGCGACCCGCATCTGGAAAAGACGGTCGCACAGGCTGCCAGGATCGGCCAGCGGAGCCTGCACGAGGCTCTGCTGAACAAAGATACGCTGGTGTCCATCAACACCGAGCGGGACGACGGCACCGGGATCGAGATCGTGGACAAGGGGGCGTCTCCTGAAACGCAGGTAGAACTGAAAGAGGACATCTTCCCTATCCTGCACAAGGCTGTGCTGCTCATGAGCCTGGAAGAAAAAGAAAAGACCCGTGCGTACTGTTCTGGTCCCCGCGCATTCTGGGCTATCTGCGGAAAAATGAGGCCCCCGACATGCCGGAACGCCTTGGCCGCAGCGACGACCTGCGCCCCTGGAGAGGGACGGCATTCTGTGGGACCAGCTGATTCTGCGGGACTATGTGCACTTCTGCGTGCAAGAACCGCTTTATAGCGGCGAAGGCCCGGAAAATCCGAAGGAACTTGAAAGCGCCGCAGTGAATCCCCTGCTGCTACCAACACGCCGCCCGGAGCAGGACAAAACCGTGGCAGAGTATCTGGGCAAGGACAAGGGAACGGTTTCCTACCATAACCAGAAGTTCGCCAAAATGTTCCGGGAGATGCTGAGCTTCAAGGACACAAAGCCTGAGAAGGAGTTGTAAACACTATGGGGGAGAACATTGCGCTCCTGTATATGAGTGCCTATTTTGCACAGCCTGCCCCGGAGGGCAGCAAAAACCGCTTCCTGCGTACACAGACCAACGAGGCTGCGGTCAGCGCCCTGTGGAAGGACCCTGCATCCCGGCCGGACAAGATCGTGGCCCTGTGCAGCGACACGGTCCGGACAAAGCCGACCGTCCCGGCGGCAGACGGCTCCGGCAATAAAGGTGCCCACGCTGGAGTATTTCAGGGATGAGTTCCTGAAACAGCTTGGCGTGCAGCCGGAACAGCTGGTGGCGGTCTCTGTGCCCGACAGCATGGAGGAAGCCGACCAGCCCCGTGCGATCTCTGCCGTGCTGGAACAGGTGGCCGAGAATGACAACCTCTACATCGACCTGTCCGGCGGAATGCGCGATACGGCGACGCTGCTGCTCATTGTAGCCCGCTACCTCAAGGACATCCGCATGGTTCAGACCAAAAAAGTGCTTTACTCGGAGCTCAAGGGCAACAGTTCCGTTGTGCGGGACAGCACGGGCCTGTACAACCTGATGGACCTGATTACAGCAGTGGATGCGTTCTTCTCCACCGGTACGACCGAGAAACTGAAAGCATATATGAAACAGACCGGTGAGACGGACCCTGACATCCTGAACCTGCTTGACCGGATCGACCATTTCGCGGATGATCTGGCCCTCTGCCGCGTGCAGATGCTCAAGGCCGACCTCAAGGCCATTGCCCGTCAGATCAAACAGCGCCCTGCCTCGAGGGAAACGCTGAGCAGCCTGCTCTATGAGCTGATGAACGACCGCTTTGAGGCAGAGTTCCAAAACCTCATGGGCAGCCGTTCAGACAGCCTGCCGGCACTCGTGCAGTGGTGTGCCCACCACCGGATGTACCAGCAGGGACTGACCCTCCTGAGCGAGGAAATGCCCACCTATTTGTGTGGTCACCTGTTTCTGCAGCCAACCGGCAAAGCACTGGATTACATGGCACTACAGCCCCAGAACAAAGGCAAGAGCTGGGTGTTCCCAATGTTCCACTACCACTTCTGCCGCGCTGCTTTGTTCCATGAGGCACGGCCCTTTACCGTAAACCTCTGCCTGACCAAGGACAAGACTGAGGCGAACGGAAACGCTCTGTTCCGTGTGGCGACTCTGACCGAAGCACAGGAGTATCTGACAGCCGCAGTGGAGCAGGGGGAACTGCTGTTGGATCTGACCCGGAAAGACACTGTGGCGCAGGGAATCGTATACTACCAGAGCGTGCAGCAGTACCGCAACCAGATCAACCACGCCACGGACAGCGCGGTTAAATTTCAAAAGGACACAGGGCTTCTGCCGCTCAGCACAAGCGCCATTGAGCAGACGTTGGGGGACGTTGCGTTCTACCTCTTCAAACTGAAAGAGTGTAAAGCCACTGCCCCGGTGGGCATAGAACTACTGGACAGCAACAAAGCATTTTAAGGCTCAAAAAGTCATAACAAAAACAGCCATCACTTTCCAACTGAAGTGATGGCTGTTTTTTGTTATCCCTCGCGGGGAGGACCGTTCCAGGACAGTCAAAGATGGGAAAGGTAGGCGGGATCACCAGAGCACTTTCGTCCCCTTGCGGGAAGAACATGGAAAAGGTGTGAGCGCCTGCGCTCACAGAGACCTCTGCGGCGGGGCCAGCGGCTCCACCGATACGCCGCCCATGCCAAGGGTGGTTTTGATCCCGATGCCGCCGTAGGGCGCAAAGGAGAGCAGGGCGTTCCAGAGCTCCAACAGCGGCAGGGCCAGCCGGGCCTCCACAACAGCGCTGCCCACAAAGCCCGGGATGCGGGTGTTCTTGATGGGATAGGAGACGGTGTGCAGGTTGTAATCCAGGATGCGCAGCCCGCGCAGGATAGCGTCCAGCGCGTCCGGGTCGCTCAGCTGGCAATCCGGAAAGGCGATGTTCCAGTGCAGCACAAGGCTCTGCAGCAGCAGGAATTCCTGCGGGTAGATGGCGTAGCGTCCCGCCTGCTTGAAGGCGCAGGGCGTGCGGAACCACAGCCTTGTCCGGCTGGCAGGCTCCTCCCGCGCAGCCAGCAGAAGCTGCAGGCCGTTTTCCACCGAGTGGCTGCCCAGCGGCTCCATCTGCAGGGGCGCGCCGTGCAGTTCCGGCGTGGTGCAGCCCGCAAGCAGCGGCCGCATCTGTGCGGCAAGGGCTTCGTCCAGAAGATTCAGCGTCCACACCGAGGTCTGCGCAGCAGCGTCAAAGCACAGGGACTGCGACAGCGGGTGCTCGCCCTGCTCATGGAGCCGAGCGGCGGTATCGGCGGGAAGCTGTGCCATCAGCCAGCCATAAATGCGGTAGGCCCATGCAGAGGGCAGACGTGGGGTCTCTGCTGTGCGCAGAGAGAACTGCAGCTGCTCGATCATAGAATGTTCACCTCGCAGAACCCGGCCGGGTAGCGTTTGCCTGCATAGGTGACGTACCGCGCACGGTGCGGCGAAACGCCAAGGCTGATGTCTGCCTCATGACGACCGTGCTGGGTCTGCAGAATGCGCTGGGTCCATTTCAGGGCGGCGGCATAATCGTCCTTCAGGTAAGGGTAACCGACCGTTTTAGAGAGGAAGCCGGTGCCGCCGCCAAGGATGAGGTGCGGGGTGTCCGGGATGTTTGCAACGGGATGGCCCTGCGGGAAGTGCGACAGGAAGGCATCCTGATAAAAGCGGCTGAACTCGGCGATGGCTTCCAGCAGGGCATCCTTTGTAATGGGGTGGATATGCCGGTTGAGGATGCTCTGGTCCAGCGTCAGCCGGAAGCGGATGGTCTCGCCCGGGCGCACGCACTCCTGATAGAGGGGCAGATCTTTGGCGTCACCGTCAAAGTCCTCGACCCGGGCAGCGGAAAGGGGCGAGATCAGGGTGCGCCCGGTCAGGATCAGCTTGTCGTTGTCGATGGGGGCGCTGTCGGAGACCTGAACACCACGGAAAATGCTGTCTAGGATGTCGTCGGCGGCAGCACCGGATCGCAGCTTGTTGGCATAGCTGCCCTCCGGGAATACGTAATCGTGGTTGACCTCAAACGCTTCCAGAGTGCGTTTTTTGCCGGAGACCGGCGTCTCGTGCAGCAGCAGATGCACCAGCCACGCCGTGCGCAGCGCGCCTTTCAGGCTGCTGCCGGGAATATAGGCGCGGCCGTAGGCGTCGCGCTGAAACTGATGGATCTCCTTGGTGCCGTTGTAACCGGCAACATCCTCGGTCACGGCCAGGCGATACTGCACCAGCGGCTTGTCGCCCATCAGCTTCGGGTGTTCCAGCCAATCTTCTGCAAGATGACAGTCTCTGGTCCAGAAGTCCAGCAGACTGCTGCTGTTGGAGCTGAGCATGAACTTCTCGAACTGCCGCACCAGATCGTGCCGGAGCATGTAGTCAAAAAACAGTTCCATGTTGAGGATTTTGACGCAGCCCTGGTTCGGGGAATAGATGTATTCCCGTTTGCCGATCTTACGGCCGCTGCCAACGAACAAAGGAGACTGCGTTTTCAGCGTCAGATCAAAGACCTGCAGGTGATCTTGCTGGATCATAGTGTCCCCCCCCTAAACCGCGGTTTGGAATCGCGGTAAACCGGATGCGGGACCCCGATGCCAACATCGTAGAGCTTACCCTGATAGGTGTGCTGCAGCACGGAACCGGCGGTGAGAAAATACTGGGTCTGCTTCTTGACGGGGGTCTCCACCCATTCGGTGGAGGCAAAGCCGCCGCGCCGGGCCAGCTGGAACGCCGCACCTTCCAATGCGGCGTCCATCTCCTCCCCGGTGGGCAGACTGCTGGTCAGCAGCAGGTAGGGCGCGGTGCCGCGCTCCAGCGCCTGCAGCATCCAGCGCAAGGATGCGTCCTCGGCGGTGTTCAGGCAGATGGGCTCGCCGTCCAGATGGAACCGGCCGTAACCGGCGCTGGTGCGGCCGCCGATCCCGCTCAGGCCCAGAAGGGTAAAGAGCTCCTTCAGCATCTTGAGCTGGTCGTTGCCCTCACAGGCACACAGAACATACAGGCCGCAGCCTGCGTGCAGGCGGTACAGGCCGACAAAGTACGGCTTGGCGTCGGCACCGTCGGTCACGCTGGCCTTGGTCTGCTCGTAGGCCTGGCCAAAGCTCTGGTCCAGCTCGTCCAGCGGGTAGGTGCCGCTGTGCAGGCTGGCGGTGTAGCGGTCGAATTTGGAGACCGGGATCCAGGCAAGCTTTTTTGACCGCCTTGCGCTCAACGGTGGAAAGCTCGGCAGGGGATGTGGATGCGGCGATCGGCTTGGGTAGGTAAAAGGTATCTCCCCGCCAAGGCATGGCATCACTGATGCGCAGGGCGTCCGCATCGGCAGAGACGAGAAGCTCCTCCAGTGTGGGCTCGCCGTACACCTCCAGCGCTGTGTGGCACAGGGCCGAAAAAATCGTGTCGGCACGCAGGGTCAGGGCAGAGGACTGGGAGCCGACCGCTGAGTCGGAACCGCCGAAGTGGACTGCCGTATCAAACGCCAGCTTTAGCAGAAAATAGTTCATACTCTTCGACCTCGGTTTTGAAGGTTTGGCGGATGCCGTCCAGATCAACGTTCAGCGTCTCCGGGTAAGGGATCACCTGGAAGTTCTGGAAGCTCACACGGCCGTTTCCGCGGGAGCCGTGCCCGCCAAGGTAGTCCAGCTGGAGCAGCTTCATGGCCTTGGACAGAAGCGAAAGGTCCTCTTCCATCTCTTTGGGGTCGGACAGGTTGTAAACGATGTTGACCCCGAACCGGGAACCGGCAACAACGCGCTCAATCTGGCGAGGGTTGGCCTTGGAGGTAAGGCGGTTGATCGTGTTCTCCGACTTGACTTCGGTCACGCCCACGCCTTTCAGCTGGTCGTAGTTGAGCAGAAAAGCATCCGCAAACTGCAGCCGTGCAAAGCGAACTGGTTCAGAGCCGCCGAACATCCGCAGGAGGACCTCGCCGTCTGCGGAAAAATCCGGAAGTGTTTCGCCGTTGACACAGCTGCGGCGGGCAAGCAGCGTGCGGAGCTTGCCCTTCAGGCTGCTGCCTGGCACGATGGGCAGCCCGGTGAACGGGTCACGGATGACAGGACTATCCACGGTGCCGATGGCAGAAAAAGACGAAGAACCGCCGATGTGAAGCCCTGTGCGGACAACAAGGTCACACTTGATCAGAATTTTGCCGGTCATGATGCATTCTCCTCTCCGGTTTTGGATTCAGAGTAGTAACGATGGAAGGCGACGAGGGCTTCCATGTAGTGGTAATAATCGATCAGATCCTGCCGTGTGCAGGTACCGACAGAGGACAGCTTGGCGAGATATTCAAACAGGTTGGCACTTTCCACAAACTGGCGCACCTGCGGGTCACGGCCGCATTCGTAAGCCAGGCGGATGCGCAGCAGCTTGATCTGATTGACGCTCTCCTTCAAAAGCCGCTCCTCGGTGCGGCGGTTCTCGTTGTTGTAAACGTCACAGGCCAGGCGGAGCAGGTTCTGGATCTTGGTCTTGGTGATCAGGGCGCAATTCTCCTTCATCAACTGTTCCGCAAAATCAACGTAGTTTTCCGGAATGACCGGCTCTGCGGCAGCGGCCTTTGGCTTGGCCGGGCCTTTGCCGGAAGGATGATTCGGTTTTGGCATATCACTCTCTCCCTCGTTTCTGATAGACATAAATGTAGATCGCGGTGATCAGCTGTCGGCGCTGTTCCGGGTCCCGCGCCCAGTCGAGAACATTGTGCGAGAAGGTCCGGTAGGCGTCCTTCAGGGCCTCACTTGCCTTCTTCTCGTCCGGGCGCAGCCGGGCAAGCAGATAGATGCACCGTGCAAAATTGACCTGGTCCTCCCGGGTATTGCGCAGCAGGTCGGTCAGGTTGTACAGCATGGAATTGCCGCGGTGATCGTCATCGTTTTTCTGGACCTGTGCAAAGAACTGCTCCAGACAGGCAAGTTTTTCGCCCAGCACTTTGTCCTGCAGCACATCCCAGGAATAGGTGTGGTCGGGCACGGCATCGAACAGTGCGGCACCGTTCTTGCCGGGCAGCTTTTTGGCTTCGTCCTCCAGCGCGGCGGTCTGTTCAGCTGCGGCGCGGATGGGATAATGTTCGTTGAACATTGCGATGCCCGCGCTGATGGTCAGTGCCCCGCAGGTGTAGCTGCGCAGGTGCTTCTGGATGCGCAGGGCGGCCTGCAGGGTGTGGTTCCAGGCACCGACCAGAAAGACGTCGTCGCCGCCGGCGTAGACGATGCTGACGCAAAGCCCCTGCAGCAGGCCGTTGATGTGGTACTTGAAGAACAGCGACATCTGCCGCGAGAACGCTGCGGCGCGGAACAGGTTGACGTACTTCATCCGCTGCACGGGGGTCGGTCTGGTCCGGCTGCTCAAAGCCGGCAATAAAGGCCTGCCCCAGATTGTCCACGTCCATGCGGCAGACGGCGATGCGGCGGATGCCCTCCGACTGGTCGGCAAGATCCTCAATATTGTTGCTGGCGGCATAGTCGCCGACGAACAGGTTGATGGACGGGCTGAGCGTCCGGACCAGCCGGTTCTTGGTGTAGGAGCGCACGGCGTCGGCGCAGAGGGCGGAGTCGTTCGAGAACGAAAGGAACCGTTTGCTGCCCCGGATGCCCGGCAGCGCAAAGGCACTGGGGCGGGGCGTGCTGTGGACCAGATAAATCGACTGGTTCTGGATCTGCGCCGACAGGTTGGCAAACCGATTGCACCACGGGCAGAGACCCTCGGCGTTGACCTGTGCGGAATTGCCGCACACCTTGCACTCCCGGGTACCGTCGGGGATGGCCTGCACACGGTTCAGGGGGCGCGGAGCGCAGCGGCATCGTAGGGGTGCTGCTTGTGCTGCTCGGCAATGGCGTTGACCCGGCGGAACAGGGCCTTGTAGGGGCTTGCCTCTGCGGGGACATTGCACAGGTCGTTGGCACTGCAGGGGGTCCAACCGTTGGCCAGGAACAGCTGCACGCCGAACTGTTCGTTCAGCCAGCCGTTGAAGGCCCGGTTCCAGTCGGCAAGGGTCTGCTGCACGGTGGCGGTGTTGGGCAGCAGGAGATAGCAGTGCCCGCCGCCGCTGTAAATGATGTTGGTCCGGGTCAGGCCGCAGCCGTCCAGCAGCTCGTCCATGTAGTGCTCCATGAGCAGTTCCAGAAAGAACGAACGGCTGCGGAGGGACCGCAAAGCACCCTCGGTGTGGACGGTGTAGATGAACCGCTGGATGCGGGAAAAGTCGGCGGTGTAGAGCAGGAACGCCGGTTCCCGGCGCAGCTCTGCGGGAGTGTCCAGCAGGGAAAAGGCGTCGGCCTGCTGCAGGTACTCGCTGACGCAGGCCGCCAGAGCCGCCGTCAGCTTGAGCTGGTCGTAGAGAGAAATATCCCGGTCCTCGTCCCGCGCGGTGCTGGCAGGCAGGGCGCTGCACTGGGATTCCAGCAGGCCCAGCAGCGCGTTTGCCTGCGCCGGGCTGAACTGCAGGCCGGTGAGCTGCCCCGTCAGCTCCTGATAGAGCTCCCGGTAAACGGCGGCGGGGATGTCCGGCGCATCCTGCACGGGGTCGTGCAGGGCACCGTCCGGGCGGGCAGCCGGGACGGAATACCGGGGTGCTCCCCGTTCAGGTGGCTGAAAATGGAGCGCAGGGGCCGGTAGCGGGAGCTGGCCGGTTCGGCGGCGGGGGTGTCGGCGGTCACAGACAGGCTGCGGGCAAAGGCTGCGCAGCGGGCGGCGTCCGACCCTGCGGCCGCGCCGCCGCGCACGACAGCCCCTCCGGGGTGTCCGGCAGGTCGGCCAACAGGTCGGCTGCGGTCTTGTCGGCCCGGAAGGCCAGCTTGCCAAGGCCGTGCAGCAGGCCGCAGAAGGTGGCCTGCAAGGTGAGTGTGTTCAAGGAATCATCTCCTTCGGGCAAAATAGCAAGGGAATATGCGAAAAACAGGTTTGAAAAGGTTTGTTCCCATTATAGCACGGGATCCGACAAAGAAAAACGCCGGAAACAGAGAAATTTCGACCGCTTTTTTGGGGAAATTTTCAGTGGGAAACAGTCTGTATTCTAATATAAAAGCTGTGGAAACTCCCGCAGTTGGAAAAATTGCGGAAAAAATCAGGAACAGCCCAAAATTTCACAAAAAAGCAGCCGCCCCGCTTCGCCGCACAAAACTGTGCAGTAAAGCGGGGCGGTTGCTTGTGTCCCCTTGCGGGGTGTAACAGCATTGCTTGCGACCGTCAGTATGGTGAGCGGACTTTTGTCCTACCGTCCCCTTGCGGGGTGTGATAGCTGACGGGGGCTACCGGAATATCATTGTGGTTGTGTGTGTGTGATTTCTAAGTGGTTGTGTGTGTGTTGTCCTACGTCCCCTTGCGGGGTATAATAGCATATCCACTATAGCAATAAGAGACAGTTTTGGGCTTAATTTACCGTCCCCTTGCGGGGTGTGATGGCAAAAATGAACAAAAGTGACCGGCCGGAAACCGGCAGAATGTACCTTTTTCATAATGCTGGCATCATTATAACACACTCTGCGCAAAAAAAGAAAAGCGGAATGGAGAAAAGAATGCCGCTTTTTCCGGTGCGAACCGCGCAGGAGGTGCGCGTAAAAACATGAATTTTGAGATTTTGCACCGAAAATTCCAACTGCGGCTGCTCCGGCGGGCTTATCTTATGTGACCGGACAAAAACAGACGAATGCGAAAGGAGCACACAATGGGATTCTTCAGTTCCCTTTGGGGCAAAAACAGCGAGAACGGCAAAAACACCCAGAACAACACACCGACGGTGCAGCAGCCGAGAATGACGGAGGCGCAGCGGCACGATGCCTTTGTGCAGTCCCTGCGCGAGAACACGGCAAACGGGAAGTACGGCCCCGTACCCACCCAGAGCACTGCACGCAAAGCCGCGGCCGGCTCCTCCGAGGACGGCGGCCGGGACCGCGGGATGACCCGGGTGCCCCCGGCTCGCAGGGCCGCGAGAGCGGGCTGAAGTTTGGCACCTCCAAGTTGGTGTCGGCCTCTCAGGGCAGCGGCAAGGGCCGGGGTCCCGGGCTGGGTCAGGGCGGCGGCCGCAGCGGCGGAGGACATGGGCCCGGCGGCCACGGCGGCCACGGCAGCGGCGGGCATGGCGGTCATAGCGGCGGCCACGACCATGGCGGGCGCTGAAACTTTTTTTTTGCGTTTTTCCAACCGCAGCCCAACCGGCGGGCTTGTCTGTAGTGTAAGACAAACCTGCTTCAACAAAAAAAGGAGAACCCACTATGTTTGAGTCTGCACTCGGCAACCTGTGTATCGTGATCTGCGGCATGACCGTGCTGCTTTCGGCCTTTTTTCATCTGGCGCACGGAGACGCTGCCCAACCGGCTGATCGTCGCTGCTGCTGCGGCGCTCGTGCTGATCTTCCGCTGGCAGATCAGCATGATGATCTACCAGTTCGTGGCGTCCATCTTCTCGCTCATCGCGCTGTTCGTGGGCGTCGTGCTGCTCTGCGCCCTGCCCTTTGTGCTCATCCGTCTCTTCCTGCACTGAGGGGGGGTGAAAGGATGGAGTACGCGTTCACGCTGAATGTCCTGCCCGTGGTCGGCGGTGTGGTGATCGTGCTGGTGCTGGTGCTCTGTGAGCTTGGAAGCACCGGCTTTGGCGGCGGTCTGCCGTCGGGCGGCTACCGGTATTACATCGGAGAGCACACCGTGCTGTATCTCCGGCAGTCCGGCACACGCTGCCGGGCCTATGTGCTGGAGGGCGAAGCCCCGCCGGCGGTGCCGCTGCACCACTCCCGGGGCGGTACTTATTTCAAGGTGTGGGCGGCCTCTCCGGCAGAGGCCGAGCTGGAGATCGAACAGGCTTATCAGCGGCGGCCGGAGCTTGAGCAGTAAGGGCAGCCGCACAACAGAAAGGAACCCGTTATGGCAAAGCTCCGGAAACTGGTCGGGTGGCTCCCGGCCGTGGGCGCAATGATCTTCAATGGCTGTGTGATCGGTTGGCTGCACTGGGCAAAGCCGCAGCTTCTGGGGTCTTCGGTCCCCGGCAATGTCATCGCGGTCGGTTACACCATCCTGTTCCTGCTCTGGTGGTGTCTGGCCCCGGCAGCAACGGCCTGCGTGATCGGCGGGCCGTTCTTTCTGTGGTGCGCCGCGCTGCTGCCGGCGGAGCTGCTGTTTGCGCTGACAGCGCTCCGGCGGGTCTGGCCGCTGGGGGTGCTGCTGGCAGTCCTCTGGTTTGCGGGCGCGTTCTGGTTCCGGCGCGAGAGCTTCCGGCAGTTCCGACGGCAAAGCCGCCGCTGCGGGTACGACGACTTTGCCCTCCTGTGCGGAGAGGATCGCGTCCGGGAGAACTGCCGCCGGTTCGGCGTGCTGCTGGCAACGCTCCTGCTGGCAGTGCCGGCGTGCTGGGGCATGTGGAGCAGCCGGGTGTACCTGGCCGCAGCGGCACCCCTGCAGACGCAGGCAGAAACGACGGCACAGCTTCACGAAAAGAAATTCCTGCCCGGTTTTGCGGAGGATGCCTGGGAAACGGCGTCTCTGGACAGCAAGACCGAACTGGCAAAGCAGCTGGCCGCCTATGAGCTTGCCATGCTGGGGGTGCCGGACGGGACAGAGGTCACGGTCCAGCCGCTCGACGAGGACCGGTTGGGCTACTACAGCGCTGCTTCCCGGCAGATCGTGCTCTCCCGGTCTGTGCTGGAAAGCGGGACTGCCCAGGAGACCATGGACACCATCGCCCACGAGGCGTTTCATGTGCAGCAGGCTTATGTGGTGGAAAACATCGACTGGGACGATGCTGCGACCCAGGCGGCCTACTACGACCAGGCCAGACGATGGTTGCGGAACTATCAGAGCGGGTACGTCTCGGGCGACGAGGATATCCTGGGCTACTATTTCCAGCCGGTGGAGGCTGATGCCAGAGCTTATGCCAAAGAAGAAACTGAGAGGTTGCAGGAATTGATAAGTCGAAATTTGCAGGAGGATAAATAAGCGGTGTCAGCCACACCGGGAAGATGTACACCTATTATAAATGTGCTGCTGCCAAGAAGAAAAAGACCTGCGATAAAAAGGTCGTGCGGAAACAGTGGCTGGAAGATCTGGTGGTCAACGAGACCATGAAGCTGGTGGAAGATGACGCTTCCATGAATGCCATCATTGCCAAAGTCATGGAATTGCAAAATCAGGAAAGCACAGACCTGCCTATCCACAAAAAGCAGTTGAAGGAAACGGAAGTCGGCATCACCAATATGCTGAACGCCATCCAGATGGGCATTCTGACCAGTTCCACCGAGGTGCACCCGGTGCCGAAGGAAAAAACCGCCATCGACCGCACCATGACGCTGGGCGAGCTGAACCACAGCCGCAGCCCGCTGTGCTGGCTGATTTCCGGGTGCTGACCCTGCTGCTGCGCTCCGGCGAGAAGCGGGCAAGCCCAACCTGAACATCCTGTTCCAGTACAATATGCCCCTGCGTGGACTGGCACAGATGACCGGCGGCATCTCCATGGTGATCTTCTTCTTTGGGAATAAGATCATCTTTCCGGAAGGCGAGGCACAAAAGGCAAACTGACCCCGCCCAAGGGCTGTACCCTACGCTATTTTCTATCCTTCATAATTCTTCTTTTTTATAACAGCTTCCCCGAAAGACCCTTGAGAGGGTTCCTTCGGGGAAGCTTGTTTTTAGAAAAAACGACCTGCATTCTTCTGTGGAATGCGGCTGGGCGCCATGGGGCGGAAGAGTGAGGATAAAACAAAAACAGGGTGCGCCCCTGAATAGGACGCACCCTGCAAAAATCCACGCACGATAAGTAAGGCAGGGAGTTCCCCGACGGGAACTTCCTGTTTTTCTTTGGTTGCGATATGAGCCTGTTCCGCCTGCCATGCGGCAAGCTCGCTTTTGAAAACACGCCACTTTCGGCAGCTTGCAAGAAAACACGGTGAAAACTTTGGCAAAAAGAGAGAGAACTGGACGGTGCCAGCCCTCTTGACAAGGTTCTTCTACGAAATGTTGTTCCATCCCGGTTTTGTCCCGGTTTTAAAAAGGGCTTGCATTCGATGATATACCATGCTATAATGCTCCCAGAAATTGAATCAAGAATCTTCAGGGCAGGGTGCGATTCCCTACCGGTGGTACAGCCCACGAGCCGCAAGGCATGATTCGGTGAAACTCCGAAGCCGACAGTACAGTCTGGATGAAAGAAGATAGGAAAGCATAGAGAAACCACAAGATCTCTGTGCTCATGGAAGCTGCTCTGAGATGCGTTTGCATTTCAGAGCTTTCTTTTTGCGCAGGAGATACTGCGCCTGTTTGCCTTGTCCTGAACAATCTGGTTCGGGGCTTTTTTATTTGGAGGCAGAGAGATGAACGATACAGAGTATATGCGTCTTGCCTTAGAACTGGCTAAAAAGGATGCGGATGGACATCCCCAAATCCGATGGTGGGTGCTGTCATTGTAAAAGATGGTCAGATCATCGGGCAGGGATGGCATGAACGGTATGGCCAGCCCCATGCGGAGCGAAATGCGTTAGCATCCTGCGCTGTTGACCCCGAAGGGGCAACGATGTATGTGACGCTGGAGCCCTGCTGTCATTTTGGAAAACAGCCGCCGTGTGTGAATGCTATTCTGGAAGCGGGCATCAGCCGGGTCGTAGTGGGGTCGGCAGACCCAAACCCGCTGGTGTCGGGAAAAGGAATTGCTGCTTTGCGGGTGCAGGGGGTAGCGGTGACGGAAGGCGTTTTGCGGGAAGAATGCAACGCACTCAATCGGATATTCTTCCATTTTATAACGACAAAACGCCCGTTTGTTTCTATGAAGTATGCCATGACAATGGACGGAAAAATTGCCACAGTTACGGGCGCATCCAAATGGATTACAAGGGAAGCTGCCCGAGCGGATGTTCAACAACAGCGGCATCGTTTCAGCGGAATCATGGTCGGTGTCGGAACCATTCTTGCCGATGATCCCTTATTGACCTGCCACATGGAGAACGGAAAAATCCAGTTCGCATCGTCTGCGATACTCAGCTGCGGACACCATTGCAAGCACAGGTGGTCGCAACAGCAAAACAGATCCCGACCATCCTTGCGACCTGCTGCGCCGACCCGAAACGGCAGGCGATATATCGACAGGCTGGGTGCCGGGTGATTTGTCTGGACAAAAGGAACGGTCACTTGACCTTGTACAACTTATGGAAAAACTTGGTCAGGAACAAATCGACAGCATTCTTCTGGAAGGCGGAGGGACACTGAACTGGGCAGCACTGGAAAGCGGCGTTGTTCAACAGGTGCAGGCGTACATTGCCCCAAAGCTGTTCGGCGGACAGGAAGCAAAAACACCGGTGGAAGGTGCAGGAGTTCCTGTGCCGAGTGCAGCATTCCGGCTGAAAAACAGCAGCCTGACCCATCTTGGCGAGGATATCCTGATTGAAAGCGAGGTCGAGTATCCATGTTCACTGGAATTATAGAAGAAGTCGGAGCCGTAAAGCAGATCACGCATGGGCAGCATTCGGAAGTGCTGAACATTCAGGCACGGACCGTTCTGGAAAACACAAAAATCGGTGACAGCATCGCAGTGAATGGCATCTGCCTGACCGTTACCCGGCTTTTTGCAGACAGCTTTTCTGCCGATGTTATGCATGAAACCCTGAACCGCTCCTCTCTTGCAGGTCTTATGGTCGGGAGCAGGGTCAATCTGGAACGGGCAATGGCTGCGGATGGACGGTTCGGCGGGCATATTGTGGCGGGTCATGTGGATGGCACCGGGTGCATCCTGCGAATCGAAAAAAGACGACAATGCGGTCTGGTTTACCATCCATGCGGAACCGAATCTTTTGCGCTATGTCGTGGAAAAAGGCTCCATCGCGGTCGATGGTATAAGCCTGACGGTGGCAGAAGTCAGTTCGGATGCGTTTTCAGTGTCCACCATCCCTCACACCGTCAGCTGTACAAATCTGTGTCAAAGGCACAAAAACGATGTGGTAAATCTGGAGACCGACATCCTTGGCAAGTATGTCGAAAAGCTGTTTCAGCCGATACCGCCGGAACACCGGCAAAGCTCTGTCACGAAAGAAATGCTGATACGCTACGGATTTGAATAAGGAGAAACAACAATGAGATTCAATACCATTCCGGAAGCTCTGGAAGATTTGAGACAAGGCAAGATCATTTTGGTGACGGATGACCCGGAACGCGAAAACGAGGGCGATTTTATCTGTGCCGCTGAGTTTGCGACAACAGAAAATGTCAATTTCATGGCGACCCACGGCAAAGGTCTGATCTGTATGCCGATGTCGGAAGCCTTTGTACAGAAGCTGAAGTTTCCGCAGATGGTTCGGCATAACACGGACAACCATGAAACCGCCTTTACCGTGTCCATCGACCATATTTCAACCACGACCGGCATTTCTGCTGCGGAACGCTCTATTACTGCGCTGGCCTGTGTAGCAGAAGACGCAAAAGCAGAAGATTTCCGGCGACCGGGTCATATGTTCCCGCTTTTAGCAAGGAAAAATGGTGTTCTGGAACGGAACGGCCACACAGAAGCCACCGTAGACCTGTGCCGTCTGGCAGGGCTGAAAGAGTGCGGGCTTTGCTGCGAGATCATGAGGGACGATGGCACTATGATGCGCACGAAGGAACTTGCACAGCTGGCAGAATGATTCCAAATCAAATTCATCACCATCCAAGCCTTGCAAGAGTACCGTAAGTGTCACGAAAAGCTGGTCGATCAGGTGGCTGCCGTAAATCTACCGACAAAATACGGCGACTTCCGCGCATACGGTTTTGTGAGCCGCCTGAACGGAGAGCATCACATCGCATTGGTAAAAGGTGAAATCGGTGATGGCCGGGATGTCCTGTGTCGGGTACATTCGGAATGTCTGACGGGTGATACGTTCGGTTCGCTGCGCTGCGATTGCGGACAGCAGTTGGCTGCGGCGATGACGCAAATTGAAAAGGAGGGGCGTGGCATCCTGCTCTATATGCGGCAGGAAGGGCGCGGCATCGGTCTCATAAATAAGCTGCGTGCCTACGAGTTGCAGGAACAGGGCATGGATACCCTGGAAGCCAACCTCGCCCTTGGTTTCCATGGGGATGAACGGGAGTATTATATGGGAGCACAGATTTTGCGGGAGCTGGGAGCACACAGCTTGCGCCTGTTGACCAATAATCCGGATAAGGTATACCAACTTTCCGAGTTCGGTCTGGAGATTACAGAACGTGTCCCAATTCAGATGACTGCGACCGCGCACGACCTGTTCTATCTGAAAACCAAGCAGGCAAGAATGGGACATATCCTGAGTTATTAAGGAAAAGAGGGATCTTACAATGAAATCATTTGAAGGAAAACTGATTGCACAAAACATCCGGGTCGGTATCGTTGCTGCACGATTCAACGAGTTCATCACCTCAAGGCTCCTTGGCGGGGCAATGGATGCACTCCTCCGGCACGATGTGAGCGAGGACGATGTTCATGTCGCATGGGTGCCGGGAGCGTTTGAAATTCCGCTGGTTGCTTCCAAAATGGCAAAAAGCGGAAAGTACGATGCTGTGATTTGCCTTGGCGCAGTGATTCGCGGCTCTATCAGCCATTACGACTACGTCTGCAACGAAGTCTCAAAAGGCATCGCAGCAGTTTCGCTGGAAAGCGGTATTCCTGTTTTATTTGGCGTTCTGACGACTGAAAATATCGAGCAGGCAATCGAGCGGGCAGGTACGAAAGCCGGAAACAAGGGCTATGACTGTGCGGTCAGCGCCATCGAAATGGTCAATCTGATCCGCGAAATGGATGCAGAGTAACGGTGACACAGGAGCCTTCCATGATTGTGATACGAGCGAACACCCCGGACCAGGTACTGGAGCAAACGATTCTGAGCCTTTTGCAACAGGCGCAGATTGAGGCGGAGCAGATCACATTCTGCGCAAAGAAAAACTGGAACTGCCGGGATTGGTGATTGACAACACCCGACATGAAATTTCAGCCAACGGCAGAAATATTTCGTTGACACGTCTTGAATCCGACCTGTTGTGGGTGCTGGCAGTCTGCGAAGGAACGACGCTCTCTAAAAAAAGAGCTTTTTGATGCTGTATGGGGAAAGGATTGCGCCGATACCTTAAAAGTGGTTGGCAATACCGTTTCCAATCTCCGAAAGAAGCTGACATTCTGCGGGCTGGACGGATGTCTTTGCACAGTTGGTGGAGGGTATGCTTTTCGTTACGTTCTGGCAGAGCAGGGAAAAGCCCATTCCAATACTGTCCCGACAATGGTATACTGTTGCCCAAAGGAGCTGAGAGAAAATGACCCGAATCTTGTTCATCTGTCTGGGGAATATCTGCCGTAGTCCCATGGCGGAATTTGTTATGAAAGACCTTGTGGAAAAAGCCGGTATTGCAGAAAAATTTGAAATCGCCTCCGCTGCGACCAGTGCGGAAGAAGTGGGCAACCCGGTCTATCCACCCGCTCGGCAAAAATTGGCAGACCATGCCATTTCCTGTGTAGGCAAAACGGCGCGTCAGATGACACGGCAGGATTATGATACCTATGATTATCTGGTTGCAATGGATCGAAGCAACCTGCGGGATATGGCTCGTTTTGTAGGGAACGACCCGTTGCACAAGGTCTCCCTCCTGATGTCGTATACCAGTACGCCGCACGATGTGGCCGACCCGTGGTTTACTGGAAATTTCGAGGACACATGGCGGGATGTACTGGCAGGTTGCACGGCGTTGTTAGAGAGGCTGTGCCAATAAAAGAAACAACTGGGTGTATCATCGTTCAGATGAAGCATCCAGCTGTTTTTGATTTAATCTTCTAGCCTGCCGGGGGCGTATGGCTTTTTACATCAGAAGTTGTTGGAAAATCAACCCTGGATGCGGGTCTGCATCAGATGGTCCGGGGTGTAGGCATCGGATAAGGTACCGTTCATGCTGGCGGCATAGTAATACAGGGCTGTCCAGGATTTCAGTTCATAGCTGGTGCCCTCCAGCACACCCTTGCCGCGGCAATAAGGAGCCCAGAACCGGTAGTATTCCTCCGATTTGTTGTCGGAGGGAACATCCATGTAGGTGACGGTGGCCTCATCGTAGGGGGCAAAGGGAAGCGCCTGCCCTGTGGCCATTTTGCTGGCCCAGGGCAGCAGACTCACCAAGTTCTGGGAGGATTCAAAGGTGAACGAGGTGGAGTAGGCTTTGTGGAAGTCCAGAGGCTGCCAGCTGTCGCTCTCCGGGAAATAGACTTCGATGCTGGAAACATCACAGGAGATCTGCCCGTCAGAAATGTGATAGCGGTAGCGCAGATTTCCGGTGTGGAGGGTGCCGGCACCGCCGTAGGTCCGGCCCTGAGGGGTGACACCGGAGCACGCAGCATCAAAGACACAGATGGATGCCAGCTGTGCACCGGACAAGTCGCAGACCACCAGACTGGAGCCCGCGCTGTGGTCGATCGCCGATTCACCGGTGGATTGCTCGTTGAAGGCGTCCGCGACGGTAAAGTCACCCTGATACAGCGCAGTGCGGACGTAGCCGCCGAACACGAAGGATACCTGAGAGCCGGAGGCATAATTGAAGGAATCGCAGATAAAGGCAGTGACAGGAGACTGGATGTAGGTGTATCCGATGGCCTTTCCGTCTTCGTACTGGATATAGTCGTAGCCGGTGGGGATGGTCATCACCACGCTGTCCGGCGTTACATCGTCCAGACCCAGCTTGGAGAAATACCCGTCCGGTGCCGTCAGGTCTGCGTCGTAGCGGGCCAGAAGATCCTGCATACTCCGGTATGCCAGAGCTTCCGGTGACAGATCCCGGGGATCCTCGTAGTCGTATGCCTTCGTCAGCTCATAGCAGCAGGTCTCCTCGGGCACCCAGGTCCAGCCGGCAGATGTTTTTGCAGGCTCAGCACGCCCAGGTTTTGAGCATAGCAGCCGGTGGAGGTCATGATCACGCCGTTTTCCACGATGGGTTGGTCATAGGCGAGATGGTCGTGAGCGTTCTGGATCACGTCCAGGAAGCCTTCCTGAGCCCGCGCGGTGGCCCGGTCCTCTTCCATGCCGCAGTGGCTGATGGCGATGACAAGATCACAGCCCTTCTCCTCCTTGAGGAAACGGGCATAGACTCTGGCAACCTCGGCGCAGTCCATCCGGGTCAGGTCCGAGTTCTTGCAGTAGCCGTAGGACTCCTCGCCTTCCAGGGCAAACAGACCCACCCTGTAGCCTGCTACCTGGCGGATGGCGTAGTTTTTGGCCCCGGTCTTGGCGTAGGCCCCGGCACCAAAAGCATTGGTGCTCAGGTCATTGGGGCGGATGTCGGCGCTGGTATAAGAGATCGGCTCGCCGTTGGCGTTGTATTTGATGAACATATTGGATACCAGCAACTGGGGCAGTTTGTGGTAGACCCCGTAGCGCAGCCGGTTTTTCCGGGCGTTGACCCAGGAGTTTTCGACGGCCTGATCGCCCACGTCGAATTCGTGGTTGCCCAGGGTGCAGAAATCTACCTGCATTTCGGCCAGGGCCAGGATCTCCCAGCCCTTTTGATAGCCGTCCTGGTAAGGAGTTCCCTGGGAGTAGTCACCACCGTCCAAGGTCAGGGTTTTACCAAAGGCTCGGTGGCGTACCCCGGCCTGTGCGGCGGCCATTCGCGCCACGCCGCCGGTGATCCGGGTAGAGCCGTCCGTACTCATGATCTTAGAAGTACCCAGATTGAGTGGATATCGTTGCTCAGCAGCAACACGATATCGCCTTTGTAGGGGTGCGGTCCTGCGTGTCAGGCCAGGCACAGCCCATGAGAGCGGGAGCCATAGCAGTTCCGGCAGCGGTGGCGGCTGCCAGTTTCAAAAAGCTCTTTCGGGAAATCTTTTCATGGTCCGATTCTCCTTTTTCTGTGTGGTGTTTTGATTCCATCGGATGTCAGTATACCGGGTCCTGTGTAAAACTTGAAACCGACGGAGGGTAAAATCTGCATAAAAAACACGGATTTATCGGTCCCTGCGAGGGAGGCAGAGGGCGTTCTTCCACCGGCAGGGCTCTAGCTGCCGGCAGCCAGAGCCCTGCAAAAGAAAAAGACGCACCACAAGCCGAAAGGGGCTGTTGTGCGTCTCTCATTCTCTCACGCAGAACCTATATGGAATCCTTGTATCTCATACTATAGCAAGACTTTCAGCAAAAGTCAACACATTGCCTTGTTTTTTGATTGAATGTTGAAAATATTTTGGCTTTTGCAATATGGGCAAGGCCGGACCCTGTGAGCGTGAAAAACCTTCAGCTGTTTCCCAATGGACACGAATCGACAAAAATGAAGGAAAAATCACCAGCTCGGCTGGTGGATGTTTATTGTGTGCAAGGGCAATTGTTGCCAATTTTCACAGATTGCGCTATACTGATTCCGAAAAGTTTTTGTGAAGGGGAGAACCGGATGCTGCGCTGTGCGATCGTGGAGGACAGCCCCAGAGAGCTGGAACATCTGAAAGAATGCCTTGCCCGCTACTCGGCAGAGCGGGATATCCCGCTGGAGACCACGGTCTTCGGGGATGCGGCGTCGTTTCTGGAACATTACCGTGCCGACTATGACATCGTGTTCATGGACATTGAGCTGCCGGGCATCAACGGCATGGAGGCGGCCCACCGCCTGCGGGAGATCGACCGGCAGGTCATCCTGATCTTTGTGACCAACATGGCCCAGTTTGCGGTCAAGGGCTATGAGGTGGATGCGCTGGACTACATCATCAAGCCTGCCCAGTATGGGCCGTTGAGCATCAAGCTGGACCGTGCGGCCCAGCGCTGGCGCGCCGCCGCCGAGAGCGTGATGGTGGCCCTGCCCACCGGCACCCAGCGGCTGTTGCTGTGGGAGATCTATTACATCGAGGTGCAGGGCCACAAGCTGACCTATCACACCGAAAAAGGCCAGCTGCCGGGCACCGGAACCCTGCAGTACGCCGAACAGCGGCTGCACGGCAAGGGTTTTCTGCGCTACAACAAGTGCTATCTGGTCAACCAGAAGCACATCCAGACCGTCACCGGCAGCGACGTGGTGCTTTCCAACGGGGAGAAGCTGCAGATCAGCCGTCTGCGCAAAAAGGAATTCATGGAGGAGCTGGCCCGCAGCATGGGCAATGAATTTGTGCTATGAGTACGGTCATCGATCTGTTTGAACGCCACGGCTATGTGCTGGAACTGCTGGCGTGCGTGGCGGCCACCACCTGGAAGCTGGAGCGGCAGGAGCGCTTTGCGGTGCGGCTGACCGGCATCCTGCTGGCGGAGGCCTGCTTTACCATCGTGTGGGAGCAGGTGCCCCACAACCTCTACACCGAGTCGCTGCGCACCTTTCTGCTGTGGAGCATCGCGGCGGTGGGCATCCGGCTGTGCTTCCGCATCGCGGCAGCGTGGGCGGTGTTCTATGCTACGGCGGCGGGCACCATGCAGCACATCATCTACCGGGGGGCCAAGCTGCTGCAGAATGCGGTGTACCACATGGACCGGCAATACTACTGGGCCTGGAGCCGGTGGGTCTATCTGGGCCTTTTCGTGCTGCTGTTCGCGGTGTGCTGCCTGACCCTTACCCGGCGGCTGCACAGCCGCAATCTGGGCACACTGCCCGGGCGCACGATGACTTTTATCATGGTGGGCTACCAGCTGAGCATGAACATCTTCGTCAACCTGTTCAACGCCTTTAGTGTGGACAGTGCCCCGCGCATCTTTACTACCTACAGCGTCTACGACGAGGTGACCACCATCCTGCTGTTCTTCCTGCTGTGTGAGATCCTGCAGCGCAGCGACGCCGAGTGGGACAACATGGTGCTGCAGCAGATGATGCGCCAGCAGCGCCAGCAGATGGAGCTGTCCAAGGAGACGGTGGAGCTCATCAACATCAAGTGCCATGACATCCGCAAGCAGCTGTACACGCTGGGCAGCCGGGTTCCGACCGAGGAGCTGGACGAGCTGAAAAAGGCGGTGGATATCTACGGCTCCACGGTCAAGACCGGCAACGAGACGTTGGACGTGCTGCTGGCGGAGCGCTCCATCGTGTGCAAGGGCCGCGGCATCCAGCTGGATTACATCGCCGACGGTGCAAAGCTGGACTTCCTGAAGCCCGGCGAGGTGTACTCGCTGTTCGGCAACGCTCTGGACAACGCCATCGAGGCGGTGACCCCGCTGGAGCCGGACCGCCGCTACATCGGCCTGCAGGTGCGGGCCGAGCGGGGCATGCTGCTCATCCGCATGGAGAACTGCGCCGCCGAGCCGCTGCACTTTGTGGACGGCCTGCCCCAGACCACCAAAGGGGACGCCCGGTGGCACGGTTTTGGCGTTAAGAGCATCCGCCGCATCGTGCAGCAGCACGGCGGCACCCTGACGATGCAGGCACAGGACGGCATGTTCCGTCTGGTGGCGCTCCTGCCGCTCAAATGACAGTTCAGGGCCCCAAAATGACAGTTTAGGAAAAATTTGTTGTAAATATTCACAAAACCTCTATACTATCGGCAGAGCTTTGAATCACTCTGCCGGTTTCTTTTTGTGCGGCGTTTGCTTCCGCACCGCACAGGGGGGAGAGCGGACAACTTTCAAAGGAGGACAAAATGTTGAAGAAGAAAAACCTGTGGCGCGGTTTGACCATGGTGTTTGCCCTGCTTCTGGCCGTTTCCATGATGGCAGGCAACATCCTGGAGCTCTACCGCACCTCTGTGGATGCCTTCCTGGGCACCCGCAGCACCCAGACTGTGACCGAGCAGTCGGACGATGAATCCGATGCCTGGACCTACAAGTCGGAATTCACCACGGCCAAAGAAGCCTACGAGGGCTTCAAGGACTTCGCCATCGAGACTTCGCAGGAGACCTTTGCCCTGCTGAAGAACGAGAACGGTGCCCTGCCTCTGGCCAAGGATGCCAAGATCACCATGCTGGGCGTCCGCAGCTATGCTCCTGTTTACGGCAACAGCGGCGGCAGCGTGCCGGACGGCAAGTCCACCGTGCAGATCTTTGACGCCTTTACCGAGCGCGGCTTCCAGCTGAACCCGGAGACCCTGGCCGCATACGAAGCATTCTTTGCGGACAAGGAATGGACCAAGCCCCAGTTCGGCGGCGGCATCCTGCCGGCTTACGCCGAGATCACCGCTTACGATGATCCCCACGAGCTGACCCTGGACGAGCTCAAGCAGCTCAACCCCGACTTTGAGTCCAAGTACACCGAGTACGGCGACGCTGCCATCGTGGTGGTGGGCCGTGTCGGCGGCGAGGGCGGTGCCTACTACCCCGGCGAGGAAGGCTTGGCTGAGGGCGTGAACACCGTGAACGGAAACATCCTGAGCCTGAGTGATGAAGAAATGGCCATGATCGAGGAAGCAAAGGCCAATTTCGACAAGGTCATCGTGCTGGTCAACGCAGCCAACCCCATGGAGATCTCCAACCTGGAAGAGGACCCCGACATTGACGCCATCCTGTGGGTGGGCTACCCCGGTGCTTATGGCTTCTACGCCGTGGCCGACGTGCTGAACGGCACCGTGGCTCCCTCTGCCCATCTGGGCGATACCTTCGTCAAGAACGGTGCATTGGCTCCCGCCATGCAGAACTTTGGCAACATCCCCTGGGCAAACGCTTCGGACTTTGCTGAGGGCACCAGCGTCAACTCCTACCTGATCGAGAACGAGGGCATCTACACCGGCTACCGTTACTACGAGACCCGTTATGCGGACATCGTGCTGGGCAACGGCGGTGCCAATGCCTCTGCCGGTACCTACGCCAACGCCGACGGCACCGTGGCCACCAGCGACGGCACCTGGAGCTACGACAACGAGGTGGTCTATCCCTTCGGCTACGGCATGAGCTACACCACCTTTGAGCAGACCCTGGACAGCGTGGTCATCACCGGTGACAAGCGCACCGCTACCGTGACCGTGACCACCACCAACACCGGCGATGTGGCCGGCAAGGCTGTCGTGCAGCTGTACGCCAGCGCACCCTACACCGACTACGACAAGCAGAACGGCATCGAAAAGTCCGCCCTGCAGCTGATGGACTACGAAAAGACCAACACCCTGCAGCCCGGCGAGAGCCAGACCATTACCATGAATGTGGACATGAGCCTGCTGGCCAGCTACGACAGCCAGAACGCCAAGACCTTCATCGTGGACCCGGGCGACTACTACTTCGCCATCGGCTCTGACGCCCATGATGCTCTGAACAACATCCTGGCTGCTCAGGGCAAGACCACTGCCGACGGCATGACCGCCGACGGCGATGCTTCCAAGACCTACCAGTGGACCTGGGACGGCGCTGTGGATGCCGACACCTTCTCTGTGAGCAAGGCCGGCGTGGAGATCACCAACGCAGTGAGCGACGGCGACTACTCCATGGACATCAACACCTTCATCCCCGGCACCGCTACTTATCTGTCCCGCAGCGACTGGGACGGCACCTTCCCCACCACCATTACCGGCCTGAAGGCCGAGGGCCGTCTGGCCACCCTGCTGGCCAACGACTTCATCGACATCAAGACCGATGAGGACACTTCGGACATCGTGTTCGGCGACACCACCAGCACCCTGACCCTGAACGACCTGAAGGGCGCTGACTTCGACGATCCCCGCTGGGATGAGCTGGTCGGCAAAGTGACCATCGACGAGTTCCTGAACTTTGCCTCCAACGCCTTCCACAACATCCAGAACATCGACTCTGTGGGCCTGCCGCAGTACGCAGCCGACGACGGCCCCAACGGTTCCGACTCGCACTACCTGACCGAGGGCAGCTACCAGGGCACCCCGTATGCAGATGCTGCCGATTACGACTACGGCACCCGCGTCGGCCCCACCCCGGAGAACATTGCTTACAGCTGGAACAAGGAACTGGCCTACCGCGTGGGTGAGATCACCCTGGGCGAGAGCACCCTGGTGCTGAACCTGCCCATCATGATCGGCCCCGGCATGAACATCCATCGTCACGGCTACAACGGCCGCGGCGCAGAGTATTACCCGAGGACCCCGTCCTGTCCGGTTACACCGGTTCCGCTGTGGTGCAGGGCGCTCAGAGCAAGGGCACCCTGGTCAACATCAAGCACGCTGCCTTCAACGATCAGGAGATCAACCGCTCCGGTATCGCAGTCTTTATGACTGAGCAGAAGGCCCGTGAGCTGGAGCTGCGCAACCTGCAGCAGGCCTTTGAGGGCAACGGCAAGCCCGCTTCCTTCGAGGCGGATCCTTCCCGCGATGACACCTACACTGTGGGTGCTCTGGGCGTGATGAGCTCCTACAACCGCATCGGTGCCGTGGCCTCCAGCGCAAACGCTGGTGTCCAGGTGCAGATCATGCGCAACGAGTGGGGCTTCAAGGGCTACAACGTCACCGACTTTACCGGTGTTACCCTGCACGCTTCTCCCAAGGAGTCCATCCTGGCCGGCACTACCGCATTCTGCGGTTTCGGCACGGACGACAGCATCACCTACTGGAATGCTGACGCTCTGAAGGGCGACCGCACCATGCTGCTGGCCATCAAGCAGAACATCCATTACCTGCTGTACGCTCTGGCCAACAGTGCCGCCATGAACGGTGTCAACTCCACCACCCGCACCATCAGCGTGATGACCTGGTGGCGTATGACCTACCGCGTGTGCATCTACGGCTTTGCAGCCCTCACCGCACTGTGCGCCCTGCTGTACGTCGTGTCTGCGGTCAAGAGCAAGAAGCAGAAGACTGCAAAGGAGGCCTGAGCCATGAAAACGAAACTGAACACGAAGACGATCGTGGCTGCTGTGGCCAGTGTGATCGGCCTTGCAGTCTATGGTTACACCTCGATGGTGGGCTATCTGGCGGCTTCGGCCACCAGCACCCTGCCGGTGGTGCTCACCGTGGCCGCGCTGGTGTGCCTGGCTCTGCGCCAGTTCGCCGGCAGCAAGCTGCCCGCCGTGGTCAACGACGTGCTGCTGGTGTCAGCCAATGTCTGCCTGATCGGCAGCTTCGCCGTATTCGTTCTGGCCCGCGTTTCGCTGGCTGCGGACGTCTACTTCATCCCGGTCAACTATCCGGCTTCTGAGGCCACGGCCCTGCACATCTCCATCGTGGGTGCCGTGTGCTACCTGGTCGGCATCGTGACCCTGATCGTGGAAGGCTTCTCCGCAAAGAACTGATGAATCCCCCAGCCGCCCGGCGGAGAAGCTCTGCCGGGCGGCATTTTGGGTTCCGGACCTTATCTTGTGATCAAATGAAAGGAGGCAGATGCCTGTGATCGCCTGTTCGTTCAACACCGGCTGGACCTGCCGCCACCTGTTGGAAGAGGGGCCGGCCGTGCCGGTCACTCTGCCCCATGATGCGGCACTGGCCGAACCCCGTACCGAGACGGCCCCGGTGGCACCAACACCGGCTGGTACGAGGGCTATGATTACCTTTACGAAAAACGCTTCACCCCGGACGCAGCCCTGCAGGGCCAGACCCTTGTGCTGGAATTCGAGGGCGTGTACCACAACGCCGAAGTCTGGCTCAACGGCGAGAAGCTGGCGTTCAACCCCTACGGCTACACCGACTTCAAGGTAGACCTGACCGGGAAGCTGGACTTTGATGCCGAAAACGTGCTGCAGGTGATCGCCCGCAACGCCGACCAGCCAAACAGCCGCTGGTATTCCGGCGCGGGCATCTACCGCCCGGTCACCCTGTGGGTGGGCCCGGAAGCACACCTGCTGCTGGACGGCCTGCGGGTGCGCACCGTGTCCATCGCCCCGCCGGAAGTGGAAGTCACGGCGGCGGCCAGCGCCCCCGGCACCGTGCAGCTGCAGGTGCTGGACGGCACTACCGTGCTGGCCAGTGCGTCCGCTGAGGCCGGAAAGCCGGTGCGCCTGAAACTGCCGGAGGCAGCGCTCTGGAGCCCGGAGCACCCGCAGCTGTACACCCTGCAGGCGGCCTACGGCACCGACACGGCAGCGGCCCGCTTTGGCATCCGCAGCCTTGCCTGGGGCAGGGAGGGCCTGCTGCTCAACGGCAGCCGGATCATCCTGCAGGGTGCCTGCATCCACCACGACAACGGCCTGCTGGGTGCAGTGTGCCACCCGGATGCGGTGCGCCGCAAGGTGCGTATCCTGCACGAGAACGGCTACAACGCCATCCGTTCGGCCCACAACCCCTGCTCCAAGGCCCTGCTGGACGCCTGCGACGAGCAGGGTATGCTGGTGATGGATGAGTACATCGACCACTGGTACATCCACAAGACCGAGCACGACTATGTGGACTATTTCAACGACTGGTGGCGCAGCGACCTGGTAAGCATGGTCAAAAAGGACTACAACCACCCTTGTGTGATCCTGTATTCCACCGGCAATGAGGTCAGCGAGACGGCTCAGAAAAAGGGCATTGCCCTGACGAAGCAGCTCACCCGGTATCTGCACCGCCTGGATGACACCCGCCCGGTGACCTGCGGTGTGAACATCTTCTTCAACTTCCTCAGCTCCATCGGATTTGGTGTGTACAGCGACAAAAAGCCAAAAAGCAGGCCGAGGACGCCACCAAAAAAAGAAAAAGGCCGTGGGCAGCCAGTTCTTCAACAATCTGGCGGGCCTGCTGGGCAGCGAGTTCATGAAGCACGGTGCCACCCTGCATGGCTGCGACGTCAAGACCCGCGACGCCTTTGCCAACATGGACATTGCCGGTTACAACTACGGCATCTACCGCTACGAGCACGATCTGAAAAAATACCCCGACCGCCTGATTTTGGGCAGCGAGACCTTCTGCAGCGACGCCTACCGGTTCCGGGAGCTGGCCAAGAAAGAACCCCGGCTCATCGGTGACTTTGTGTGGGCCGGTATGGACTACCTGGGCGAAGTGATGGTGGGCAGCTGGGAGTATGCCGACAACGCGCCCCGCTTTGACGGCGGCCTTGGCTGGGTGAGCGCCGGTTCCGGCCGCATCGACCTGACCGGCAAGCCGCTGGGTGAGGCCCTGTATACCCGGGTGGCGCTGGAACAGGCCGAAGGGCCGTTCCTGGCCGTGCGCCCGGTGAACCACACCGGCGACAAGCACTCGCCCTCGGCCTGGAAGATGACCGACGCCATGACGAGCTGGACCTGGCCCGGCTGCGAGGGAAAGCAGGCTGAGGCGGAGGTCTATGCCCGCGCGGCTTCCGCGGCGCTGGTGCTCAACGGCAAGGGAAATCGCCCGCAAGAATGCGAAAAAAGACTGCCTGTTCCGCTTCCGCTGTGCGTACCAGCCCGGTACGCTGGAGGCTGTGGCCTACAACGCAGCGGGGCAGGAGACCGGCCGCTGTGCGCTGACCACCGCCGGCCCTGCCACCGAGCTGCGGGCCGAGCCGGAGGAAGCCGTGCTGCGCCCCGGCCAGCTGTGCTACATCCGCCTGCGCTACACCGACCAGAACGGCGTGCTCAAGCCCACTGTGCGGGAGCCCATCCGGGTGCAGGTGACCGGCGGCCGCCTGCTGGCGCTGGGCAATGCCTGCCCCTTCAATCTGCAGGGCTACCGCACCAGCCAGACCGACCCCTACTGGGGCGAAGCCATGGCCATCGTGGAAGCCGGCACCGAAGGTTGTGTGACCCTGCAGGCCGACAGCGCCGTTGGTTCTGCCGTGGCTGCCGTGCAAGTTCATAAGGAGTAAATACCCATGTCCATTTCAGAGAAAAACCCCAAGCTGACCAAGCTGGCCGGGCAGTTCATCAAGTTCTATGCCTTTTCCATGCTGGTCACCCTGCTGCAGTACCTGCTGCTCACCTTTCTGCCGGGGCTGTTCTACGCCCACACCGACTGGTGCAGCATCCCCTGCCAGCTCATCCACCTGAACCTTGGCCCGGTGGACACCTATGTGTTCAACTACCCGGTCACCGGGGACGCCACCGGCGGCATGGGCTACTTTGCCGCCTTTGCCATCACCCTGTTCCTGGCGCAGTGCGTCAACTTCCCCATGCAGCGCAACATCACCTTCAAGTCCAAGGGCAACATCTGGTATCAGATCCTGTGGTACGTCATCGCCTTTGTGCTCATCACCATCGTGTGCAGCTTCCTCATGGGCCTGTATGTGCCCCTGTGCAAGCAGTTCTTCTCCCCGGCGGTGTACAATGTGCTCATCACCGTGATCAACGGCGGCGTGCAGATGGTGATCTATTTCCCCATCTATAAGATCATTTTCCCGGAGGGTGAAGCCAAATGAAACATGCAGATGTGATCGCCAAACTGTCCCTGCGGGAAAAATGCGCCCTGCTTTCCGGTGCCACCGTGTTCGAGACCCATGCCCTGCCCAACAAGGGAGTGCCGGCCATCTGGCTGTCGGATGGCCCCAACGGTCTGCGCAAACAGGCGGGCCCGGCCGACCATCTGGGCCTGAACCCCTCGGAGCCGGCCACCTGCTTCCCCACGGCGGCCACCGTGGCCAACAGCTGGGACCCCGCCCTGGGCGAGGAGATCGGCAAAGCGCTGGGCGAGGAGACCGCTTCCTACAGCGTCAATGTGATCCTGGGCCCCGGCCTGAACACCAAGCGCAGCCCGCTGTGCGGCCGCGATTTCGAGTATTTCTCGGAGGACCCGTACCTGTCCGGCAAGCTGGCAGCAGGCTATGTGCGCGGCATCCAGTCGGTGGGCGTTTCGGCCTGCCCCAAGCACTTTGCGGTCAACAGTCAGGAGCTGCGCCGCATGGCCAGCGACTCGGTGCTCGATGAGCGCACCCTGCGGGAGCTGTATCTGACCGGCTTCGAGATCGTGGTAAAGAGGCAAAGCCCAAGACCATCATGTCCTCCTACAACCTCATCAACGGCACCTACGCCAACGAGAACCATCACCTGCTGCAGGATATCCTGCACGGCGGTGGGGCTTTGACGGGGCCGTCGTCACCGACTGGGGCGGCTCCAACGACCATGTGGAGGGTGTGCGCGAAGGCTCCACGCTGGAAATGCCCTGCCCCGGCTTTGGCTCGGCCAAGCGGCTGATGCAGGCCGTGGAGGACGGGGCCGTCTGCCGGAATCCGCGGTGGATGCCCGGGTGGACGAGCTGCTGGAGCTGGTGTTCACCACCGATGCGGCAGTCAAGGCCGCACCGAAGCGGTTCGACCGGGACGCCCATCATGCGCTGGCCCGCCGTGCCGCCGCCGAAAGCGTGGTGCTGCTGAAAAACGAGGATGACCTGCTGCCCCTCAAGCCCGGGCAGCGCGTGGCCCTTATCGGTGATTTTGCGCAGACGCCCCGCTATCAGGGCGCAGGCTCCAGCTCGGTGAACGCTACCCGCGTGGACAACCTGAAGGACGCCGCCGAGGCGGACGACATCACGCTGGCAGGCTTCTGCGCAGGGTATGAGCGCAGCGGCACCCCAACCCGGCCTTTGTGGAAGAGGCCGCCGCACTGGCCCGCAAGGCCGACGTGGTGGTGCTCTGCATGGGTCTGGACGAGTCCAGCGAGAGCGAAGGCCTGGACCGCAGCCACATCTGCATCCCGGAGAACCAGAAGCAGCTGCTGGAAGCTGTGGAGCAGGCCAACGAGAACCTCGTGGTGGTGCTGAGCGCCGGCAGCGTGGTGGAAACGGGCTGGGTCAGCCGCTGCAAGGCAGTGCTGCACGCCTATCTGAGCGGGCAGGCCGGTGCCGGTGCCATCATGGATGTGCTCACCGGCCGGGTGAACCCCAGCGGCAAGCTGGCCGAGACTCTGCCCCTGACCTACGAGGACACCCCGGCGGCCCGGTATTTCCCGGGCAAACAACAGAACGTGGAGTACCGCGAGGGCCTGTACATCGGCTACCGCTACTACGAAACGGCCCATGTGCCGGTGCGCTATCCCTTCGGTTACGGCCTGAGCTACACCACCTTTGCCTACTCCGACCTGAAAGCGGACGCGGACAAGGTCACCTTTACCATCACCAACACCGGCAAGCGCGCCGGAGCAGAGATCGTGCAGCTGTATGTGGCCAAGGCCGACGCAGCCGTGTTCCGCCCGGAAAAGGAGCTGAAGGGTTTTGCCAAGGTGTTCCTGCAGGCGGGCGAGTGCAAGACCGTGACCATTCCGCTGGACGACAAGGCGTTCCGCTACTGGAACGTGAAAACGGACCGCTGGGAGACCGAGGGCGGCAGCTACCAGCTGCTGGTGGGTGCCAGCGTACAGGACATCCGCCTGCGCACCGAGGTGCCCGTGCAGGGCACTGGTGCCCCGGACCCCTATGCTGGCAAGGCTGTGCAGTGCTACCGCACCGCTGACATCAAGAATGTGCCGGATGCCGCCTTTGAGGCCCTGCTGGGCCACGCCATCCCGGAGGACAAGCCCCACATCGACCAGACCATGACGCTGGGCGAGCTGAACCACAGCCGCAGTCCGCTGTGCTGGCTGGCCTGGGCTGTGCTGCACACCCTGCTCAAGCGCAGCTCCCGCGAGGGCACGCCGGACCTGAACCTGCTGTTCCAGTACAACATGCCTGTCCGTGCGCTGGCCCAGATGACCGGCGGCATGGTCGGGCAGGAGACGGTGGACGGCATCGTGATGGAAGCAAAGGGCTTCTTGATCATCGGCCTGCTGCGGGCACTCATCGGCTTTGGGCAGAACGCAGTCTCCAACCGGAAGTTCCGCGCGGCACTGGACGCCGAGCGCGGCGGCCCGGCGGTGTAAAACCATCTGACATTCCCGGATTTTCTCCTTCATTCTAAACAAACGGCCCCGGACTTGTTGAAAAGTCCGGGGCTGTTTGCGTGTGGGGCTTAGTAAATGTAGGGCTGCACGGGCGGCTGGTCGGGGCGGTGCTCTCCGAGGATCTTTTCCATCCAGATCATGTCGTACCAGCGGCCGAACTTGTACCCGCAGTTGTGGAAGGTACCGACCAGTGCAAAGCCCAGATGCTCGTGGAACCGGGCGCTGTTCCGGGTCAGGTATTCGTCCTCCGCCTGCGGGTAGCCGATGCAGGCATACAGGTTCAGGATGCCCATGGCCTGCAGCCGGTCGGCCAGCGCCTCGTACAGAGCACGGCCCATGCCGTGTTTCCGGGCGTCGTGGTCCAGGTAGATGGTCAGCTCACAGGCCCAGTCGTAGGCGGCCCGGCCCACAAAGGGCCCCGCGTAGGCGTAGCCCTCCACCCGGCCGTCCCGCTCGATGACGAGGTAGGGGTATTTCTGCATGGTGCGGCGCATGCGGCCTTCAAATTCCTCCAGTGAGGGTACGTCATATTCAAAGGTGATGACCGTGTGCTCCACATACCAGGCGTAGATCTCCAGAATGCGGGGCGCATCGGCCAGAGACGCATTCCGAATGGTAATATCCTGCATAAAAAAACATCTCCCTGTAGCAATAAATATCCCGGAATCCGGTCTGATTATAGCACAGCCCGCTTTAAAGGACAGCGCAAAGCAGCAGAAGTGCCGCTCCGCACAGGCGGACAGGGGAGAAATGCTATTGGCAAAGTGGCAGAAAATGCGGCGTTCCGGCCCGGAAATCCCCACAAAAGCGCGAAAATCGGCCGTGCAGGCGCAAAATGCTGTACTTTGATACTTTACTGTGATAAAATAACACCATCCTTTCCCCGCGCTGCGCGGGAAAAGCCAAACGAGAGGGGGAACCTTTATGACAAATGTCTGCATCATCGCCACCATTGTGATCTATCTGGTGGGCATGCTGCTGGTGGGCTTTGCCTACAGCAAATCCAATGAAGACAGCACCGATTTCTACCTCGGCGGCCGCAAGATGGGCCCGCTGGTCACTGCCATGAGCGCGGAGGCCAGCGATATGTCCAGCTGGCTGTTGATGGGAATGCCGGGTCTGGCCTACCTGACGGGCATTGCCTCGCCGGGCTGGACGGCCATCGGCCTTGCCGTGGGCACCTGGCTCAACTGGCTCATCGTGGCCCGGCGGCTCCGCCGCTACTCGGCCAACCTCGACGCCATCACGGTGCCGCAGTTTTTTTCCCTGCGCTTCCACGACCAGCGCAACCTGCTCAACGCACTGGGCGCGGTCATCATCATCGTGTTCTTTATCCCGTACACGGCTTCCGGCTTTGCGGCCTGCGGCAAGCTGTTCAACAGCCTGTTCGGCGTGGACTACATGATCGCGATGATCGTGTCCGCCGTGGTCATTGTGGGCTACACCATTATGGGCGGCTTCCGCGCCGTGTCTACTACCGACCTGATCCAGTCGGTGGTCATGAGCATCGCACTGGTGGCGGTGCTGGCCTACGGCATCGGTGTGGCCGGGGGCTGGGGTGCCGTGATGGAAAACGCCCGCAGCCTTTCCGGCTACCTGACCATGGCGGCCAGCCACGACGCTGCCGTTGGGACCGCCGCCTCCTACAGCCTGCTGGACATCGTGTCCACCATGGCCTGGGGCCTGGGCTACTTCGGCATGCCCCACATCCTGCTGCGCTTCATGGCGATTGAGGACGAAAAGAAGCTGGTGCTCAGCCGCCGCATTGCAAGCGTGTGGGTGGTCATTGCCATGACGGCCTCCATCGTCATCGGCGTGGTGGGCCTGGGCATGACCAAGGCGGGCGCACTGGAGTTCCTGAGCGGTTCCTCCAGCGAGACCCTGATCGTGCGGGTGGCCAGCCTGATCGCTCAGCACGGTGTGCTGGCGGCGGTGCTGGCGGGCCTGATCCTGGCCGGTATTCTGGCGGCCACCATGTCCACCGCCGACAGCCAGATGCTGGCAGCGGCGTCCAGCGTCTCGCAGAACATCCTGCAGGAGTTCGGCCATATGAAGCTCACCGAAAAGCAGAGCCTGTTTGCGGCCCGGCTTACCATCATCTGCGTCAGCGTGGTGGGCGTGGTGCTGGCCCGCGACCCCAACTCCAGCGTGTTCGGCATCGTCAGCTTTGCATGGGCCGGTTTTGGCGGCTCCTTTGGTGCGGTGGTGCTGTGCTCCCTGTTCTGGAAGCGCTGCAACTGGCAGGGCGCTCTGGCCGGGATGCTCTGCGGCGGCCTGATGGTCTTTGTGTGGAAGTACCTCATCAGCCCGCTGGGCGGCGTGTTCGGCATCTACGAGCTGCTGCCGGCCTTCCTGTTCTCGCTGGCAGCCTGCGTGGTGGTCAGCCTTGCCACCCCGGCCCCCGGTGCGGACATCGAGGCCGAATTTGAAGCGGCAAAATAAACGATAAAAAGCAACCAGCCCCGGAACGATGATGGTCGTTCCGGGGCTGATTTTTATCTCAGTTGAACAGCATGATGGTTATTTCCGCGCAGGGCACCAAAAATCCAAAGCCGAAGAAAAGCAGCAGTTCCAATATGACCCGCGTCAGGCGTAAAAACGGTGCATCCAGAAGGGTGCACGCTTCAAGGTAACGGTGATAGAAACCGCTCTGTTCAAAGCTGTTCCAGAGTTCCAGCATGAGAAATTCCATTCCGGCCAGAAGCGGAAAAACGACCCACGAGGACATCCAGCCATCGGCTTGTAAAGAACCATCGCTGAGGGAACGCCAGTGAACTGCAAGTGTTCCGTGGCAGGCGAATATGCCCCACAGTGCCAGGGCGATACTTAGCCGGAGCAGCGCAGTGCGGACAGAATGCCAGTCCACGGTATGCTGGCGGCGCAACATGGAAAAAGAAATCCTCCAGAGGGACCGGTGCGGCAGGGGCGCCCTGACCGGGGTCATGGCAGTGCATCAGGTCCGCAAGAGACAGGCCCAGTGCGTCGGCCAGAGGTTCCAGCGTATTGATGTCCGGCAGACCGACGCCGCGTTCCCAGCGGCTGACGGCCTTGTCGGTCACATGCAGCTGTTCGGCCAGCTCGGCCTGGGTCAGTCCCTGCGCGGGGACATCGGATGCCGGAGGAGCTTGACCACCTGTGCCTGCAGAGCCTTGCCGTGCTCGTTGCCCTCGTCCTTTGAAGTTCTCAGGCGATGAAGCTGGGGGGCCAGCCAGATCCTTTGCCTTCTCTTCCCACTGACTGGGAAGCGAGCGTAGGTGTCGCGGGGATCCAGGATGGCGGGATCCACGCCGGGCAGCGGTGGGAACCTCGAAGTCGAAGTAGGGGATCTTCTTGGTGGGAGCCTCGTTGATGGCACCGCTCAGGATGGCGTCGATGATGCCGCGGGTATCCTTGATGGAGATACGCTTGCCGGTGCCGTTCCAGCCGGTGTTCACCAGGTAAGCCTTTGCGCCGCTGGCCTTCATCTTCTTCACCAGTTCCTCAGCGTACTTGGTGGGATGTAGCTCCAGGAAGGCCTGGCCGAAGCAAGCGGAGAAGGTGGGAGTGGGCTCGGTGATGCCGCGCTCGGTGCCGGCCAGCTTTGCGGTAAAGCCGGACAGGAAGTAGTACTGGGTCTGCTCCGGGGTCAGGATGGAGACCGGGGGCAGCACGCCGAATGCGTCAGCAGACAGGAAGATGACGTTCTTGGCTGCGGGTGCAGAAGAGATGGGGCGCACGATGTTCTGGATGTGGTTGATGGGGTAGGACACACGGGTGTTCTCGGTGACGCTCTTGTCAGCGAAATCAATGTGGCCCTCGGCATCCAGGCTAACGTTCTCCAGCAGAGCGTTGCGCTTGATGGCGTTGTAGATATCGGGCTCGGACTCCTTATCCAGGTTGATGACCTTTGCGTAGCAGCCGCCCTCGAAGTTGAACACGCCGTTGTCGTCCCAGCCGTGCTCGTCATCGCCGATCAGCAGACGCTTGGGATCGGTGGACAGGGTGGTCTTGCCGGTGCCGGACAGACCGAAGAAGATGGCGGTGTTCTCGCCGTTCTTGTCGGTGTTGGCAGAGCAGTGCATGGAGGCAATGCCCTTCAGCGGCAGGAAGTAGTTCATCATGGAGAACATACCCTTCTTCATCTCGCCGCCGTACCAGGTGTTGACGATGACCTGCTCCTTGCTGGTGATGTTGAACAGCACAGCAGTCTCGGAGTTCAGGCCCAGCTCCTTGTAGTTCTCGACCTTAGCCTTGGAAGCGTTGTAAACAACGAAATCAGGCTCGAAGTTCTCCAGCTCCTCAGCGGTGGGACGGATGAACATATTGGTAACGAAGTGTGCCTGCCAGGCCACTTCCACGATGAAACGCACTGCCATGCGGGTATCCTTGTTGGCGCCGCAGAAAGCATCCACGACGTACAGGCGCTTGTTGGACAGCTCCTTCTGAGCGATCTCCTTGACAGCCTTCCAAGCCTCCTGAGAAGCGGGGTGGTTGTCGTTCTTGTACTCATCGCTGGTCCACCACACGGTGTCCTTGGAGTTCTCGTCCATCACGATGAACTTGTCCTTGGGAGAACGGCCGGTGTAGATGCCGGTCATCACGTTCACAGCACCCAGCTCGCTGACGTGACCCTTCTCGTAGCCTTCCAGCTCGGGCTTGGTCTCCTCGGCGAACAGCTGCTCGTAGGAGGGGTTGTGCACGACTTCAGTCGTGCCGGTGATGCCATACTTGGTAAGATCCAACTTTGCCATATTGCGTACCTCTACTTTCGTTTGATCCTTACATAACTCTGTGTAGGAGATGCAGCGCCATTTATGGTACGGACACCGCATAAGGGGGAGACAGCACAGAACGATGCAATGCAAATTCTCCTGTCTATCATTATACACAAAAGCTTTTCAAAAGCAATAAATGGAAGGTTCTGTTTGCAAAAAGAAACAAATTTCATAAACAAGCTTTCCCACATTAAGTAAATTCACGAAGCCCGGCAGGGACGCAGACTGTGAAAAATAAGGCGGGACGGGAGAAAACCGACATTTTGATAAAAGTTTGACAAGCAGGGATACATTAAAAACAGGACGCTTTGCGCATTTTTATCCCCGATTTTTAGGGCGGAGCGGAGAACGGCTGCTTTGTCTTGCAATTGTGTAATTTTTGCGTTGGCTCAAACGTTTTTCTGGCGAAAGGACTTTCGTTGTGCTATACTTATTTTAAACAGAACACCCCGCTGCGGCGGCCCACATATAAAGGAACTGCCATGAAAACCATCTACATTCTGCTCACCCGCTCCGGCACGCTGCTGTCCAAACTGGTCTATGCCGCCACCGGTGCCAGCTATACCCACGCCTCCATGGCGTTTGATGCTAGAGCTGAGTTGCCTGTACAGCTCCACCCGCAAAAACGGCTACACCATGTTCCCCGCAGGCCCCAGCAAAGAATATCTGAACAGGGGCGTTTTCCGTCTGCGCGGGGATGCCCCCTGCGCGCTGTATGCGCTGGATGTCACCGACGAGGCCTACGTCCGCGCCCGCCGCCGTGCCGAGCACATGATGGCGCGGGGCGAATTGTACCGCTTCAACACACTGGGGCTGATCTTGTGTGCACTGCATATCCGCTGGCAGCGCCGCCGGCATTATTTCTGCTCCCAGTTGTTAAGACATGGAGGCCTCGGTTCACGCCTTTAACATCGGTTCGATTCCGGTACGGGTCACCATTTTATAGTAGTAAAACGGCTGTGTGCCGTTTTATATAGATGCCTCTTTAGCTCAGTCGGTTAGAGCACCTGACTGTTAATCAGGGTGTCGCCTGTTCGAGTCAGGCAAGAGGCGCCAGCAAAGCGATGGAAGTTTTCCATCGCTTTTTTTTTTCTCCGGCTGCTTTTGTTGACAGAAAAGCGGGGCGGGATATACTGAAAGCAATGAAAAACGTGGAAAGAACTCCTTCCGTCATCGCTGCGCGATGCCACCTCCCTCTCAGAGGGAGGCTCTGGCGCTGCGGAGAGGTCCTTGGCGCTCCCTTTGGGAGAGCAGTCACCGCAGGTGACTGAGAAGGCAAGGCTCCCTCCCAGAGGGAGCTGGCAAGCCCGTCAGGGGCTTGACGGAGGAGTTCTCATTCAAAAGGAGAAAACCATGAAAAAGTGATTCTGACGGGCGACCGCCCGCCCGACCGGACGTCTGCATGTGGGCCACTACGTCGGCTCCCTGAAGGAGCGCGTGCGCCTGCAGAACTCCGGCGAGTACGATGAGATCTATGTGATGATCGCCGACGCACAGGCCCTGACCGACAACGCCGACAACCCGGAGAAGGTGCGCCAGAACATCCTGCAGGTGGCACTGGACTACCTGGCCTGCGGCATCGACCCGGCCAAGACCCACATCTTTATCCAGTCCATGGTGCCGGAGCTGACGGAACTGAGCTTCTATTATATGAATCTGGTCACCGTGAGCCGCCTGCAGCGCAACCCCACCGTGAAGAGCGAGATCCAGATGCGCAACTTCGAGACCAGCATCCCGGTGGGCTTCTTCTGCTACCCCATCAGCCAGGCGGCCGACATCACCGCCTTCAAGGCCACCACGGTGCCCGCCGGTGAGGACCAGAAGCCCATGATCGAGCAGTGCTGCGAGATCGTGCACAAGTTCAACTCCGTGTACGGCGACACGCTGGTGGAGCCGGAGATCGTTCTGCCCCAGAATGCTGCCTGCCTGCGCCTGCCCGGCATTGACGGCAAGGCCAAGATGAGCAAGAGCCTGGGCAACTGCATCTATCTGTCGGAAGAACCGGAGGACATCAAGAAAAAGGTCATGTCCATGTACACCGACCCCAACCACCTGCGGGTCCAGGATCCCGGCCAGGTGGAGGGCAACCCGGTGTTCATCTATCTGGACGCCTTCTGCCGCCCGGAGCACTTTGCTGAGTTCTGGCCGGAGTACCAGAATCTGGATGAGGTCAAGGCCCACTACCAGCGCGGCGGCCTGGGCGATGTGAAGGTGAAGAAGTTCCTGAACAGCGTCATGCAGGCAGAGCTGGAGCCCATCCGCACCCGCCGCAAGGAGTGGGAGCAGCGCCTGCCGGAAGTGGTGGAGATCCTGAAGGAGGGCAGCGCCTACGCCGAAAAAGACCGCCGCCGCCACCCTGGCCGACGTGCGCCGTTCCATGCGCATCGACTACTTTGACAACGACAATCTGCTGAAGTAAGCAGAGTTCCAGAGCCTTTCCCCTGGGGAGAGGCTCTTTTGCACCTGCAGCAAAAAGGAGGACCCTATGGAAAAAACTGTCTGGATCACCGGCGCAAGCTCCGGCATTGGCCGGGAGTTTGCCCGCCGTTACGCGGCCATGGGCTGCCGTCTCATCCTCACCGCCCGCCGGGCTGACCGGCTGACGGCATTGGCAGAGGAGCTGAACGCCGCCCACGGCACCGTGTGCCGCATCCTGCCCGCAGACCTTGCCGACCGGGCGGACTGCGACCGCCTGTGTGAGGAGCTGGCCGAGGAGCGGATCGACATTTTTATCAACAACGCGGGCTTTGGCGTCTGCGGGAGCCTGCTGGAGACCGACCCCACCAAAGAGGAAGAGATGGTGCAGGTGAACGTGGCCGCCATGCGGCGGCTGTTCCAGTTTATGCTGCGCCGGATGCAGGCGCAGGGCGGCGGCACCATCCTGAACGTGGCATCCTCGGCGGGCCTGCTGCCGGGTGGTCCCTATATGGCGGGCTACTACGCCACCAAGGCCTATGTGGTCAGCCTGACCCGGGGCGCGGCCCAGGAGCTGCGGGAAAAGCGCAGCCCGGTGTACGTCTGTGCCCTCTGTCCGGGGCCGGTGAACACCGAGTTCAATGACCGGGCCGGGGTGGTGTTCGCGCTCAAGGGCATCACGCCGGAGTTCTGCGTGGACGAGGCCATCCACGGTATGCTGCACCATAAGACCATCATCGTACCGTCGGCTTTTATGCGGCTGTGCACCTCGGCGCAGAAGCTGCTGCCCACGCCTCTGCTGATGCCCATCGTAGCCCGTCAGCAGAAAAAGAAACTGGGCTGACAGGCAAAGCGCACAAAACGCCTGTGGGGCTTTTTGTGCAGGCTGCCGAAAGCCTGCCCGGGGCAGGTAGGACGTCTGCCAAAATCAGGACATTTGCACGAAAAACTTGCCGGAAAGCGAGAAATGCAGTAAAATTGTAGGACAAAATGCCTTGACACTGCCCACAAACCATGCTACCCTAGTATACAAGAGCGGCTGTGTGCCGGGGAAAGGTGCCTTTCCCGGAGGGACAGGGCCGCGCAGAAGGTCCGCCTGCGTGAGGACAACAAAAAGAACTCTGAATCAGAAAAGGAGAGATCGTATCATGAAGATCGCAATCATCAACGAGAACAGCCAGGCCCCCAAGAACGGCATCATCGAAGCAGCCCTGAAGAAGGTCGTGGAGCCCATGGGCCATGAAGTGGTCAACTACGGCATGTACTCCGACGCTTCTCCCCGCCTGACCTATGTGCAGTGCGGCATTCTGGCTGCCATCCTGCTGAACAGCGGCGCCGCCGACTTCGTCATCACCGGCTGCGGCACCGGCGAGGGTGCCATGCTGGCGCTGAACAGCTTTCCCGGCGTGATCTGCGGCCATGTGGAAGATCCCGTGGATGCTTATACCTTTGCTCATGTGAACGATGGCAATGCTGTTGCCCTGCCGTTTGCCAAAGGCTTTGGCTGGGGCGGCGAGCTGAACCTGGAGTACACCTTCGAGAAGCTGTTCGGCTTTGGCTTCGGCAAGGGCTACCCCGCTGACCGCGTGGAGGCCGAGCAGAGCAACAAGAAGATCCTGGACGGCGTGCGTGCCGTGGCCTTCAAGCCCCTCATCGAGATCCTGAAGGGCATTGACCAGGATCTGCTGAAGGGTGCCATTGCCGGTGAGCACTTCCAGGAGCAGTTCTTTGCAGACTGCAAGGATCCTGAGCTGGCTGCATACGTCAAGACCCTGCTGTAAGGGCCGGAGACGAGGACACCATGCAGGGACTGTACCAACTCAATGCAACCATCACCCACTTTCTGGAGGGCTTTCTGGAAACAGCGGTGCCCATGATCGCAGGTCTGGCCGAAGTGGTCGGCCATGAAATGGGCAGCGGCCTGACCACCGCGCTGGAATTTCTGATGTCGGCCATCGCTAAGACCTTCCTGCTGCAGAATCTGGAATCCGTCGTGTGGAAACCTTCGCGCTGCGCGCCTGATGAACCTGCTGCTGCTGGGAGATGGGCGGCCACCGCCCGGCCAATGCCGCGAGGCTGGAGAAAAGAAATAAATTTGCCAAAACTTTTGCGGTGCAGGGGGCGACGTTGTCGTAAAAAGGGCGTTCTATACTCGTGCCATCGAAAGCAAAGGCGCTTGTGGAAGCAAAATTCCGCAAGCGCCTTTGTGTTTCGCGGGGCCGCGGGCCCCGTGCGCTCTGGGGAAGTAGAGGGCCCTCAGAACCGTGTTTTGCGCGCTGCCACGTTTGATAGAGGGACGCGCGGCGCAAGTGCGCCTCCGCCGGGGCTGGCACTCCGGCGGGGAAAACTGTGGGAGGGTACGATCATGTTCAACTCTGTCAACACCTGTTGGACGCTGGTTGCAGCGTTCCTGGTCTACTTCATGCAGGCTGGTTTTGCGCTGTGTGAAGCAGGCTTTACCCGTGCCAAGAACACCGGCAATATTCTGATGAAGAATATGATGGATTTCTGCATTGGCACCCCGTGCTACTGGCTCATCGGCTTCGGCATCATGTTCGGCGGCACGGGCGCTCTGATCGGCGGGTTCGACCCGTTCATTCAGGGAGATTACTCGCACCTGGGGCTCGATATCCCGCTGTGGGTCTACATCGTGTTCCAGACCGTTTTCTGCGCAACGGCCGCCACCATCGTCTCCGGCTCCATGGCCGAGCGCACCAACTTCAAAGCTTACTGCGTTTACTCCGCTATGATCTCGCTGGTGGTCTACCCCATCTGCGGCCATTGGATGTGGGGCGGCGGCTGGCTGCAGAGCATGGGCTTCCATGATTTTGCAGGCTCGGCAGCAGTCCACAATGTGGGCGGCATCATCGCCATGCTGGGCGCGGCCCTGCTTGGCCCCCGGATTGGCAAGTACGACAAAGACGGCAAGCCTCACGCCATCCCCGGCCACAACCTGACGGCCGGTGCCCTGGGCGTGTTCATCCTCTGGTTCTGCTGGTTCGGTTTCAACGGCGGCTCTTCCCTGAGCCTGTCCACCGACGAGACCATGACCCTGACGGGCCTTGTCTGTTTCAACACCAACCTGGCCGCTGCCGTGGCCACCTGCGTGACCATGATCTTTACCTGGAAGCGGTACGGCAAGCCCGATGTCTCCATGACCCTGAACGGCTCTCTGGCCGGTCTGGTCGCCATCACGGCAGGCTGCGATGCCGTTTCTCCGTTCGGCGCGTTCATCATCGGCTTTGTAGCCGGCATCCTGGTGGTGCTGAGCGTGGAGTTCTTTGATCACATCGCCAAGATCGATGACCCCGTTGGCGCTGTCTCCGTCCACTTTGAGTTTCATCCTGTCCAAAACATTGATGCGGACAAACTGAAGCCCCGCTTTTCATGCCGCAGAGAGGGCTGCCCCGGGTTTCCGGGTGCTGCAAGCAGCCTGCCATGACCCCGGCTTCTACCACCGCAGAGTGCAGAGGCGAACCTCTGCCGGGCGTGCCCGTTACAGCACTGCGAGGGGCGCGTTTCCCCGCCGGGGAGCGCGCAATTCGGGTGGAACCGTGGAACGCAGACATTTGATCGGCGCTTCATCCCGTGAGTTTTACGGGGTGAAGCGCTTTTTATTTTTGTTCAAAACCACATTGTCAAAGGAGAATCTGCTATGAAGATCATCTACAAGGACGGTCATGTGGACGAGTGCCCGCAGGATCAGGAGCTGCACGTTATCCGTCACACCGCTGCTCACGTTATGGCACAGGCCATCAAGCGCCTGTATCCGCAGGCTGATTTTGCCTTCGGCCCTGCCACCGAGAACGGCTTCTACTACGATGTCGATCTGGGCGACCAGAAACTGAGCGACGAGGATCTGGCCAGCATCGAGAAAGAGATGCACAAGATCACCAAAGAGAACCTGCCCATCAAGCCCTTTATCCTGCCCCGCGCCGAGGCGGTCAAGCTGATGGAGGAGCGTCAGGAGCACTACAAGGTCGAGCACATGGCTGATCTGGCCGATGAGACCGAGTTCAGCTTCTTCCAGCAGGGCGAGTACGTGGATATGTGCATCGGACCCCACCTGACCTACACCAAGGCACTGAAGGCTTTCAAGATCACCCAACAGTCCGGCGCATACTGGAAGAACGACAAGGAAAACAAGATGCTGACCCGTATCAACGGCGTGGCTTTCCGCAATCAGGAGGAGCTGGAC
>VOFB01000221.1_pt1 | contig 56000 bp, 76 predicted proteins | sample 5384141 | NCBI WGS metagenome assembly VOFB01 (sample SAMN12384721, study PRJNA508395) | human gut metagenome | isolation source: healthy gut A | host: Homo sapiens
ATACTTTAAATACTTTTTCAAATATCTAATAGGAGAATAAATAAACCGTGTTTATACTGCATATGGATCATACCAAAGATTTGTTAAGGCTCTTGAGACTAGAGTGGCAAATAGAATCCCAAACAAGCCCATCTCTTTCCAAATAAATAGACAATAAAATATTAAGAATTCCCGGTGCAAAGAACCATAAATTTCCCATACTTGTAAAGGCCCATAATTTTATACGTCCATACAGTATTTTGCATTCCTACCGTATAGTAGTTTAATGCTATAATAACTGACAATGAAGGGGAAGCATATGAGTCCCCGAAACAAATTTTCACTATATCTCCTGCCAAATAATAAATGTAACAGCACTCTAGCTATACATCCAAAAATTAAAAGAGATTTAAAATATTAAACATTTCAATCTTTCTTTTTCAATTTTTCAGTTGCATTCTAAATTACCAACACTTGCAGTAATGCCACTAAATATCTGGTTAAGTATAGAGTTTAAGGTATTCGTTAACAATGTATAGTTAGAATTGATACCTGTGGTAGCTAGTCCACTGATTGCTGATATTATAATATTATCTGTACTGTTTACTAAAACTCCACTTAATTTTATTATTATCAAAGCTCTTATATTTTCAAAAGACCTTTTTTTTTTGTCGTATTATCTAAAGGCTTCGGGGATTTTTTTTCGAATATATGGATAACGTTTATCAGCTATCCAAGAAATAATAAAATTGTAAGTTAGCCCAAACAAAATCTGACATAATAAGTATAATAAATAATTCCTGGTATTAAGTAGTATTATAATTTGCGCAACGGTTTGTATAACGGTAACTATATAGCTTGTACCAACAACTATATAATTTTTCTGATCTGCATTTAATATTGAAGTCTTATATGTAAAAAAATATGAAGATGCTGTGTTGAATAAGTAAAGGCAATAAATAACAACAAGACTCTCCTGTATATCAGGTGGGTCAGCAATAAAAAATTTTAAGAATGGGATTAAACATAAGCCAAATACAGCCACAATAATTCCTATACTTCGATAAGCTATAGAATATACATGCATCAATGATGCTAATTTTTCTTCATCCTTATCCGCTAACGGTTTATAACGTGCATATACACTAGCTCTTCCATCCCTAATTTCGCTAACGACAGCATAGAAAGAATGTTGGTAAATAAACCATTTACTCCTAAATAGTCTTGTGAAAGGCAACGTACGAATACCATACGACTAACAAACCCCAAAAGCATTTGTACTGCTTGTCCCGTAAAACCTGTAATAATATTTTTATTGAGTTTGCTGTTCTGGAATCATCTTGCATTTTATCTATCTGCTCCTTAATGCCATCCCCTGTGTAAATGGCAAAATATCAAATACCTCTGAATATATCCCGATACCTTTTGTATCTCCTTGTGAAAAGTCTATCTTACCGGATCTTGTAGTATTTTTCATCAATGCAATGCAGCAATTATGGGAAATATTTTTATATTCTGTGTTATCAAAATTTCCCCACACTTTTTTATAAAAATAAGCAGCCACTGCAGTAATAGAACTATCAATTCTTGAAATTGTACCAAATCTGGAAAAATAATTTCCATCTGTGTTCTGGTACAATTTCATTTTATCCGCAAAATCCTTTATCATAAGACATATATTCTGATATTCAGAATGACCTATATCCAGTTCTTTCCACATATCTAAAATCCCTAACATAAACCAGGCAACGCCTCTTCCCCCATCCATAAATTCCCAAAGGGAAATTCAGCTCAATACTAATTGCATGTGCGGGCACTAATGTTTCATTATGTAAGCCTTTTTTTATAGTACTCCTTTATTTGATGGATTGCCAGATCCACAGCTTCTGGCCTGTCATAAGTTTTCCCATAAAGCGCAAGAAAGGGACATATAAAACCTATTGTATCTACGAAACGCAACTGAGGGACATATTCTCGGTACTGGACACACCCGTCTTCTTTTGCTTTTCTCTTACAAATCAATTGATACATCCGATCCATTGCAGGACGTACTCTTTTTAATATCTGTTGTGCTTCTTAGAATTCCATATGCCAGAATCCCTGGTCAATCTCCTCCGGTTCCTTTGTCCCATGCCATTTTCATTAATAAAAAGCTTTTCATATTTCTGCACATTATCCGCATTTGCCTCTGTCAAGCCAAGATACAAACCTCCTATCTGCCATGACTGTATCGTATTGCTTTTTATAGTTACGTCTCATCATATCTATTAAAACATATCTGTTTTGATCTGTTTTTTACAATAGGGGTACGATTAATCCATTTCTCTGCAATCTTCTCAACTGCATTAAACCACTTTTCTGATTCATTCCAACGACCAATTTTGATTCTAGCTACCCATGTTTTTATGTTCATCCAGAGATCTATAGCAAAAACTATATAAGCTATAATTCTAATACAACTAGAATAATTCTTAACATTTTCTATTTACACCAACTTTCTGACTCCTTCTACAGCTAAAGAAATTCTTTTTTACAGTATTCTGGTATAGTCGCTTCCAAATGAGAACGAATTTCTTTTTCTCTATCTAGGACCCACTTAAAATGATCTATTAACTCATCACTTCTTGATAAACTTTGAACAGGACATACATAATTCTCTTCTGTCCCAAAAGATCCCTTTGTAATCCCCGGGCTTTTACTGAATAGCCTACGACCAGGGTTGGTACGCACGATGAATAGGCGGCAATCGTTGCATGAGTCCGCGCTCCCACAAAAAACGGCAACGCGCAATGAACCCTTTCATTTCCATACAATTATGCTCGTCAAGAATCACTACTCTCCCTGTGTCCTTGTATCTTTCATAAAGAATGTTAAGAGGTTTCCTATCGTCATTATATTGCCAACACACATGAGGGATTAAAGTGACTCCCATTTTTGTGTTATCTAAAATGTAATCAATCAGTTGAAAATAATTTTCGAGTGTTATACCCTTCGTCTTTTTTTTTTTATTATTAGAGGGCTTATATTAATACCAACCATATTATTTTCTATAAAATTCTTGGGCAACGGCAAATTTATTCTATCTAAAAAGAATGCTGGGTCCGGACATAGTATCGTATTACTATTCACATCTTTCAGTGCGTGATACGTAATTGACTCTCTTGCAACAATCAATTGATATTTTCTTAGATCCTCTGCCATCTCCTATCTATCGCAGTTGGTTCCACCGAACATCCCCATAATACAAGCTTAGCGTTTTGTTTATATATGTATTTATTCATAAAGTAGATATGCTTTTGAACTCCATAGCAATAGTTGTCTCCCCCTATGGAAAGCGCAACTGATCCTTTAGCTAAGGAAAATATTTTTCTATATGCAACTCTATCATATGATTCCATATCTTTAAATACATAACGCTTAATAACAGCCATGAAATATCCTAAAGATGCTTTTTTGATAGGTTCTGTCTGTTTACATATTTTGCATATCTTATCAATTTCCCATTGTTCATCTTCCTCAACAGATGATGATGAGAAAAGATACTTTTCATCGAAAAAATTTAATATTTTCAAGGTTCCACGAATAATCGCCTCGCATCCATGATTGCCACTCCCACCATGAGGATACATTATCAATCTTCCCATTTGTATGTCCTCCATGCAAATACTTTATTTGATAAACCCAGTCCTTCTCTTCAGCATTTGTTTCATCTCTTCCTTTTCTTTTTTATCAATATTTCCTATTCTATAACTTTCATCAAATATATTACTTTTGCCAAATAATATTTTTTCTCTTCCAGAAAATCATCATAACTTTTAACAATCTTAGCCAGATTGCCAACAAATTCAGTTATTACTATTTTAATTGCCAATATGATTACTTTTTCACATAATATAGTCTTATATAAACAATAAGAATGAAAATATATCTTCTTTTCATCAACCATATTACTTTAGAAGAATAAGCTCCACATTTATATTTCGCCAGTGCATTTATTGTTAAACTATCCCTAATACTTTCTTTATTTCAGAATACTTTTTTTCACTATTCCCCAATAAAGAACCTGATTATATGCCACATCTAGAATACGATCGCTTAAATAGTTTTCTGCTTCCAGCGATAACATTTGCCTTTCCTGTAAAAACCTAAAAAAATTATTTTGTTAATTCTTTTTTCGTTTTCAAAAGCGTCATCTCTAAATACACTGGATAAAGATTTCTCATTTTGCTTTTATGTAGAAATAATTTGTGTTGTCAGTGTAGGATATCTTCTCTATATGACTTAAATACTGAAAATTAAACAACAGATCTTCCCCATAAGAAGTTGTAACATCAAACAAAATATGATTACTTTTTAATAACGGTTGTTTTATATATTTTATTGCAAGGACCATACAAAAGATAAGACTTATTTAGCTCTAAAAACTCCTCAATATAGTTCTTATTTAATTTTATTTCTTTAAATCTGCTTTTTAGATCTGCTGCATGCTTTCCTTTTACTTCCACACCACATATAGATAAATCACTTTTTTGAAAACCAAATCTCGATAAAGTTCTTCAATATAATTATTCTTTATTGTATCATCGCTATCTACAAAACAGATATATTGTCCTTTACAAATCTGTATCCCCAAGTTTCTGGCGTTTGATACACCACCATTTGAAATATGACATACTTTAATCCTGGAGTCCTGCTTTTCATACAATTCGCAAATCCCACCACTTTTATCTGTGGACCCATCATTTATTATAATAATTTCTATATTACTGTATGTTTGCATAATTACGGAATCAGACACTTTTCCAAATATTTTTCCGAGTTATACACCGGAATAATTATACTAATTAATTCACTCATCAAATATTTTAATTACCTCCTTCATACGGTTCTCCAATTTAAAATAGGATGCCCGCATAATCGCCTCCTTCTTAAAGCTAATTAATATTTCAGGATTGTTGATAACATATTTCAAAGTTCTAAGTAACGCATGTATATTATTATCACATATAATTCCACATTGTTTGTCTCCAAACAATTCCCTCATACCAGCACATTCTGTAGTAATTACCGGAAGTCCTAATATAATAGCCTCTGTAGCCACAGTACTGAATCCTTCTGCTCTTGAAGAACAAATAAAGGCATCCGCCTTTTTTCATAAACTTATAAGGGTTATCTTGAAAGCCTAGCAGTTTAACATTTTGCTCTAAATCATTCTCCTGAATGTAATCTTCCATTCTCTGCTGTTCTTGTCCTTTTCCCAAAATCCAGATTTCAAACCTATCGTGTGTTTTCCTAAGTTCCAGAGCAATCTCCAACAGTCTGTCATACCCCTTTTGTTTTTCCAGACGTCCAACTGTTACAAATAATATATTTCCTTTTTTTAGGGTTCCATTTGCATGCATCCTTAGATCTTTCTAATATTTCACTATCATCTACAGGATTATATTGTATATGTGCCTTTAGACTGCTTCCATACTTTTTAACAAAGGATTCTTTTACACTGCATGAAACACACTCAATTTTATCATATCTATCATAACATCCCCTTTCCTCCTCACTGTTTTTAAAAAGCAATTGAAGTCCAAGGGTTAGCCTCTAAATCAATATGAATCCACGCTACTTTCTTACTATATTGATTGCTGGAGCCTGCAACGATCCGTGTTGCATATCCTTCAATAAATGCTACTTCTACATCATACTTTCCTCTAATCATAAGCTTATAGAAACAACTTGATGAACCCATCTTATAAATCCAATTAATCCATCTATTACGCATTTTCAGAAGTATTTTCGATAACAACTTTTTTTCTTCCACATTGCTATAAATATAACAATAATGAAAGTTTGAATAATATATCTTTTTATCTATCTTTTCCTCATGTAAAGAATAGACCGTTACATCATAAAACTCTGTTGGCAGATGATTCATTAGTGTCTGGAAAACCTTTTCAGCCCCTCCACCATACAAACCGTTTACAATAAAAAAGTATTTTTTTCTTAGGCATCCAATAAGTCCTCTATTTCCCTCATTCTTTTCTCAATTGAAAAATCTTTTTTGCCCTGTTTTGGGCACCTATCTTATATTTTTGTATTAATTCAGGTTTTCTTATAATTGCTTCAAGGGCATCCCTGAATCCCCTCTTTCGTGTTAGGCACTATCATTCCACAGTTACTTTCTCCGAATAGATCTCTCATGCCTGCACACTCAGTTGTGATGACAGGTGTATCTAAAATCAGAGCCTCTGTCGCAACTGTGCTGAAGCCCTCGGCTCTTTGAAGAACAAACAAATATATCTGCCCTCTTCATAAAACAATATGGATTGCTCTGAAAGCCCAAAACTTTCACATATGTCTCAAGCTTATTATCAATAATATATTTCTCTAACTCTTTTCTCTCAGATCCTTTGCCCAAAATCCATAGTTCTAATTCACATTGCTGATCTCTCACTAAATCCCGAATTGCTTCCAGTAATCGATCATATCCCTTTTCTTTCTCTAATCGGCCGCACGTAATCAATCTGGGAGATAAATTGTATTGATAATCACAAGCTTGCTTTTGCCATTTTATTAATCTCTTTAGAATCAACAGGATTGTACTGTACTTCTACTGTATATTCATTCCCAAATTTATTTTTAAATGCATCTGACACTTGTTTGGAAACCGTAAATATATTATGGTAAGTACGATATGCTTGTTTTGTTCATCCATAGAGGCATAAACTCTGTCTGCATGTGGATTACAGATCATATCAGTATGCACCCACGCATACTTTTTTGAACTTTGATTTTGAGAGGCTGCAATCAATTTTGTCGCAAATCCTTCAATAAACGCAATTTCACATCGTATATTTCTTTAATAAATTTAGCATATACCGTCTTGATATCTTTCGAATAAATTCTTCTATAATTCAACTTATATCTTAGTTTCGAAAATCCATCACTTAATAAATTGTAATCTTGCAGCATTGAAATAATCCGGGGAGTATTTTTTTATATCTTCTAAAAAAAACCTGACTCTACGACCGTCAAAACGGTTATCTCATACTTTTCGTGATCTAGATTTCTTACGATAGTAGTAAGAATCTTCTCCGCTCCTCCCCCCTGCTAAACTTTCAACAGCAAATAGTATCTTTTTTTTTCATCGCATGAACCTCTCTCGAAAATGATTCATCCTATCCGGCCCAATGGTTTTTACAGCTATTTTTTATGTTCTTTTTTAGCTTTGTTCCCCACGGCATCCATGATACAAAAAATGATGAACACAAAAGCTGTTTTCTGTAATTTTATAGTAGCAATTTATGTAATCGTATGGAGAAAAATACTCCTGTGGAAAAACGGTTATCCCACCTCTCAGAACCTGCATTTGATTATCACACTTTAATCCTTGCTTCTTTAGCATTTCCGTTAATTTTTTTACATTTGTTTCCGTATTTATGTTTCCATCTTCATCTATGAAACGCAAACCTTTATAAATATCGGCAAATTCTTTAAATAAGGGATGCTCCTTTACCGCCCCCATCAAACTGGTAGCCACAAAATTTTTCTCCTCAAAACCCAGAATGCATTCATGTTCTAAAAGAGGTTCAAAATCTTTTAACACTTCTACATCTGTATCCATATAGATTCCACCAAATTTTAGTAATCCTTGTATCCGCGCAACATCACTTACAAAAGCATATTTTTTAGCTGCATACGCTTCTTTTGAATATGGAATCGCAGCAAATTCAAAATTATCTTCATTCCATTCTATAAACTGATAACCAGGTAGTTTTTTCTTTCCAGGATTGTATGCATTTTTTTACATTATCAGGCTTTCTTTTCCCCAAACCAACAATAGTGAATAATCTTTGGTATCACTTTATCTTGCATGCTACTCCTCCATTAACCTGTACAATTTTTCTATCTCCTTAGAATTTGTATAATCTTCTTTTTGTATTTTCAACAAATACTTTTTGTTTATCTTTATTTAATATAAATTCAGCTAGTTTCTCCGCGCATTGTTCTAAATCCATTGGTACGATCAGACCATCATATCCATCCTTTAATTGACTGTTAGCGGTTGAAAATCAGTAATTACAACTGGTTTATTTAGAATCTGTGCCTCTCTTACAGTAACCGCTTTACCTTCATATCTTGACGGTTGAACATAAATATCACATTTTTTATATAAGGATAAGGGTTTTCCTTTTTTTCCAAGAACGAAAACGGTTTCTTCCATCTCCGTTTCTTTAATACTCTCTTATTATCTTTTCATCGGTACCAAAACCAATTAGTATCCACTTAATTTGAATGCCTTTTTCGTTATTCTCTTTGCAATCTTAGGCACATTATCAAAATTTTTAGCTTCGCAGAACCTTCCAACAGAGCATAAAATCACTTCTCCATCATTCCTCTCAGGCATATCAATCACTTCCTGAACAGCCTGATTTATAATAAAATTTGCTGATAAAATATTCTCAATACAATTGCTTTTTATTTTTCAGTTGGAGATAAAACTTATCAAATACCACTTTACATTCTTCTGACACATTAACAATTTTATCAATTTGAGCATATGTCTTTAAATCTAATTGTTTAATGGGTTTTTGAATCATATAATCCGTATGAATCCAACCTGCTTTACACTTTGCATTTATTTTTTTCCCAGCACATCATGGATTCCAATAAAGTTAATTGCCAAATCATATTTTCCTTCAATATTCGGCAAAAATGGAGTTATATATTTCGAAATCACCTGCATTTGAGGCCACACAGGCATTTCTTGTTTTTTATTTTACTCCGAAACGTTATTTCTGTCTTGGCTAAAAGTCTCAACACACCATAAAACCATAATTTACTTTTTAGTATGTCTTTAATCGGCCTGTCAAAAAGTCGTATATTTATCTACAAGGGGTAACAGTTCCACATCTTCCGGAATGTAGTGTAAAAATTCTCCTTCATGTCTATATAGAAAAAGATCGACAGTATACTCTCGGTAATCGATACTGTTTAACAAACCTATTAAACTTCTCTCCGCTCCACCGATAAACATTGCCGACATTGTTATCAAAATTTTCTTCATAAATACTCCTTAATTCCAGAACGTCAGATAACGGCTTGTATAGTTCTGACCCAAACTAATCGCCATCTCATACCAATAATATAAACCATACAAACTAAGGCACATTATATAAATAATTTTCGTATTTCTCTCATCAAACAAGTACTTAACACACCATATTATTAAAAGAATCATATACAGGGAGAAATACATATTAAATCTGGCATATATCCAGTAGCGTGTAGCCAGAAGAATTGCGAAAAAATTGATAATAGACATATTTACAATTATATTGTAATATTTCTCTTTCCCTTCAACATATCACGTCCGAAATAAGCCATAATCAAAGGAACTGCCATAACAGCCACTCTCACAAAATTAGCTCCTGCTCCTGTACTGGTAAGTAAATTCTCATAATCACTATACTGTGATTCCTGAAGAATATTTGCTATCAGTGGACCACTTACAGGATATGTGATGAACAAAATCATACCGGTAAGAATCAGAAGCTTTGTTACTCTTCCCCATGCAGGACAATTAACAATAAAGTACAATGGTATAAAAATCAACGCGCTGCCATGCATAGTTGAAACAATTATAACCAATGGAAGATACAAATACCACTTCTTCTGCTTAATCCATGGAAATGCACAAAAAAGAATCGCTGAAACCAAATACTGCCTTATTCCATTCATTGTTACCAGATAACATCCCGTGGTAATAAACAAAAATATGGCAAGATCTATCATTTCTGTATTTCTATAAAAAGCTAATAAATATCAAAGTTAGCGTAATCATTGACAATATAAAAATATAAACCTGAGAATTATCACTGATAAAAGTCTTTATCAGCATAGCAAGCGCGTAAAACCCTTTGTCCTTGCTTTCCCCATGTTTGATAAATTCCCAAACGCCTCTCAAAGTATCCGGGTACTCCTCAAAACCTGCCACATACGCTGGAGTGTCCCCTATACCGCTTCTCAAACCAGCCACTAAAATTAAGATCAGGCAGGCCAAAGACGCATAGACTACATTATTCTTATACTTTAATTTTCCATTTGTATACACTGGCCTGGCTGTCTGCCTTGCGATAAGCCCTAAAATATATGTTGATAATAGCGTAAGCCACCATACTGTCATAATTTATAACCGCCTTATTCTCTGCTCTTTAATTTAATGTAGCACGTCAATGCCCATCCAAAAGGCACTGCTAAGATTGTCATAAGCTTTTTCGGTGATTCTTTAACAAATCTCTTATTCTTTCCTATCATACTGCTAGAGACATAGTGAACACAAGTCATAAATTTTCTTTTTAAAGTCTTATCATACTTCATATCCACTTTGCGTATAAATGCAAAGCCGTTAGGATTTCGCATATACTGCTTCAACATATTTTTGCTTGATCCATCCGCCTGGTACTCTACATAACACAATACCTTATCTAAGGTCAATAATTCATAATCCTGATCGCAAAGTAAATATTTATAGCCTAAGGATACATACTTTTCTCCTTTAAAGACTGGGTACGGGGGATATTTTTTCATTACTTCTGTGCGATATACCAACTTTTTTATCTCCTGCTCCTCCTCTGGAATAGTATCCGCTTAGAGTCGTCTTTTCCATTCCGTCTGGGAATCCTTTTACCAATTATTTCTCCTCCAAAGTCCGCATCTAATCCGATGATTCCAGCCAGTTTATCGCTGCCTTTTTCATTCCAGCACTTTAAAATGCTTTCCACCGCATCATCAGCCATAAAGTCATCTGAATCAATACACACATTTAGCTCTGTGTCAATTAACTCATATGCCCGGTTATGAGCTGTATGCATCCCACCATTCTTTTTTGTAGTTATAAACAATATCAAATCCATTTTGTTCATTTCTCCAAGTGTCAACCAATATTCTTGTATTATCGGATGAACCATCATCTATAATCAGCCATTTAAAATCCTGACAGCTCTGACGCACCAAACTATTGTAAAGTCTGGGGAGAGTATGTGCTCTATTATATGTAGGGGTAAAGACAGTAAGCTTTACATTATTTCTATTCGACTTTTCATAAAACGTCTCCAGCCATATAGCATTATCGTTTATATCATAACCATTCTTTGCTATTAGATCATAGGTATCTTCTTTTTGTATCCCTTTGTGCTTCGCAATATATCCTCAGCCCAGCTATCAGCACTACTTTTTAAATCCAAGTACTCTAACAGAGAAGTCACTTTTGCTTCTTTAGGTACAACGTCTTTGCTTGTATAGCACCTTACACCTGCTGCTTGTGCCTCAATTAATACAATACCAAGGCCTTCAAATAAGGAAGGAAAGACGAAAGCATCTAAGCATTGCATAATTCTATCTATATCTGAACGCACTCCCAAAAACTTTATATGATTCCTAATGCCTTTTCTTACAGCTTCTTTTTTCTACCTCTTCTTTTAATTCCCCATCACCAATCAAAATCAAGATAGATTCCGGCCTTCTTTTTTTAATATAGCTTGAAAAATCTCCAACAGAAACTTATGATTTTTCTGGGAATAAAACCTGCCCACATGTCCAATTACAAACTTTTTTTCTATACCAAGCTCTATTCTCAGTTCTTTTTTTCTATTTTGGGGAGTACCGAAATCTCTCCGCATCAATCGCATTATTCATCTGCACAAACCTATCCCTGTTCTCACTGCCAAAGAGCCAGTCTCCGGATTCCTCACCACAGACAAACATGTGCGTAATATAGGGCATCATTCTGCGCTTAAAGTAGTTCCGCATGACCATCTTCAGATCCCAACCGTGGGGGCATTGTGTGCATGGCAGATTCTGACAGGAACCCCCTGCGCTTTGGCTTCACGGAATGCAAAATACCCCAGCTCCGACATGTGCGAGTGGATAATCCGGTACTCCCTGTGTTTGTGTGAAGAATTCTCTCAGCATCTTCTTGTATTTTCCAAAATTCTGAGGATAGATGGGAATCATCCGGTATATTCTTCCGCCCATGGCTTCGATCTCATCTTCATAGGCGCCGCGTTCCTCACGGTGTACCAGAAAATCAAATTGGATCTTGCTTTTATCCAGCCTACGATAATAATTCATTACCATAGTTTCGGCGCCACCTCGATTCATGATCGTAAACATATTCAGTACACGTATTGGTTCCATTTGATCTCTCCTGTTCTCCACATTATTTAAGTGCCAACGTCCGCCAACTTGTCTACTGTCTAGGCTTTACTTGGATTTTGCACGAATCTCTAACAGATTGAGGAATACATAATAAATCCGGGACAATAGGTGCATATATACAGATACATTTTTTGAGTAATTTTTACTTTTTCATGTTTCATTAATCTGAGCACTATCATTTTTCTATATTTTCTGAAGGATACTTTTGTGTCCCTTTCATATGCTGTACCTCTCGAATTGTACAAATTACTCAATAATATTTTTGCATTGATCACGATCATCTCTCCACGGCATCCTGACACACTTTTTCCATATACGTCAACATGATCATATAAGAATCCACTAAGTTCATATTCCACTGCGAATAATGTCTGTGAGTAATCGACTCGGCATGCTGCACCCAATTATATACTTGACAATGTACCTTAATAATTTTCTGTATTTTGGAACAAAACTGGCTGATAATTACTCCATCCTCTGAAGACGTGTATAAGAATCGTTGTTCTCCTATCATTGTTTTTTTATAAAGTTTATTCCATATGCTTATCCATTGCCAAATTCCATTCTTATTTGCAAACATGTTTAGATAAAACTGCTCTAGTGTTAATTGATATATTTCTAATTTTTCTTTTTCTATAAGCTCCTTCTTTATCTCACTATTTGAATAAACTTTTTTAGCATCTCCCATTACTAGATCTGCATTATATTTGTTTGCATTCTCATACAATATCTCATACATTTGGTGATGGATCACATCATCACTGTCTACAAATCCAATAAATTCGCCTTTAACAATATCTAATCCTGCATTTCTTGCTATAGCATGACCTGCATTCTCCTGACTGATAACCACTATCCTGTGATCTATTTCCTCATAATGCCTACAGATATTTTCACTGGAATCTGTACTTCCGTCGTTAACCAGAATAATCTCTATTTCCTGCAAAGTCTGACTGCGAATACTTTCTATACACTTTTCGAGGTATTTCTCACTATTATATACTAAAACAATAATAGAAACTTTAATCATCTTTTTTCACCCTAATCCATTTAATTAAAATATAGCTTTGCTCCTTTTACCCAATCAACTTTTTTACACATATCAGCAAAGCATATACTCCGATGGTAATTCCATACTTAGCAAACCCATAAAAAAGTTTCCAGTGAACGGAAAAATATTTAAGTGAAAACTGTTTATACGCTTCTCTGTATCGAGGGCACCTTATGATTTCCTTTAATTTATGATATTTCTCCCAAAATCCTTCCCTGATTCCAAAAGATTCAATCCCTGCCCAAGTACGCTGAGACAAATCCTGTTATTTAAGGCCACCCTATACTCATCTGGCAGTTTTTTTCACTGATATATAACTCCATCCGATTAAACAGACGGAGCCATTGTGTGAATAGCCCCTCTTTATATTGAGATGTAATAGAGGATACATTATTTTTTCTGTAATGATAGAAATACTCCTGCATATATGTAACTTTTTTTGCATAATAGAAAGTTTCCAGATTAAACATTCCATCTTCATAAGTGCCGATTTCCCGAATGTCTATAAAACTAATTTGATGATCTTGCAATAGTTGTCTTTTATACAATTTTCCCCATACCGGACACAGCGCATCTGCATTCTCCACGTATTTCAATTCTTCCTTCAATAAACCTATGAATCGCCTGTGTAATTTTGCCTCACCTGCTCTTCATCATAACAAAAATAAGTTTCTTCAAAAATCTTCTTCGGCTGGGAAGAATCTGCAAATTCTCTCACATAAGACCACATCACTACATCTGCGTCTGTCTTTTTATTTCCTTCATTGCCTTTTCACAGCTATGTTCATCAATCCAGTCATCTGCATCTACAAACATGACATAATCGCCGATTGCTTTTGAAAGTCCACAGTTTCTGGATAAGGAAACTCCTTCATTGCACTTCTGTATCACGATGATCCTCTTGTCTTTTACTGCATATCTTCTTAAAATATCTACACTATGATCTTCTGAACCACCATCTATACAGATTATCTCTATATTAGAATATGTCTGTGCAATAAGACTGTCCAGACACTTTTCGATATACAACTGCGCATTATAAACAGGTACGATAATAGATATCTTCATCTTTTCCTCCGCTCTGCACATTCTCAGCTATAGTATTTTTCCAGCATTCGCACAGTCTGATTAATACTGCATCTTTCCAGTCGTTCTTTAGAAACTTCTGCTTCTAGTCTTAATACAAGTATCTGCAGAATTTTCTCAGCCCACTCTTTTGCCGACTTATCCAAACTAATAAAATGACATAAGCCACAGTCCACATCTCTAGTAATCCTGTCTGAGCAAAAACACTTCAATTCTGCTGCCTGAGCTTCTATCGTAACCAATGCAAATCCTTCAAAAAGCGATGGAAGTAAAAATCCCTCATGACACTTCATAATTTCAGGCACATCCTTTCTATTCCCTAAAAATGAATGTGATCCTGCATATTTTCTTTTTGGGCACGTTCCTCAATTTTGTTTCTCAAATCACCATTTCAATCCAGGAAAATTGAATTCTAGGTTCCAGATGAACCATTTCTTTTACAATCTCATACAAAAATATCGGATTCTTTTGCTCATTAAATCTTCCCACTGTCATCAGATAGATTCCATCTCTCTCCGGTATATTCAGCTCTTTTCGATATTTTTCTCTATCTACTTTGCAATCTTGAAATCGCTCCAGATCAATTCCATTATAGAGTACATGACATTTATTGCTGTTTCTCCACCTTTTCCCATATAAATAGTCATTTGCTTCCTCTGCACACCCCAGCATTATCGTTGCATTATGCCAAATAAAGGGATTTCATAACGAAACGATAACAACTCACTAATACTTTTTTAAAGAATTTACTGCATATTGACTTTTTTGAATTGTGTGAATGACAGATCCGTACCTTTATCCCTGTCCGTTTTGCCGCCAACAAATTCACTGCATTAAGCAAGTCCATGTTTCCATGAACAACATCGTAAGGACCTGTTTCCTTTAAAATCTGTTTTAGTTTTTTATAATGTAGTCGGATCTTTCCAAGGCTTCCTAAATCACAGGTGCGGTAAATATGTACGCCAAGAGCTTCTGCCTCATCCTCTCGAAATTGTCTTGAATTACCATCATCATCCAGCGCTAGAATAAAAGTAATGTCATACTTTCTTCGATCTAGTTTTTACCACATTCAACACAAACCCTTCTGTTCCCCCAGCAGCCAATCCATGCAAAATGTATGCTATCTTTCTCATTTGCATTACTCCATTCTTTTGCTAATTTCTCTCCTGTCTACGTCTGAACCAATCATACAAACCTTCCACATAAATAGCCAGAAATACAAATCCTTTTTCTTTTATCTCAATTTTTGAATTTTTTATAAGCAGTCCTTTTCTTCTCTTTAACTGTCTTGACATTTCTTTTGCATCCTGCCGATATTCCTCATATTTCTTTTGCTTCATACCGTATATTCAGTGCAGTGCGGAACCACTTCCGCAAACCATAATCTTTCATTTCAGGCGCATTATCTGCTAAATAGGTATACATATACCAGTATATTTCACCAATTTCAATTCTGGACTGATCAAACTTCTTATGGGAAAAAGATACTGGATTTTGCCTCCAGTAATAAAACCTTTGCTCACATCCTACAATCCTCTGAGCCCGGTGAAAAACCTGACAGTTGAGTTGACCATCTTCAATTCGTCCTGGTTGAAATTGTACTCCCTTGCAGATCTCCCTTTTATACATCTTTCCCCATACCGATAGGTACTGCCAGTCAATTTCACTTCTTGCAAATAGTTTATCATACATTTCATCTTTTTTTGATAGATACGCCACAAAAGACTCTCTCCCTGCTGTACAATATCTAAACTGGCTTTATCCTTTGTTGCTAAACATTTTACAATGTCCGCATCATATTTAACTGCTGCTTTCATCCACTGATCAAACATATCCTTTGCCAGACAGTCATCACTATCCACAAATGTAATATATTCTCCTCTAGCTTTTTCTAAGCCCGCATTTCGTGCCGCTGATATTCCTCTATTTTCCTGATGAATCACCTTAAACCTTGAATCCTCTGCCACATATCTATCGCAAATTATTCCGCTCCCATCCTTACTTCCATCATCCACAAGAATAACTTCAAAATCTCTATATTTTTGACTTATAATACTCTCAATACACTCTCCTATGTACTTTTCTGCATTATATATCGAAATAATTACTGATATTTTAGGCATCATTTATTCTCCCACGTTAAATTTTTTCCACTTTTACTCACTCTGATACGAATTTTTATTTATCATCTCAATCTCATCATAGTCTCTTCTACCACGAATCTCTTATCAAACTCTTTCGCTACTTTCTTCCGGGAAAACTCGCCCATTTTCTGTTTTTCTTGATAGGGCATCAAGAGAAATTTTTCCAGCATTCCCCTCAAATGCTCCGCATGTTTTGGTTTGATTAGAAATCCATTTTGCCATCTTCGATGGCTTCTCTGCACCCAGCCACGTCACTGGCAATCAGAGGTCTTCCCATGGCCCCTGCTTCCAGAAGTGTATTCGCCATACCTTCATGGTAAGAAGGGAGGACAAAACAATGACTATTGCCAATAAAAGGCCGCACATCCTCCTGATATCCACAATATCGGATCACACCTTTTTTTCCAGTTTTTCTACTAATTCTCTATAATTATCCTCATAGGGACCTACCACATCCAGCTCCGCCTGAGGGTATATGCTCTTTAATTTTTCGAAGGCGCTAAATAATTCGTCCACACCTTTTTCTTTCATCACTCGGCCGATAAATAGAAACCTCGTTTTTCCTTTTCCTCCGGGTATGCAGTGAAACGATAATCTTCCAGATTTACTCCTGCTCCGTTTAATCTAAAGGTCTGTTCTTCTTTGACAATTTTATACTTTAAGAAGGTTTGTCTGTTTTCTTCATTTTCAAAAATACGACACTGGCTTTCCTACATGCTAATCGATACATGAGAGTGACTATCTTGCGCATCATGCCATCCTGCAAAAAGGCTGTTCCTAATCCAGTGATATTGACCACATAAGGCGTTCCAGTCAGCCATGCCGCCATGCCGCCGTATATATTAGGCTTGATGGTATAAGTAATTACCTGATCCGGACGAACCTTTCTCATCATGTTCCAGTACCGTAGAAAAAGTTTTCCGTCTTTCACCGGATTCATACCTCTTCGGTCTACACAGGTATTGAAAACTGACATCCTTTTTCTTTGAACCGTTCCACATAGTTTCCTTCCCCATAGGAAGAGACAGATAGACCTCGCCCCCTTCCTTTTGCAACTCTTGGATTAATTCTTTGCGAAACTTATATAATCCGATATCCAGATTTGCCAGTATTAAGATCTTCTTTCTCATGTCTCTTCCTCCGATGTAACTTACTGTTTATCCGTTGAAACTCTTTGCAGAATTTCATTTAAACTATATTTTTTCGCCGGAACTCCTGCGTATACCCCTGAGTCTGTAAGATCCTTCACCACTACAGATCCTGCTCCCACTGTTATCTGACTGCTGACTGTGATATTGTTCTTGAGCACTGCCCCAGCTCCGATATGGCACATCTCACCTATTTTCACAGTCCCAGCCACCACTGCCCCAGGAGAAATATGGGTATACTCCCTAATCCGACAGTCATGTTCAACAATAGCTCCTGTGTTGATAATGCAATGCTGTTCGACTTTCGCGTCTGCATTTATAACAGCTCCCGCCATCACCACTGTACCTGCCCCTACGCATACACCTTTTCCCAGTACCGCTGCCGGATGTACCAAAGTCGCAAATTGAAGCTTTCTATATCTCTGGGCAATTTTCCTGCGAATGGCATTATCCCCTATCGCAATCACAAACTCACACGTCTGCCAATCCTTCTCTGTGTTCCGCTCTTCAGCAAGACGCACCTCCCCCAACACCGGATACCCAAAATGCTCCTCAATATCCGCATTGTCATCCAAAAACCCCTTCACCTTATACCCACACTTCTCCGCCAGATCCGCCACCACTTTCCCATGGCCGCTGGCGCCTATTATAATCAATTCAATTTCCATCCAGACTGTCCTCATTTATTAACCAATAGCAATGCATCCCCAATTTGTTCGGTGCTATAAAGTCCGTGTTTTGTCGTCTCCCACCCAGGCCGTGTTACGGCAGGGGACATCCAGTCTCCGCTTCATAATCAGGTAGGCCAGATCGTTGGGTCTTCGAAATGCCTTCACATCTCCGTTTCCGGCTAGCTCGTCTGTGATCAGAATCTCATCTACCAGTGAGCGCAACCCCAGGCTGTCGATCTTTCCATTCTGCACTTTAGGATCGCCGTCTGTGATAATTCCTATGACTTTTTTCTGCATGTGCAGCTCCCTGAAAACTTCTTCCACTCCGTCGTAGAGCCGGATCGCCGGCTTGTGATCGCGGATGGCATTTAAACACTTGTCCCGCAGCTCATCCGTATAGATTCCCTCCTCGTGGAGAACGGTCTCCACCGGAAGCTGGCCCTTTTCGAATGCTACACACATCTTGTTGAACGCATTCTTAACCTGGGGAGCAACTCTGCCACCGCGTGATAGCCGCTGCGCAGATACTCCTTTTTGGAGTACAGGGTGTCGTCTAAGTCAAACAGATAGGCGTCCACTCCGTTGTCCATGTGGAGCAGTTCCTTTAAATCGTGGATCTCATAGAGCCTTCCGGTGTCTTTGTTCAGACACACGCTCTGCTCAAAACGGCTGAACACCACATCATTGTCCGCCGCATTTTCCCGGTAAGAAAGCGGGTTTCCCAAAAGTAAGTCTATCACTGCTCTGGGCGTGTCCGCGCCGGCCCGGATGGTCACCGGAGCTGCCTCGTCAAATCTGGGCTCCAGGCGTATGTAATAGTTTACTCCCGTCTTCTCCTGCTTTGTGAGCTTGATGGTGAGAGGTCCGCAGGGCTTAAAGGCCTCAAGTATTCTCTTGGTTTCCTCAATCATCTCCTGATCGTGCACTACTCTGAACTTTGAAACCTCGTTGTTGTTTGCCTCCTCCATGGCCCTTGGGGTGATGTAGACCGGGTTTCCGTCCATATCACAGAAGGTGTCGATGACATAGACCTTTCCCTCCACATAAGGACGTAACAGATAGTTGCTGCATTTGGATGTACAGTAACGCGCGTCATCCTGGCTGTGGGCTAACATCGTCTGTTGGATATTGTCGTTCTCATCCAGCACTTCCACCAGGCACGGATATCCGCTGTCATAATGCTCCAGATTGTCAACCGCCTCGGTATACCGGACTTTGCAGCTGCCGAAAAATTTTCTCGTCCATTTCTTGTTGCTGCAAAGGTTTACAATCTCCTCCCTGCTGACCAAGACCTTGGTTCCTATTTTGTCAAATTCCTGGTGATAGTGGGAGAACAGCAGAAGCTCTCTCTCCTGAAAAGGGATTACCATATCAATCTTCTCTTTTTTGCACAAACTCAGTATCTCCCGAATATACTCAGGATTGTCCAGCTCTGAGGTCTTCAGTACCTTATGACAGTAGAGCAGCCCCGGATCTGTCTCTGTGCTGGAAGAACCGTAAATCTGAAGACCCACGCCCAGATTGTCCGCTGCATACAGAAAGGTCTGTATCAGCTCTACTCTTTTTTCCCACACTGGAAAAAGGATGTTTATTCTCTTTCGTTGGCTGGTAAAGCTTCCCCGCTGCCGCTTTGTCCCCTGAAATACCTCCACAGTGGCTGAGGTGTAGGCGCTGATCCCCACCCTCGCCAGTACCTTTACAAGAGTTAGAAAAAAATCTTCAGATCCATCAAAAGCTGATGTTCTCCACATACCCAGGTCGTACTCAAACTTCTCCTCCCAGCTTATGGCATTGCGCCCATTTACCTGGGCCCATCCGGTCAGCCCGGGCAGGACTTCGTGCCGCCGTCTCTGCCTGGCGCTGTATAGGTTAATATAGCGCTCCAGAAGCGGCCTGGGACCGATAAAGCTCATATGGCCAAACAAAATATTAAAGAATTCCGGTATCTCATCCAGGCTTGAAGAACGAAGAAATTTACCGAATTTCGTAAGCCTCTCCCCGTCCGGCAACAGATTGCCGCTGCTGTCTTTTTCGTCTGTCATAGTCCTGAATTTATACAACATAAATATCCTGCCGCGGTAACCCGGACGTTCCTGCTTAAATATCACAGGGCTGCCCAACTTGACTCTGACCAGTATCCCCACAACCAGGTAAATTGGACTGCATATAATTATTAAAAGGAGAGAAAAATAATATCCAGTATTCTCTTCACATATCTCTGATACATTGGGCTGTCTCCTCTTTCCTTTTCTCTTTTTACGTGTCCTATTTAAACAGACCTCTTATGATCCCCACAATCTTCTCCATATCTTCCCCGTATTCTTAATATCACTGGGCAGGCATACGCCTCTCTCGAAGATGTCTTCCGAAACCGGCCTGTCCTCCCCGGTACGATGGGAGTAAAATTTACATTCCGCAAAAACCGGCTGCATATGCATGGGTTTCCACACGGGCCTGCACTCAATATTCTCCTCCTCCAAAGCTTTCATCACATCCAGCGGTTTCACTTTGGACTCCGGCGCTATGGTCATGCATGAGAGCCAGAAATTCGGTGTGCTGGATTTGGCGTCATAGGGATTCATGGCAATCTACTGAATATCCCCAAAGGCTTCCGTGTAATTTTCATAAATCCAGCGTTTTTTCGCGATATGCTCATCCAGATGCTTAAGCTGTCCTCTGCCCATTCCCGCCAGCACATTGGACATGCGGTAATTGTACCTGATCTCTCTGTGCTCATAATGTCTCGCCGGCTCCCCTGGCCTGGGTAGCCAGGAACCGGGACTTCTCTGTGAGCTTGGGATCACTGCACGCCAGCATTCCTCCCCCTGAGGTGGTGATGATTTTATTTCCATTAAAAGAATAGATACCTATAGACCCAAAGGTTCCGGTCTGCTGGCCTTTATAGACCGCTCCCAGACTCTCCGCCGCGTCTTCTATGACCGGCACCTTATAATGACTGCAGATATCCCTGATTTCATCCATTTTTGCCGGAGTCCCGTACAGATGCACAAGGATCACTGCCTTTGCCTCCGGATGTGCCTCAAGTGCGCGGTTTAAAGCCTCCGGCGACATGTTCCAGGTTTCCGGTTCCGAATCTACAAATACAAGCTTTCCCTTTTCGTAGGCAACCGGATTGGCGGACGCGGAAAAGGTAAGGCTGGAGCAGATCACTGTGTCCCCTGGCGGATTCCCAGCAGCTTGACTGCCAGATGCAGGGCCGCTGTGCCAGAGCTTAAGGCAGCGCAGTCTGCTATTCCCACATACTGCGCCAATTCCCTCTCAAAAGCATTGACATGAGGCCCCAGAGGAGCCAGCCAGTTGGTATCAAATGCCTCTTTTTATGTATAACTGCTCCTCCCCGTGCATAGTTGGGGAGGCCATATAAATCCTCTTTTTTCCATAACTATCTCCTCGCTCTCGTCACTGCTGTATGGTATACTCCGGAACCAGTTCCTTTACCATATCCCTGATCCGGCTGTCGCCCTGGTACGCGGCCTGCCTCAGCCTCTCGATTTCTTTAAACAGGACTTTAGCGTCCAGCATGGACGGATGACCGATAAAAATACGGTTATTCAGGGTCTTCTCCTTATTGTCATCGTCAATCAGCAGCTCTTCATAGAGCTTCTCGCCGGGGCGCAGACCCACAACCTTGATGTCTATATCTTCATATGGCTTGTGGCCTGAAAGCTTGATCATATTTTCTGCCAAATCCATAATTTTTACAGGCTCACCCATATCCAGGATAAAGATCTCTCCTCCCTTTGCATAAGCCCCTGCCTGCAGCACCAGGCTGACCGCCTCAGGTATGGTCATAAAATACCGGATGATCCTGGAGTCTGTCACTGTGACCGGTCCCCCCTCCTGGATCTGTTTTCGGAACAGGGGAATCACGCTTCCGTTGCTCCCCAGCACATTGCCAAAGCGCACTGCCACGTACTCCGTCTCTGAGTGGGTGTCAAAAGCCTGAACAATGAGCTCGCAGATCCGCTTTGAGGCCCCCATAATATTGGTGGGCCGCACCGCCTTGTCTGTGGAGATCATGACCATGCGTTTCACATGGCTCCTGGCTGCCGCCTCCGCTACATTGAAGGTGCCGCAGACATTGTTCTTGATGGCTTCACAGGGACTTTCCTCCATCAGAGGAACATGCTTGTGGGCCGCTGCATGATAGACCAGGTCGGGTCTGCAGGTTTCAAATATGGTATGTATTCTTTCCCTGTCCTGCACAGTGGCAATCAAGACCTCCAGCTCTAGCTGCGGATATCGCTTCTGCAGCTCCAGTTGAAGCATGTATACGTTGTTTTCGTAGTTGTCTATGATGACCAGCTTTCTTGGGCTGTACTTGGCAATCTGCCGGCAGAGCTCGCTTCCGATGGAGCCGCCTCCTCCGGTCACCAGCACCACCCGGTCTTTCACGTAATCCATGATGGACTTCAGGTCCACCTTCACCGGGTCGCGTCCCAAGAGGTCCTCAATCTGCACTTCCCGAAACGTGGAAATATTGACCTCCTGGTTGATCAACTGGTATACACCTGGCATTATACTCAGTTTACAGCCGGTGTTTTTGCAGATCTCCAGGATCTTTCTCTGTTCAATCCCTTTTAAGCTGGGTATTGCAATAAAGATCGCCTGAATCTTATATTTTGTGACTGCGCTGGTGATCTTCTCCTGCCGCCAATGATGGGAACGCCGTTTAAAAGCTACCCTTTTTGGCCGGATCATCGTCAATGATGCAGGGAATTTTGCGGTTTACATGCTTGCTCTCCAAAGCTTCCTTCAAGATAATGCTTCCCGCACTTCCTGCGCCGATCAGCAGGGTGTTTATCTTCTTCTCCGGCTCCGGTCCCCCCGTTTCTCTGAAGGGCTTTAGAAGCTTGGGAGCAAAGCGCACCAAAAGGGTCATTGCAGCCAGAAAAATAAAGTACAGGATGAAATAGCTTCTGGGAATATACAGTTTAAAGATAAAATGCATACCCAGCATCTGCAGCACCGAGCAGTCCACACACGCCATAAGAATATTTCCGAACTCCACGATCCCCGCGTATTCCCACACGCTGGTATAGAGCCTGAAAAACCAAATACAAGGAAGGTACAAATCACATTTATCGGAGTATATATAACAAGCGTCCTCCAAAAGCTGGGATCAATACTTTGAAAAGAACAATCGAACCGGACAAAGAGCGAAAAAAAGGAAGTGAGGACAATCACTACCAAGTCAATCACCAAAAGAGTGATCTCACGCTCTGTTCCATTCCATAAGCTTCTTACTAACTTTCTCATCAGGGCACCTCAATATCCATAGTCTTCCATAGCAGTGCCGTATTACAGTACTGTTTATTGGTGCTATCCTATCACACAAGCGTCATACCGAGGTCACGCAAGTGGGCTGCAAGATTCTTCTTGCAGCCCACTTCGTAATTTCTGTCATTTTTCTCTTGCTTTGGTTTACTGTCCGTAGTAAACAGAATTTACATAGTCGATTCTCGCATCTGTGATCAGTGAAATACAATCTTTCACGTATTTATATGTTTCCGGGCGGCTGCTTTTCAGAGCGGAGGGAGATGTGTAGTAATCTCTTACAGACTCTGCAAAATATTCACTGTTGTTCTTTGTGACATATGCCTTGTTGCTACCGGAATAATTTCCTGCTTCTTTTTTGTAGATGCTGACAAACTCTGGTGTGGAGTCTTTCAGTCCAGCTACGAAAGATACAAAGTGTCCTAATTCATGTAATAAATAACCTTTGTTTGCAACTTTTAAAGTAACCTGCTGATTTCTTGCATCAAACAGTCCTGCGTACTTTGCGTTGGAATCCATCACTATTTTGAAGTTCAGCTCTTTAAATGCTTTTTACGATCATGGGGCTTACGGTTCCGGACATGCTGTCGATGGAAATGTCGCCTTCGTCATCAGAAGCATCCTCATGTAACTCACCGCTTGCATCTTTTAAATCCTGATTTGCGGTTCTCTCACTCTTTGTTGTTTTAACGGTTGTCTTAACCGTTGTCTTAATGGTTTTTTTCTTAGCTGCAAACTTTGTAACGGTAGTAGTTTTTACTGTGGTAACTTTTTGTTACATTGCAATTATCTTCTGTGTACTTTTTTGTATTCTTTTTGGTTTTAACTTTCTTAGTTGTTTTTGCTTTTGCTGTTTTTTTTCAGCTTTACAACCTTTGTACTCTTCTTTGTGGAAGTGGTTGTGGTTGTCTTTTTTATTGGATGCTGCCTGTGCGTCCATTGTGTTTGTATAGAATACTCCACTGCATAAAAAACATTGCTGCCAGTGTAATAATAAAAGCCTTTACAAATTTTTTTCATGATTGCTGCCTCCCTTTAAATTTCTTGGAAGACACAACCCACAGGATTTAAAAAACCGCCTGCAGAACCTTCTTCTGCTGGCGGGTTGCCTTTTCTTGCATTAAAAGAGAATACCTCTTTTCCCTGCAATGAACACATGAAATAAATTTCACGCGGCAACCGGCTGTCATAATCTTTCGATCTTAGACCCTATGGCTTTTTGTGTCCCTGCCTTTCGACAGGTTTACCAAACATTATTTATTGTTATTGAATCGTCATCAGTTTATTACTAACTTACCGTAATATGATGTAGGATATCAATTAACAACTACAGGGAAGTGTATTATGATATAAAAACCATCTATAGAAACTATAGACAGTTGCTTGCACTTTACACTATAATAGATATTAATGATATATCCATACACATAAAATATGCGGCAACCGGCTGTCATAGTCTTGCGACCTTAGACCCTTAGCTTTGCGTCCCATCCTTTCGGAAGGTTTGCCTTTATTGAATATGACTTTTTTTTACCTTTATAATACTCCTGCATTACCTATTTGTCAATAGTTTTTCGGTATTTCTTTCATAAATTTTATAACCATTTTACTGTTCAAACGTGTCCCGTCTGCTACTTGCGTTACCACCCGAGCGACTGCTTTCTCCAGAACCTACTGGAACATAAAACTTCCCCAAAGCACCGTTTAGAAATCGTCTGACTAGCACCATCTCCCGCCTATGGGAAACAGCATCCTCCGGTGCGGGGCTATGCTTCGGGGACAATTGGCGTGCGTTTTTAATGAAGATGAAATCTTCTGCTTACGGAAACTTAGGGACGAAGGTTCTCCTGAGTCTCTTAGTTGTAGTTTGCAGAAAGTTCATCGGAATGCTGCACGCGTCCACAAAGCATAGCCCCGCGCCGGAGGATGCGTCCGCTTATAGACGAACCTCCCCGGCTGAACTGTTACACATTTTTTAGCAAATTTCGGCAGATATCCCTTGCATTTTTAGGATTATCAGTTACAATAGAAAGGACGTAACTATTCAGCAGGTCTGCGCATTTACTGCGCAGACCGTGAGAAAATGATTCAGGAGTGCAAAATCTCATCACCGACGGTGATTTAAATGGAGTTTTGCATGTAACTGTGAAGGTACTGAACAGTTACAAAGGGACGATGCAAATCGGTAGAGATAGAATGAAGAAAGAATAAATGAGGTTTAAAAATGATTAGTGCTAACAATGTAACACTGCGTATTGGAAAAAGGCATTATTTGAAGACGTGAATATCAAGTTTACGGAGGGAACTGCTACGGTCTTATCGGCGCCAACGGCGCTGGCAAATCTACCTTTTTAAAGATTCTCTCCGGCAAACTGGATACTACAAACGGTAGCGTTGCCATCACTCCCGGCCAGCGTCTTTCCGTTTTGGAGCAGGATCACTTTAAATATGATACTTATACGGTTCTGGATACTGTAATTATGGGAAACCAGCGCCTCTATGACATTATGAAGGAAAAAGAAGCCATCTATTCCAAGGAGGATTTCACCGACGAGGACGGTATCCGTGCCAGCGAACTGGAAGGTGAGTTTGCAGAGATGAATGGATGGGAGGCGGAATCCGATGCCGCTACGCTCCTGAACGGCCTGGGTATTGACACCGAGCTGCACTATTCCCTGATGGGAGATTTAAACGGCAATGAGAAGGTTAAGGTGCTTTTTGGCCAGAGCCCTGTTCGGAAACCCGGATATCCTGCTTCTGGATGAGCCTACCAACCATTTGGATCTGGATGCCATCGCATGGCTGGAAGAATTCCTTATCAACTTTGACAATACGGTTATCGTGGTTTCCCATGACCGTTACTTCTTAAATAAAGTGTGTACCCACACAGCAGATATTGACTATGGAAAGATTCAGCTCTATGCCGGCAACTATGACTTCTGGTATGAGTCCAGCCAGCTGCTGATCCGCCAGATGAAGGAGGCCAATAAAAAGAAGGAAGAAAAGATCAAGGAGCTGCAGGACTTCATTTCCCGCTTCTCCGCCAACGCTTCCAAGTCCAAGCAGGCTACCTCCAGGAAAAAGGCCCTGGAAAAAATCCAGCTGGACGAAATCCGTCCCTCCAGCCGAAAATATCCCTACATTGATTTCAGACCCAACCGCGAGATCGGAAATGAGGTTCTGATGGTTGAGAATCTCTCCAAGACTATCGATGGAGTAAAAGTGCTGGATGACCTTACATTCACACTGGGCCACAACGATAAGGTGGCTTTGTGGGGGAAATGAGCAGGCTAAGACTGTGTTCTTCAAAATTCTCATGCGGGAGATGGAGCCGGATGACGGGAACCCTGAAATGGGGTGTCACCACCTCACAGGCATACTTTCCAAAGGACAGTACAGAGGAATTTAACAATGATTTAACCATCGTAGACTGGCTGACTCAGTATTCTGAGATCAAGGATGCCACTTATGTACGTGGCTTTTTGGGGCGAATGCTCTTTGCCGGGGATGATGGTGTGAAAAAAGGTAAAAGTCCTTTCCGGTGGTGAAAAGGTGCGCTGCCTGCTTTCCAAAATGATGATTTCCGAGCAAATGTGCTGATCCTGGATGAACCTACCAACCATCTGGATATGGAGTCCATCACTGCGCTGAACAACGGCCTGATCAAATTCCCGGGCGTGCTGATGTTTCTCTTCCCGTGACCATCAGATCGTGCAGACCACCGCAAACCGCATCATGGAGATTTTGCCGAACGGTAAGATGATTGATAAGATCACCACCTATGACGAGTACCTGGCCAGTGATGAGATGGCGAGAAAACGCCAGGTGTACACAACGGATGGAAATCCGGAGGACAATTGATTTAGTAGTTTTTACAAAGTATGACCGCTATGACATATATGATTGCATGGTACCAATCTGTTGCGTAATGAAGGGGCTGTCGCAAAATGTAAAATTTCAACAAGATATGGTTTCTGGCTAAAATCCAGCAACAACATCTTGAATGAGAAATTCATTTTGCGACAGCCCCTTAAACCTTCATTCGTGAAACTGTTGGCTAATCATAAAAAATAAAGTTTGTGTAGATACAAATGTTTGCTCATCAAAATAGTACAACGAATTACTTAAATTCTTTTGTAATCGAAATAAGGCTTATAAGATGACGTATAATGAACATGTCCCTCCAGCTCATAGGGTAAATCCATATACTGGTACTTATCAAACTCCTCCGCTGGGATCTGGCGCAGCCCTATCCGCTTTGTTCTAATTTTAGATTTTTTCATTGTTACAAGGCGAATGCTCTCCACTCCCATGTGCGTTGACCGGACTATAAATCCGTTTGCTTTTGGATAGGCATAGACGGTTACATGGCTCTCTCGCACGGTCCCCACTTTAACTGCCCTACCCATTTTATAAGTATAGACCAGTATTCTCATGTCCGCCTCACACGATCCGTACTGAATCAGAAGTTCTGCAGTCCTGTCCTTATTTACATCCGTCAAATAGTAGTTCCACATATATGGCTTATTTACACCCGTCCACGTCTTTTGCATTGACTTTACTTTTTTTAAATATACTTTTTTCACCTTTGTCGGCATCTTCTTTACACATTTCTCAGACGCTTTCCCAGGCAGACGGCGGCTCATTGTCCTCGCTTCCAAATATTTTCCCGCTTTATAGAGATTCAGTACCTGACGAACGCTTGCTTTAACAGCAGCCTCTGATTTCAGTACCATATTGAGCGGAACTGCTGTAGGAGAAAAAAAGGCTGCTGTAGCAGCCATATATACACTGGAGAAGTAAGCCGGAATACCACAAACCGGAGTATGTCTCCATACTCCGGCCCGTTATTTATTCATTATATCCATTAGGGTTCTGGCTCTGCCATCTCCAGGAGTCCTCGCACATCTCTTCGATTCCATACTCTGCCTCCCAGCCCAGTTCTTGTTTCGCCTTGGACGGGTCCGCATAGCAGGTAGCGATATCGCCGGGACGGCGATCTTTGATCTGGTACTTAATCTCTTTGCCGCAGGCTTTCTCAAACGCTTTCACTACATCCAGTACACTGTAGCCAGTGCCGGTTCCCAGATTATAGATATAAACGTCCGGTTTGTCCCCGAATTTCTTGAGTGCCTTTACATGGCCTCTCGCCAGGTCTACTACGTGAATGTAGTCTCTCACTCCGGTGCCATCATGGGTATTGTAATCGTTTCCGAATACGCCCAGGCACTCCAGCTTGCCCACTGCCACCTGTGCCACGTAAGGAAGCAGGTTGTTTGGAATTCCCTTCGGGTCCTCCCCGATCATGCCGCTCTTATGCGCTCCGATAGGGTTGAAGTAGCGCAGCAACACTACATTCCACCGGGTCTGAGATGTGCAGGTCTGTAAGTACCTGCTCTAACATTCCCTTTGTCTGTCCATATGGGTTTGTGATCTGTCCCTTAGGACACTCTTCTGTTATTGGAATAAAGGCAGGATCTCCGTAAACGGTGGCGGAAGAACTGAAGATAATGTTCTTTACCCCATGTTTCCTCATCACATCACAGAGATTGAAGGTACCTGTGATATTGTTATGATAATATTCTAATGGTTTCTGTACAGATTCTCCAACTGCTTTCAGACCTGCAAAATGAATGACGGAATCAATCTCTTCCTTATCAAATATTTCGTTCATTGCCTCTTTGTCCAGAATATCTGCCTTGTAGAACTTTACTTTCTTGCCCGTAATCTGCTCTACACGCTCTAAAGCCTTCTCACTGGAATTGTACAGGTTATCCACCACCACAATCTCGTATCCTTCGTTTAACAACTCAATACATGTGTGGCTGCCGATATAACCCGCGCCGCCCGTAACTAAAATTGCCATCTGAGCTCCTCCTTTAAAACAACTTTTTTGTATGTATACAATATTTCCGTTTTTAATTATAACGCAACTACTGATACTTGGCAACTATTTCTTTCATCTTATCCCACTTGGCCTCCATGTCTGCCACCAGCTTGAACTGAGTGCGGGCACGGTCCAGGTTGTGATGATCCCTGTGGGTCTTGAAGTATACATCCCCCTCCAGGTAGTCCGTCAAAAAGCGCATGCCGCATTCATAGGTCATCACTTTTTGCACCCATGGGCATCATCTCGATCTCCTTAGCCGTCAGGCTGCCGCCGCATCCTTTGATAAAGCCCTTGGTATAACATTCAAACAGATCCAGGCTGCAGCTTACCTTGGAGAGATCTACCTCGTCCTCCGCCCCGGTATTTGCGCCAAAACGGATGCTGTCTCCAAAGTCGTGGATCGCCAAACCAGGCATAACCGTATCTAAGTCAATCACGCAAAGTCCTTTGCCGCTGGTCTTGTCCAGCATAATGTTGTTCAGCTTTGTATCATTGTGCGTTACTCGAAGAGGCAGTTCGCCGGCTGCAAGCATATCACCCAGCACATTTGCTGTCCCTTCCCGATTCAGGACAAACCGGATCTCCTCCTGTACGGAGGCAGCCCTTCCCTTTATATCTGCAGCCACCACTTCTTTGAATCTGGACAGTCTGGCCTTTGTATCATGGAATCCTGCGATGGTCTCGTGGAGTGTCTCTGCGGGATAATCAGCCAGCATCCGCTGGAAATGTCCAAATGCGACTGCACTTTCGTAAAAGTCTTCCGGTTTCTCTACAGAATCGTAGCTGAACGCATCCTCGATAAACGCGTAAGCTCTCCAGTATTCCCCGAAGGAATCCACAAAAGTACATCTTGCCTGTCTTTGTGGGTATGAGATTTAAGGTTTCACGCTCCGGATCTCCGCCTTGCTCTATAATCCTTTTTCGCAGATAGGAGGTAACTCCAATGATATTCTCCATCAGCTCTTCAGGCTTTGTGAAGATTTCCTTGTTCATATGCTGGAGAATATAACGCCGGCTGCTGCCATCCTCCTGCCTGTAAATCAAGCAGAAAGTATCATTGATATGGCCGCTTCCATAGGGACCCTTCTCAATCAGCTCCCCTTCAAATGCGATTTGCGCCACAGCCTCGTCCATGCCGCGGCAGTTTTCTTCTCTGCCCATTATTTTTCCTCCCACAAATGCTGTGGATACAAGCCGCTGTCTTTCAAAGCCTTAATGGCATTCACAACATATTCTTTGTCCTCTTTATACGTAACACCATACCATTTGTTCAGGGATTTCAAAACCTCCACGGTAGCCTTCTGCTCAGCCAGCAGTTCGTTTACTACGGACGGAAGGAAATACTCACACTTCAACGGATTCTTTTCCAGATTTTCATCCAGGAATTTCGGGAAGCGGTCCTTCAGCTCCTGCAGAATGCTCTTGCTGAATCCCCACATGTTCATGGACACTGTGCTTCCCTCCGGTATCTCTGTCCAGGTAGCTCCATCATCCTCCGTATAGGCAGCCTTGCCGTCTCTGCGCTCGATGTGAGTCCTCTCATTGATCCCGGTCAAATAGTTATTTTCATCTGTGACGCACACCCCTCTGGCCACATGGCCGTTCTCAGTGAGGGTGTTCTCCAGCACATAACCAACCATAGTGTAACGGTATTTGTCATCATCCTCATGGGTAGAGAGATAGTCATAGATCATCTCATAGGCATGTTTGCCGTAGTAGTCATCCGCGTTGATCACTGCAAACGGTCCGTCAATGGCGTCCATGCAGCTCAGAATCGCATGTCCGGTTCCAAACGGCTTTACTCTTCCCTCCGGCACGGAATATCCTCCGGAAGATCATTCAGATCCTGGTAAACATACTCTACCCCAATCCTTTTTTCCATACGATCGCCAATGCAGGCTTTAAAATCCGCCTCATTCTCTTTTTTGATAATAAATACAACTTTCTCAAAACCGGCCCTGATTGCGTCATAGATGGAAAAATCGATAATGATATGTCCTTCCTCATCAATGGGGTCGATTTGCTTTAACCCACCATAACGGCTGCCCATTCCAGCAGCCATAATTACTAATACTGGTTTCATAATAAATAACCTCCTATTAACCTTTCACTCCGCCTCCAGTTACACCTGCGATAATCTTCTCCGAAAGGAAAATATACAGCAGGAAGGTAGGCAGGAATACGATAATCACGGCTGCGAAAAGTGCACCGTAATCTCCGTTCTGCTTCATTGCAGAAATGATGGTAAACAATCCCACACCAACAGACCGTTTGGAGTCTGTGCTGGCGAATACCAGGGACATAAAATACTCATTCCATACAGCCAGGAAGTTGAAGATGGTAACCGTAATGATACCTGGCTGTGCCAATGGAAACATGATCTTCCAGAAGGTCTTTATGGGAGAACAGCCGTCGATGGCAGCCGCTTCCTCATAGGATCTGGACAAGGTCGCAAAAAAGTTGATCAGGAATGTAGTTGTATACGGTATGTTGATCGCCACATATAAGAAAATCAGTAAAAACCTGGTTCCGTTTAGATGCATTTTTGTGGTGATATTCAAAAGCGGAAGAATAATCATGATAGCCGGAAGACTCATAGCCATTACAAAACCACTTTTGATCGGTTTGTTTCCAATGAATGTAAATCTCGCAAGCACATAAGCTGCCGGAGAACAGATCAGGATCAACAGTATACAAGAAACTGTTGAATACAGCAGAGAGTTCATAAAATAGGTAGATACATTCTGGATCGTCCATGCCGTAGCATAGTTCTCCCAGTGAAATCCGCTAGCAAATTTAAAGGGTATCGCCGCGGAAAATCTCTCTGGATGTAGAAAAACTTGCCGCTACAATCCAGCCAATCAGAACAAAGGTAAAAACAACCCAGATAACCAGAAATATATATCCTGGCAGCAGGTGGAGTTCTTTTTCAGGTTAAATGGCTCCATCTGTTTCTTCTCTTTTTTCTTTCCGAATAATGCCATATGAATCCCTCCTCCCTAATATTCCAGATCATCATCTTTAACCAAATGGTTAATGATAAAGAATACAACCATAACTGCCAGTGCCAATACACAACCAATCGCAGCTCCTGCGCCTGCGTCTGTTACCCTCACAGTCTTGTCGCCAAACACCAAAGAGTACATGTAGGTCATTGGCACCACCGTACTACTCTCCATGTTCACTGGCGAGAACATCTTGGTCCAGACGAAAAACGCCACCGCATTGATACTCCAGAAGGTCAAATTCATTTTAAAAGTTCCCTTGAGCAGCGGAACCGTGATATTGGTAAACTGTCTGAAACGGTTTGCACCGTCAATGGTGGCTGCCTCAAACAGATCCTCCGGAATCTTCTCGATTCCGCTGATCCAAATCAGCATGTAATACCCCACAGCACCAAAGCAGAAGGCGATGAGCAGTGCCCAGAACTTGGTATCACCACTCAGCCACTTGATCTTTGCCAGGGAGTCCAGTCCTAACGCGCTGAAGAAGTTGTGGAATAAACCATATCTCTCATTGAATGCATAGTACATCCACATTGCCGCCAGTGCTACTGCGCTGACTACGTTGGGCATATAAATGATTGCCCTGAAAAAGCTCTTTCCCCGGACACCACTGGTCAGAATCACTGCTAACAGCAATGAAAGCACCATTACAATCACGCCGCCGATGTCCCAGATCTTTAAGATATTCATCATAGAAATCTGGAACATATTGGAACCGAAAATATTTTGATAGTTGGCAACACCGTTGAACACCCATTCGCCAAGAGACGCACTTGGCCTCTCAACTGCGAAAAAACTCATAAGGATGGTTCGGATTACCGGGTAGACATAGACGATGGCAAACATCAGCAGGGCTGGTGTAAGAAATACCGCCATCATTTTTTTTGTTTTTCTTCATAGATGCCCCTCCTTTTCTCTACTTTCCCATGCGGAAGACTGCCTTCTTGAAAGAAAAGGCGGCAGTTAATATCTGCCGCCCTGTGTAAGTCGCCCGCAGGCGTCATGCCGTATGCTTATTTGCTGGCTGCCTCAAGTCCATCAACAAATTCCTGTGCTGTGCACTCACCGGTGAATAACTTTGTACCCCAGTCAGAAATAACTGTCTTCATATCCTGGTTGTCGTCAATACCGCAATCCCACTCATAGTTCTTGGTTGCTGCACTGAAAGCGTCCTGGCAGTTCTTGATCAGTTCCGGCCACTCTGTGTTGTTCGGGTCTGCAGGAATAGCGTCAGATGCTGCGGAGAGCTTTGCATCGCCTTCGCCTGTTACGATCTCGAGAGCCAGCTCGAAAGCTGCCTGTGCATTCTTGGAATCTTTGCTGACAGAGATACCCTGTCCGCCTACCATCATAGCTTCTGTTCCGTCAACACCACCCTCAACTGCCGGGTATGAGAACATGCCCCACTCAAACTCGCAAGCTGTGTTGTTGATGATCTCAGAAGGTACCCAGGTAGCGTTCACTACCATTGCAGTCTCTTCATAACCAACCTCGTTCTCTCCTGCAGGATAAGCAGCGGGAGCGTACTCGGAAAGGTAACCGGCTTTTACGAACTCTTCCATATCCTGAGCCATCTTCATAACGCCCTCGTTCTCAGCCCAGTTTCCGTTGTTAACTACATCTTTAACAGCATCCTGACCGATATATCTTGCCAGGTGGTAACCCAGGTTCAGGTTAATATATGCGTCATCCAGAGCAAGCGGTGTATATCCGGCATCTTTGATCGCCTTGCAGACATCTAAAAACTCTGCCCATGTGGTCGGCTCAGATACTCCAACCTCATCAAAGATGGCTTTGTTGTAGAACACACCTGATCCGTATGGCTGGTAGGGAAGGCAAACAAGAGATCCTGCCCATCCGGTAACAGCGCTTGTCAAAGCTTTGTTGGACTTAGCCTCATATCCGGCTGCTGCTGCCATGTCATCCAGAGGCAGTGCATAGGTGGAGAACTGTTGGGAAAGTCTCTGGAAATCATCCTCGTAGAGGTCAATCGTCTCTCCGGCATCCAAAGATGCAGCGATCAGAGTCTGGATATCACGGCCCTTGAACTCTACCTTTACAGTGTTTCCTGACTTCGCTTCATAGTCTGCAATGATCTCTTCGATTGCAGTCGCCTGAGTGGAGCCTGCGTCCCACATGGACCAGTATACAATGTCGCCGTCTGCTTTCGTGTAAGATCCGTCTGCTGCTGCCGGCTCAGTCTCACCATCGGGTGCCTCCGTTGCCTGAGCATCTGTATCGGGGAGCCTCTGTATCAGGAGCTTCTGTTTTCTGAGCTTCTGTTGCAGCAGGGGTGGTTGCCTCTGTCTCAGCTTTCTTGTCGCTGCCGCATCCTGCGGTCATAGCAGCTACCATAGATACACACAATAATACACTGACTAATTTCCTTTTCATACTTTTTCCTCCTAAATGTTTTATAAATGTTCTGTAATCTGCAAAGTTTTTGATTTATGTATTTCCCTTTGCTCTGATGTATTTATTATATCACTTATGTCCAAAATTTCTTTATATTATTCATCCAATTCTTTGTACTTTTGCATCTTTCGTTTTAAATTTGCATAATTAAGTATGGTCAATTTATCTCTTTTTATCTATTTTCTCCATTATTTTGCACAATAATTTCCATTTTTTTTAGCACTACCGCCCAAAGAATTTTCTTTTTCTATTGCTTTTTTCCTGAAATCGATTATCATAATAGTATGCATAAAGAGAAGGAGGGCTTGCTATGCAGTATGAAAGCGTTACCCTAAAAAAACCGGTCATCATTGACAAAGTCTACACAGTACACTACTTTGAATATATGAGTGATTTTACTTTTTCCGGGGAGTCACATGACTTCTGGGAGTTTTCTCTGCGTGGACAAGGGTGCGGTAAACGTCATGGCTGACGGACGGCAGTATCATTTGGAGAAGGATGATATTATCTTCCATAAACCCAACGAATTTCACGCGCTGAACGCCATTGACAAAATTGCTCCCAATCTGGTGGTGATTTCTTTTGAATGCAACTCTCCCTGTATGGAGATTTTCAACAACCGTATTACCACCATCCAGGAGCACGAACGCAACCTGCTCGCCCACATAATCCTGGAGGCACAAAACGCGTTTTCTTCTCCCTGAACGATCCCCTGCTCTCGCACCTGGTGCGCAGGGATGATCCGCTCTTTGCCTGTGAACAGATGCTCAAGCTGAATCTGGAAATGTTTCTGATCGGCCTGATCCGCCGCCTGGCACATCCTACTCTGGGCATTGCGGAGGAGACCAAATCCCTGAAGAAGAAGAATGACACCGAAATTTACCAAAGAGTAATCGCCTATCTGGAGCAAAACATACATAACAAACTCTCTATTGACCAGATAGCCCACGACAATCTGGTTGGGCGTTCCCAGCTGCAGAAGCTTTTCCGTCAAAAACACGGCTGTGGTATCATTGAATACTTCTGTCAGCTGAAGATCGATGCCGCAAAGCGGCTAATCCGCGCCAATCACATGAATTTTACACAGATTTCTGACTACTTAGGCTATACATCCATACACTATTTTTCAAGACAGTTCAAACAATTTACAGGTATGACGCCCTCAGAGTACTCTTCTTCCATTAAAGTGCTTTCTGAAAAACTGGTCGTCAACCACAACAGTAAATCTGATTAAACGCCCGTCACATTGCCCGGTGCGGCAATGTGCTCCCACAGGGGGCAGGTACAGCCACCCCTTGCTGTCTCCGGTTCATAGGGAAGGGGGATTCCTCCAACTCAGGCAGCTCATTGTATTTCCCCCGCACCAGCCTGACAGTCTGCTGGCTGCTGACTCCAGCCTAGCCTTTATACCGCCCATGCGTATGTCCAACACCTCATATCCAAAAATCTTATTTTCCCGCTCCCAGACTCTTCTTCTTCTCTCCCTAAGCCTCTCCAGACATTCTATGCAGACAGGAATCACCTCTCCGGCCAATATCCCGGCCTGACGTCGGTCGCCTCTTCGGTAAGCATTGCGTATCCGTATTCCCAAATCTGCCTTTTGCTCCAGAAACAGCGCAAGCCCGTGATAGTATTCAGACAAATCTCGCCATTCAGAAGCACGCTCACAGGCCTTTGCCAGCTTTTTGGACAGGACTTTATAGTATATACCCAGCTCTGCCCTTGCATTTCCGCCGTCAAACAATCCCAGGAGAGGATCTTCATAGCAGAGATATTTTGACGGGTTGCACTCTTTCCAGTTAACTGCCCTGTCCAGGCAGACCAAGTCGGGCTCCTCCAATAGCATTACGTCCTCAAGTCCGCTGCCGCACAGAAAGGTCAGCCACTGATCCAGCTCCTGGTCCGGGATCTCATGTCCAAACCCGGCCTCCGCAAACGAGACTACTCGGGAAGTCCGGATACTGCCGGTGTCTCAGCCCCATTGTCCTGCCAAAGGGTGCAGACCACCTGCCTCACTTTCATACTCCGGCATGCTTTCATGGCGGCGTTTGTGGTGGCAGCAGCCTTGGAGTAATTTGGCGCCAGGCCGTTCCAGGTCCATGCGCCCCCGGCAAACCACATCCCCGGACAAGGTCTGATGGATCTTCAAATACTCTTCGTAGGTCTGGGGCTCGCTGTGATAGTAGTCCCAGTACACCATAGCCAATCCCCGGTGGTTTCAATTCGTCTGTAAAAGCTTCCATCCGCGGGGCTCCATAGTACTCTCCCCGCACACACTTCTCAGATACATGTCGCTCCAAATCATAGGCTCTACATCATATCTTCCGCAGATTTCCATCACTCGGTCCATGTGTTCTCTCATCAGTTCTAGCCTGTCCCGGTAACCGTGTTTCTGAAAATAGGTTCCCTGTCCCATCCCCATGGCCTCGTCCATTCCGATATGAAACCTCCTGGTGCTCAGACATTGAGTGAGGGTGCGTATCATAGTTTCTATCAGTTCGTAGGTTTCCTCCTTCCCCACCAGCAGCACATCCGAAGTATCCCGGAATGCTTTCATTGCCGGATATTTGAGAGGTGTGCGCAGATGTCCCAAGGTCTGTATGCAAGGGATCACTTCTATGCCCAGCAGTCCGGCCCACTGGTCAATCTGCCGCAGTTCTTCCTTGGTATACCTCCCCTTAAAGTCCCGAAATAGGGGTATCCTTCTAACTCATAGGTATCCTCCATATAGAGGAATAAACAGTTCATTCCCAGACTGGCCAGGACAGTCAGCCAATTTTTGAGATTGTCCATATTTGGCACTGCATTTCTGGAGCAATCCAGCATCACTCCATTGGACGAAAAATGGACGTTTTCCTCAAACGTCCATTCTTCGGAAGTAATGTGCTGGAGAAGCTTTGCTGTCCCACGGTAAAAATGAGCCTTTTCCTGTAAAAATCACTGCCTCCCGGCCATGCTTTTCCACCCGCAATGCCTGCCTATCCCACTTTCGGGGAAGAAGGATGAGTTTTTCTCTGTACAGATCCCTCTTTCCCTCTCCCAAAAAAGTCAATCCAGCCGCAAGCTCCTCATTTTCACCCCTCAGTTCCAGCTGCAGTCCGCCTCCCGCTCTCACCATACTTACATCTCTTTCCAGATAATTTCTGCCGGTTTCATCTGATATGTCAGGGTATTTCCCTCTCCGTCATATACCACCGTATTCTGGGGTACATTGAGTTGTTCAGGATCGCATACATCCCTGCCTCCGGATAAGCGTGCACCTCACAGTAGATATTGTCCGCAAACCATTTTTTCAGGCTGTCCTCCTTTGCTGCAGCATAGTAGAGGCTGCGCAGAAGCAGACGGGTGTTTTCATAGCTGTAGGGAAGGCCTGCAATGTAGACGCCTCTTCCCTTTCCGTAGGCATGTGCCGCGATATGCACCTCATTGTTGGAATACTCTACAATCTCCGTGTCCGCATCCAGAGCGTACACATTCTTCATGCTCTCACCAAAATCAAAGGCAGCTTCTCGGTCCTCTTTCAGGAAATGCTGGTCAAGCTGTGCAGTAAAGTATTTGTCGGTGGAGAGGGTAAAGCCCAGTTCCTTGTCCACACCCAGCACATCAGCCAGCTGGAAGAACCTTCCTCCCTTGTGGTAAGCGGACGGCTCGCCCACTCCCACAAATCCACCGCCATTGTACACCCACTCGCGGATCATGGCTAACATTTTCTCATCTCCCCACTCTTTTTCCGCCGGAGAATGCAGTTTCCGCATCGCCTGCATTGATGATGACATCAATGTCCTTTGGAATTCCGTTCTCACGGATATCGTCAAAACTGATAAACTGTACATCCACCGCAGCGCCGCTCAGTGATTCCAGGATTCCCAGATAGGAGTAGATCTGCTTGTACCAGAGTGCATGGGCCACCATGTAGGTCTGCCAGGAGCGGAGCGCTCCCCAGCAGTTTAAGATTGCCACTTTCAATCCGCAGTAGGGCTTTCCGGCACTGGCCCGGTCATAGATCATACGGAACTCATCTGCAATATTCTCAATGCAGTCCACGAATTTGGGGAACTTATATGCCAGGCTTAAATATCCGCCGTAACCGATGCGCTCCACAGGCTTACGCATGATGGCTCTTCTGGCGCAGATCCAGTTTTCCACTGCCTCCACACAGGGATCATTTCCCTCGTAGAAGGTATCCGGAAAGAAGTAGGGAAGGAAACGTCCTCCGTATACTTTACATGGGGGATATCTGAGATCAGCCTCAAGGTAGCTCCGCCTCCAACGCTTCCCACCACGGCATCCAGCCCGATCTCCTCAAAGTACTTTCCGTAGGGCTCGGTTCCGATCCAGTTGTCTCCCAGGAACATCATCGCCTCCCGGCCTGCCTCGTGAACGATATCCACAAGCCTCTTGGCCTTCCCTGCAACGAATTTCTGTATAAACTCCATGTAGTCCCGGTACTGCTTTGTGGGTACCCGGAATGTGGAGTTGTAGTATCCGTTGTCCACAATGTCCTCAGGACGCAGCGCGTAGCCGTATTCCTCCTCGAACTCCTCCAGGGCCTTCACGGAAACCGTCGCGCCGTAACCGAACCAGTCCACAAACTTCTCCTTGGCATCCTGGTTGAATACCAGTGTAAAGTGATAGAAGAATGTGGTAAAACGAACCACGTCCGTTTCCGGATTGTCGATGAGCCACTGCTTTAGATAGTCCTCTGCAAACACTCCGCTGGCAGCCTGGCGCACGTCAAAGGGAATATCATGTGGCTTGTCTCCCCAGTTATTTGTGATGTGATTGTACATCTGTGTGGGGTCCCAGATGGCATATACCAGGAATGAAACTGTGTATTCATGAAATTTTGCAGCCTTCTGAATGCAAACCGTATGATTCTCTTTGTCCAGGGTCCAGGCATCCGTGGGAACCACTTCCCCGGTGGTGCGGTCAATCACTTCCCACCAGCGGTTCTCATCGTGGAGGTAATCCGGAATCACCTGCTCCTGATAGTATCCGTCCATAAAGTGAATGGTGAGTGTCCCCTCCACCGCTGTGTTTCTCTTAGACATGAGGTAGAGCTGCTGGCACTCTTCCATGTGCTCCTCTGCAAACTCATTGTGTCCTCTTGCTACAAAGTATGTGGTATAAATCTTGGCATCCAAGGCCTTCACTTCATCATCCAGCTTTGTTCCGTCACTGTCCCGCAGCGCGTCGGCTCCCCAGCGGTCCAAGATCTCCTGAGTCTCTTTTTACAAAATTTGATTCACTTGGAAGGGTTACTCTTCCTTTTGTCTTTGCCATAACAATTCCTCCTGTACTTTCCCATGTATTTGTTACCAAAATCATAGTACTTTATATAAATATAAACGAAACGAACTAGAATCACAAGAGCATTATTGTGTCTTTTTTTGCATTTCTATAACTTTTATTTTATTCTTATTGTGATCTTTCCAATTGTCATGCTGCCGTCCAGGGCCTGTGCCGTAATCTTCACTTTCTTTCCTTTTCCGGCTTTTTTTCGTCCTGACCGTTCCGTTGGAGGATACCACAGCATACTTTGTATTGCCTGACTTCCATTTCAGTTTTTGTAAACATTTTTTGCCGGGGTCACAGAGCCTCTCACCTTCAGCTTCCCTCCTGCTTTCACGGTCTTTGTTTTCGGGAGAAGCTTGATTTTCCTAACCGCATTTTTATATATCCGGATCTTGACCGAAGCCTTTTTCCCGCTTCCGTCTGATGCCGCTGCAGTGATGGTAACTGTTTTGCCCGCTCCTGCCTTCTTTGCGGTGACTACCCCTTGGCATTTACTGTGGCATATTTCTTGTTGCTGCTGCTGTAAATCACTTTCTTTTCAGAGGCATTGGCCGGAGCCACGGTTGTCTTCACAGTCGCCTTCTTCCCTGCTGCCAGATTCTGTGTGTCCACAGCGATTTTCAGGCCAGATACCTTTATTTTATCCGGCTGGGGCGGCGTCGGTTTTGGATCTTCCGGCTTCTGCGTGTTTACCGGCAGGCGAGCTTCCCTGGCCGCTCTAAGCTCGCCCAGTATTTTGTCAGCCTCTCCCTGGGTGCAGTCACCCGCCTTTTCCAGAAGACTCACCGCCAGACTTTGGATGCGGAAATATGCATTCAGGTATCCTTCGTATAGTCCTCCGCTTTCAGCTCTTCCGCTTTTTCTGAGCTCAAGCTCTAAGGCGCTCAAATCTGCCCTCCTCTCCAGGCTTTCAAAAGCTTCCCGCAATAACCTGATTGCTCTTGTCACATCTCCCCATGAGGCTTCCTGGTCTTTTTATAACTGCATCTGCATGTTCAAGTGCATCCCTGAGGGACCTGAGCGTGGATGTTGTATACAGGCTTTCCTCCTGTATCTGTTCCTGAATCTCCTGTACGGTCTCCTCCAGCACTTCCTTGGTAACCTGGTTCAATGTAATGATCTCATAAATCACAGGCGAGACGTTGCCCCACTCCAATTTGAGCTCGTACAGGTAGTCATATCCGGGATTCCATAGGGTTGTCAGGCTTTTATCCAGGACTCCCAGCTCAATCCACTGGCTGTCCTGCCCCGCGTTGCCCACGCGCGCTGTCACCTTGGCGTTGCTGACTGCGTTGCCGCTCTGTGCTATGTTGATCTTTGTCACATTTAATTTTTCCGACAGCCGGTAAACCACAGCGCCCTCTGTGCACCCATTCATGTCTGGTTTAAAGGATGTTGAAAAGTCTCCGTCGGTCATATTTTGAGGCTGTCTGCCTTTAAGTTCTATGGGGTCCGCTGTAAAAGCAGGCGCATTCTCCGTGGGAACATAGGCTCCGTCATTGAGTTCTATCTCAGCCAGCTTCAGAAATCTGGCCGTGTAATCCGCAGTGATGTAGACTCTCAGATACCGGGCCTTTACCGATTCAAAATCTCTGGCCTCCTGATACACATAATTGGGAAGGTTTGTGTCAAAGGTCCAGCCATTGTCCTGTGGTTTTGTATTTTTGTCGCCCGGATCGTTTATCTGTCCGTCCCCGATGGTGAGAATCCTCTCCCAGTTCTCCTTATCCATAGATACCTCTATGGCTGCGTCCCTGGGATAATCGAGCTCACCGCTGGCTACTATCACCCTGACTGCCGAAAGGTCCATATCTCTGCCAAGATCATAGAGTACGTACTGGCCCTTTCTCGGAAAATCGCAGAACTTTGCCTCCGTGGTCACATCTCCGTCAAACCAGTTTCCTGCTGTCCCCGTTGTGCGGGCGTCCTCACCGGCATATGCACCCTGCATTCCAATGGTAGCCTCCTCAAGAGCCGTCTCGTAAACTTCATTAGTAGTGATCTCAAATTTGGTGACTGCAAACACAGCCTCCTCCTCTGAGTGGTTAGCCAGCCTCACATAGCGGGACGTCTGGCAATTGTCTGGTTCTTCCCACTCCACGCCGTTGTCTGATGCCTCCAGTGTGACTGCGGGATTGCTCACCGGTACATCTGCCTGTTTGATTTCCCTGATCCTGCCCAGATCCAGTCCCACGAACTCACCCGGCTTAAGGCTTATCTCAGAGGAGGAATTGATTTGGAAGGTATCCTTTCCATACCAGGCCGTCAGCCCCGGCTCATTTACATTTGTATAATTGATCTCCTTTGGGATGAGTGACCCCACGCTAAACTCGGAGAACTGCAGCCATTTTTGATATCTGCTTTGTTCACCAGACGCACATAGCGGGCCTCCGGTCCATCCAGCTCCAGGTCAATGGAATCGGTCTGCGCATCCGTTCCCGTATAACTTCCAATGGGAACCCACTTTTCATTGTCCACAGAGAGCTGTAGCTCATAGGACCCCCATTTATCATTCCGGTCTCCACCTAAAACGATGTGGATGACACCGATTTTTTCGTACTTCTCCGAGATCCAGTCCGATATAGTCCCCCGCCAGGGATGTGTCTTCATTGCCTGGATCGTACCAGACAAAGGTACTGTCATCCCCGTCCGTTACGCTGTTCTCCTCTCCCTGATACACGCTCCACTCATCTGTGCGGATGAGTGTTCCTTTATAATACTCTACCGGCTGCTGGGTCTTGTCGGACATATTGTACTGAATCTCACGTATTGTCAGCCACCTGTCCAGCTTATTCGTATCCGTGCACCTGTAGCGAAAGCCCCTCAGCTCCATGTCAATATTTGATACCGTGATGGTCTTTAGCTCCCTGCCCGCAGGCTGCATGGACTGGTCAAATTCGATCCAGTTTTTCCTGTCTACCGTATACTCCATCACCCCTTCATAAAACAGGTTCTTGGGGCTGTCCTCTTTCCAGAGGTCAATCTGCACCTCCTTTACCTGAACAGGAAGATTAAATGTCATACCCACATAGTCGCCTGCCTGCTGCTCTCTTGTGATCTCTATATAAGTTGACAGATTCCCATCCGTCACCTTCTGCAGATCATATCCTCTGGTGCTGGTGTTGCCGTTGACCGCAAATATTACGGTTTCCTCTAATTTCTGGTTCTCCGGATTCAGATATACATTCAGTTTATCTGAAATCGTCTTTAGCAACTCTTCGGTAAACGGAAGTATATGCTGGTTTCCCACCTCCGCATACATAACTTCCCTTTATAGTCAAAGCCGTACTCCTGCGACTGCTCGTAGGCCGCCTGCCCTCTGAAAAGCGCTCCCAGACCTTCTCTGTATCCCCTGCCTAAATCTGCTTTCAAGGCATCTAAAAATGCCAGGTTTGCACTGCTCACATCCCGCATACTGCTGACAAAGGGAGTGATCTGTTTCACCAAACGCTCCTTTCCGCTCTTGAGATAGCACTCTGCAGCATTGTTCAGTTTCACAAACTCCGTCCTCATCTCGTCTATCTCTTCCGGGGTCAGCTCTCCCCCGTTCATCTTATCCCGGAAAGCCTCCAGTTTGGGTGCAAGTTCCACAGATTCTTCCAGGGCTACCACTCTGGAATCCATGGCCTGATTGATCATATGTTTTGACAGTTCTCTGAGGGCAGCGCTCTCCTCACTGTCCTTGGGTGACATGTTTTCAATATACTTAAAGGAATCGTACCAGTTCTGTTCCCCTCTTCCTTGGTCTCCCAGCAGTTCCAGGCAAAATCCGCGTTCGCAAAGATCGCTACCTTTGACGGTTCCGACTGCTGCATTGGGTTTAGAACCAATCCCGCATATTGGCTTCCGTCTGTGCCAGCCTGAAGAAACTGGTCCTGGCCTCCCATAATCAGATGATTTTTGCTGTTGTCCGTGCAGGGCCAGTTCACCCACATATAAGGCCTGCGTCCTGGATGCCCCTCTGTTGCAATGTTGGCAGACCACCGGGTACCAAAAGTAGGCGTGATCTGACCCCAAATTTTCCCTCCTGTGGCCAGGAGCTGGATATTGCTGTTCCCTGTATTCAGGGTTCTCAGCTCCTGACTAGAGCCATCTCCGTCATATCCAGCCGCGCAATAGAGAAGTTCTCTTCTGATATCCGGGTATTTTTCCTGCTGCTCTGCCAGCCATGTATCCAGATCCTCCAAAAGCCGAAGGGCATTGGATGGGGAATGGAACCCGCATCGTCCCCAGCACTCCGATCTGACGCACTCCAGCCTCCAATAGCTGCGTAAATTTTGCTGTAATCGTCTCAAAGTCTGCCTTATAGTTTTCCTCTGTGTCAAACCGAAACGGACTTTTCATAAAACAGTGGATTGTCCAGATAAAGTAACACTTATTCTCATTCCCGGCTTCCGCCATCCGGCGGATCTCGGCCAGCTCATTCTCAGGGTACAGTTCCCTCCAGTTGCTGTTGTGGTATGGGTCGTCTTTGGGTGCAAAAATATACTGGTTTAGCTTCAGCTCACCCCGAATTTCATCAATTCAATGCGGTCCTCCACAGACCAGGGATTCCCATAGTAGCCCTCTATAAATCCACGGTTTTTTATATCTGAAAAATCCTCCACACGAAGCTTGCGCACCTCTCTGTTCACGGTCTGCCTCAGAATTCTGCGCAGTGTGGTCACGCCGTAAAATACCGCATCGCTGTCTGCGCCGATCACCGTGATTGCGTCCTCTTGAATATCTAATACATAGGCGTCACTTTTTTTATACAGGGCCGCATCCAGCCCATATTTCTGTGCATTCTCCTGAGAATAGACGTCCAGAATAAAATTAGTCCCCCCCGTCCGCCGGGCTTTCCGCCTGTGTGACGGTTATTCCGTACTCATCCAAGGTTTCTTCCAGACGCCTTGTGGTATAACCGTCAATTTGGTTCCCTGCCATAAGGCTGACCTGTTCCGTAATCCTCATGTTTTCATCCCCATACTGTACACTCTGCGGTTTTGGGTAGATCTCATATTCAATGTCAGATATCCGCTCATCTGCTATGTTTTCGGCAGGCGCTGCCTTGGCAGCGCTTGTGTTCAACGCTGGTACCGCCGCTGTCACCGCCACCGCTGCGGCTGTAATGACGCTTAAAAACGAATGTACAATTCTCCTGCTCCTTTTCATATCTCAAATCCCCTTTCTATTCTCTGTGGCAAATGCACAGGCCTACTGAATAGTGATTTTCTGTGTACAAAGACATCCCCATTAAAATGTGTCTTTTAATGGGGATGTCTTTGAAGTACAGACACTCTCGGCTTGTAACCGATAGTTATATTATAGCGTGTCATTTTTTCTTTCAATGCACAATCCGTCCTTTTATGTGCATTATTTACATATTTTTCTCTCATTTCAACATTTCATTATGCATTTATGGTTTATATTTTCTGTTTCCTTCTATCATCTGCACAGATTTTATATATCTGCCTTTCCTTTCGAAATCTATTTAGCGCATATTTACACCAAAGCCCTGTACTCGCCCACATGGTACCAAAACTGGCCGGGTCATTTCCGGAAATGGCCCGGCCAGTTTTTTAAAAAATCAGGCACCCTAAAACTACAGACTCATGCCTGCACTTATAGGGTACCTGTCCAATTCTTAATAGTTCACAAAGCCTTTTATCTTCTTCTCAAAAATCCGGTATCTGAATATCTCTCTCCTGCACCTTACTCTCCGGTGTGCGCAATGTCCCGATAGAGGGTTTTAAAGGCTTCACCTGGGGAGTGCTGCCGGATGTTGTATTCCTCTGGAAAATATTCCCCACCGGCGCTTCCTGAGCGGGCGCAGAATTGAATTCCGGAACAATCTTTTTTATTTACAGTGGGCTGCGTAGCAGTAGATGCATCAGACCGGTTGCAATCACTGTGATGCTTGCCTCATCCGCATAAGTATCATCGTACATAGCACCAAAGATGATGTTCGCGTCATCACCGGCCAATTCCTGAACATAGCTGGCCGCATCGTTTGCATCCATAAGGGAGATATCTCCGGAAATGTTGATGATAACGTGGCTTGCACCCTCGATGGTGGTCTCAAGCAGCGGACTGGAAACAGCCTGCTGTACAGCCTCGAGCGCTTTGTCGTCGCCCTTTGCCTCGCCGATACCGATGTGGGCAATACCCTTGTCGGTCATAACGGTCTGAACATCTGCGAAGTCGAGATTGATGAGTGCCGGCATGTTGATCAGGTCTGTGATACCCTGTACAGCCTGCTGCAGAACCTCGTCTGCTTTCTTTAATGCCTCCGGCATGGTTGTCCGGCGGTCTACGATTTCCAAAAAGCTTATCATTTGGAATCACAATCAGGGTATCCACGTTCTGCTTCAGCTTTTCAATGCCTGTGAGAGCGTTGTTCATGCGTGTCTTTGCCTCAAACCGGAACGGTTTTGTAACAACACCTACAGTCAGAATACCCATCTCTTTGGCAAGCCCTGCAACTACCGGCGCTGCTCCGGTTCCCTGTGCCGCCTCCCATACCACAGGTAACAAATACCATGTCAGCCCCTGCATGGCCTGCTTTTAAGTCCTCCGCGCTCTCCTCAGCTGCCTGCTGGCCAACCTGAGGCTGAGCTCCTGCTCCCAGTCCTTTGGTCAGTTTTTCGCCGATCTGAATCGTGGTGGGTGCTTTGCAGAGCGTCAATGCCTGCTTGTCTGTGTTCACACCTACAAACTCCACACCACCAATTGTCTCATCCACCATTCTATTTACAGCATTGTTGCCTGCACCGCCCACACCGATTACAATAATCCGTGCCGCGGATTCAGCTTCATTCGTCATAATCTCTAACAAGGGTATTTCCTCCTTCTCATGTCTGTATCTACCTTACAGTCCGGGCAATCTGCTCCCAGTATTTAACCGTATTTCTTATATAATATAGTTTTTAGAAAATTAATCAAGTGTATTTTTGAATATTATTATTTTTTAAACTTATTTAATATTATGAGAGGCACATACCTCCCAAAAGTATGTGCCCCCTATAACTATTTCACAATCTTAACGCTCTTTGTCTTGCTGTATGCGCCGTAAACCTTTTTCTTTGCAGAGTCCACTTTATATGCGCGCACCTTCACGTAATATGTCCGGCCCTTCTTCAGCCTTTTTTCAATAAATTTACTCCTGAATACTGTTTTTCTGGTCACCTTTTTTCTGAATTTCCGGTCCGCAGAGTACAATACCTCATACCCCTTTGCACCCTTCACTTTTTTTCCAGGACAGCTTCAGGATTCTGGTCTTTTGTATTTTTCACTGTTAAAGAAGCCACTTTGCCTGTTTTAATCCTGGTCCACTTTGCATAAAGGGTGTAGTTCCTGTCCGCATTTTGAGGAATACTCTTTACTCTGGTCGCTTTTTAAACCTGCTGCTGGTATACCATCCTTCAAAGGCATATCCCTTTCTGACAGGTGCTTTTAAGTTTACCTGTTCCCTATAGTAAATGCTGGGATTGACTGGTTGTTGCGTCCTTTGTTCAGACGGTAACGAATGGGTATCCAACGGTTACGCTGCAGACATCCGTCTTTTTGCTTCCGTCCTTTGCTGCCGCCGTGATTCTGGCTGTTCCGTAACCCACCGCGGTAATTCTGCCGTTGGCCTCCACCCGGACTGCGGATGGATTGTCTGAGGTCCAGACAATGCTCTTATTCGCTGCATTGGCTGGCCGTACCTCTGCTCTTAGTATCTCCGAATCGCCCTTTTGCATCAGCAGAGAAGCTTTGTTCAGCCGCACTTCTGTGACCTTTACTTCACCCGGCGCAGGCACCCCTTCTTTTTCCAGCGCCTCTTTGCAGGCCCGAAGCTTTTCTGCTGCATCTTCTACCTTTTGCTGGTCTTTCTGGGTAAGCCCGGTGTCAGCCAGCACTGCTTCCTGCATCCTTAAGCGCATCCTTAAGCGCTTTCACACTGTCTTTGGTATAACCATTCAGATCCATGCCCTGAATCTCTTTGACCAATTTCTCAAGAAGGCTCTTATCTGCATGGTCCTCATAGATCATTACATCATCCAGGGACAGATAAATATACTCCATTGCGCTGCCTTCCGGCTTTTCCACTGCCGCAGGGGCTTTTTGATATCTGTCAATGTTTCCACAGATACATAGTAGTCATCCGCGTCCCCAGTGACAAAGGAGGCTTTCACATGGCGTCCTGATTGGTTTAGCTGCGTGGCACTTAACACCTCACTGAAGGCATCCCTTTGGACTGGCTCTTTACACTGATCCGGTAGGCATCTGCAATGCCTGTCTCATAGGTAAACTCCATCACATAGGCCGTATTGCCTTTAAGCTTCACTTCCTCCTCACTGCGCAGAATTTCTCCAATTCTTCCTGTTTCATTGGTTTTCAGTGAGAAGTTTCCGTTTAACACATAGTCTGTAAACTGCCCTGCTCCATCCCGGTACTCCGCCAGATGGGTATATTTCGCTGGGATATGCCAGCTGGAAAGCACCGTAGCCTTGTTCCACATTTTCAAAATCCTCGTATAAAATATAGTCTTCATATGCTCCCTCGCCTGCTGTGGGCGTTCTGGAGATATTTTCCCATACGTTGACGTCATCTAGGGCAATCCTGCCGCCGTCCGCATTCATCTTGCCTGTAATGCTCAGCTTTGCCTCCGTGACCTTTTCCGGCACATCGAAAGTCAGACGCACTTTTTGATAATTTTTTCCTGTAAATTTGCTCTGACCGTAGTAAGTTCGCGAGGTAGGTTTGGCCAATTTTGTGTAAGTCTGGTCTCCTGCCTTCACCTGCAGTTTTAGCTCTGTATCTTTTTCCCATCTGGGTAAACAGATATACCGTAGCTGCCTTATCTGGGGTTAAGCCTGTCATGGTCTGGCTTACCGTCACCTCAGCACCCTTATCTCCGGTGAGTTCAAGGTAAGTCTCCAGATTCTCAGCCTGTACCACCTCTGCCTTCCCCTGGTTTTTGGTAATTTCCCAGTCCTTTAAATTAAAGGTACCAAAACCTGGATTCTTCAGATGTGATCCCTCTCCGAAATCCCCTGCGGTTACTGGTGCAGGGCTGCCTGCGGGATAGAGCACATACCCTGTCTTTGGCTCAGCGTTCACTGTGATTTTTCCGTCTGTAACAGGTACGGTTCCCACTTTCTCCTTGCAGTCCACCGTGAGTTTGTATACATCCGCCTCCTTCACATCCTTCCACGCCTTTGGCGCTTTCCACTCAGTGCTCCCTCCTTTGGGAGTCCAGTGGTAGTTCTTGGCCGCCTCGTCCGGATTTCTCTCGCTGCTATCCTCCCCATACCAGGGTATGAATACAGTAGCCTCCCTGTTTTGTCGTCAGCCCAGGACTCATCCTCCGGCTGTTCCTTCCACCACTCCCAGGAGGCAATCATCTCGCCATCCTTGTACATGGTCACAAGGTTCTCTTCCTCTCCTTTCACACCGTTCCCGGCTTTCTCCACCCGCACTTTGCCGGTGTAGTCCACAAAATCCTCTCCAATATTCAGTACGTCAAAATGCTGCATATACTTTGTGGGAAGGTTGTGGTTAAAAAGTCCTCCTGCGCCTCATTGATATCATTTTTGCCTCCCCCAGGAGCCAACTCTCGGCATCATGGCCCCATTAAACATGGCATCGCTCACAAAGACATCCAGGTCGTTCTTAAAATACTTCAGAATCGTACTGTTATTTCCATGGTTGGGGTAAGAGTTGTCATGCCCCAGTGGGTAAAGCTGGCCCCCTGCTCCATGGCTCCCCCCGAACTCGGTTCCCACCAGATACCCTCTGTCATTGAGTTCTCTCACCAGGTTGTCCGCCTTCCAGGTGGAGTTACCGTAGATATCCACATACACAAAGTTTAGGTCCGGCAGGTCTTCCTTCAGGGCATCCAGATTCTTTGCCCGGTTTCCCGAGAGAATATCCTGTGTTTCATCCACCCAGTAGGCCTGGTCAAGCCATCCCCAGTTGGCAGACAGCGGTCTGGTCATCACATCCGGATTAAACAGCATTCCGTCCGGGTTGTGTTCACTTACATTGATATGAATGCCATATTTCATGTTATACTTTTTCCCTGCACGAATCACTTTGTTGAAGTCTTCTTTTCCTCCCTGCCGCACTCCTATGTGGCCGCCGTAGTCACCGTGGGAGTCGTCATGTCCCTCCGCTGCATACCCTTTTTTCCATAACCATCTGTCCAAATCCGTCTGTCAGGTTATAGACGATCTTTCCTGTGTCCAGAGATTTTAAAAACGGCTCCTGCACCTGGCTGCCAAAGTTCATGGCAATGTACATCATATTGTCCTTTATACTCTCCATACCCAGGATCTCTTTGCGCACATTTTTATAATTTGCTGCCGCGTCCTTCCAGTTTACGCTTCCGTCCCCATTGTAGTCCTCACAGATTACCACTTTGGACCAGGGCAGGGAACTGGTTCCCTCCTGCACATCCAGGGGCGTCCGGTAAGTGAGAACGCCGTCTCCCAGTGAGCCCGCAAAGCCATTTTCCACTTTGTAAATCTCTGTGTTTAACACATTGGCCGCCTCTATGCTGCTGTTGCGTATGGTAGCCGCCAGTCCGCCTGAGGAGAGCATCCCGTAGCCCCGTCCGGCCTGTCCCAAATCCTGCTCTGTGACCTGGTCCATGGTGTCATAGATGTGGTCTCTCACCTCATACCAGCCTCCGTTGGTCTCCACAGTGGCATAGCTGGCAGATGTGTCCCCGGGGACGTGGAGACAAGCGCCTGATTGTCAAACTGGATATCCCTGATCACATACCCTCCTTCTCTTCTATTGAGAGGATGTTCATATCCAGAGTGGTGCCGTTTACTTTATATTGAAGCCTGATCTTTGCATTCAACGTTTTCAGTTCGTATTCCAGGGTATCCTCACCCTTCTTAGTACACGTGACAACGGGTGTGCAGGTGATTCCGTTGAGACTGACATTGTACGTCTTCTTGGGATTTCCCGGCAGGGTCTTTTGCCCTGACTGATAGCCCAAAACCCGCGGGAAATTCTGATCCATTGTCACCTTCATGTCCCTGCTCTGGATGACTGCCGGCCTGTCGGGCTTTTCCAGCACATCCACTTTGACGGTCTCCTGAATCTTCAGGTTATCTAAGAGTACCTCCGCGTTCATAAATTGTTTTCGGATTCCAAAGTACCCTTTCTTCTCCGTCATGCCGTAGGAACCGCCGCCCACCTGTTCTCCGTTGATGTACAGAAGGACCTTTGGCCCCTCCACCTCCATACGGATGTGATAGGGTTTTCCATTCTCTATCTGGCAGTTTGCCTGATAAGCCCCGTAGGAGCTGTTTTGAGCCAAAACCAATTTTTGAAACATCATAGAAGACACCCTGATAGTTGTTATTATCCTCTGATCGGAACAGGAATCCCAGACGTCCCAGAGCAGAGCTTGGATTGTGTGACATCAAATTCAAAATGCCGTTGGCAATCTAAGGTGTGTCAATGGCCACTGCATTGTTTACTGCCGATATGGTCAGTTTAAGCTGGCCGTCTTCTGTCTGTGCGGTATCTGCATTGGTCCACTGCCCTAATTTATCCGGATCAGAATAGTCATTAAAGTAACAGAAGATCTCATAGCCCTCATGTACGGAAACACGAACTGTCTCATCCTTGTTACCGGGCTGATAAAGACCGGACTTTCCGGATTGTTCCATCAGATATTCGGACTCTCCCTCTGCCACAAGCGCTCCGTCCACGTACAGTTTATAGACTTTCCTGCCTGATACAGCTTGATCTGATAGGAGGTGTTTGCCTCCAGCCTGAGACTATCGGGCAATGATCTCCTCCCCCCGCTGCCTTTCAGATAGAAGGTTCCCCTTCCGTCTGTGTAAAGATATTCGCCGAACCGTTCTCCCGGATATTGACTGCCACACCTAGTTTTCCGTCCCCGTCTGTAGTGATCTGCCAGGTGTAAAATCCATTGACCAGTTCCCTGCTGTTTTCATTGACGGCAATTCCCCTGCCCGGACAGGGATGGAGAATATGCCTTCTGACACGGTTCCGGCCTCACTCCAGGATGGCGTGTCCCTGCTGTAATCCTCTGCAAAGCGTACTCTGTCATCCTCCTCATTTGGCTCCTCCTCTTCCTTACCCATGTCCAGCATCTCTGTGGTGAATACCACATCGTCCAGCAGGAACGTATCCCCCGCCATGTTTCGGATTCCATAGGTACCGGCGGCAGTAGACTGGCCTGCAATGGATACCTTCCCATATCGGGTTCCATTGACGGAAATTTCTACCTCCTCCCCTGAGAACTGTATCTTAATGTCATTCCACACATTGGTCCGGATTCCTCCCTTTTCCTCAAGCGCCGTGTATTTGGGATACCCGGTGGCATGGCTTCCCTCATTGCAGATAAACCATCCGCCGGATTCCACCAGCTGGTTTCCTTCCCTGCGTCCGCATCCTCCACCCGGTAGACAAATCCTTCCCGGAAATACGTATCACTCTTAGAGAGTACTTTTACTCTGGCGGAAAAGGTACCATCCGCTATCCCGGGCGCTGAGGCGTCATTTGCCATATGACGTCCTGCTGTTCCCTTAGCCGTATTTTTCAGCTCCAGAACATGATTTCCCGGCTGATCCGGATCTTCAATCACAGCCGCGTCGGCTCCTCTCCAGTCACCTGTGACACCGTCCTCGTAATCTTTTTATAGACAATATCTTCACTTGCCTCCGGTCCCCCAGAACCTCAAAGGCATCAAACTCAATCTTGGTTCCCCCGGCTCGCTGCGTTCTTCTCTCCGGTTTCCCCTCAGCAAAATAGTGTGCTTACCATCCTCCAGACCTTCCTTTTCAAAGACGATCTGCTTCTTTTGATCTCCATCCACATAAAAATCAATGCAATCTGTTTTCTCGTTGTCCAGATACACATCCATCATTCCTCTGTCTCTGTTCCTGGACGCATACACACGGATACCGGTTCCTGAAAATGTGAGTTCAATGGTATCCTCCGGCCCTGTGGACTTTTATAATGTATCCCGCCTCCGTAATGGGTATTTTCACTCCAAACCTTCCACCCCGGGCTGTAGACCACCCGCTCACTGCCGTCGTCTATCATTCCCCTGGCCGTCAGATCCGTCACCTTTGCAGGTTGGGAGTATAGGCTCTCCGACCCGTCTTCCAGGATTCCTGCGATCTTATATTTCACTTTAGACGGGTCTGCCACTGCTACCATATCCAGATATGTATTCCCTGTCACAGGGCGCTCATTGATCTTTTTCGTAGGAGCCTGCGTTTTTGCGATAGATATTGTAGTTGGATATTCCTCCTGGGCACTTTCCCAGGACAGTTCCATCTGATTTTGCCCAGGTAGCAGGCACTCACGTTCTTGGGCCCCTCTGGGATTCTTGGAAACTCTGTGATGGCATAACTCTCACCTATTTCGGACTCAAACCGTATCTTATCTCTTCCAAGCACCTGGCGCTCCACAGGATTCCCGCTGCCATCCAGCAGGACTGCCTGGCTGATTCCCGGATACTGAAGGGTACAGGCTCCGCCGCTGCGCGCCCGTATATTGGCCTCCTCTGCCTTTCCCTCGTTCCAGAAGATATCGATCTCAAAATTCCCCTGGCCACAATTCCTTCCACAGAACCGGAGGACCAGGCGTCCGGAATGGCCGGGAGAAGGTTTTATATCGTATTGCTCTGCATCAGCATCTCGTTGATGCCTGAGGTGTATCCAAAGTTTCCATCGATCTGGAAAGGAGGATGGCTGTCCCACAGATTGGGATAAATTCCGGATGCAAACAGAGTGTTGATCAGCTGGTAGGCCTTCTCACCGTCCCCTGTCCTTGCCCAGGCGTTAATGCGCTGTCCCATTCCCCAGCCAGTACTCTCCATTCCGCGCTCCTTTAAGGAAACCAGGGCTGCATCCATGTATTCGTCATTGTTTACAGAAATCAGATCTCCCGGAAACAGCCCCAGCAGGTGGGACATATGCCGGTGTCCCCGAGAACCTACGCTCCCAAGTGTTGTCTCATGGTACCACTCCTTAATCTGTCCGCTATCCCCCCACCTCAATGGGTGCCAAACGGGACTGCTTCTGAACCAGTTCTTCTATAAGTGCTTCATCCTCAGGCTTGTTCAGCAGCTTCATTGCCTGTACGGCATCCTCAAACAACTGCCAGATAAGGCTCTGTTCATAGACATTTCCAAGGGTCCTGGGGCCGTGTTCTGGAGAGTATGCCGGACTGGACACCAGTCTGGTGGACCTGCTCCCATCCTCCAATGTAATGGGTATTTTGCTGTCTATGAGCAGGCCTGCATACATCTTTGCCTCTTCTTTCAGCATCGGGTAAATGTTTTTGTTCCATATACTCCATATCCCCGGTATACTCAAAGTATTCCCAGCAGTTCTGAAGAGCCCAGGGCAGCGCCGCTGGTGACCAGCCCCAAGAAAATTCCCATCCCGGGGCCGTCCATCCAAAGGGATTGTTTGCCGTATGCACCGTAAATCCGTTTTCCTCCCCTGGCCGCTGGGAATTCCAAAATAGGTTGCGGCAGTCACACGCCCCGGCTCTCTCAGGGGAATTCACATAGTCAATGAACGGTTCGGCACACTCCGCCATGTTGGCAGAATAGGTGGGCCAATAGTTCATCTGCACATTCACGTTGAAATGGTAGTCGCTTGCCCACGGAACCCGGTCGTCATCTCCCACCCGGTTTCTGCCATACTCCCTGCAGGTTCGAAGGAGATCTCCTGTCTGGAGGATTCTATAGTCAGAAATCTGCCGTATTGGTAAAGAAGCACCTCCAGTTGGGCTCTCTCCTCACTGGATGCTGTCCCGCTGTTGTAGGCTTTTAGCAGTTCATCCGTGGTTTTTTTCAGAGTCTCCCTGGCCCAGGTCCAGTTTCACTCTGCTGTAGATATCCCGGTAGTCTTCCACATGCGCTTTCTTTACCGCCTCATAGGAGTCCGCGGCTGCCTGCTCCACCCTCTGGACCACACGCCCGGCCAGCTCCTCCTGGGTTTCCCGGAACGGTAATCCGGATATACATTGGCATAGTCTGTATCCGCAGCCACAAAGATGACTGCCTCCCTTGTGTTTTTGCACATCCAGGGATTCTCCATCCCCATTCTTCTCCACACTGCCGTCCACAGGTATAACCTTCAGCATGGAATTCATCTTCAGCTGGTTGTCCTGCAGCTCACCCTGCATGACAATGGCATCCTCCGTCAGTGTGTACGCTGCATCCTTGCCCAGGTTTCTCTGCGTGACCTGCTCGCCGTTATCTACCGGAAAGCGCACATTAAAATTCATAGTTTGCCGCCCTCGGCTGTGAGCTTCATGGCAAGTACATTGTGTTTGTAGCTTATGAAGTATTCTCTGTGGTATTTTGTTTCTCCGGCCTGAAAGTCCACATTTGCCACCGCGGTTTCCAGATCCAGGTCCCTGCTGTATCCGCTCACCTTGTCCTCCGGGATTCCTGCAAACCCAGGTAGATATCTCCCCAGGACTGGTAAGCGCCATAATCGCTGTCCCCCACCAGTTTTTCGCACAGAGCGGAAGCCTCCCCATCCTTTCCCTCCAGAAACAGCTCATTGATCTGGTGGAATATCTGGACATGTAGGCTGTCCCTGACTGTCGGCTTTATATTTCCCCATTGTAATCCGGCCTGAGCAGGCTGGGTCCCCCTGTTCCAGAGTGTCTTGTGATTAAAGGTCAGATGCTCCTTTGAGACCTCCCCATAAACATTTGCCCCCATAAAACTGTTGCCGATGGGCAGGGTTAGCTGCTGCCACTGGTTATCCTCCTCTGTAGTAGCAAAGGCTCCTCCGCTTAAAATCGTCTGCCCTCCGCTGAC